>Ga0164315_10004257_pt1 | contig 11099 bp, 27 predicted proteins | sample GuaBasSedimGuay6_FD_113737 | JGI IMG/M metagenome (GOLD analysis project Ga0164315, IMG submission 113737) | Subseafloor sediment microbial communities from Guaymas Basin, Gulf of California, Mexico - Guay6, Core 4569-2, 0-3 cm | ecosystem: Environmental > Aquatic > Marine > Hydrothermal vents...
GGATAGTAGAAGGTACTGTCAACGGAGATGGCACTACTAGCATCGAGGGGGAATAGCATGACACCAGAAGTTTATCTAGCATCGGTTGACAAGATCAATGTCAAGTTTCTTAAGAAGAGTATGGTTAATATACAAGAGTATCTAAGAACAACTGACCCAGATGCAAGACGAGTAGCGACTACGATAGAAGACATACTAACAACAGTGAATACCACTGAACAACAAGCAAAGGAGAGAACAGATGCTAACAGTAAGAATTAAAGTAACAGGTGGGAGACCATCAGTAATCAAGGCAGTAGCAGGGGCTACAATCCAGACAGTAATCAACGAGGCAGGGCATGGTAATGATGGATGGACTATCAACATGAACGGGAGACCAGCTAACCTAGAGACAGAGGTAACAGACAACGCTCTTGTTACACTAGCGGATAGAGTTAAAGGCGGCCAAGTACTTGGAATCACTAGCCTTCAGACATTAAAGTAGCAGTATAAATAGGTAGCATTTAGCTACCGAATAACAATGTGTATTAACATTGTGTAAGTGTATCGGGCAGAGGAAATAGTAGTGTGTATCCTCTGTCCTTTTTAATCGGAGGAAGCATGGCATTGAAACCATACAACGAACTACCACTTGACTACATCATAGCCAACGGTGGCGGTAGGTGGCGTAAGCTACTAGACAACAGAGAATGTAGACAAGACTACATCCATAACTTAAAGACATTCCTTAACGACGTACCTGAGTGTCGTAAAGTGCCAGCATATCTTATGCTTGGTGATACAAAGACTATGCCTGACACAGTGGACGGTACACTCGATAGCTTCTATGCTTTCTATTCACAGATAGCAGATATGATTGATGAGGTAGCACTCGATGGTGGTGATGAGTTCAGTGTAACCCAGCCTATTGGTACTGGAACTGGGATAGGTGTAGTTACTTTATACAACTACAGCAGAGAAGGATTAATAGAGGCTATAGCGGCTATTGGCAGTCGGATTGTTGGCGATGCAGAGGCAGCCGAAAGAGCGTACTCAGATTACAGGCTGTACACTGGCAAGATTGTTAAGCGTGAAGTTGAGTTTGAAGACATGAGTGCAAGACTAGAGACCATGAGTGACGGTGAACTAGTTAATCTTGATGATAGAGTCGCAGATGTGGCAGACAAGATGGTAGCACTAGGGTTCCAGCCAATGTACATCAATAATACTGACACAACTATAGAAATTGTAATGTCTGTACTACCGAGGCTTATGTATGATGTAGCTGGAGGACGTGACCCACTTATGACTCTGCCAATGGGTATGATGTTAACCATTGATAAATCAGACGGTGCAATCTCACTGTATAGAAAACTCAGGTTTGCTACTAACTACTACAACCATCCACATATAGGTAACAGTATATGTTGGGGCAGTATAGCAGGGATACAAAAGGCTGAACTATCAGGTGACTACGATACATTACTTACTCAGTTCGATAAGCTAGTAAGAAACTATAACAGTGGATCACCGTACATAACATACGGGGCCATGAAGAGTACACTCAGCTTCAATGGGCAGATGAAGTGGAACACTGATACTAAGAATGACAGGGTTGCTACCTATATAAACAAGATAATCAGCCAGTCTAGTGCTGACGGCACCCAGTTACTAAGCAATCTTACCATCAGTAACCTGATTGGTAGTCAGCTTGCCGAGTCTCTACTATTAAAACAACCAGACCTATACAACAAACTAACACAAGAACTATTGGAGTTGACTAATGACAAACAAGAACAAGACGAACCAGAAGCCTGCACTACTACAGGAACCGACAGTGTTGGCTTCCCATTCTAATGATGCCTTCCTCTACATACCATCAGACTTATACGGCAAGGTACTTGGCTGTGTTGTTGGGTGTGACATAGAAGCGAGTGGCTTCGGCCAGCTTAAACCATACAAGAATGGCTACATCGTAACAGCAGTGCACCTATTAGACCAGACATGTACATCAGTAGAGACAGAGATAGACCCGAAGGCATTGGCCTCGCTTGACTATGAGTGCACTGATGGGACACACAAAGAACAAGGTGAATTACTATGGTGGTGGCACAGTCATGTAGACATGCCAACATTCTGGTCAGACACAGACCACGAAGCGATGAGAGAACTGGCAAGGACAGACGCAAGAGTAGTAGCTACAGTGTTCAACAGAAAGAGAGAGATGCTAACAGCATACAGACAAGGTGAATCAGGAGATGGCTACTACCCTGCTGTATTCAAAGACGATCTTAAGACTGTAGTTGTTGCACCTGAGTACATAGCTAATGAGCTAGTGGCTAAGATAGTTAGAAAGAGCTACGTTGCTAGTAGCTTTAAGCATGGACACCAAGATTTTTTTACACATGACGAAGTAGTATCTGACCTAGCCCTTGCATTAAGCAAGAGAGTGACGATACAACTGCAAGATGCTGTTGACTGTATCTTTGACTTCGAGGTGGACAACGACAGACCAGCTACTAACCTCGGCGAACTAACAAGATACTTTGATAAGACCTACGACTGGAGCGACAATGAATAATGAAATGCTAATGAGACAGAGAGATTTAATACCTGATGGTAGCTTGAGTACATCAGTAGTAATCATTGGATGTGGTGGCATAGGTTCACACACTGCAATGGCACTAGCTAGGATGGGCATGAAAGATGTTACTATCATTGATCCTGACACTGTATCAATACACAATGTAAGTAGCCAAGGCTTTGATGTAGCTGACGTTGGTAAGTCTAAGGTAGACGTTACAAGATCAAAGATAATGAGAGCGACACGTACAGTAGTCAAGACATCGAAGGCATTGGTTAGAACTGTAAGTGATATGAACTTACACGACGATATATATATCCTAGCAGTTGACAGCATGGCATCACGTAAGGACATCTTTGGCTTATTGGAAAGCAGGAACGCTATCGTTATTAACCCAGCTATGGGTGCAGAGATAATGACAATGGATGTGTACGACATGACGTCTGCTTCAGCGAATGATGACTTCAAAGCTAGATGGTTCAGTGATGATGATGGTGTACAAGAAGAGTGCACAAGCAAGGCTACCATCTACACTACCCTATTAATTAGTAGCTTCATTGCTAAGGTAGCCAAGGATGTTATCACTAGCAACGACTACACAAGACGTATTGTATATGATATTAAGAACAACAGACCGACAGAGATGTGGTCTAGCAACGACGATAACTTACTTGAATAGGAGGTAGTATGTTTGGTAGTAAAGTTTGTCTCGACATTGAGACAGTAGCAAATGAAAGAGCACCTAGTTGGTTTAGCAAAGTAGAAGTTAAAGCACCTAGTAATTACAAAGACGAGGACAAGATCAAAGCTTACGTTGAGAGTGCAAGGAACAAACTCGGTAGCAAGTCAGCACTTACGTGGCACACGGGCAAGGCATTTAGCTTCGCACTTGCTGACATTAACAACGATGAAACCCTGTTCATGCACAGCCTTGACGAGGTTGAGCTACTCAAAACAATAGCAACAGAGTGTGCAGGCCGTGAGGTTTACACTAAGAGTGGCAAGCTATTCGACTTCCCTTTCTTAGTCGGTAGGTTCCTAGCCAACAGTGTTCCACTGCCTGCCTTCCTTGTACAAAAGACTTTTCAATATGACGTTGATGATTTTTTTTCATGGTCGCAAAGTAATGGACAGCGTATGTCTCTTGATGCTTATGCTCATGGGCTTGGCATCACTGGCAAGACTGGGAGCTACGACATGGCACAGAAGTTATACACTGAGATGATAACTGGTGGCAGTAACGTAGCTAAACTTGAGCAAGAGCTTGAGGACTACAACATCCAAGACGTATTAATTGTGAGAGAAATAGTTAGACGCTACCAAGGAATTGGTTTGACTTGCTAGTGCATCACCACTAATATTACAACAGCGAAACTGGGAGGTTTTATGGAAATACAAAAGAGTAGCACAATAGCTACGAACAAACGCACGACTACCATTAGCATTGGAGCTAGTCGTGTTGGCAAGACTCACTTCATCGGAACGATTGCAGATCACAGCAAGCTATTTATTCTTGACTTAGAAGATGGACTCAAAACAATAGCCGGCAAGTCATTTGATTACAAGACATGCAACACATGGGTAGAAGCTGAGCAAGTAATGGCTTGGTTCTTTACTGGTGGTCAGTCAGAGTACACTCACTTTGCTATCGACTCAATCAACAGACTACAGTCTTACTTGGTTGATGATGTTAAAGAGAAACCTGATGAGCATGGTAAGAACAAAGGCATGATGACAATAAATAAGTGGGGCATCGTAGGTGCTAAGCTTAAGAAGGTCATCGACATGTGTACCAAGCAACTAACGACATCAGTTCACATGAACGTGACAGCAATGGAGTCGAAGGATGAAGTTACTGGTGCAACAATGTTATACCCTTCACTAGCTGGAGCGTTTAAGCATGAGGTACTAGGTTACTTTGATACCATCATGTTCCACAGGACAGCACTTGATAAAGGTGAACAGAAGTATTGGATTCAACTGGCAGGTGATACACGTATCCAAGCTGGTACTCGTATCCAATCACTGAAGGATAAGTATGGGGCAATCATGCCATGTGACTATGCCTGTATAGCAGAATGTATCGGAGAATAGCGATGGATAAAGTTATAAAACAAGGCTATTTCGTATCGTCAGACGGTAGTATAACGTCAACTGTTCGTGCAGAACCTAGGGTGCTTAAGCCATTTCTAATAAACTCAGGCTACTTAACCATCCGCCTTGGTGCTGGCAATAAGTCTGAGCTTGTTCATAGAATAGTTGCCAAGTCTTTTTGTTCTGGATATGAGATTGGATTAACGGTAAACCACAAGGACGGCAACAAGTTAAACAACAACGCTGACAATTTAGAATGGTGTAGCCAAAGTACAAACTCAAAGAAAGCATTTACATCTGGGTTATGCAGAAGTGGACGAAGAAGTTTGAAAGACGATGAGGCATTAATGGTGCTCAGCCAACTAGACCGAGGGTCGTCAACAAGGAGGCAGCTAGCAGATAAATTTAATGTGTCAACAACAGTCATAGATAATATGGCTATCGGCAAAACATACAGAGATATGTATTTGCAGTTTAAAACATTGGAGATGTAATGAAAGAGAAACATGAAGATGTACAAGATGATGTACAACAGGAGATACTATCAAGCGGTGTAGCAAAGATGGTACTAGTAGTTGAAGTATCAAACACTGATGGTAGTTCATCAACAGTAAGCCTAGCCACAGTAGACGTCGATGAGAAGTCAATGACAGTAGGCAGTGACGAGCTTGATAAGTTTGATGGCATACAACTTGCCACACTGAAAGCTGTGATGGCTATGGCAGACAGAGGCGTAGATAGAGTATTAGTTAACGATGCAATTAAGCATACAGAAGGGAGTAAGTAATGGGATTTTTTGGGGGTATCCCACCCTCTGTTGAGGAGTGGGTTCAAGTGGAAGGACACCCAAACTACAAGGTAAGCAACTACGGAAGAGTACGGTCTAGCAACAGGATACTTAAACTATCACTAAGCAATGGGTACTCTCTTGTCTGTATAGCTCTTGGAAAAGCTGGGCAAAAAAAAACATACAGAGTCCACAGACTTGTTGCATCTGCGTTTATTGAAAATCCTAATGAGAAACCTTTTGTCAACCATATGGATGGAATGAAACGCAACAACATAGTGTCGAACCTTGAATGGTGTACTGCCAAAGAAAATATAGCACACGCTTGGGCCACTGGTCTTATGACAAACGCCAGTAAGATCAAGATAAGTGATGATGACGTGTCCGCAATGAGGGCGATGGCTACAACAGGAAGGTTTACTTTAGAAGTAATAGCAGGATTGTTTGATGTAGACACGTCAACAGTCCATAACATAAAACGAAGCAAGCATAGATTTGCTGAAAACAAGGAGTAAGATTTGGGATTTTTTGACATTCAAGAAAGTGACATGGTAAGTAACAGTGACGTTAAGTTTAAGGCTGGCGAACACGCATCATTTGTTATCGCAAAGATAGTGAAGAAAGTTATCAGTGAGAAAGACAAAGTAATCATTGAGACAGTAGTCATCGGTGGTGACTATGTTGGACAGAAGAAAAGCTTTTGGTTTAGTACTGATAGTGAAGGTGGACGTAAAGCATTAGGCATCTTCCTTACTACATTCTTAACTGCTAAGGAAGCGTCCGAGATGGAAGACCCTAACATTCTTATCAACAGAAAGTTTGAGTGTGACTTCATCGACAACAATGGCTATGTAAATGAGCGTAACTGTAAAGAGATTAGTGACGTGCCAGCAAGTATGGCTACACCACAGGTTCAGTCTACTCCTCAAGAGCAAACTGTAACTCTAACACAGACGCCAGCTCAGGCAACTGACATGTCTAAGAGCATCTTTGGATAATGAGATACTATACGAATGGGAGTGGTGGTTACTTTAATCACCACGTCCTGCTCGATAGCTTGACACTATCTAACATTGCTCAGAACAATGACAGTGCTGACTTGTACTGCTCGGTTCAAACATACGACTGTGATGGTAAAGAGACTGCATCACAGTTAGTGTTTGACATAGACAACAGTAGCCTTGTTGATGCCTATACTATAGCAAGATCAATAGCAGATGATGTAGAGTACGAGTATGATACTGACACATCTATATGGTTCTCAGGTAGCAAGGGATTCCATGTTGTGACTGGGCTTGTTGGCATTGGAAGTAAAGCTAATATCGCAATGAAGGAGATAGCACACAAGTTCTCCGATGAGATAGACGACTCGATGTACAAGACACGTAGCCTCTTTAGATTACCGCACTCATTGAATGGGAAGAGTGGTCTAAGAAAGATACAGGTTAAGTACAACGAAAGTATCCAATCAATAACAGACAGAGCTAAGACAAGGCAACCATCATCAAGACTTGATCTTGTGTATGACAATGCTAAGTTCAACTCTGACCACGCCAAGGCTGTGTCAAACATAAGAGAGTACACACCGAAGGACGTAGTAGCTATGACTGGAGATTGGAAGGAGTCGTTACCACCATGCGTAGTAACACTGATAGAGAAAGGTATACCAGTTGGTAACAGATGGGAGATGGCTTTCTGGTTAGTGAGGCACTGGAGATTACATGGCATAGACGTTGATGGTGCTATCGCATTGTCAAAGACTACACCATTCCCTGACCACTACACAGAAGGAATGATACACCACTATTACCAAGGCATAATGCGAGGAGTAGGATGTCATGGAGTGCTTGAAGACCTGATGCACAGTGAGTGTTCACTGCTATGTAGACACTCAGACGGATGGAGTGACAGGACAACAGCAAGTTTTATTAGGGGGCTGAATGAAAGAGATGTTACTTAGTGTGTTCGGCATTGAACTTAAGCGAGAGTACTTTATGTTTAGTTGGACAATGAAAGAGCTATCAACATTCACATACGACGAGCTTAGAGAACTGCATAGAACTTGCACGTTCTTCTCTAAGTCAGACAAGAAGTTAGCAAGCATACTCAAAGGAAGGATAGGAGCTGAGTGCTTCAATAGAAGCAGAGCCTTAACCAAACTACCACCGCTCAGAATAACCAAGAGCAAAGGAAAGAAGAAAGATGAGAGAATACGAAGGGCTAGAGACAAGGCTAGACATGATAATCGAGCTACTAAAGAACAGGCAGGAGTCTAATCCAAACAGTGTAGTTGGTGAGATAGACAAATACATAAGCATGGCTGACCAGTGTATCGCTGCCGATGGCAAGGCTACATATAACGGAGCACTATTCAATGCTGACATTGCTGTTAGTTTCAAGAAGACTCTTGAGGCTGGTAGGTCATTGTCACCAAGACAGATAGGGAGCTTGGCTAAGATGGTAAGGCTAGTGAAGGGGATCAAATGAAACGGACAGCTAAACAGAACGGCAAGTATGCCAGACGTAAAGGTCATCAGTTTGAGAGAGATATGGCTAACGAATTAAAGTGTGTGTTTCCAGAAGCTAGACGGCATCTGGAAAATCATAAGGAAGATGCGGCCAAAGGTATAGACCTGATGAACTGTGAACCATTTGGTATCCAGTTAAAATGCTACAAGGACTACGTACCTATCAACCGAATCAATGAAGTCACCGAGGGTATCCCAGTACTGATTACAAAAGGTGACAGGTTAGAACCAATGGTAGTAATGTCATTGAAGAACTGGATGAAGTTACTCAAAGGTGAGTTGTTATGAAAACTAAACGATGCACACTAGGTACATGTGGCAAAGAACATCCACTAGAGAACATGGTCAGGAACTGCTCAATGAAGGATGGCTACACTAATATCTGTAAGCCATGCAAGCAGAAGAGAGACAACATGACTAGAGAAGAACGACTGTCTGAGAAGCCTATCGTTAACACATCCAGCGTTGGCAGTGCAGGCAAAGCTAAGATCAAACGTAAGATTACTAGCTGTGAAGGTTCTTGGATGGGTGGAGGTGACTCATGGCTCTACTAAATAGGATAAGCTATGTGTGTCTGACTGATGAAATGATGGAGGTGCTTGTGCCAATCTTTAAAGAGAAGTGCAAGCAGATGAAGCAACGTGAGAGTCAGGCGTTGTTCGAGGCAGTAGCTAAACGTGAACTACTTCGTGTGTACGAAGAGTGGAGGAGGAAAGATGGAAAGTAGCATACTATCATTACTTGCAGAGAGTGAGTGGGACGTGGACGACCTGTTGAGTGACAAATCTATGAGAGTACTCGTAGTCAATGAGCTATCAAGGATGGAGGGATACATCATCGGGCTGACTGAGCTAAACAAGATGCTGAACAAGCAACTGGAAGGGAGACGATATGAAAGTAAAAATTAAAACACTAGAAGAATTAGTTAGGGATTGTCCAAACAATTACATTCACACAGAGATTCTACCCTATGCAGGGGAAGAAGTTAACAGAGCCGATCACTATCTCAATGAATGGATGTACACAGAAATTAAGCCAGAAGTGGTTATACTGTACGCTTACGGAGATGACCACGATTGGGTGAGATACAGTAAGATTCTAAGAGATAATTTTACGAGATTGCCTGAATACGACAAGGTTTTTAAAGGTGGTGAAGAATGAAAGAATATCTAGGCATCTGTTTTATAGTAGGCATGATTATGTTATTTGGTGCAGCACTTGGGTCTGAACACGCAGCCAAGGGAATTAAAAAGGCTATTACTGCTAAGCGGTTAATCATAATCAACGACGCAAGTTATAGATGTAGCATGGTTAAAGACTTGAAGGAGAAATAAATGAAATACATTTACAGAATTATATTTATGCCAGTGGTTGGGTTAGGCTTGTTCATAATTAGTGTTCTATCAATGCTCAATTTATTACGTACAGGCAAAATGATGACGCAGACTACAGATAGCTGGCTTGCAGATTTAGTAGATAAAACAGTTATGCCTTTAATTAGGTTAATGGAGTAGGTTATGGAAGAAATAGGACAAGTAGTAGTAACACTTAATCTACGAGATTGGATGTGGTATGTAGCACTAGGATACATGGTAGTAATGCTACCGTTGACAGCTTTCGATATTTATTTGAGAAGGGTAGAGCTTAAATTACTAACCAAGAAAGAGGAGTAGGTTATGGCAATTAAAATTTGGAGAGAGGCTATTATTGCAGGTGTATTATTCGCAATATTAACAGCTTGGCTGGATAGTCTCCCAGAAAACAAGGTAAAATTTGGAGAGATCCAAGAACTAACTAAGAAAGAGGAGTAGGCTATGGGTTATGAAAATAGAAGAAGCGAATAAAATATGTGCTGAGTATATGGAATTAAACTTTGTAATGATGGCAGGCGATGTAGTGATCATGGACGCCACAGGAAAGGTTGGAGGTATTCTAAACTATGGTAAGTCACTTGATGCTTTAGTGCCTGTATGGGAAAAGCTGGGATTAGCCAGTATTAAGCTTGTAGACTTCGGGTGTGTTGAGAAAAGAGCCATTATTAACACTAGGAATCATTGGCAAAGTGAGAGTGCTTTAACAATTCAAGAGGCAGCAGTAATTTCCACTGCAAAAGCAATTCAAGGACTAGCAGAGACTAAAGAGAAGTTGGAGGTTGCTGTTGAGTTCATAACAGATTGTTCAGTAAGTCACGAAGAGTCTAGATACAAGTACCGTACTCAAATAGCATTAAAACAAATTAACAATACCGATAAGGTATAAAGGATTCTATAGTGATGAACGACAGAGACAAGACAATAGAAATATTAACTAGCACAATAGCAGACTTCTCTAATAGTTTGACAGAGACTAAAGAGAAATTGGAGGTTGCTGTTGAAGCGTTAGAGGTCTATTCACAAGGAGCTGAACATAATTATGCTATCGACTATACAAAAGAAGTAAGTGGTAAGACAGTATCAGTAACTAAGTCGTTTAGAGCCTATAGTGCATTAGCAAGACAAGCACTAGGAAAAATCAAAGGAGAATAACATGAATAAAGAATACAATTTGAAATTTTATGATTTAGAAGAAGGCAAGAAGTATGAGAGCCTCATCTATAATGGCATAGTTCATATAGGTGAATGGAACGAATTGCTTAATGAGAGTGGTGCTAACGTATGGCTTAGGCAAGATGAACGCTTTAGGCTAGTAGAAGAAAAACCTACTCACTTGTGGAGGGCATACTACGCAATTGAAGATCAGTATCCTGTATATGTTTCTTATTACATCGACAAGGCAGATTTTGATACTGAGCATAGGAAGATACACAACAGTGACCCACTACATACTTTGCTTAGCTGGGAACGAATCGAACTGGAAGGAGCAGACGAATGAGAATAGTATTAGTAGAGTTCGGCATAGAGGACAGAGAAGCAGAAGCATACGCTACAGTAGAAGGTGCGAGAGCTTACTTCGTAGATGAGTTAGAATATTTAACAGAGGAACAGTTTAACAGGTTGGTTATTAGTGGCGTGGTTAATGATGTCACTATGTATAAAGACTACCTATTGGGGGATTAATATGACTCAACCAGAGAAGAGAAAGATACTGACAAAATATATAACAGATGAGACTATGCTAGAGCTGGTTA
>Ga0164315_10004258_pt1 | contig 11099 bp, 9 predicted proteins | sample GuaBasSedimGuay6_FD_113737 | JGI IMG/M metagenome (GOLD analysis project Ga0164315, IMG submission 113737) | Subseafloor sediment microbial communities from Guaymas Basin, Gulf of California, Mexico - Guay6, Core 4569-2, 0-3 cm | ecosystem: Environmental > Aquatic > Marine > Hydrothermal vents >...
ACAGGATTCCAATATTACTCCCCCGGTATGTATTGCAGCCTTTGCCGGTGCAACCATTGCAAAAGCCAATATGTGGAAAACCGCCTTTACATCATTTAAGTTTGCAAAATTTTTATACCTGGGCCCCATCCTTTTCGGGTATGTGCCCGGCTTTTCTCTGGATGGCAGTTCTACTGATATTATCAAGGCATTTGTCTTGATTCTGTTTGGTACCTGGCTTTATTCATGGTTCCTCAGCGGTATATGGATCGGCACCATAAAAGGACTTTTTAAAAAAAATTCCGCATAATAAACGGTCTTTAAAAAACTTAAATCATACCTGACAGGTCATCCCTGCCAGGTATGATTTTTTTTGCTGCAGAAATTAGTTGATTTATCAACGATTCTGAGATAAAAAATATCGGTATGGAAACATTTGAGAAAGTTATTGATTCGTCCATTGCCTATTTAGTGGGACGAACATCCAGATCAATTATTAAGAGGCTGACCAAAAAATTTACAGATGCCGGGTTTGATGTGAGTTATGAACAATGGAGTATTCTTGTCCATCTGTATCGAAAAGACGGACAGACCCAGCAGGAGCTTTCCAATATTGCAGTAAAAGACAAGGCCGCCATTACAAGACTTTTGAATGTTCTGGAAAAAAAAAATATTGTGTTGAGGATTCCGGACAGAAATGATAAACGAAGCAAACTGGTCTATCTGACCCATAAAGCCAAAGATTTTAAATCCGATTTGATTGCTGTTGTTGAGGAACTTTTAGAGGAAGCGGAACAGACCATCTCGCCAGAGGAGATGAATCAGTGCAAAACCACTTTAAATAAAATATTTTCTAATTTTGACCGGCTGAATCATTAGCGATTTAAAATTTACAGCTCAACCAGTTTGTTCTGGATGGCATACCTGGACAACTCGGCATTGTTTCGTAAACTCAATTTCTTTAATATTCTAGATCGATAGGTATCAACCGTTTTTACACTGATGTTATAAGAGGTTGCGATTTCCCTGTTTGTTGATCCCATAGCAAGTTTTCGCAATACTTGGAGTTCTCTCATGGACAATGATTCTGTAAGTGTCTGGTTTTTATTTCCCCGGATCACTCTAAGAGCCAGAGCTTCGCTTGCCTTTTCAGTCAAATACCTTCCCCCGGAATTGATTTTTTTTACCGCCGCCACAAGCTGTTCAGGTGCAGACTGTTTTGTTACATACCCCATGGCCCCAGCTTCTATCGCCCTGATAACATACTGCTCTTCATCATGCATGGTTAAAATAAGGACCGGCACGTCTGAACAATAACTCGTTAATCTCGTCACCACTTCAAGCCCGTCCATGCCCGGCATGGAAATATCAACCACGGCCACGTCCGGTTTTTTTTTCATGGCTTCATCCAGAGCGGTTTCCCCGTCTGCTGCTTCGGCAATTACCTCAATTTCGTTGCTGTCTTCTAAGACTTTTCTTAAGCCTTCTCTGACAATACTGTGATCATCTGCAAGAAGTACTTTAATCATAGGTCATCCTTTCATTTTTACTTTACAGCAAATACGGGTACCATGGGATATCTGGGAAGATATATCAAGTTTTCCACCAACAAGATTGGCCCGTTCTCTCATTCCCCCAAGTCCAAATCCAGTAGATTCCAAATCTTTGTCAGCATCAAAGCCACACCCGTTATCCTGAATAATTAGAACGATTCCCTCGTCGTCGTTTTTAAGCTCAACCGTAATGGTGGTGGCATTTGAGTGCTTAAGAGAGTTGGTCACTGCCTCCTGGCCAATTCTATATAACGCAGTTGAAAGGGTCCCGTTGATCTTGGGAATGTCTCCATGCTTGAAGACGCAGGATACATTGGAGCGTTTTTCAAAATCCGAAAGCAAAGACTCTAACGCATCCGAAAGCCCCAAATCATCCAGTACCCTTGGCCTCAGACGGTAGGCCATATCTCTAACATCATTAATGGTATCATCTATTAAGGAGCACATTTTTTCGGCCCTGTTTTCAGCATTTTTATCAATAGTGGCCAAATATTTTTCAATCCATACGGCATCAATACGAAGCGCGGTTAAAACCTGCCCCAGATGATCATGAAGTTCCCTTGCAACCAGTGCTTTTTCTCTTTCCTGGGAGGCAATAATATTTTTAGACAGGTTTTTTAAGTTATCCTGAGCTTTTTCAAGCTGGGCCGTTCTCTTTTTTACCTGCTGTTCCAGATCATGGGAATATTGCGATAGCTTTTCCTTGGCGATTTGCAGATCTTTTTGAGTTCTATTTTTCTCCGTTACATCCACACTCACGGCCAGGGATCTGATAATGTCACCGGTTTCATCTCTCACCCCATAACAGGAGAGCATGATATCCATTTTTTCTCCGTTCTTTTTAACATAAGTATAGGGGATATCCTTACAGAATCCAGTACTGAAAAATATGGGAAAGATCACATCTACAGCATAATTTTGTGATTCAGGGGTAAAAAAACGGGTAAGCTGTTTACCAATAACGTTTTCCCGCTCGTATCCCATTACTTCCACCCAGTGATCAGACACTCTGATAATCCTTCCCTGGGTGTCAATGGAGTGAAGCATGACCGGTGTTTTATGGTAGATCCGCCTGTAGCGTTCTTCACTGAGCCGCAGTTTTTTTTCAGCTTTTTTACGTTTTGTAATTTCCTGGACTCCCAATTGGTAAAGAATCAGCACCAGGATACCGGTCAAGATTAACACAGAAGTGATAATCGGTCCGATAACCCTGACAAAGGGTTTTGATACCAGTTTTTCAAGTTCTTTAAAATTCCTTAAATGGATGATTTCCCAACCGGGATAATTCATCACATTGAGGCTTGAAAAAAGATATCGGGTATTGTTTTTATCTGTTAAGCTGTCGTCCTGATTTTTTGAGAATCCGGTCCAGGTCCAGGGCCCGTTGCCAAATTGTCTTGAATTTAGCAGGGCATCTAATTTTTTTTCAGTAAGTTTCCATAAAAGCTTGAACCTTAACACTTCTTTATTGGAGATAAAAACAACACCGTCAGGGTCAACAAAGAGAAGGGTGTCATCTGATTTTGGAAACAACTTTGTCTCAACAAACTCAACAGATGCTTTGATGACCGCAACCCCAAGGATATCAGAATTGTTTTTATCATAAACCGGGTGTGAGTAATAAACCCCTCTTTTTTTTGAGGTGGTGCCAAGGGCAAGATAAGTTGAAGGTATTCCTTTGGCAGCCTTTTTATAGTAAGGCCTGAAAGAAAAATCTTTTCCAACAAAGCTGTCATGTGCATTTCGATTGCTTGAACATAAGGTAATTCCGTTCTCATCCATGAGATAACTGACCTCAAGATCAAGGGATTTTGTAAAATTATCAAGAATCTGGTTGGCCTGATAAATTGAGTCCAGATTGGTATCTCTAAGCGCTGATTTTAACTCCTTGATACCGGATAGGGTCTTAACCGGTTTGATATGTTCGGAAAGATAAAACGATAGTTGATCTGTCAAAAGTTTCAGCCTGGAATATGCATCGGCTTCTGTTTTTTGGAACGCCGCCTTCCGGAAAGAATGATAGTATAACAGGCTTCCGGCTGAAGCCGATAAAAACACAAACAAAGCCAATATTAATATAATGATTCGAAGCCGCATAAAAACAAGTATATCTGGATGCCCCGGTTTTTTCAATGATCACGGATTTTATTTTTTGAATTTTTAGAATCCTGCCTGGATGAAGCCTGAACAAAACCTATCCATTTTTTTCAGGTACTAAATTATTTTTTTTGGATTATAATTTTGAACTCAGCATTTGAATTTTGTTTTTCAAAAGCTGATAATTGATTTAGATTTTTTTTAATTTCCAGAGAAGAAAAAATCCCTTTCAAGAGTGTTCCCTGAAATATTTTCCCTGAAATTTTTATTTGTGAATTGTTTCCCTGTCTTCTTGTCCATTCAAAAAAAGCAAACAAATCCTTTTTAAGTTCGGAAGTTTTTCTTTTGATTTTCGGTTCAATACTTTTTCTTTTCCTTTCAAGTTTCCCTTTTTCTTTTTCGTATTTCTTTTTTAGTTTGTTTAATTCTTTCAATGAAAAGATTGAAGACTCAATTCTCTTTTCAAAATTATTTATTAGTTTTATGATATTTTTCAATTTTTCTTTTTTATAAGACACTTTTCTTTTTTCAAATTCATTTTTCAATTTTTCTTTTTTCTTTTTTGCGCGGTCGTGAAAAATTTTCAGTTCAATCATTTTTTGAAATATTTTTTTTGAATAATAGTCTTGTTCATCTATTTTTTCTTTTAATTCATCAAGTGGCCGACTGATATTTTTTACTTCTAAATTAATAGAACTTGCTTTTTCAAGAATATGGTGTTCAGTTCCCGCTCCAAGGACACAGCCACTTGTTTTGCTGTTCCCAACACCGGCAAGCTCAATACCATTCTTGCCATATAAGTTAGAAGAGACAACACGGCATTGACCGGAATCTATTTTCCCGCTGCAAAAGACTTTCGAGTCAATGATCTCATTTTCAATATATACATTTCCAAAAGTTTCAATTTTACAATTATGAAGATATCTGGCATGAATATCTCCCTGGGCGCTTATGATTGAATCGGTAACACCTATTTTGGAGCTTACACTGCCAATGGCTTCAATGTGCGCACCCCTTATTTCACTTGCATGAATATCTCCTGCGGTTACAGGATAGGCACCCGTCAAAACACCTGAAATATTAATATTAGCATACATTTCCAGCTGCCCATATCTAAGATCCGCATCTTCAAGAACATTAATAACCGGATGGATATAAAGCTTTCGCTCAATGGATAGAGACGGAAACCCCGTTTTACCGGCAAAAGCTTTTGTGTTATCTTTTGACAATCTTGTCCCGGAGGCACACTTGAACGTAAAGTCATGCCCGTTGGTCTGTTCAATATTATTTCCAAACAAATCTTTTTTTAGATAGGTGTCTCCGCCAATACGCTGCTCAACCAGTGCTTCTCCTCTTTTTTTGATTTCAGTGTCTATCCTGCTTGTATCAAAATGGTAAAAAGCTTTCCGGGTTTTTATTAATTCCAGAGAAAAATCCTGTTTGGCAGCAATAAATTCAGTGTTCCCAATATCAAGGTTGCACTGAAGAATAGCATCCGGATAAACGCCATACCGAATACCTCTTTTTTCGAGTGCCTGTTTAATATCCTGTAAACAGACAGGATTTTTTTTCTTTTTGATTTGAATAAGAGCTTCCATTTGATCGGGACTGATCCTGACATGAATTACCGGCTCAGGTTCAATATCATCTTTGTGTTCTAATCGCTCTTGTTCTTTTAAAATGAGGTTTTTCTGGCTTTCGGTTAAATAATTTAATTCAACCATAATATCGCCAAGAATCCGAATTTTCTTTTTATCTTCAAACGCTTCTTCCTGTATTTTTTGAGCAATTTTAACTTCCCGCTCAGACGCCAGGTTTTTTTCAATAACGCTTGCTGCAAATTCTTTATCCAAGACCATTATTTGTAAAAATTGCTTTTCATATTCAGAAAGATTTATTTTTTTTTCAATTTTTGGATCAATCTGTAGATCCGGCTCACTTGATGGATATGAAGCAAAGATTTTTTCTGCCTGTGTATCAAGAAACGTCTGTTGTTTTAAAATCGCATTTTTCTGTTTAGTTGTGATGACCCGGGATTCAACCAGGATATCTCCGATCAATTTTCTTGCTTTTGTCTGTTTAAATTCTTTTTTTTGGTACTCAAGGGCTTTGTCTACATCTTTTTGTATTGCAAATCCTTTTTCAATGGCAATTTCACCAAATTCCTCTCCCCGTTTTTTGATGATAATATATTCCCGGATCAGTTTTAAGAGCCCGATCTGGTATTGAGTGGCAAATTTCAGGCTGAGCAAAAGTTTTTCAAACCCGGGGGCATGACCTTCTTTTTGTCTGAGAGAGTATAAACGATTAAGGTGTGTAAACTGCTCCTTGCTGATAGTCCCGTATTGCAGGGCAAGTGCTGGAAGAGATGGAATTTTACTTGATTGTTCCAAGGTTTATTCTCTCAATCTTTAATGGGTTTAAGTTTTTATTTATAAAGATAAAAAATTTCTGGAATAAAGTAAATGATTTCGTGAATCTTAATCCATAGATTTGATCATTAACAAATCTGACTTATATCAATATGGGCTTCAAAATGTTCTTTTAAAAGCAAATAGTCCCTTTCTTTCAAGCTGCGCATGTCATCTAATGGATGTTTTATTTTTAATTTTATCATCTCAAACCATTTTGATAAAATTTGAGAAGAATCAAAAAAACCATGTATATAAGTTCCGGCAGCTCTGCCATCCTCGGACATGCAGCCATCCGTGTCTGCGCAGAGAAGACTATTTCTGGAACTGATCTCAATCAGAGATGTGCCTGCATTTAAGTTCGTATAACCCATGTGGATCTCATACCCTTTACCTTTGGCACCCCCCCATTTAAAATCGCTTATAGTTGTAGTCTTTGGGGCTTTTAATATCGTTTGAACAGGTAAAAGGTTAAGGGCTTTTGTTTTCCCCGGAGATCCCTCAAGTCCGTCGGGATCATCGACAAATTCTCCCAGCATTTGATATCCGCCGCAGATTCCGAAAAGGTATCCCTTTGACTGGTAATATTTTTCAAGGGGTTTTTTGAAGTTGTTTTTTAACCACTCAAGGTCGGCGCGGGTGTTTTTTGAGCCTGGAATAATGACTGCCTTAAATTTTGACAGATGGTCAGGTTTGTCAAAAAAAATGGTTTGAATTCCCTTTGTTTTTGACAGGGAGTGGAAATCGGTAAAATTTGCAATATGGGGAAGCCGGATGATGCCGATGGCTGGCATATCATGCTTGAACTCATTGAAATTATTACATTCTTCGATTTCAACCGAGTCTTCTGCATCAATTTTAAAATGGGTGTACCAGGGTAGAACTCCCAGGACCTTTTTTTGGGTCTGCTTTTCAATCCAGTCAACCCCATCTTTAAACAGGGCGATATCCCCTCTGAACCGGTTGATAACAAACCCTTTTATCATATCCCGATACTTTTGAGGGAGACATTCAAGGGTGCCGATAATCTGTGCAAACACCCCACCCCTGTGGATATCCGCCGTAAGAATAACATCTGCATCAGCATATTCAGCCATGGCGAAATTTACAATGTCACTGGGCATGAGATTGACTTCAGCACAGGAGCCGGCACCTTCAAGGATAATTCTGTCGTATGTTCGTTCCAGCCGGTCAAATGCTTCACAGGATTTTTTAAAATAAAACCCTTTATTTATATGGTAATCCATGGCCGTATGATTCCCATGGACCTTTCCATTAAGAATAACCTGGGACTGCTTTTCCCCGGTCGGTTTTAAAAGAATGGGATTCATATTGACATGAGGCGCAATTTTTGCGGCTTCCGCCTGGACAATCTGGGCCCGCCCCATTTCAAGGCCTTCGGGCGTGATTCCTGAGTTGTTTGACATATTTTGAGATTTGAAAGGTGCCACTTTAATCCCCCGGTCTGCAAGGGACCTGCAAATAGCAGCGGCAATGATGCTTTTGCCCACATCAGAGCCGGTCCCGAGAACGGCGATATTTTTTTTCATCATTTTTCGATCCCAACCCTGGCTGTAACGCCTTGTTTGTAATAATGCTTGATCTCTTTCATTTCCGTCACAAGATCTGCTTTTTCAATCACCTTGTCTGTGGCTCCCCTTCCTGTGATCACCAATTCGACATTGCCGGGTTTGATCTCTATCAAATCCAGGAGTTCTTTTTCCGATATAAGATTGCATGTGACGGCTACATTTGCTTCTTCAGCGATTACCACATCATGTTTGTTCTGCTTTAAAATCTCCCATAATTTAAGATATCCCCGGGCACCCGATGCAATTTCTTCATCAGACGGCTCGCCTTTAACAAATTTTCCAAGGCCATATTGTTCAATCGTTATATTCTCAAACCTGGATAAGGCTTTGATTTCAGAAAAATTTCCTTTTTTTAAAAACTGGACAATATAGACATTAAGTCCTGCACCGGTAGCCCTGACAGCAAGCCCCAGACTCGCCGTGGTCTTGCCCTTGCCATTACCTGTGTATACTTGAACATATCCTTTCATATGGTGGCTCCTTGAGATTTGTCTGTCTTTAAATGTCGTATTTTTTTGAGTACCCTCTGGGTGTAAATAGAAAATCAAGATACCTTATGGATGCAGTGGAACCGATAAATATGACAGTCTGCATTCCCACCTTGGCTGTATCCATTTGATCCAGGGTTGTAAATGAAATGCTTTGATTCTCCCGCATGGCTCCGGTGACAATTCCAACAGGGGTTGCCCCATCTCTCTGCTCCAGTATAAGGTCCCGGGCCCTTTTTAACTGCCAGTCCCTTTTCTTGCTTTTGGGATTATAGAGCACAATGACAAAATCCGCCATGGCAGCGTATGTCAGACGTTTTTCAATTTTTCCCCAGGGGGTTAGAAGATCGCTTAAAGAGATGGCGGCAAAATCATGGGTCAAGGGAGCTCCAGCCAATGCAGCACCCGCTGCAAGGGCCGGTATTCCCGGAATTATTTCAAGGGGCAGGCCTGTATCTCTGTCAGAAGGTTTTATTTTGCCCCGGGTTCTTATCAGCTTGATGTCTCTCTGTTGACAGATCTCAAAGACAAGGCCAGCCATGGCATAAATACCCGGATCTCCACCTGAAACCAGCGCACATGATTTGCCGCTCAATGCCTGTTCAATCGCTTTTTCAACCCTTTCGACCTCCTTCATCATTCCGGTAGAGATAATCTCTTTATCCTTTACAAGATCTGCAATCAAATCAATATAGGTCGTATATCCAGCCACACAATCGACCTTCTCAATTACCTCAATCGCCCTCTGAGACATGTAGGAAATATCCCCCGGGCCTGTACCAATAACATAAAGTATCATTTTTTTATTGCCACGGCGATCGTGACATCCTTGTTTTTCTTTTTAGGAACAATAAGTTTTCCACTTCCCGAAGACAAAATCGCTGCAGCTTCGCATACGCTCTTGACTCCCAAATGTTTCTCAACCATTTTTGATGGGGTTTCAATTGTTTTAACTGAATTCAATTCTTTTTTATCGTAAAAATTTATTTGAATTTTCAAGGCTCTTGAAAGCGTTATTAATCCGGGCTCATCCTTTTTAATATCTGTTGTTGCAAAGCAGCGGATGCTGTTAGCAGACAAGCCTTCTTTTTTTAAGACAGAAAATAAAAAATGCTTAATCTCTTCATGGCTTGTTCCCCGGTTGCATCCAATACCGACACTTAAAACACGCGGTCGCAAAATTAGAGTTTCACGTGAAACATCTCTGGTTTTGTAAGAACAGAACACGCGGCCTGTTTTTTGATCCAAATTATTTGTGTCGGTCAAGAAGTTTCCCGGCAGGTCCTTTTTAATAAATCCCAAAGGGTCATATATGCCTACCAGATCTCCCATGAGGAAGGCCATATTAATATGTTTTATATTTTGAGGGGTTTCAATGTAAAGACCTTTCTTTTTTGCAATCAAGTCAATGGCAGGAAGAAGATTAGTGTCAGTGGCCGTGGTTATAACCGGCGTGCCGCCAAGGATGTCTGCAGTTTTTACCGCAAGCCTATTCGCACCCCCCAGGTGCCCTGATATAAGACTGATGGCATGGTTTCCATTATCATCCACGACCACTACAGCAGGGTCAATGGTTTTTGAATTCAGCAAAGGAGCAATGATGCGAACGCAAATCCCTGTGGAAAATAAAAAAACGTGCCCGGAAAACTGATTAAATTGTTGATGAATCTCTTTGGATAATTTTTTGAAAGTGACTCTGCTCTTATCACATGGGCTGTCCTGCGAAATTTTTTCAGAGGCAAAAAGAACTGAGTTCTTAAATCTGCCCTGAATTTTTCGGGCAAGGTGTTTACCGTTTGGTGTAATGCACCAGATGGCAATGGGTTTGTCTTTATTTGTCAGCACTTCTATAGCCATGTGAAAATGTTGAGTCATATAGTTTTGATTTTAAAATAGGGTCGGCTTTAACGCTGGCTTCAACAGATTTTCCGACAATGATCAATGCATGTCGTGTGATTTCATTGTCGGTGCATGTTTTAACCAACCTTTTTATTTTTGTATATAATATTTTTTCTTCAGGATGACTCACTTTGTAGGCCACAGCACAAAGTGAGTCTTTGCCATAATGCTTTTCCAGTATTTCTTGAACTTTTTGCGCATGTCCGATACTCAGATAAATTGCCATGGAGGCTTTATGACACGCCAGTTTCTCAAGGTCTTCCGATTCAGGAACCGGTGTTCTTCCGGATATTCTTGTCAGGATCAAGGTCTGGGTTACTTCGGGAAGCGTATACTCCATATTCATTTTTGAAGATGCGGCAAAGGCAGCTGTAACGCCCGGAATAACTTCATAGGGGATCTTGTTTTTTTCAAGTTCTCTCATTTGTTCAAAAATTGCACCGTATAGGGAAGGGTCACCTGTATGGAGGCGAACTATTTTTTTCCCCTTAACATGATACGTTTTTATGGTATCAATAATCTGATGAAGGTCCATGCCGGCACTTGATTTTATTTCAGTTTCTTTGCCTTTCCAGCAGAGCACAGCTTCGGGTACCAGAGATCCGGCATAAATGATCAGATCGGCCGTTTTTAGCGCATTCATGGATTTGATTGTCATAAGCTCAGGGTCACCGGGTCCGGCACCTGCAAAAACAACTTTGTTTTTATTCATATTCATACCTTACACTTTCGGTTTTGATCCTGAAATGATCCAAACCGGGTTTAATGCTTCAAGTCTGTCTCCAAACGGCATGCCTTTAGATCGGGAAACCTGGACCTGCACCATGTGAGGATCAAATTTATATTCTTTTAATATGTTTAAAGCAATGTCAAGATTTTGTACCAGAACTGTATTAATCACAATAATTCCAACGGGAGCAAGTCTGTCACAGGACACTTTTATAATCTGCCCAAGATGTTTTCCCCCGCCGCCGATAAAGATTCGGTCCGGCGTCTTTAACTCTTTAATTCCTTCAGGGAAGGCTGTATTTAATACCTTTACATTGGCGCAGTTAAAGTTTTTAATATTGTGAATAATAT
>Ga0164315_10004260_pt1 | contig 11098 bp, 9 predicted proteins | sample GuaBasSedimGuay6_FD_113737 | JGI IMG/M metagenome (GOLD analysis project Ga0164315, IMG submission 113737) | Subseafloor sediment microbial communities from Guaymas Basin, Gulf of California, Mexico - Guay6, Core 4569-2, 0-3 cm | ecosystem: Environmental > Aquatic > Marine > Hydrothermal vents >...
CGTTTAAGCCGGTTTGAATATATTTTGACAAGCGTATCACTGATTGAGCCATCCCCCGGATCATCCAGAGTTAATAAAATAATATGATTTTTCAACTCTTTTTTCCAAAGAGGATAAAGCATGCGTTTGTTCGGTTTCCATTGCCGCAAATCATCGTCTATGATCATGGATTCGGATTTATTAAAATCCAATTCTTTTTCCCATGTTTTTATCATTAAAGAGATATAGTCCAGTCTTTCCTTTGACCGTGCCATATATAAATTAAATATTTTGAAAGCAATATTTAGATTTCCCCTTTTAAGTTCATCATCCAGACGAAATTGATATGGCTTGAAAGAATGGATATCTTCCAGGGTAAATAATTGTTTTCTCGGATCAAGTCGTTTTAAATATCGATTAAGAATAGTCGAGGACATAGCATTATCAAGGTTTTTCTCAAGATAATGATACCGTTCAAGTGTGCGTATAATTTTAACACATTGAGAAGATTGTTCAGAGTTTGGTGTAATTGTCTTGCCAATAGTTGCCCATGCGGATGATGAATATGCGATAAAAATGAGTATGGAAAAAAGATATTTCAAGCCCTTTGCCATATCAATAGGGTCGGTTTTTTTTGATTTAATTGTCATGTTCCGGATCCTTTGGCGTTTCAAAACTTATTCTTCCTATTTTACCGGCCCTGAGTTCGCGAATCAATACTTCAGACGCTTTTTGAAAATCCACAATACCTCCTTTTTTCAGGCATCCCCTTGCAGAACCAATCTTTTCTATCAGTGTCAGTTCATCGTCTGGTAACATTTTTAAAAAAGAATATCGCTGCATCAATAAGTCCGGATATCTCTTGATTAAAAGGGTGGCAGCAAAAAATCCTATGTCATTATAATCAATGGCAGTATCAGATATCGCACCGCTTGCTGCCAGGATATATGCCCTTTCCTCTGGTTCTATCACCGGCCATAATATCCCCGGTGTATCATAAATATCAATATTATTTTTTAAACTGGTTCGTTGCTGGTGTCGGGTGATTGCAGGCACATCTCCGATGTTTGCAATTTTTTTTCCTGCAAGTGAATTCAAAATAGTGGATTTTCCTGTGTTTGGGATACCGATAACCATTACTTTTATTTTTCTGGCCCGATTCCTGTCAATTTTGTTCACACAATAATTTAATGCCTCGTATGCCTGGACTTTCTGGGTGCCGCAAATTGAGATAGCAGATGTTCCTTCTTTTTTTTTAAAATACTCAAGCCATAGTTTTGTTTGTTCCGGGTCTGCCAGATCGTTTTTATTTAAAACTTTTAATCTGAATTTGCCGTTACAGATTTTATTTACGAACGGATTAGCACTTGCTTCAGGCAGTCTTGCATCTAAAATTTCCAAAACAGCGTCCACTTTAGAAATGGCCTTTTTAAGCAGGTTTTGTGTTTCAAGCATATGTCCTGGAAACCATTGAATTGTCATTTTTTTTATTTCTCTTTTTTATTTTTAAAATTTTGTTAATTATGGCATATCAGTACAATTTTTTCAAAGACAAACACCTTATACCAGCAATTACCGGTATCGTCCTATTTTAAAGCTCAGTCTTTGGTAGCGGCTCATTATATTCAGTGAACCGTTCATGGCTCCGTAATACCTTTCCGAAAAGCTTTAAAAATTAACAAAAAACTTCCTTGACAATGTCCTGTGTCTGTAGTTAGGTTTTAAAATTAAACTTTTATAACTCTAAATGGAAGTTCAAGATTACGGCTAATCAAATATCTTTTTCAGGAGTTGATAATGAAGTACTTTCCTAAAATTCTCATAGGCTTTTTTTTAAGTGTAATCGTGATCAGTCATTGCCAGGCGAACCCTATATCAGCTTTATATTCTTTTTTTCAAAGAGACTTAACCATTGATGTATTATTTAAGAATCATAAAAATCTTTTGCAGGGTAGTCCGGTTTATATAGCAGCAAGCCCTAACGCACAAAAAATTCAAATTGGAAAAGTGAATCAAATAACCTTAGTGCCATCAGAATTGCCAAAAGTTGAAATTATTATTAATAAAAAATATAAAAATAAAATATATGAGACAGCACAATTCGTTCTAATGAGCGGCAATTTTGCAAATAATACTGATGGATACATTTTAGTTGTTGTCCCGCCACATACGGCTGAAACAAAATTACTAAAATCAGGTGCTGTGGTAAACGGTATTAGTTTTTTTGAGTATCATATCAGCAATGCCGGTAAGGAATTAAAAAATTTAATGGGTAGTATCAGCAAACAAAACAGAGCGCTTCTCAAAGAAATTGAGCAATATATTGAAAATTTAGACACTGAATTTTTACTGGAAAAATTGGATAATATAGCGAATCAAATTGTACAGTTTACAAATGAACAAAAAACTGCTTTTGAACAAGATGTATTGCCGGCATTAAAAAAAGCATTCAATAAAATTTTAAAACAGCTTGAAAATCAGAGTAATGAAGAAGAGCTGAAAGAAATAGAAAAACGTCTGAATGAAATTGAAACACTCATTGAAACATGATCGATTTTTGATTAAAGTGAAAGAGGATGAAATTGGAGAAAACGTATGGATAAATGTACTTTTGCTAACAGGTGTATTGTCGAAACCATAGATGGTTTGAGAGATGGTCTGACCCATTTTTCAGGTCCAAGCCGAACAGCTGTTATTTATTCCATTAAACCGGATGATCCCATACAAATTTATGATCCGTTAAGCCTTCTGACAGGACATGAGCCAAAATTTAAAGAATTGTATATAGATACGGATGAGTGGCGAAAGAAGACCGCCATTTCCTATGATAAAAAGAAATTCAGCAATTTGATTCCGGAAAAAAATCTGGGGTTAGCTGGCCTGATCTCATATGGCGGGCGTTCAAGTTCTGTTGTTTATCAAATGTGGTTTACAGAACACCATCCGGACATGTGCGCTATCGGTCCGACTGAGAGATGGCTGGAGCAAGCTGTCTGGAGGTTCTCCCATGATATCGCCAATGAAGAAGAGCTGTACACCGGCATTTCAGGAAGTTTTCTGAGGGAATACTCTACTCATGCTGTTCGGGATTATCTGGTCGATGAAATGAATGTTCTGATTGGATGGGACACACGGATTCGGATTTATCCGATTCTGGAAGCAATTCTCAAAATATCAAGAACTCCTGAAGAAGGGGCCTGGCCAAAAGGTGAATTAATTTTTGTTGAAAAACGGTCACTTCCAATAATGAAGTTTATTGCAAAAATTCCAAAGGCGGAGCAACCCATACTGGACAATGTTGAGCATATCCGAAAGCTTCTCCAGTCTGTTGAGAACTCAGATCGAAAATTGGTGGTGGATGAAAAAACGATTATTGGCATTATCAAGGGGGATAAACCGGATTTTTCTATCACTGCTGATTTTAAAGGACGGCATGGCTTTTTAAAGCTAAATAATAATACCATATGCAGTTTTTCAGATGGCAGTTTCAAGTCAACCACCCACAAGGCCAAGCTTGTACAGGTCGAAGAAGCATTGCTTGAATCTAATATGGATCCGGTACCGGCTTCCACTTTATTTAAAATTGTTACCCGTATTGTTCATAGTGCGGCACAGCAACGGCATGGCTGCACCATTGTAATAGACTTGAATGAAAAACCCATTTTCATCTCCGGTCATTCTCTTGAGCAGCCACTTGACCTTGAAAATCATGAGTATCTGGAATTGACCAAAGCGCTGTCAAAGGTGGATGGTGCCCTGCATCTCGGGGCTGACTTGAAACTTCATGGGTTTGCCTGCCTTCTGGACGGTCATTTTATTCCCGGTGAAGACCGGGCCCGTGGCGCCCGTTTTAATTCAGCTCTCCGATTCACTGCAGAGCGTGACAATATTATTGTCATTGTAGTGTCGTCTGATGACCCTGTCTCCATCATGATTGATGGTGTAGCGCTGAACACCAAGTGGCAGTCTTCACTCTTTTGCAATGAACCTGTGCTACTTGAAAAATGGGTGACAAGTTCAAAGCCAGTCTGATTTTATAGAGTAAGCACCTACCTCACAGGGGAAACGATATGCCATTGTCATTCAGATCTGAAAGCCATGGAAACATTGCATTCGGCTTTTTTAACATTGAGTCGGATATGCTGCTGCTGGAAAAGTATTTCTTCTTTGCAGATGATTTTTGCAAGTGGCTGTGCATGATGGCAAAAGAGGATGATACGGGGCTGAAAAGGTTCCGACACCCGGTATATTATATTGCCGATCCCACTGATATCGGGGATCTGATGGGGGCTATCCACGGAATGCGGTTTACAGGATTTATTGGAAAACTGTATACGCTTTTTCCTTTTCCCGATGATCCAAAAGCATTCAAACAGAATCCAAAAGGATATCAAACCCGGAAGGTTGTTGCATCTGAGATTGAAGATGTTTCAAAAGAAAAAGAGCTTCTGTTTGAATTTTTTAAAGACAGGAAAATTAAAATTGGTCACTATCTGTTTGATAAAGCCATATTCCATGAATTAATTCGATATGTCTGGCAGGGCGGGTATCCCCGTTGGAAAGAAGAGATAAGGCCGCAATATGTAGTAGAGATGAAAGAGAGTCTTCAAAAAAGCAGCAACTCCTTCTTTAAAGGAGTATTTTCATCGGCAAAGATTTGATGTATGGTAAGATAAATTTAAATTATAATTTCGAAAGGAAAATCCGTATGCCTATTGCAGATAAGATGGTTAAAATGGTTGAATCAGCATCCATGATCCGGAAGATGTTTGAAGAAGGAATTAGGATGCGAGAAAAGTATGGGCCTGATAATGTATTTGATTTCTCCCTTGGAAATCCTGATGTTCCGCCGCCGGCAGTTGTAAAAGAAACCTTGCTGGAGTTGATAAACAGCAAGACCATCTCCCACGGGTATATGCCCAACCCGGGATATCCCCATGTCCGGCAGGCTGTGGCGGATTATTTGAATAAAGAATACGCTGTGGGGATCACATCGGATTTGATTGTGATGACCGCGGGTGCGGCAGGGGCCTTAAATGATATATTGCGGGCGTTGTTGAATCCGGGAGAAGATATTCTTACACCGGCACCTTATTTTGTCGGATATAACCAGTATGCTTTTGTTGCCAGTGCAAATTTAAAAACGATTGCGTCATTTAAAAATTTTCATCTTGACCTTGATGCGATTGAAGGGGCTATTACTGAAAACACACGGGTTATGCTGATTAATACGCCCAATAACCCGACCGGTGCCGTGTATACAAAAGAAGAACTTTCCGGGCTGGGAAAGATCTTGGATGCCGCAAGCGAAAAATTCGGGAAACGGATTTATCTGATTTCCGATGAACCTTATAGAAAGATTGCCTATGATGTGGATGTCCCCTCTGTATTTGATGTCTATCCTCATACCATTGTACTGACGTCTTATTCCAAAGAACTTTCTCTGGCAGGCGAGAGAATCGGGTATCTTGCCATTCATCCCGAGACTGAGGATGCTGCTATGATTGCAGGAGCGGCCGGGGTGACCAATACCATGATGTATGTGAATGCGCCGGCTCTTTTCCAGCAGGTGGTGGGGAAGCTCCAGGGCGTGTCTGTTGATATTGATATTTATAAGAGACGGCGTGATATGTTCTGCAAAGGACTTTATGCGGCAGGATATGAATTTGATGTACCCCAGGGCGCATTCTATTTATTCCCGAAAAGCCCCATTGAAAATGATGTGGAATTTGTAAATATTTTAAGCAAACAAAATATTCTTGCTGTTCCAGGCGCAGCATTTGGTGGGCCAGGTCACTTCAGGCTATCCTATGCCGTACCTGACAAAACCATTACCGGCTCTTTAGACGGATTTAAAAAGGCTTTTGACACTGTAAAATAAAATTTTAATTCCATCAAACAGACTCGGTTTTTATGAATTCACCGGGATTGGCCATGAAACTTTTATAGATTTTATAATATTGTGTGTCTTCATAGTGGATGGGTTCAATCATTGAGTTATCAAAGCTGTAAATTTGGGAGTCCGGGCAGGCCATCAGGAATGGAGAATGGGTGGCAATGATAAACTGGGCATGCCCCTGGTGGCTGATTTTGATCAAAAGGTTTAAAAGTTCAATTAAAGATGCGGGGGACAAAGCTGTTTCAGGTTCATCCAGAAAGTATAGTCCCTTGAGATGATATCTTGATTGAAAATATGACATGAGCGATTGGCCATGGGATTGAGTAATCAGGGACTTTCCTCCAAAATAGTTGAGCATCTGGGCATCATTAACCGCCCATTCCTCAAGATTTTTTGCAAAATGGGAAAATATCTGAGACCCGAAAAATGAACCCGGCACCGGCCCATTTTCCCATTGAATGGAAATGGTTTTGTACAGGTCTTCTTCATAGGGGTTTCGCTCACACCTTAAATTGAATTCACTTTGCCAGATATGAATCCCGGACCTATAGGCGATGGCTTTGAGTAAAGTTGATTTACCCGTGCCGTTTTCACCGATAAAAAGTGTAACCGGGCTATTGAATCTGACCATTTCCGTGTTTTGAAATATTTTTAGATTAAAGGGATAAAAATTTAAAACCGGAAATTTTTCCGAGAGGATATTTACCTCTTTTAAATAAATCAAATTTATTTTCCTTTTCTTTCTTTGGCCTGTTCAATCAAATCAAATAAAGAAAAGACTTTTGGTTTTCCCTCGTTTAAGAAGACTTTTTTAAAGTCTTCTTTTGCCAATTTGTCTGTCAGATAGGTGTGAACATCAAAGTAGTTATACCAGCAGTCAAGGGTTTTAAAACAGGGTAACCCGTTGTTCTCAGACCGGCAATAGGAAAAATTGATCTGATGCCCAAGTCTTGGACATCGAATATTAAAGGATTCTTCAGGAGGATCGGGTAAAAGGGTGTTCGTATTTTTATTTTCAGGTGTCATCATTTGATTCCCCCGGTTTAAATTGATCTGCAGCCGTCTTTGTATTATTCAAAGACGGCTGCAGATCATAGGGTTGGTTTATTTAAGTTGCCTGTTTGGGTTTGGGTAAGGATTCAATATCCTTTAGTGCATTATCAATCTGTTCCTGGGGCAGATCATGATCCGACAGCTGGCCCCGGAAATAGGAATCATAGGCAGCAAGATCCACAAGACCGTGGCCGCTCCAATTAAACAGGATGGTTTTTTCCTTGCCTTCTTCTTTGGCTTTAAGCGCTTCTCGAATGGTCATGGCAATGGCATGATTACATTCAGGTGCGCTGATATATCCTTCTGACCGGGCAAAGGTCAGGCCTGCCTCAAAGGTTTCCATCTGCTGGAGAGATTCAGGTCTGACAATGCCATCTAAAATAAGCTGGCTGACAATGGGTGACATCCCATGGTATCGTAATCCTCCTGCATGGATAGGGGCCGGTACAAAGTTGTGTCCCAGGGTATGCATGGGTAGCAAGGGCGTCATCTGGACAGTATCCCCGAAATCATAGGCAAATGGCCCCCGGGTCATGGTGGGGCAGGATGCCGGTTCCACAGCAATAATGTCAATCTCTTTTCCATTTATTTTGTCCAGGGCAAAGGGGAAGGCAAGACCGGCAAAATTACTGCCGCCGCCTGCACTGCCGATGATGACATCAGGATAGTCTCCTGCCATTTCCATCTGCTTTATGGCCTCAAGCCCGATGATGCTCTGATGGATCATGACATGATTCAATACACTGCCCAAAGCATATTTAGTATTGTCATCGGCAACCGCTTCTTCCACTGCCTCACTGATAGCCATACCAAGGCTTCCCGGACAATCCGGATCTTTTTCAAGGATACTGCGGCCTGCCCTTGTTTCAGTGCTGGGACTTGCCGTACAGTTTGCTCCCCAGGTTTCCATCATCATGCGGCGATAGGGTTTATGGTTGTAAGAGATTTTTACCATGAACACCTTGCATTCAATACCAAAAAATGCACAACACATGGCAAGGGCACTGCCCCATTGGCCTGCCCCTGTTTCTGTGGTGATTTTTTTGGTGCCGGCTATTTTGTTATAATAAGCCTGGGCAATGGCAGTATTGGGTTTATGGCTGCCGGCTGGGCTGACCCCCTCGTTTTTAAAATAAATTTTTGCCGGTGTATCAAGGGCCTTTTCAAGATTGTACGCCCTGTATAGCGGAGAAGGACGCCATATGGCATATTTATCCAGAATTTCTTCGGGGATGTCAATCCAGCGGTCTGTACTCATTTCCTGTTCAATCAGGTTCATGGGGAAAATCGGGGCAAGATCTTCAGGCCCGCAGGGTTGTCCGGTACCGGGATGAAGCGGGGGTTCCATACCATTGGGCAGGTCTGCCATGATGTTGTACCATTTTCGCGGCATGTCTTGTTCGGTTAATACATACTTTTTCATAGGCCCTCCTTGTTCGTGGTTTAAATTTTGGGTTAAAAACACGTTGAAATATAAAAACATATTCATTGAATATGGTATGCCTATAAATTGAGCAGGTTTGGTGTACTTTCAATTTTTTATGAGAATAAACGGGTCAAGTCAAGCATTAAATTCACCGTCATAGTCCGATTAAAAAAAGCAATATTTCTTGACACGTTTTTTAAAGAGTGATAAAGATCGCTTTGTTCAAAAAGAAATGCTCGGGGCGTAGCGCAGTCTGGTAGCGCACTTGTCTGGGGGACAAGTGGTCGCTGGTTCAAATCCAGCCGTCCCGACCACATCATCTTCAATTCTTTTCTTTCGCCTTGACTTTCTGAATTATATCGAATAGTCAAATTAATATATTTTGTTTTGAGAACTTTGGAACATTATAAAGGAAAAATTATTATAGAATTATAAATTAGCAAAGAGTGGCCAAATAAACCTTCAAAGGTTGCGTTACACCTATAAATATGATCAGGAGGGAACGAATCGATGAAATTGGACAGGTTGGTGTTGTTAATTGTATTCATGGTTTTGCTCATTCCTTTTACACATGCTACAGCAAAAGACCATTCTGATGAAAAAAATTATACCACGCTTGAAGCTACGGACCATTCCGACGTCGCTTCGGATCAGGCACATGGCCATGTGAACCTAGGAGAGACGTTGCCGCTGTACACCTGTATTCCCTTTGCATGCATGTTGTTGTCCATTGCCTTACTTCCGCTTATCGCCGGTAATATCTGGCACCATCATTTTGGTAAGATTTCCGCCTTCTGGGCAGCCAGTCTTGCCCTGCCGTTTGTCTATGTCTATAAAGGCATTGCACTTTATGAAATTCTTCACATTATTCTGGCAGATTATGTTCCTTTTATTATTCTTTTATGGGCATTATTCACCATTTCCGGCGGTATTTTGCTGAAAGGGACATTAAGAGGGACTCCCATTGTCAATACAATTATCATCATCATTGGCACCATCCTTGCATCTTGGATGGGTACAACCGGAGCTGCCATGCTGATGATCCGGCCATTTCTTCGGGCAAATGATTATCGGAAGAATAAAACTTTTATGGTCGTTTTTTTTATTTTCCTGGTAGCCAATATCGGCGGGGCATTGACGCCTCTTGGTGATCCGCCCCTGTTTTTGGGATTTCTCCATGGGGTCAGTTTTTTCTGGACCTTTAAAATCCTCCCGCACATGCTCGTTGCATCCATTATTCTGCTGACTATTTATTTTTTCCTTGATACCTATCATTATAAAAAAGAGGGGGCAAAAGCCCCGGATGATGGAGAGAAAAAGCCGTTACGGCTGGTAGGGACCTATAATTTTATTTTTCTTGGAGGCGTAGTGGGTGCCGTTTTAATGAGTGGTATCCTGAATTTGGGAGAAGTCTCAACATTCGGTGTACACAGAGCAATCCAGGATTGGCTCAGGGATGGACTTCTCATTGCTTTTGGGATCGGTTCTCTTCTGGCGACACCAAGGGTTCTCAGAGAAGAAAATGAATTTTCATGGTTTCCGATAATAGAAGTGGCGTATCTTTTCATTGGAATTTTTATTACCATGATTCCGTGTCTGCTATTGCTTAAAGCAGGACCGAACGGAGCATTTGCATTTCTTATCAATGCCGTAAAAGAACCGATTCACTACTTTTGGGTGACAGGGATGTTGTCAGCTTTTCTGGATAATGCCCCTACCTATCTGACCTTTTTTAATACAGCCCTTGGCAGTTTTTATTCCAATATGCCGGAAAGCAGTGCCGTTCCTTTGTTAATGACGGAAAATGCGATCTATCTTAAGGCGATTTCAACGGGAGCTGTTTTTTTTGGTGCCTGTAGTTATATTGGTAATGCACCCAATTTTATGGTTAGATCCATAGCATCGGAGACAGGAACACAAATGCCCAGTTTTTTTGGATACATTTTGAAATATTCTTTGGTTTTTTTAATTCCAACCTTTGTTATTGTAAGCTTTATTTTCTTTTAATATACTTGGTTTTAGAGGAGTTGATGCCTTGAAGAGGAGAGACACAAGTCAATGAATATTGATCTTAAGGGATTAAAGATAGCCATTATCGGTGGAAATAGTCCGTGTAAACAAATTCTTGAAATATTGCTGGGGCCCGGATTAAAAGAGCTGGACATCCAGGTTCTGGTGGTTGCAGATACGTTGACCCAGATTGAAGGGATCAAATATGCCCGGGAGAAAGGCGTGTTCACAACCATGGATTATGATGAAGTTTGTAAGCTTTCCGGTATAGATGTCATTTTAAAATTAAAAAACGATGAGATATTGAGCTGTATTTTAGAAAAGGTGAATACGGAACATGTCAGTATTCTCGATCTTGATACTTACAGGGCTATGTCATTCCTGAATTTTCTAAAAGAAGAAGAAGAAAAAATTAAGATTAAAAGAAGACTTCAGACAGAAGAAATCGACAAGAAGAAAATTGTACGGTTGTTTGATCAGTTTAGCACTACCATTCAAGAGAATGCACAAAAAGAGAATCAATACCTGAAAGTGGAAAGAGAAGACCTGCTTGAAATGGAAAAAGAGCTTTCTCAAATTATTCAGGGCAGTATGATTCCAACCTTTATTATCAACAATGAGCATATTATTACGCATTGGAACAGGGCCTGTGAAAAATTGACAGGACAAAATGCATACGAACTGGTGGGAACAGACCGGCAGTGGGTGCCTTTCCGGTCTGCCAAGAGACC
>Ga0164315_10004261_pt1 | contig 11097 bp, 8 predicted proteins | sample GuaBasSedimGuay6_FD_113737 | JGI IMG/M metagenome (GOLD analysis project Ga0164315, IMG submission 113737) | Subseafloor sediment microbial communities from Guaymas Basin, Gulf of California, Mexico - Guay6, Core 4569-2, 0-3 cm | ecosystem: Environmental > Aquatic > Marine > Hydrothermal vents >...
AAACAGCACACTATCGATCCTATTCAGGTCTTCATGGGAATAATCTAATTCCGACTGTAAATTGTCAAATCCCTTCCTAAAATCAATAGTTGCTTCGACTACTGTTCGACTTTCAGAGAGACTAAGTAGCTGATTGAATATTTCCTGAAAATAATTCTCAATCTGGTTGGCTTTCATCTCTCTGATGGCGGTCAGTTTGTTAAAGGACTCCTCCTTCAAGGTTTTGGTTCCAAGGGTTAAGGAGACGACTCCAACTATTCCGGCAGAGACAATAGAACTGAACAACAGGATCAAAAGAATTTTTGCCCGTAATTTGAGATTCTTCAACATTTGCCTAACTATCTTTAGATGACACTGATATATTAACAAATAATACTATACAATTGTGCGGATTACTCCTCACTACGTAAATAAAGGCCTTAAATTATTGCTTGAATTTGAGTGTGTAATCCGTTGATCGATCCAGACCGTCATCTACATATGACACCCAAATCCAGTAATATCCCGGACCTGCCAATGCGTAGTTAATACCTTCTGTGCTGGTAGGACCGTTGCCACGATCCAGTATTTTACCGCTCGTTGTAGTCAGGAAAATATCAAGATCAGCTAAAGGATCGGCGGCAGTGAGGTCTATTTTTATACTGTCTTCGGCGCTGTATAATAGATAGATATCCTCTATCCAGTCAACGTTGGCAAATCCTAAATACACATACCAGGTCCCGTCGTCATTCCTATGATCAAACTCTTCCCGATATGCACAGTGACCAGAAACTGTCATCTTCTCATAATCCAACAACTGGGCGTTATAATCGTACATGTTGAATTCCGTTGATCCCAGGTTGATTTCCTCGACCGTAATCGTCTGCCCCTCAAAATTGAGTAAGCCGTTAGTACCATCAGTCCCCTTGATGCAGTTGAAGCCGTTCCCCCCGTCTCCACCTTTAAGCTTAAGATTACTGCCTCCGTCATTAATATCTAAAATGCTGGTAGCATTTAGTGTAATATGCCCTCCATCTCCTGCATTACAACCACATAGTACTCCAGTTCCCGGATTTGAATATGACCCGTCCCCACCATAAGTGTGAATATAGCTATTGACGTAAATATTGTCACTATTTATAGTAAAATCTCCTCCATCAGTACCCTGGCAGCTACTGCATGTCACTTCGGAAGCAACAACTGTACCCCACTTCCCATAAAGGCTTATCGGTCCATCTACCCAAACAGTTCCTGCTGCATTTATGGTTATGTCTGGTGCGTTATCGTAAGGCGAACAGACTGGATATGGAAACAGCACCATTTCATTTATCCTCATATTCTCCACCGTAAATACAACAGTTGAATCTGAGGATGGAATTATAAGATACCCATCAATCGTAAGAGTCCCAAAAATTAATTCCGGGCTAACAGCCTTAAGGTCTGCCAATGTACCTCCATTAAAACTGTAATTCAGGGCTGCGGTGGTGGCATTGGCTATATTTGAATAAGATGAAATGCCCCCGGTATTGTATGCATAAACCCGGTAATAATAGCTTGTTATAGTTGACAAACCAGTATTTTGATAACTTGTTGTATTAGCTCCAACCCTTGCAATTTGTGTCCAGCCTGAAGATCCGTCAGGTGACCGTTCAATCCTGAATCCGTTTTCATTGTTAGCATTATCTGTCCAGCCCAGATCGATCTGGCTTGCTGATACCGCAGCCGCAGTTAAGGATGTTGGAGCTGGAATTATAATATCTTCCAATTGCACGGTCCCAACATTAGTTAGGTATTCAGAAATCGGAATTTTCTTAGTCATGTAAGAACTGTGAATAAAGATGAGCGTGTCAATTGTATTAGTACTTTTTTTGGATTGGTGAGATTCCCCAGGAAGTATATTTCTGCTTATCAGCTCTAAGCCCTTACTATACTGTATATCATTGTAATTTATTAATTTATAGGTTCTTATATAATTATCCATAGAAATACGAAGGATATAAATGAATGGCTGGCTAGACGATAGATAGGCGGAAGGATAAGATATATATTTGCCACTTAATCTTGTGGGGTTCAATATGTGCGTAAGCAAACGACCGGACAACTCATAAATGCTTATACTCACTTTTTGACCAATGCTGTTGATAATAAGCTTTCTTCCATCGAAGGAACATTTGAACTGATCACTCTGGATCAGATCGGTAGTACCTGTTGTATTCCTGATTAGAGAGAAGCTACCAGCCTCATCGCTGGTAGTTGAGATTTGAGCTGCATCCAAACTTATATTCACATTTGAAATAGGATTGCTGCTACTATCCACAAGCGTTCCTGTCACGCTAATTTCCTGCGCTTCTGTCTGAAAAAAGATGAATAGAGCAAAAGACAATAGTGAGAATCTTACTGCATAATTGCTTACAACAGATCTCCAAATTATCTTCACTGAGATACTTTTTTGTACGAATAATCTGTGCATCACGGGAATTGATATTAGTTGATTCATTAAAGGATCGGGATTCTGGCTTAGAATCTACCGGGGAATCATTTGGAAATCGTTGGGGTGTTCCGTAACTAATATGCAAAACAAGGTAGGGAAAAGATAAAGATGTGTCAATTGAGTTGAGATGTTTATCCTGATGTTTATCTCACTAGATTGGTAGCACCACTTGCGAGTGCTTAAATAGGATCAAAACAGTCATTATTTCAGGGGATTGCATAAAGTTCATTTGGAATCTATTCTGAAATATCATTACATTTATGTCTCTGAGTTTACTTAAAAAAATGAAGCTCAAAAGTATTTGGATTTTCCTGGCCCTGGCGATTTCGACGGGGAATATTTCCGCACAGCAATCCTGGGCGAAGGTACTACCTGGAATAGGTTCCTTTTCTTCTCCCAGAGTGGCCGATTTGAACGATGATTCCGTTGGGGATATTATTCTGGGTGCTGGTAGAGCGGAATTTCTAGCTTGTGATTCCGCTGTAATTGCGCTTGATGGCAAGACAGGTGAATTGTTATGGAATGTGTCCGCCAGGGATCAAATCTTTGGCTCGGCTACCCTTGAAGATATAACGGGTGACGGAATCCCGGATGTCTTCATTAATGGCCGCTCAGCAGAGTTGATCGCTATTAACGGTAAATCGGGAGAAGTAATCTGGAGATTTATTGTACCAGAAAGCGACAAAAAGGAATGGTCCAATTTTTACAATCCACAATTTATACCAGACCAGAATCAGGATGGAAAGGAGGATATTTTGGTCTCTAACGGGGGAGATGTACTGGCAGAACCTCATGACCCGAATAGGGCTATTGGGCATTTGGTTATTTTGGATGGTCAGAACGGAGCGTTGATTTCAAGGGCCCCTATGCCCGACGGCAAAGAAATATATATGTCTGTTGCAGTGCTGCCAGGTAGTTCACCGAATTTCAAAAACGTAGTGTTTGGTACTGGCGGAGAAACTTTAGCGGGCAATCTTTATGTATGCTCAATTTCCGAAATCAGGTCTGGTGACTTGTCCGGAGCTGTTAAGCTTGATAGTAGTGCCACAAAAGGATTTGTTGCCCCCGCAGCCTGGGTCGATATAAACAACGATGGCATCCATGACATTGTAGCAAATGCTTATGACGGTAGCTTATTGGCCTTTGATGGTAAAACTCATCAACCTTTATGGAAGGTTAAGGTTCCCGGAACGGAGGCCTATAGTTCGCCAGCGATAGGCAATTTTAATAAGGATATGATCCCGGACTTTTTTGTATCCTATTCACAAGGCGTTTGGCCCGAAATAAGCTGGTCCAGACAGCTAATGGTAAATGGGAGCAATGGAAACATAGAATATGAAGATAGCCTGGGCTTCTATCAAATGACTTCGGCCGTAGTTGCCGATTTAAATGGCGACGGACAAGATGAAGTAATACTGCCAATAAATACGCAGGTCGTGAATGAATTACAAGCGAAGTTTTTTTATAACAATATAGTGGCCATTGAGTTTACGGAAAATGTTGCCGTGGAGCTAGGTCTTCAAAATGAAGGAAGCAGTATTTCCTCAACCCCCTGGATTGGGGACCTTGACAATAACGGGTTTTTAGATATTGTCTATTTGCATGGCACCGACGCGAAACAAACCTATACCTTTGATGGTATGCGCGTCAATCGAATCGACACGAAGATTCCCATTAGTGGAAAAATTCGGTGGGGATCTTATATGGGCAGCAAGCACAATGGCGTATATAACAGGTGATTGGAGCGGGAAGATACGCGAAACATTTTCTACTAAATACGTCAAGTGACATTATAAGGATCCGCTACTCTTACCACATTATTGCCTCTTAAAATATCACTTGAATTCCTTAAGTATATCCAGGAGTTGTGGCCAATATTTTAATAGTCAATTAATATATGAGTAATGTATCTCTTAATTTTATGCTACCCGGGTTCCGGACGTTGCTGACGTTAAACACTTTACAATCAAGTCTGAAATTGACGTAATTCCAACAGCAGTATCAGTATTAACACTTTTTGTTGGACTTTACATAGCTGTTGTTATTCAACGTAAAATATCTGATACAAGGTCTGACAGCAACTCCAAAAAGGAAGAACAATGATCAAAAGCTAATATTCATCTATATTGGAAATATCCTTCACCATGTAAGCCAGCAGGAATACCTGCTTAAAAAGAATATTCAGACGGAGATAAACATCAAGGAGACTGACCTTTTCGCACCGTTTGATTATAAGATAGATAAATATGAAACGATTTCCAGGATATTGATTCACGATACGAATAGAAATTCTCTGATTATCAAGGATATTGAAGACAACGCAAATAGATTCAAAACCATACTGATCTTAACCGAGAGAAAGGCACATATTGATATTCTAAATCTATACCTAAAAGACAGATACGAGACAATAACTATTCATGGAGAGGATTCTGAACGATCCAGGAAAAGTAAGATGGAACAGATTACACAAGGACATTTCAAGATTGTCATTTCAACTGGGCAATACTTCGGAGAGGGAATTGATATCAGCAACCTGGAATGCCTGTTTATTGTTTATCCATTTGCATTCGAAGGTAAACTGATCCAATACATAGGACGAATACAACGCTCAGAGAAACAGCCCGTGATTTTTGATTACCGGGATTCCCGCATTGATCATTTTGAGAAGATGTTCAAGCAAAGAATGAGGTATTATAAGAAGCTACGAAAAACAGTGGCGGATCCGAAGTTGCCTTTAGGATCGCCAATGACCATTTTAAAAGAAGGTCTTTTAAAAAGTGATCAGAATTTATCTATGAGTACAAATAACGACTAAACACTTACCTTTAAACAAATTGTAAAAGATGAGCAATTCTCATATAGAAATATATCAGGTTGAAAATGGGAATACTGAGATTTCTGTGAGACTTGAGAACGAAACAGTATGGCTCAGTCTGAATCAAATGGTTGATTTATTCTTGAGAGACAAGTCTGTAATCTCACGACATATCAGTAACATATTTAAGGAAGGTGAGTTAGATAAACAGTCAGTTGTTGCAAAAAATGCAACAACTGCCGCGGATGGAAAGATTTATCAAGTTGACTACTACAATCTGGATGTTATAATATCGATTGGCTATCGAATCAAATCCCAGAGAGGTACTCAGTTTAGAATTTGGGCTAGCAAGATATTAAAGAATTATCTTATAAAAGGATTCTCGATTAATGAAAAAAAACTTACGCAACAGAATGAGCAACTAAAGGAGTTGCAAGATTCAGTAAAACTTCTTGGGGATGTGCTTAACTATAAGGAGTTAAATACTGACGAAAGTGTTGGATTGTTAACAATTATATCTGACTATGCATATGCTCTTGATATACTGGATAGATATGATTACCAGAACCTTGATATTAGGAAAACTTCAGGGAAAGAGACATACCAACTAACCTATAATTAAGCGAAAAAACAAATTGCAATTGCTAAGAAAGCTTACGGTAACAGTGAGTTGTTTGGACGTGAAAAAGATAATTCATTAAAAAGTTCTCTGTCAACAATCTACCAAACATTTGATGGAAATGATTTATATCCCAGCGTAGAAGAGAAAGCTGCAAATCTTCTCTATTTTATAACAAAGAACCATTCATTTACAGATGGTAATAAACGAATAGCAGCATTTATATTTTTGTACTTTCTTGAACGCAATAGGATTCAGTTTGACGAATTCGGAAAGAAGAGAATTGCCGACAATGCTTTGGTAGCTTTGACATTAATGATTGCTGTAAGTAAGTCTGAAGAAAAGGATACCATGATAAAGGTTATTGTGAACCTTATAAACAAGGAGAACTAAACCACTGTATCAATTATCCTTGAATGCTAATAATAATAGGGGGTAGAAATATAAATGCCGTAACTCTCTGATATAATGAGCGTTACGGCCTTTTCTGTCGGGGTAGCGGGATTTGAACCCACGACCTCGTCGTCCCGAACGACGCGCGCTACCGGGCTGCGCTATACCCCGAATAATATATTAAAATTAATAAACTTTACTGACTTTTAAAGTGCTGGTTACACTCCTCCAGCAACTTCTCCCAAGAGATAGGAACCACTCCTGCCTTTTCACAAACCTGTCCGCCGGCCAGGTTTGAAACAGCAGCCACTTCAGCAGGCGACATGCCTGCTATCAGACTAAGGGCAGCAACAGCAATTACAGTATCGCCGGCCCCGGAGACATCCGTAATGTCTCTTTTCACTGCAGGAATATGCACATGCTCCCCATTACCGGAAGTCAGCACACCCTGGTCGCTGAGGGTAACAAGCAGGTTTTCGATCTGCTGTTGCTTCTGGAACTTTTGTACAGCTTTCCTGAGTTTTTCTATCTCTTTCTTTTTGATATCCAGACCCAGCCCCTTCACCAGTTCCTTGAAATTGGGCTTAAAAAGCTTTACCTTTTTATAAAGATCAAAGCTCCTGAACTTTGGATCGACCAGGACCGGTACTGCCACTCTTTCCGATACACTGATCACTTCAGAAATTACCCTTGGTGTCAACACACCCTTATCATAATCCTGCATGATGATGGCATCTATCCCCCCGCTTTCAAGCAGACTCTTAATCAGCTCCAGGAACTCCTCCTGCACGCGCTTATTCAAGAATATATCCATTTCTTCATCCACACGCAGCAGATGCTGGTTCCCGCTGATGATACGGGTTTTTTGAGTGGTTACCCTGTGATTGTCCACCACAAGGCCTACATCGGATAGAAGCTGCTCCTCCATCAATTCCAGGATCAGCTTTCCCCTGTCGTCATTCCCTATAACAGAGCATAGTATGGGGACCGCCCCCATGGCTTTAACATTCAGTGCCACATTGGCAGCTCCTCCCAGGCGATTCTCTTCAATCACTCCCGAGACAATCGGAACAGGAGCCTCAGGGGATACTCGCCCCACACTTCCCCAGAGGTAGGTATCAATCATCACATCACCAATGATTAAAATCTTCTGGTTCGTAAACTGGTCAAATACGGACTTAAAATCTGTGGCTTCAAACATGCTTGCTATAAATCTGCGCAAAGATAAACTTTTATACTCAATAGGGATCCACATTCACAGAGATCCGGACCGACCGAAACACCTCGTTGCCGGAAAGCCCGTTCAGAACCCCCTTTAACAACTCTTTTGCCCGTTCATAGGAAGCCTCCTTTTCGATCTTCAGGATGATTTGCTTTTGAAAGGTATTATGGGTCTTCCTCACAGGAGGGTACTGGGGCCCCAGCACCCGGGTGGAGAATATATCTTTCAGTTCACGAGCAATCAAATCTGTGGCACCGTCGAGAATGGAGGGAATCTTATGCCTGAAGCTGATCCGGATCATTCTTCTGAAGGGGGGATAGCCGAACAACTGGCGTTCCTCCATCTGGTCGGCATAAAGTCCCTCAAAGTCGCTGTTGTTGATGTACTGAATCACCGGATGATCGGGATCCATGGTCTGCACGATCACCTTCCCCCGTTTCTTTCTTCTCCCAGCCCTGCCGCTGACCTGGTAAATCAATTGGAAGCTTCTTTCAAATGCCCTGAAATCGGGAAAATGGAGCATCTGATCTGCATCCAGTACACCTACCAGGGTCACATTACTAAAATCAAGTCCTTTGGATAGCATCTGGGTGCCAATGAGCACATCCAGATTTCCCTCCTCAAACTGTCGAATCATGGTCTGGGTACGTTTTACAGAACGAGCCGTATCGGTATCCAGACGGCCCACCCTGATCCCTTCAAAAATCAAAGGCAGCTCATCTTCGATCTTCTCGGTACCAAAGCCTTTCATGGTCATGTTGGTGTCTCCGCAGGACGGACATGCCAGGGGCATACTTTCCTTATGCCCGCAGTAATGGCACTCCAGTTTTCCGCTGGTACGATGGTAGGTCAGGCTCACATCGCAACGATCGCATTTAGGAATGTGATCGCAATCGTTACAGACTATGTAGTGGGAGAATCCCCTCCGGTTTTGAAAAAGAATCACCTGCTCCTTTGCAGCAAGGGCCTCCTTGATGGCCTCCATCAGCTGGGGCGTAAAATGAGAGACCATCTGCTTTCGTTTGGTGGCGACCTTGGTGTCGGCCAGGACCACCTCTGGTGGCTCTACGTTTCCAAAACGTGAAACGAGGGTGACATAGCCATATTTTTGTGTGCGGGCATTGTACAGGGTCTCGAACGATGGGGTGGCCGTTCCCATCAGTACCCTGGCATTGTGGTGCAGGGCCAGCACCTGGGCTGTATCCCGCGCATGATACCTGGGAGCAGGATCATGCTGTTTATATGTGTTTTCATGCTCCTCATCGATGATGACCAGTCCTAGCTTAAGGAAAGGAAGGAAGATGGCCGAACGAACCCCGATCACCACTCCATAGGCATCGTCGTCGGTAAGTCCCAGCAGGTTTCGGTAGACATGAACCCGGTCCGAATCGCTGTACCTGGAGTGAAATACACCTACCCTGTTTCCAAATACTCTGCGAACTCGCTGAATAATCTGGGTGGTGAGTGCAATCTCGGGCAGAAGGTAAAGGACCTGTTTGCCCTGGTCCAGCATCTCCCCGATCAGATGGATGTAGAGCTCGGTTTTCCCGCTGGAAGTCACACCGTGCAGCAATACTGTCTGGTGGGACAGAAAATGTTCTCTGATTTCATTTAAACCAGTTTGCTGCTCATCCGTCAGGGGAAAGGCTTTGCCCGGGGTCTCCTCTTCAAACTCACCCTTCCATAACTCCTCCCTCTCAAACTGCTCCAGCACCCCTTTTTTGACCAGAGCCGTAGCGGCACCTGCATCACCTGCTTCCATAAGGATGTCTCTCTTTTTCAATGAGGATTCCATATCCTTCTCTCCGGTACCTGTACGAGACAAGATTCGCTCCACCAACTCTTTTTGACGGGGGGCCCGTGCCAGTTGATCCAGCAGAGCATGGAGCGCTTCTCCCTTCCTGTAAGTTTCAGAAAAACGAAGGTAGCTAACAGACTTATGAGACACAGTCTGACGCACAAATTCATTGATCTCTACCGCTCCCATTTCCACCAATTCCTTCAATAGCTTTACGGGGTTTTTAGAGACCTCTGCCAGTTGAAGGTCGCCTAAGGTCACTTCGCCCTGATCCTTTACTACCTCCAGTAAAAGCCTGAGATGCTGGTCCAGTACACGATCGTCTTCAAAATGAAAATTATAACCCACCCTCGATTCACTTTCAGGTCTTAATCCTGAAGGGAGGGCAGCACGCATCACTTCACCGGGAGTGCACATGTAGTAGGCAGATATCCAGTCCCATAGCGCAAGCTGCTCCTTAGATACAAGAGCTGAGTCATCGAGCAGATCCAGGATAAGTTTAGCTTGAAATTCCTCTGGAGGTTCATGCTGAATGGCGTGGACAATGGCGCTGTAAATGCGTTTTTTTCCAAAAGGAACCAGGACCCGACTTCCGGGTTTAAGCCGTTCCTTCAAGGCTTCAGGTACCCGATAGGTATAGAAACCCTCCACGGCCAGTGGTAATATTACCTGGGCATACAGATCCGGTCGGGACATAGATGGTAATGTACAAAAAAAGAAAAGGCTATATAGAGAGGATCTCCACCATCTGCAAATGGTCGGGATTTACTTTCTTCTTAAGCTTAATTACTTTTCTGAAAGGAACCTGATCAATCTCGTTGTTATGGTATCCAACCATCACACTCTTCTGATCATCCATCAAAGCTTCTACTGCTGCAAAACCAAGTTTACCAGCAGTTACCCGGTCATGGGCCGACGGGGTGCCTCCCCTCTGAATATGACCCAGTACAGAAACGCGTACATCAAAATCCTTAAAATCTTGTTTGACACTCTCGGCAATGGCAAAGGCTCCCCCTGACTCATTTCCTTCTGCCACGATAACGATATTGCTGGACTTATTCCTCTTAAAATCTTTCTGCAGGTATTCCTTCAGGTTGCTAACCTGCCCGTGGACCTCCGGAATGAGGATGGCCTCAGCACCACAGGCAATTCCACTGCTCAGGGCAATGAAACCTGCATCCCGGCCCATCACCTCAATAAAGAAGAGCCTGTTGTGACTTCCTGCTGTATCCCTGATCTTATCCACGGCCTCAACCACGGTATTCAATGCAGTATCATATCCAATGGTGTAGTCGGTGCCATAAATGTCATTGTCGATGGTTCCGGGAATGCCCACAAAGGGAATGTCATAATACTCATCACAAAATACCCTGGCTCCTGTCAGCGATCCATCCCCTCCTATCACCACCACGGCATCAATCTCAGCAGCTTTCAGATTCTCATAGGCCAGCTTGCGCCCTTCAGCTTCCATAAACTCCTTGCACCTGGCGGTCTTCAGGATGGTCCCCCCCCGGGCCAGTATATTACTCACACTGTTTGCCTTAAACTCAACAAAATCATTATGGATCATCCCGTGATAACCATAACGGATTCCGGTAACTTTCATTCCATAGTAGAGAGCTGTACGGGTTACACCCCTGATGGCTGCATTCATTCCGGGTGCATCTCCTCCGGAGGTAAGCACTCCTATTCTTTTGATTTTTCCCATGTTAGCAGGTCATTATAAACACCGCAAAATTACGAATTTTGTATTAAGAAGCACATAGCTTTTTTACCT
>Ga0164315_10004262_pt1 | contig 11095 bp, 19 predicted proteins | sample GuaBasSedimGuay6_FD_113737 | JGI IMG/M metagenome (GOLD analysis project Ga0164315, IMG submission 113737) | Subseafloor sediment microbial communities from Guaymas Basin, Gulf of California, Mexico - Guay6, Core 4569-2, 0-3 cm | ecosystem: Environmental > Aquatic > Marine > Hydrothermal vents...
TACGAAGAAAGAAATTTAGAACATTTTGGATTAAACACTTACTTAATTACTCTAACTGCTAGCCCTCATTTCTTTTTAAGTAAAGAGGATGGTGATTCATTTTCCCAAAATTTGGAACAAAAAACTAGAGAATTAGAGTTATTTAAAGAAGCTCATGATAATAGTCTAATTCCAAACAAAAAATTTATTAAAGTTGATTTCGAAGGTAGATTTAGATCAAAACAAGCTATATTTGATAGTGTTATAGAACTTATTAAATGAAAACAGACAGAGAAATATTAAGAGAAGTATTAGACGAACATGAAATTTGTGTTGCGTGTAGAGGATACACAATGGTATTAAAAGAAACTCACATTGACAATAGATTGAACTACATAGAAGGAGTAGGGCAATTGTGTGTAAAGTGTGCTAAAAAATATCCATAATGAAAATAGAAAAAATAGAAAAGCTCTTGAAAAAGATGCCCAAGCATAGAATTGAAGTGGGTTATAGTTCTTGGGGAGACGTTTCACCTAAATATGAAGAGTTTGTAACAGTTGAAGAAGTATTAAATTACCTGAAGAGTCATGCATAGAATATCAGAAACGTGCCTTATGATACCGAATCCTTGTACTGATATGTTTATTCCATGTCATTCTGAATTAGAGCCTTCCCAAACTTATGAAGGGCAGGTTGTTTATAATTCAAGTACTGGACAAATAGGGGTTGTAGAAAAAGGAACATTTGTTGAAGAAAATAAAGGAATAACATTAGAAGATTTTTAATATGAAATTTAGACTATTCAAAAAGAAAGAATTTACTGACGAAACAATCTATGAAGTACTCGGTACCCAAGTTTACATTAGAAATGGCCATGGTTTTGGATTCATTTCCGACCATGAATTGTATGATAATGAATATCTTGAAATAGGATTTGGAAGAACCACATCAGGCTATGGAGATTGGGGTGGCGGATTCGATAGAGCAACTACATGTCCTCTTAAGATAATTGTTGATAGGGATTTGAATGTAATCAAGGGCAAAACAGATTCGTTTTATAACAGTGACCATTCTAAAGAAGTTGAAAAAGAAGCAGAAAAACTTCTTGAAAAATTACCCCCTGTATTCGTAATTACTAATGAAAACTTAAAAAACACTCTTAAGCGAGCTTTCAGAACTCTTCCAGTTAAAAAATGCATGGGATTAGATTTTGATGTGTTAGAAGAAGAGCATATGTTAGAGTATCTCAGAGAAGAAAAAGCAAAAGATATTAAATATGAGCGAGAGAAAGCTCAATGGGAAAAAGAAGAAGCAGAATGGGAAACAGCAACAAAACAAAAGAAATAAATGAAACATGTAATGTTGGACATAGAAACATTGGGAAATGTTAGTAATTCAGTAATTGTATCTATAGGAGCAGTTCGTTTTGATATTGAAACTGGAAAAACTGGAGAAGAATTTTACACAAGAGTTGATATAGATTCTTGTTTAAAATGGGGATTAAAAGTTAATGGGAGTACAATTAAATGGTGGCTTACCAAGAATGAAGAAGCTAGAAAAGAAGTAGCGAAAGGTGGTGATGATATTAAAGATGCTTTAATCGGATTTGCTAATTTTGTGAATAAAGATGATCATGTTTGGGGTAATGGAGTACGATTTGACACAGCATTAATGGAGGATGCTTATTCTACATTAGGTTTTCCTGTTCCATGGGATTTTAGGAAAGAACTTGATGTGAGAACTTTAGTATATTTCAATCCTAAAATAAAAGTAGAACATATTAATAAAAACAAAGGAGTTTCTCACAATGCAATTGATGATTGTAACATACAAATTGCATATTGTAGTGAAATTTATAACACATTAAGAAAATGAGATATTATGCTGGGGCTGATATAGCTGGAATTTATGAAATGGTCCTTGATGATTTATGGAATGATCCAGATTTCATAGCATCACCGAGGGGAATGGAAGTAAGAGAAATTAGGGATTGTTCTATGGAAATAGAAGATCCAATGAAAAATATTTACACTAATAAATTTAGGAGTTCTCAACTAAAATATATCGCAGCAGAAATTCTTTGGTATTTTAGTGGAACTAACAATCCAACTTACATAGAAAATTATGCATCTATGTGGAAAAATTTACATAACGACGATGGGACAGTTAATAGTTCTTATGGAAATCTTATATTTAGTGAATATAATAAACACGGATTTACGCAATATGATTGGGTAATTCAATCTCTTACTAAAGATAAAGATTCTAGGCAAGCATTCATGCATTTTAATAAACCAGAACACCAATACTTAAAAAATAAAGATCAAGTTTGTACATTACAATCATTATTCCACATTAGAGAAAATAAATTATACATGACACTTACTATGAGAAGCAATGATGTAATTTATGGATTTATGACTGATTGGGCATTTTTTAGTGTGTTACATTATCACACATATTTAACTCTTAAAGATTGGTACCCAGACTTAGAAATGGGGTCATATACTCACATAAGTCACTCAATGCATGTTTATGAAAGGCATTATGATATGATAAAGAAAATGGTGGGGCCAGGATTAAACGAAAGGGAAGAATTTAAAGAAGGAGAATTACCATTATTAAGTGAGCCAGTTTTAAATTATGCAGGAAATATTATTCCAAAATATGAATCAATACTCAAACCGATCATAAAAGGTGAAAAACCAGATTATACACAAAGAACTGGTAATCCTTTAATAGATTGGTGTTTAGAAAAATTAGAAGAAAATGAATAAATTAAATGAAGAACAAATTGTTAAGAAATGGGGAGTTGTAATTGATACTCTTACATTTAGAACAAAAGAAGATAGAGCCAAAGCTTGTAAATATGCAGAACTTCACTCATTAACAGAATTATTAGAAGCAGAATCATTGGCAAGATTTCCAGAAATGAGATCAACTGCGATTGACGAACCTCCCTTCTCTCAAAATTTATTGCCTATTTCCTTAAAAGTCTTAGAAGGAATTAAAGATTTATCAAAAATTCATTTTACTGGGCAACCAGTATTTATGATAGAAAGAAATGGTGGCGTTCAAGCTGAAACTGTAAAAGCTCATGGAATGACTATTTCTTTAAGTCGTGAAGATTATCAGGTGAAATTAGGAATTGATATAATAAACAATTTAGAGGGTAGAGTTATTCAAAAAGTAGTCGAACAGTTAAACAAATTAATAGAAGAAGGTAATGAAATTCATATGTTCTTAGCAGTCGCGGGAATTAGAATTATATCTGAAGGAAAGACTCATTTGAATCCTCAATTAACTCTTATAAGTAGATATCATACTGAACCGCAAATAATAACAATAGACGATTTATAAAACCAAGCGTACTCATCAACATATAAAATAAAAACATGGCAATAGAATGGACACATAAAAGTGTTGCTATATCAGATATTAGAAAAGTAAGAAAATTTTATATTCTAAGTGTTAATAATGTCGTAAATCCAATATTTGTTGACCAGAATATTTTTGAGGGGAGGATCAACTCTTATTATTTAAGAGATGATGGAGCTGCAACTAGAAGTGAGATTTTAGATGTTGCTTGGAATATGGTAATCACTGAAGGTTATTTTTACAAAATTGATAGAGAAGGTCCGCCTATAAGAATTGATAAAGACCCTAATAAGTCTTACATATCTTTCTTAGAAATTGAAGGTCCTTTAGGAAATCATGTACCAAATTACAATAAAATAAAAAATGAACAGACAAACAGGAGCACCAGAGGTAACATCACAAGTAATTAAAGATTCTAAATTATTAGTGTGCCCTTGTGGTGGCAAGGAATTTGAAAATAGTATGATAATTAAGAAAATATCGCCTATTTTATCGCCAACCGGTGAGGTAGAATTATTTCCAATGAATATATTGGTATGCAAGTCATGTGGCAAAGTTCCGCCTGACTTAAATCCAGAAGGATTGATACCACAAGAGTTTTTGATTAAGAAAGCAGAATTAACAGATCTAGGTGGAAACAAATTATAAACAAATAAAAATTAGAACACATGAATCAGTATTACAATTGTAAAGTAAAAATTGAATGGGAAAACGATCGCGGACAAGTAAAATATCGTGGTGAGCAATATATTGTAAATGCACTTAACCCAACTGACGTAGAATCAAGAATAAATGAACATCTTAAGGGATCGGATTTTGAGATTGTGAATATTTCAGTCACTAAAATCATAGATATTATCAATTACGTATAACTATCATCACATACTCATCTTGAATAAATAGAATATAACAAGTAAAATTATTCAAGATGAGTATGTACGATAAAAGTAAATTTTCCTTTTCGGAGACATTTAATAACAAGGACGGAAAAACTTCTGGGTCTGGATTTATTGGTGTTATCTTAGGTTTAGTAGCAGCTTTCGGTTTTGTAGCAGGAACTGTTGGTTTTTTTATTGGAATAAACGACACAATAGAATATTTAGGTTTAGTGCTTAAATTAGTTGGAGTTGCAGCTGTTTTATTAGGTGCAAGAAAAATTGTTGGACAAATTGTTGAATCAAGAAAACCTGAACCTGAACCTGAGATAATAGAAGATCCTGGGTCAAAAGTTCCTGAAGATGAAAACGGATATGCCTAATAATTACGATTTTTCGAAATTAGAAAACGTTCAAACAACGAAGATAAATCCTTTTGGATGGATCAATCCGTTAACAATAGAATACGGGGTAGATTTTGCCCTTTCTTCTGATTATTATTGGCGTGTTAAAGGTACGGAACATACTTTTCTCATACCTGTTTTAAGATTGAATTATATAAGCTCAGGAGATTATCAAAAACATTTTTCTGAAGTTCTTGAGAATTTTGCAACAGAGTATGGAATCTGGAAAAAAAATGGATTCAACATCCCATGGATGCAAGAATATAAAGAGCAATATAAAAATTTTATTCTTTAAATTTGCATTTTTCTCCATGATAACGAGCATAATTTGAAATGTCTATATCTCGTTTACAGTGTGGACATTTCTTCTTTGGACGGTTTTTTAAATTATTACCTAATGCCTTTCCTTTATTAGCTATACTTATTTTTCTCCTAGTTTCTTTAGAATGAGTATAACCATTTTTTCTCCTAGTTTCAACCCATTTTTCAATAGTATCTATCGAAGGTTTTAATCCTTTATGAGATGCACTCATTTTTATTCTAGTTTCTTTAGATACAATTTTTCCTTTTTCAGATTCACTTATTTTTAATTTGGTTTCTGTTGAATGGTGATATCCTTTACGTGATGCAGCAGCTCTTTTTATGACGTCTTCTCCTAAATTTCCACCATCACCTCCCCAAGTTAAATTGTACCCCCCGAAAGAATAGTGAGTATTTTTTTCCTTTATCCAAAAAATTTCTTTTTCTCTCCAATTTTCTAAATTACAAAAGTCTAATATTTCTCTTATGAATTTGTCCTTTCCATATTTTTTTACAGCATTCTCAAAAAGCGGTTTTCCGCTTCCAATATATCCGTCTTCTAAATTATTAGTTGATCTGTACCCTACATATTGCTTATTATTTACAATATTTGTGGTTATATATATAAAGTGATATTTCTTTTTGTATACTCTATTCATATTTAAAATCTTTTGGTCTTTTCAATCATATATATTATATATTTATGTTACTAATGAACATATTACCAAAGTTCTTGAGAAAGAGAAAAAAGAAAGATATATATAATGAAGAGGATTGTTTAAATGAAGAAATTGTATCAGATAAAAATTCTACAGATAATTACAGTGTGAAAATTAAGAAAGTTATAGTTAAAAAAATAAAAATCAAATAATGAATATTATTTGTAAAATATTTGGCCACAAATAGGGTGACGGGAATTATAAACAATATTGCAAAAGATGCGAGGCATGGAGAGTATTACATGTTAAAAGATTTCCAGAAATTGGTGAAGCTCAGATTGACTGGACAGTATTTGAAGAGTTAAATTTTAAAAAAGTATAAAATGAGATATTTTCAATGGGTCGTCGGGGAAAGGCGAGGAGAAATCGTAATTTTTGACAAAATTATCCAAGAGGATGATATGTCATTTATCGAATTTAAGGATGCGTCAAGAGTTAACACAGATTTAGTAGCAGAAATCAATGAAACTGAATTATCGGGGAAAATGGTAGCGGAAGTTCAAAATCCCAATAATGTTTGGAGATTTGAAGAAGAAAAAAAAATAGAGGAAGGTCCACGAGTTGAACAAGATTGGGAATCGCAAACTAAGTATGAAATTCCAACAGCTGATGAAATCGCTACTGCAGATTTGACAGGATCAGGAGGGAGCGTTAAGCCTGTGGCTAAAAAGAAAAAAATTAAACTAATTCCGCCAAGGCCAACAAGGAATAAGTTTGGCAAGATAGCCAATACAGAGGACTTAGCTGCTCATTATAATGATACTATTACTCCTACCCCACAAGTTGCCCAGCCATCACCTCTGTCACCCTCAGTGAATACGAGTGATCCTGTTTATATTATGCTAGACAAGGCCAAAAAAGTAGATAGCGAAGTAGATATGTCATTGACTATTCAACTTCCATCTAAAGCTTTATTTGATGTTGTTAAAGACTCATTTGATGAAGGTAGCAGTAAAGCATTGGAATATATAATAGAAAACATTGATATCTCAGATATTAAAAAAGCATTGAAAGAAGGGATAGCTTCTATGTATGATGTAGATGTTGAAGAAAAAGTGGAGGTAGATTTATCACAATTTAAGGGACCAGGTGTTCCAGTCATAGAAATAGATAATACAAAAACCAAAACTGGAAATGATGTTTTTAGCGCAAATATAGAAGTCGATATGCCAAAAGAAGTCCAGACAATACCTGGAGGGGCTGTAGATTTATTTGAACCTGAATGTGTCGAAGAACCAATAATAAAAGATGCTATACCTGGAGATATCATAGAAGAAGCAAGCGAAGCTTTAAAAGAAAAATAAAAAATTAAAATGGATAGAGCACTAGAGAAAAAAACTGTACTAAAAGGTCCTTATGAGAATGTAATCTCTGAGAATGACCATTTTTATTTAGTACATAACTTAGATAAGGTATGTGTTCTTCCATACACAATTTCTGAAAAAGGATTACTTAATACAATTGGAGTAATTAAAGAAGTTGATGTTCTAAAAGAAAAAGAAAATTACATACTTATTAATGGGTACATAAACCAAGACGACCCTACAAATTTAGTCGCAGCAAACCGACTACTTTTTGAAATTATCGGATCAAATATTACACAAGCTGATTCATGGATGTATCTCGGGCAAATTAATAACACTACTCTTGGAAATGGAGTTATAATTTGGTGTGTTAATTTAACCGATGTTGATATTATCGAATCTGAAGAAGTAGAAGAATCTAAAGAAGCTACAAAATTTGAAATGATAGGAGCAAACAAAGTAACCGTTAGCGATGATGCATTATTTTTAGCTGCTTATATGAGATTGTTCAATTATTTTTACGTTAATAGTTTAAAAGAATAAAGATGAGAATTTTAAAACGAGAATTTGAGGATTTACCTGGAGTAGGAGGAGCAGAATGGAATGTAGGTACAATATCAATATCAGTAACTCAGGAACAGATCCAAACATACAAGGAACTTCATGGAGTAGATGTAATAAAAATGGTTGAGGATGTAATAGCCAATGAAGTATATATGAATCTATCAAATGTTATTTCCAAAACAGTTCGAAACAGAAAGCCAAAAGAAATTAAATGGCAGAAAGAATCTGCATATTGGTTATCAGATTTATTACATAAAGCAGAGCCGTTATTTATTTTAACTAATATTAGAATAGCTGCAGGGCTTCAAGATTTGCAACAATTTGAAACTAAAAAGCTGGATGGGTTTACATCAAGCCATGGATCTCTTTATGATACAGGTACATTTGATCGTGTTCCATTATATGTTGATCCAATGTTAAGATATGATGAAGATGAATTGGCTATCGTGGAAAGTAATTTCTTAGAATATGAAGTTAATGAAGAAGCAGTAAAGCTCGTAATGGAAGGTACAATGGCGCCTAAAGTAACGCTTGATTTTAAATACAAAATACACGAAGCAAAAAGTAACCTTTACGAAATAAAAGAATTAGAATTTTAAAAATTATAATTATGAATAGAAAAGAAAGAAGACACATGGAAAAGCAACTTGGTCTGCGTAAGTTTTATAAGAATATGACCAATGAAAAACGCTTTGAAAAAATGGTTGATAATATTGAGAATGGAAAGAGAATGGAAGAAGAAATGAAGCAAAAGAGAGAAGTTTCTATTCAAGAACAAGACGATCAAAAATATTCTGATAGAATCGGGAGTCTAGCAGAAGAAATTGCAAAGCGAGAAAAAATTCCGGTAATTGATGCTATGGTACGAGCTAAAGCAGAATTAGAAGGAAAATAATCAAACCGAAATTTTATGAAATTTTATGTAACTACCGAAGGAATTCAAAAATTAAAAAGATCGTTTTTAAATCTAAAACTCTTTTCAATAATTCATGTCCCAGAGATATTAGACAAATACGGGTACACTTATGACACTATTGATGATTATGGATCTTTTATAGTAAGTAACAGAATCAACGATCTAATAAAATCGTATACAAAGTCTAAGAGAATAAGAGGAATCATCTACTCTAATCCAACTATTAATGAAGATCTAATTCCTAATTTGTTTGAAATGCTAGAAGATTTAGAGCCAATCACTGATGTAGTTTTGTTAGATGATTATCACCTTCCAAAATTAAAACATTTAATTCCATATTTTGATGAAGTAATTTTCTTCCCTTCAATCAAAAAGATACGCTTGATTGAGTGTAAACCAATCAAGGGCGATATAAAATGGAAAGAAGAAGAATAAACACATTCGGCAAATAAGAAAAAATGCGCAGTCTCTAGTAGGCTGCGCATTTTTGATGAATATATAAAATAAAGTTAAAATATGGCAGGTATTGGAGATGTTTTTAATTCAGTTGAGGGTCAATCAGAGCTAAATCCACCTAATAAATCTAGGAAGGACATACGACAAGGTAACAGGACTGATAGAAAATCAGCGAGAAAAGATGCTGTAGCGAGAGCAAAAGATTCTGCATCAGGCGGTATAGCTAAATCTAAAGAAGCAGCAGCTGACAAGATGAATAGTGCCAAAAATAAAGCAGAGGGTTTAAGAGGAAGACTAGCAGCCCCAGCTCAATTTATGCCGTTTTACAGAGGTGCAGAATATCTACCATGTTTTAGAGTAGCTGTCAATACAAAATATATTTCTGAGGGAACTGAGACTGCTAGAAATGAAGCTTATGATGTTAACGCCGATCACAATAAAGATGCAACTACTATTTTTCAACAATTTCCAGATTGGTCAAGACAAGCATTAATTGATTGTCAAATGAAAGCTGACGTTGTAGAAAAATCAGGCAATGGAACTGGGGGAAATGGCGGAAATGGGAAAATCGTAAGACAATCCGGAGACGCTCCAGCGCTAGATCCTCAGACACCATTTGATAGAAGATTAGATAGAATGTTTCTGGCTACTGATGCTGAACCTGTAATTAAAACACCCTTCGGAGGTAAATTTGCTGCATCATCTATTGCTGGATTACTTGCATCTGACAAATTAATAAATGAATCAAATCCTGATAACAAAGATAAAATTCTTGAATCTTTAAAAGCAGAAAGAGATAGATTACAAAAAGATACTCTTTATATCGGAGTACCTTCTTTAATAAATACATACGCTTTAACAAAATTATATGGCTCTGAGGGTGGACAGAAATTAATAAACCAAAGAGGAGATAGGAGATGGTATGAAGTTGATCAAGCATTTGGCACCGGATCTACGACAAGCATGGTGAACTATGCATCAAATCCTACTACATCTTCTTTAATTTCTTGGGGTAATGCAGATCCTTACGGAAGAACACCTTATCATTTTACAGATTTTGCTTTTGCAAAATATTGGAATAAAATAGAAAATAATAGAATGATCACGCTTAGAAGATTCGCCGCTCCTATTTTAGATAACATGAAATTTCCTGGTATGGGTGGTGTTACTAAAACTGGTACACCAGGAAAAGAAAAAGAAGGTGGGACTACAGACGGAGGATCAGCAGGGCTGGTTTTATTTCCTCCAATGGCAAGTGCTGTAACATACTTTGGCGGAGATACTGGAAATGGTTTAGGGGATATTCTTAAATTTACATCAGGCGTAAAATGGGATGAAGCGAAAGCTGAAGTTTGGTCAGTGGGTACAGAATCTACTCCAGATAATGAGCAAGGACCTGGAAAAATGTTCGGAAGACTTGCTGGTTTATCTAAGATGTTAAACGTAGCTGGGGGAGATACTAATAATGAATTAATCATGAACAGTGGCAACTTACCACCCGATCCTTATACTGATGGTCCTTATGAAAATAGAATTCTTGGTCCAGTTAACAGAATTGATGCTGTTAAGAAAAGAGCTCCAGGATTAGAGTTTGAATGGAGCGGCTTAAATTTACAATTTGAATATGTTGCAAGACCTATTGGCGGAATTAACACTAAAGCTGTATTACTTGATATTCTTTCTAACTTCTTAGTTATTGGGTCTGCATCTGCAGTATTCTTTGGAGGCCAACATAGATTTATGGGTAACCCGGCTAAATATCCATTCCTTGGGGGAGAAAAAGGTATTGAATCTTGGTATGCTGGGAAACCAGTTGATTGGGCAACAAATACAATTTCTTCATTTGCTGGGAGTGTTACTAACCCAGATGGTGGAATATCTCAAGGTACAAAGGGATTTTTTGATCAATTATTAGGAGGATCTGGTGAAGGTGGTATTAAAGCAGTATTTGGAGCAGTTAAAGGTCTAATGTCTGAAGGTGGGATTGGTAGTAATGTATTAAAACACCACTTGGCTGCTAAAACTGCGGGTCAAGTTCCTTATTTAAGTGGACTAAAGGCTCTTTTAACAGGTGAACCTGTTGGGGAGTGGCACGTAACTATTGGAAATCCCCTGAACCCAATTGCAATGATTGGAAATTTAATTTGTACTGGTGTTGAAGTAGAATTTAATGACGAACTAGGACCTGATGATTTTCCTA
>Ga0164315_10004263_pt1 | contig 11095 bp, 8 predicted proteins | sample GuaBasSedimGuay6_FD_113737 | JGI IMG/M metagenome (GOLD analysis project Ga0164315, IMG submission 113737) | Subseafloor sediment microbial communities from Guaymas Basin, Gulf of California, Mexico - Guay6, Core 4569-2, 0-3 cm | ecosystem: Environmental > Aquatic > Marine > Hydrothermal vents >...
TCTTAGCAAACACATTGTCTTTATTCAAGAATAATTCGGATTCTTCATGTTTCCCTCTGGATGTCCTCCCGGTTTGAGCAGGCTGAGGAACTTTCATGATAACTAGTCCCACAAATGCGGATAAAATTTTTGGATAATTCCGTCCACGAGCCGCGACTTGATACCGATATAGCTTAGCAGCTTTTCAAATATAATAATCACCAGGATCACCGGAAGAAGAAGGGCCGCCAGAGTGATTTTATAATACCCATGCCCCAGCATTCGAATTGATGTAAAATTATCACCCAGCAGGACGGACAGGCCGTGATACGCAATAAGGCAGATCACTGTCATGGGTATGCCGATGGCTGCCGTTATCACTTTGTAAAGGTTGTCCAAAAGCGGGTGCCGGGCAATCTGATCCCGAAGGTTTCCCTTGGTGTAAGTGTAGCGTTTTCCCGGAACAACCGCCTCGGTAAAAAACTTGAGTGGAAAATAGGAAATAATATATGCGGTAATGGCGGAGACATCCAATACCGGTCTGAAATGACTGTGAATCCCGCCATAAATAGCACCAATCCGGACGAACGCGATAACCGTTCCCATATCTCCGGCCTTTATAAGAATCTCCGATTCGGTAACATATTTTTCCTGGGTTAAAGTCATGCGCTGAATCAGTGCCAACGGGTACACCCGGAAACCGCACTGGGTGTCCTCGATAAACTGGTTGGCTGCCAGAGAGATAAAAAATCGTGCCACATGCATGGCATTGAAGCGCGCTCTTGGAATGTTTTTTCTAGAATGCATGCGTGACCCGACAATGATGTTTCCCGGGCTCTCTTTGTGGGCATAAACCAGTCCGGGTATTTCATCCGGGTTGTGCTGTCCATCGCCATCCATGCTGATCACGGCCGTAAAACCCTGCTTCGCAGCTGCCTTGAACAGCACTTTGAGCGCATTTCCCTTGCCCCGGTTCCTGCCGATGAAAATGACTTTTGCACCTGCCGATAGCGCATTTTTCCCTGTGTCATCTCTGGAGCCATCGTCCGCAACCATGACTGTCCGCACATGCTGAAAAACCCCTTCAACCACGTTGCCAATGGTGTCTGCAACATTGTAGGCAGGTATGATCACACAAATCTTATCTTCCAAAACAACCTTTTCCAACCTTGAATCAAATAGCGGCAAAGCCGCGTCACACAAGATTGCAGCAGCAATCCTGTTTACATTTGAGACAACCTACAGTATTCTTCTGGAATGGTAAATACCTTTTCCGACGTGTTTGTGACCGATGGGCACTGGCGCAAAACCCTTGCAGCCGTAAGGACTTTAGGGCAAAACCGCATACGGGTAACTGTCGGCGAAAGCACACTCCTATCCATGTCCGGCTTTTCCAGGTACTGTCATACAAGAACCGTCTACCCCTCCCCACGGTTGTCGCCCGATAAATTTCTGGAATTCATACATGATCTGCTGACAAAAAAGTCATTTCGGATGCTGCTGCCCATGGAGGAAGATACCGCATACCTTTTGTCCGGCCATCTGAACACGTTCTCACAGTTGACCTATTTGCCGATACCTCCCAAGGACAAACTCGCACGGGTACGCAACAAGGCCAATGTCATCCACATAGCTGAGCAACTGGGCATACCGGTTCCACAAACCTGGCACATTCAGGACCTCTCTCAACTTGATGACCTTGCGGATATGCTTCCGTATCCTGTGGTCATCAAGCCCCAAATCAGTTCGGGTGCTGTGGGTGTCGCTTATCCGAAGAACCAACGGGAGCTCAAGGAAACATATCAGACCATTCATCAGCAGTTTCCATTTCCCATGATCCAGGAGTTCATTCCAAGAGAGGGCAGCGGGTACGGCGCGTCTTTTCTATTTGATGAACAATCCAGCCTAAAAGCCGGATTCGTCCATAAACGGCTACGGGAATATCCGGTCACAGGAGGCGCCAGCACCCTGCGTGTCAGCATCCGGCACGACGACATTTATGACATGGCACGAACGCTTCTCGAAAAGATCGGATGGGTCGGGGTAGCCATGGTTGAATTCAAGGTCGATCCCCGGGACGGCTTGCCCAAACTGATGGAAATAAATCCGAGATTCTGGGGCTCGCTGTCTCTGGCCATTCATGCGGGTGTCAACTTTCCGCTCCTCCTGCACAAGATGGCCATGGGGGAACACTTCGAACCGGTCGAAAAGTATCGTCCCGGTATTGCCTGCAGATGGCTGATTCCGGGTGATCTTCTTCACTTTATATTCAATCCGAATCGAAGCCGGATTATGAATGATTTCTTTCGTTTCAATACCTCCGACACCTTTTATGATATTCTGTCGGTATCGGATCCGATACCTGCGATTGTCAAAATTCTTTCACCGATAACCTTTTTATACGATGCAGACATGAAAGCCCGACTTAAAACACGGCACAATTTGAAATTGTAATTGTCTATGAAACAGAAAATGCCATGACCGAACTCATTCTATTCCTTAAAGACAACCTTGCAGAACATTTTGTGATCTACTTTATCCCCCTCTATTATCTGGGAGGGCGCCCCATTGCATTGATCAGCGCCCAGTTGATAGGTCACAAAATCTCGTTTCTGCTGCCGGTTGCCGTACTGCTCGATACGCTTCAGATACCCATTTTTTATCACCTGTACGGAAGTATCTCCAACAGCGCCTTGATTCGGAAATTATCCGCAAGGAGAAAACAAAAAGAAGCCAAAAGGCAAAAAACCCCTCTTTTCCAATGGGTTCATGCTTTGGGGATACCCGGTGTAATTGTCATTACTATTCTGCCTTTGAAAGGGTGCGGAATTCTCAGCGGTTTTATCTTATCCAAACTCCTGCAGCTTCCAAAAACAAGAGTCTATCTGCTTCTGATCCTGGGAAGCATCATTGGTTGTGGTATTCTCTTTGGGTTGGGGGGGATTCTTCTGAAGAGCTGGGAATTGTTGACCAACAAATTTTAAAAAGAGTAGAAATATGGGGGGAACAAGATATGAAAGGGTTGGAGGGAACTACTGGTTCATTGTGTTCGTTGTGTTCATTGAGTTTATTGAGTTTTTTCGATAATCGTCACACTGTTCGGCATAACAGTTACTAAAGATCTCAAACAGTTTCACAATCGCACAAGGATCACCCATCGGTCTTAAAACGTTGCCTCTTTTTGGTTTATAGGTCCGAAAACTTTAAGCAACCCAACAAACTCAATGAACACAATAAACCTCTGCCTCTCAGACCCTTTCTTTTTACTTTCCCACAAAATCAGTGTATAAATAAGATGTCTTTCAAAAATGTATTTTGCCGAGGTCCCACGACCCATGTCTCAATTCATCCACCGCTTCCATAAGGCCATCATCGTCATGGCGATGGTTCTCACGGCGATATCGATCATGGCCGCCTTGCGGCTCAAGCTGAACCTGAGCCTCTTTTCTCTGCTCCCGTCAGACCGCCCGGAAGTTCAGCGCTTTTTTGATATCGCCGAGGAAGTCGGATTTCAATCTCTGTTGATATCGGTCATTGAGGTGGATGGAAACCTGGATATGCCGGTCATCGCCGAATTCATGGATACCCTGGCTGGACACTATGCTGAAAGCCCCATGATTGCCAAGGTGGATCATCGACGCGATTCCGAGCAGCTCCTGAGCATGTTCGACACCCTCCTCGCCTATATCCCCCTGCTCCTGACACCGGAGAACATGGAAAAACTCTCGGAGAATCTGACAGACGAGAAAATTGAGCAAAAAGTTCGCGAAAACAGGCAACTCCTTATGACACCGCTGGGTCCGGCGGGGAAACGGATGATTTCCCTAGATCCTCTGGGCCTGGGAGACCTGCTTTTTTCAACACTTCAAATTCCTTTCCACCAGAAAGGTGAGCTCAATGAAACCGGGCTGTACCGGACAAGAAACAACCGCACCTATTTCATGTTCCTGACACCCACAGAGCCCCCACAGGACATCACCTTCAGCAAAAAGTTGATGCAGGCAATCGATGTCGTGGAAAAACGAGTGTTGGGAGAGGTTTCAAAACATCTCGATTTTTCGGAAACAATCATCCACATTCAGCACACCGGCGGCTACCCCATTGCCGTCAAAGATGAAGCCATTACCCGGCTGGATATCAAGGTCACTCTGATTACCTCCTTTGTCTGTGTCATGGTCTTGTTTTTCATATCGTTTCGAACCCCCGGAATTCTTTTACTCGTCAGCGTACCACTGGTTATGAGTCTCCTTTGGACCATCGGATTTGCCGGTATTCTGTTTCAGCATCTCAACATTCTGACCTGTCTATTTGCCTGTGTCCTGATCGGGCTGGGCATCGATTTTGCTATCCATGTCGTCAATCGTTTTTATGACCCGGAAATAGCAGATCTTGACGATCTGTCACGCCTGGAAATCACATTCCAGGAGACAGGAATGGGGATATTCATCGGCGGCATCACCACCGCCATGGCTTTTTATGCGGTTGGTCTCTCTGATTTCAAGGGATTCAGGGAACTCGGCATTTTAACCGGAACGGGTATTTTATTCTGCCTCCTGGCCATGCTGGTACTCCTGCCTGCCTGCCTTGTCTGGACTTCATGCACCGGGCGATTCCATGGGAAGGCAACCCTGGCTGGTTTTTTTCTGACCCCTTTGCTGACTTCCATAAAGCGTCATCCCGGGCGAACGCTGATCTTGGCCACCCTGTGCACAAGCGCCCTGGTCATCGCCGGTTTCCAGGTGGACTTCGATGACAACCTTAAAAACTTCAGGCCCAGTGACAGCAGCGTATTGCGACTGCAGGATAAAGTTACCACCTGGCTCGGCGGGTCCACCGGCACGGTTCTGCTGACGGTAACCGGATCTTCCGAAGAAGACGTCATGAACCGCGAAGCAGCCATGGTTCGGTCTCTGCAATCCATGAAAGAACAGGGCAACATATCCAAGATCATTTCCACAAGCCGGTTTCTGTTGTCACCTGCTCTGCAGAAACGTAACATCGCATGGGTGCAGTCACATCCGAAAGACTTCGACCTGGATCGAATACGGCAAAGCCTTGAGAGCGCCCTGAAAAAATACGGGTTTCGAACCATCGGCCTGTATGACCGCTATATAGAACAACTTGGAAAGGGTTTTTCCAGTCAATCTGCACTGCTCCCATCACATCTGCGCACATCAAGCGTAAGTTCAATTCTAAGCCGCCTTACCTTCCAGAAAAGCAATCGATTTACCGCAATCATCTACATCCATCCGACGCTGGATCTCTGGTCGTATGAGGATACAATCCAATTCAAGGACCAACTCATCCAAAACCTGTCACAAGCAGGTGTGGACCCTGCCTCCTTTCATTTAACCGGCACCAATATCCTCACGGGCGAGCTTAAACGACTGATCCTCCAGAACCTCAAAACATCACTGGGTCTGGCAAGCCTGTGCATCGTGGTCATCCTCTGGATCTACTATCGAAATATCAGATATCTCTTTTTCTCGGTGCTTCCGCTTTTTATCGGGATGTCGATACTGATGGGATTGATGGCCCTGTTTCAGGTGGACTTCAATTTCCTGAACATCATGGTGATACCGATGATCATCGGTATCGGTATCGATGATGGTGTCCATTTTACCAACACCTTCAGGCATCCGAACTACCACACCCCCTTGAGGGGGTTGTTCCAAACCGGCAGGGCCGTTGTGCTGACGTCTCTGACCACCATCGCAGGCTTCGGTTCCATCATACTATCCCATTATCCAGGACTGAGAAGCATGGGAATTGTCGCGGTCATCGGCATTGCAGGCTGCCTGTTCGGCAGTATTATCCTGATGCCGGCCATCTTTGAAATACGTAACCATCGAATAAAAAAACATCAAAAGGAGGCTTGAAAATGATCAGGGTTCATATCAAAAGAAACGTGCCCGAAGAAAAAAAGGAAGCATTACTGGTATTCATCAATCAGCTGCGATCTATCACTTTGGGCGTCCCAGGGTATATCACCGGGGAAACATTGAAACGGGTTGACAAACCCGGGGAAAGTCTGGTGGTCACCAAATGGCAATCAGTCTATTATTGGAATGCGTGGCTTCAACGCACTGAACGCGGTGAAATACAAAAACAGATCGATGCGTTGCTGGGGGATGAAACCCGGTACGAAATCTACACGTTTGAATAAATTTGTCCTACGATTTTGCGGATAATCAGGACCGATGTTTTCACTTCTTGGCTGACTATCTCAAGAATTATCATGGATACGAGACAGGCGCTCCGGCGTATCTTCAGTATGCACGTTGCCTTTATCGCTCTGTTGTGGTTAATTTCTTTCACAGGAATATTGCTACTCATCCTGAGGGCAACACCCATGATGGGGACACTAACTATGCGCCCGGACAGTTGGCAGGGAAAAAGTTAAGCGTTTTGTGGTGCAAAATCGAATATCAGGAGGGTAATATGGACAAGAGAGAGTTTCTCAAAGAGGTCAATGTGGGGGGAAAATCTTACGGTATATACGACATCAACAAGCTAGGGGAAAAAGGAATTGCTCATGTGGACCGTCTGCCCTTTTCCATCAAGATTCTTGTGGAAAACCTGCTTAGAAAACTGGATGGCCGGATTGTGCTGGAAAAAGACCTGCTCAACATCGCCAACTGGCAGAAACGTTACGATGCACCGGTGGAGATCCCCTATCATCCGGCACGGGTATTGATGCAGGATTTTACCGGCGTGCCGGCGGTGGTGGACCTGGCGGCCATGCGGGACGCCATGAAGGATATGGGGGGAGACCCCAAAAAGATCAACCCCCTGGTGCCGGTGGATCTTGTCATCGACCATTCCGTGCAGGTGGACTATTACGGGACGAGCGATTGCCCGCAGCTCAATGTGGCCAAGGAATACGAACGTAATGGCGAACGATACACGTTTTTAAAATGGGCGCAGAAGAGTTTCGACAACTTTAGTGTCGTGCCGCCCCGTTCGGGCATCTGCCATCAGGTCAATCTGGAATACCTGGGGAAGACCATTGTTACCGTGGAATTGGACGGTCAACCCTTAGCATACCCGGACACGGTTGTGGGTCTGGACTCTCACACCACCATGATCAACGGCATCGGTGTGATGGGATGGGGTGTTGGCGGTATCGAGGCGGAGGCTGTGATGTTAGGCCAACCCTACTACATGTCGATTCCCGAAGTGATCGGTGTGCGGATGACCGGAGTGCTGAAGCCCGGGGTGACCGCCACGGACCTGGTGCTGCGGGTGACCCAGATGCTCAGGGAATACAAAGTGGTGGAAAAGTTCGTAGAGTTTTTCGGACCGGGCATGAAGCAGCTTTCCGTGCCGGACCGGGCCACCATCGCCAACATGTCCCCGGAATACGGTGCCACCATGGGTTTTTTTCCGGTGGATGAAAAAACCGTGAATTATCTCGAAATGACCAACCGGGCAGAACAAGCCCGCATCGTGGACACCTGCGCACGTGAAATGGGTCTTTTCTATACGGGCGAGACCGATCCGGAATACACGGATGTGCTGGAGCTGGATCTTGCCACGGTGAAACCGGCCATATCCGGGCCGGCCAAGCCCCATGACCGAATCGAACTTCAGGAGATCAAGGAAACATTTGCCCACATCATCGGGTGTGAATACGAGCGGGATACGGATCTATCCGACTACTCCACCTTCATCAACGAGTCCGGCTGCGAAACCCGCCGGACCCGCCGGTGTGTACCGGTGAATCAGCGGCTTTTCGATCTGGAACTCAACGGCACTCCGGTGAAGATCGGCGACGGCAGCATCGTGATTGCCGCCATCACCTCGTGCACCAACACATCCAATCCCTTCGTACTGATAGGGGCAGGTCTCCTGGCGCGCAACGCGGTCAAGCGGGGGTTGCGGGTGCCGCCCTTTGTAAAAACATCCCTGGCGCCCGGATCCAGGGTGGTCAATCGATATCTGGAAGCTGCCGGGGTCATGCCTTATTTGGAAGCGTTGGGTTTTCACACGGCCGGGTTCGGATGCACCACCTGCATCGGCAACAGCGGCCCGCTGCACCCGGTCATCGAACAGGCCATTCGGGAAAATGATCTCAACGTCTCTTCGGTGCTTTCAGGGAACCGAAATTTCGAAGCCCGCATCCATCAGTCCATCAAATCCAATTTCCTGGCCTCTCCCATGCTGGTGGTGGCCTTTGCGTTGGCAGGCCGGATCGATACCGATCTATACGCGGAACCGGTGGGAATCGATCCCAATGGGGAGCCCGTGTACATGAATGAGATCTGGCCGGACCACGCAGAAATCGCCACGTTGGTCGGTGCCCACGTCAAGCAGGAATTCTACCGGGAGGAATACAGCCGGATTTTTGAAGGCGATGCGTTCTGGCAGGAACTTGATGTGGCCGAAAGCACTACCTATGCCTGGGACGAAACATCCACGTATATAAAAAATCCGCCTTACTTTGAAAATTTTTCCAAGGATGCAGATGCTCCGCCGGATATCGTTGGAGCACAGACCCTGCTTGTTCTGGGTGATACCGTGACCACGGATCACATCTCTCCTGCAGGGGCGATTCCCGCCGAATATCCCGCCGGTAAATACTTGATCTCCAAATCCGTTTCACCTGCCACCTTCAATTCCTACGGATCTCGCCGGGGCAACCATGAAGTGATGATGCGGGGCACCTTCGGTAATATTCGCATTAAAAACAATCTGGTGGATCCCAAAGAGGGCAGTTTTACATTGAAGTTTCCGGACAAAAAGAAGATGTTCGTCTACGAAGCCGCCATGGAATACAAGAAAGAAGGCACACCCCTCATCGTGTTGGGCGGCAAGGAATACGGTGCCGGATCGTCTCGGGACTGGGCGGCCAAAGGTTCCAATCTGCTGGGAGTTAAGGCGGTTATCACCGGTTCTTACGAGCGCATACACCGCAGCAATCTGGTGGGCATGGGTGTGCTGCCGTTGGTATTCAAAGAGGGAGACAGCTGGTCGAGCCTGGGTCTGGACGGATCTGAACTGTTTTCCATCAGTGGCATTCAGGATATCACACCGCGAAAGACACTGCAGGTCGAGGCCGTAAAGGAGGACGGAACAAAAATCAGCTTTGAGGTGACGGCCCGGCTTGATACGGTAGTGGATGTGGAATATTTTTTAAACGGCGGTATCCTGCCGTATGTTCTCAGAAAGCTTATCGGATAATACAGAGTCCCTTAACAGCGATCAGATGTCAAACATATCCCCGGTTTTTATCAGGGATGATATTTTCACTTCTTGGTTGACTATCTCAGGAATTATCTGGGTGAAAACGTTTTCCCCTGATTGTGACTTGGGTTTTACAATTGGTTGAAGATCTCGAGCAGGTACCATCACAGTATTTCAAGAAACTGGTGAGCACCCAAGATCTCTGGGAGATGAGGGTTTCCGCTGGATCGAACATTTTCCGGCTTATTGGATTCTTCGATAGCCCTAATATCGTGGTTGTAACGCACGGTTTTCAAAACCGGATATGAGCAATTTCAACCTATCAATCGTCCCAAAATTAAAAGTGAACGACTTGACCATCCTCGATGATCCCTACTATCTGAAGGTTATGTAACACAAGGTTGGATCTCAATTGATATCAATCAGTTGACATAATCCAAGAAATTTAAACCACACCGTAACAATTGTTTTTTGAAGATTTGTTGTTGAAAAAGGGCAACTTCAATTCTATGGGATCTGCCCTTTTTTGCATTTTTGTAAGAAATGGGATATCTTTACCGGTGGGCGTGGAAATTATTATTGTGGGAATCTCAAGTATCACAGGTTTTTTGATGCTCCTGAAACCGGCCATGTTCTCCATGTATTTGTACCCGGGTGATATTTGGTTTTCGGATAAGATATCACAAGGCGGCAACCATGAAATTGTTAATTCCTTGACCCATCTCTTCAAATAATATAACTACGTTGTAACTCGTTAAAATCACAACCTTTCCATAATATATCATCTTCAAACAATAACCGGAAGGTGATCCAATGCCCGAAGACAAACAAAAAGTCACACGCAAACTCCGAGCCATTCTTTCTGCTGATGTGAAAGGCTACAGCATCCTTATGGCGGATGATGAGGTTCATACAATCGAGACATTGAAAAAGTACCGACAGATCATGTCTTATCAAATTCAACAACATTCCGGTCGTGTTGTTGACAATCCTGGTGACAATCTGCTTGCCGAGTTCTCCAGTGCTTTTGATGCAGTCCAATGTGCTATGGAGATACAGAAGAAACTGAAGAAAGAGAATGCACGGTTTGTTGAGGACAAACGGTTGGAATTTCGTATCGGTTTGAATATTGGAGATGTGGTTCAGGATGGAGATCGTATATATGGAAGCGGTGTGAATGTTGCTGCAAGAATTGAAGGACTCGCCGATCCAGGAGGTATATGCATATCCCGAAATGCTTACGATCATGTAAAAGACAAACTTGATCTTGGCTTTGAGTACCTTGGTGAGCATGATGTAAAGAACATCAAGGAGCCTGTCAGGATATACAAGGTTCTTCTGGATATAGAATCACCGAAGCCTCTGGTGGAGGAGCAACTTGAATCACCGGAAAAACCATCCATCGCTATTCTCCCCTTTATCAATATGAGTGCCGACCCAAAGCAGGAGTATTTTAGCGATGGGATGACCGAGGATCTGACGACCGATTTGTCAAAGATCTCTGGTCTGTTGGTAATCTCCCGCAACTCGGCATTCGCATATAAGAGGAAGTCTATAGAGGCTAAGCAAATAGCAGCAAAGCTTGGTGTAAAATACTTCCTCGAAGGAAGCGTTCGTAAGGCCGGGGAGCAAGTACGAATAAACGCCCAACTTATTGATGCCATCACCGACAAGCATCTGTGGGCAGAGCGTTATGACGGCAATATGGACAATATTTTTGGTTTGCAGGATAAGATCACCCAAAAGATAGTCGCCGCATTAGAAGTGAAATTGGCGAAAGCGGAGCAAAAACAATTTGCCAGTAGAGAGACAAGTAATATTGTTGCCTATGATGCATACCTTAAGGGAATGGATTATTTGAATCGACAAAGTCGATCAACCAAAACACTTTTCTATTTTGAGAAAGCTATAAAATTAGATCCTAACTACA
>Ga0164315_10004264_pt1 | contig 11094 bp, 9 predicted proteins | sample GuaBasSedimGuay6_FD_113737 | JGI IMG/M metagenome (GOLD analysis project Ga0164315, IMG submission 113737) | Subseafloor sediment microbial communities from Guaymas Basin, Gulf of California, Mexico - Guay6, Core 4569-2, 0-3 cm | ecosystem: Environmental > Aquatic > Marine > Hydrothermal vents >...
TGATGGGAATTATCAGCGGAGCATTCAAGGCGGATATCCATGGAATAACCGGCTTACTGGCCATAATTCTGATGTTGGTTCACGCCTTGTGGGCCACTGTGGTACTCGTGAGAAAACAGGAAACTATGATCATAAAGTTCCACAAATTCAGCATCATTGTCTGGCTGATATGGCTTATTCCGTTCGGAACAGGCGTTGCCGGCTCTTGACGATGCTCCGCCACAGTCCTATCTTTTAACTACGCTTTCTCGAGGGAGGGATTTCGATCCCGACCGGCGGTGACAGTCCGCAATCCATACCGGTGCTTATCAGGTTACGGTACGGGGGATACGGTGTAATTCCGTAACCGACAGTGTAAGTCTGGATAGGAGAGAGGGCAAAAAACGCGGTGATTTCACCGTGGCCTGTCCTTTTTCGTTTTTTCCCCTCTCTCGGGCAATGCCTGATAGGAGAAGAGACATGCGTAACAGTTTTTTTATCTCTGGATTAATTGTACTGGCGGCAGTTCTGTCATCCTGCAGCAACCGGAGTAATGATGACGGGAAATCCATCGCTGTATTCGTTCCTGGTGTACTTGAGGGAAGCCCTACCTACGAAATGATGGATTCGGGAATTAAAAAAGCAGCAGAAGATGCCGGTATTCAGGTTAAAACCATTGAAGGCGGATTCGATCAGGCCTCCTGGGGCAATCAGCTGATGGCTCTGGCTTCGGAAAAACGCTACGGGCTTATTGTCACGTCAAATCCTGCCATGACCGAAATTTGTGTGAATACCGCCAGGTCTTTTCCAGAACAGGAATTTCTCGTACTCGACGGTTCAGGACTGTCCGGTGAATCTGTTGCCGATGTTGTGTACGATCACCGTGAACAGGCCTTTATTATCGGCTATTTTGCTGCCCTGGTAACAAGCTCCCAGGAGCTGGAAGGCTCCAATAAGGATCTGAAAGTGGGAATGATAGTCGGTCAGGAATACCCTCAGATGAACAAAGAGATACTGCCGGGATTCGAAATCGGACTTCAGACGGTTAACCCTGATATACAGCTTGAATTCAAGGTTCTGGGAAACTGGTACGATGCGGAAAAAGCCCGGGAACTGGCCGCCGGATTGTATGCAGAAGGTGTGGATGTGATTCTTACCATTTCAGGAGGTGCCAATCAGGGTGTGATATCTGCGGCGAAAGAAGCCGGTGCCTATGTTCTCTGGTTTGATTCTCAAGGAAGCGGCCTTGCACCCGGGACTGTTCTGGCCAGTGCCGTTATCCGGCAGGATAAAGCCGCTGAAGTATGGACAAAACTCTGGGTTGACGGGAATCTGGTTACCGGAGAAAGCCGTAAAGTGGGGATAAACGATGGATACGTCGATTTCCCGATGGATGGAAAGCTTTTCCGTAAACATGTGCCCCAGGACATCCAAAAAGAAATGGAAACCCTGATACACCGCATGAAAAGCGGTTCATTGAGTCTGCAAAGTCTTGAGGAATAAGACTGCGGCAAGTCTGAGAGATGTAAATCATCTCTGGCCGTCCAGCGGGGTAACCGCCTGCCGCGATGTGTCTCTGGACTTGCAATCAGGCAGCCTCCATGCTCTGGTGGGGGAAAACGGCGCCGGAAAAACAACTCTCGGCCTTATTCTCGCCGGTGTACTGAAACCTGACTCAGGATTACTCAAGCTCAGCTCGATAGAGGTCAATCTCAAAGAAAATTCAAAGGGACTTATTCAGAATACGGCTTTGATAAGACAGCGAAATATATGGCCGGCGGTGCTGTCCGTCCGTGAAGCTTCTGTTCTTGGACGTTCTGATGTACCTCGGAAGATAAAAGATCAGATATCACTCTTTAATCAAACGGCCCGGGACTGGGATTTAACGGGAATCAACCCCGAAACACGGGTTTCCAGGATGGACACCGCGTCTCTTCAGAGAGCAGAAATGATTGCAGCTCTGATGTTCAACCCGGAGGTTCTGATACTTGATGAACCTTCTTCGGCCTGGGAAGAAGGGAGAGGAAGTGAGTTTTCCAGACTGATGAAACAGTTGAAAGACAGTGGCAGGGCTGTATTGCTGATTACCCACAGACTGGAGGATGTCTTTTCCATTGCCGACCGGGTAACAGTGATGCGCCATGGTTCGGTGATAAGCAGCCGGGATGTCGGTAACACCGATTATGCAACAGTTACACAAGAAATGTTCGGAGAGCAGCCGGTTTACCCGCCATCAGGGAAGAAGCAGTACCCGGGCAGCGGATTCCCCGGGAAAGCCCGGCTCGAGGCTCTGGGACTGGGCGTAAAAGATTCCGGAAGAAACGCCCTTGAGGAGCTCAGTTTCCAGCTCTTTCCAGGTGAAATACTGGGGATAACAGGACTCAGGGAAGAGGGCTTGTCTCTTCTGGAAGATGTTATTTCGGGAAACCGCAGGGTTGATAAAGGGTCTCTGATTCTGGATTCAAAACCCGTTCCATCCAGTGCCTCGGGTCTGAGGAAAGCAGGGCTTCACTATGTGCCATCTGACAAAACCGGCCGGGGATCCAGTCTGAAGTCAACTGTTACTGAAAATATGATGGTTCTGGAAACACATAATCTCTCACATAGAGGCTGGTTTCATCAGGGGAAAATAAAAAAATGGGTTGAGGAACGACGGATTGAAGTTGGTATTTCCGGCAGTCCGGAACAGAAACTGGAAGAATTATCAGGCGGGAATATTCAGAAGGTGATAATTCAAAGAGAACTGAGGGGAAACGCCCCTCTTCTGGTAGTGGCGGATCCTGCATGGGGTCTGGATGAGCGCAGCCGACGGCAGATTCATATTAAAATCAGAGAGCTCAGGGATTCGGGAACAGCAATTCTGCTCCTGGCATCGGATCTGGATGAAGCACTGGAACTATCAGACCGTATGGCCGTTCTCAGCGGCGGCAGGCTTTCGGAGATTAAATCTGCTGATTCATGGGATAGAAACAAGGCGGCACAGCTGATTGCCGGAATGAAGACCGGCGGGGGCTCAAAATGATGCCTTTGAAGCGTAAAAGTTATTCTGTTTCTTTCACAGCTCTGGCAGCGGCCTTTCTGCTGGCTCTTCTGACCATAGCCATTCTCAGCGGCAATCCATGGAAGGCCATGGGATACATGCTTGCCGGGCCGTTTTTAAGCCCTATGGCCCTGGGAAATCTTCTCGAATCAACCGCCCGACTGACATTGGCGGGTATTGCTGCTTCTCTGGCCTTCAGGGCTGGGTTGTTCAACCTTGGAGGGGAGGGACAGGCATTGGCCGGTGGGCTGGCGGCTGCGGCGGTGGCTTTGTATTTCCCGGAGATACCCCGGGTTCTGGCCCTGCCGGCGGCTCTTGCAGCGGGGCTTTTAGCCGGATCCCTTATCGGTGCTTTCTCTGGATTCCTCCGGGTGATGTGGGGGGTGGATGAGCTGATCAGCAGCTTCCTTATCGCCGCTTCCATGGGTCCTGTGGGTCATGTTCTTCTCAACAACGTAATGAAAGACCCTGAAAGTTACCTGATTGCCGCTCCACCGCTGACGGATAATTACCGGCTGGCAGCTCTGTGGCCGCCCTCCAGACTGACAGCGGTTCTCCTCTGGGCGCTAATTGTAACAGTCGGTTCTTTCCTTTTTCTTAAGTTCACCCGCCGGGGCTATGAGTGGCGGCTCCGGGGAGCCAATGAACGATTTGCCCGCTACGGGGGGATTAAAACCGGTTCCATCGCCATCGCCTCCCTTTCCGTCTCCGGGGCCTTGTATGCCGCTGCAGGAACTGCGGCTCTGATGGACGGGGGTCAGGCGGTGCAGGGTTTCACCGCCGGCCTCGGCTGGGACGGGCTTGCGATTGCATTGATAGCCGGAAGCCGGCCGGAGTTAATTCCCCTTGCGGCGATTTCCTATTCCTGGCTTTTACAGGGAACCCGGGCGGCCATGATGCATACCGGATTCCCCTTCGCCTTGAGCGGCATGGTACAGGCCACGGTGTTCCTTTTTGTTACAGCCCGGAGATTTTCACTGAAAAGGGGCCGAATATGATCGAAGCCATCGCTGCCTCTGCTGTACCATTAATTCTGGCAGCAATCGGGGGGCTTATCTCCGAGCAGGCCGGGGTTCTTAATATTTCACTTGAAGGGTGCATCACTTCCGGAGCTTTTACCGCTGCCCTGGTACTCAATACGGGAGGCTCTATCCCACTGGCTCTGACAGCAGCTTCGGCATCGGGGATTCTTTTCGGCCTGCTCCTCGCAGCAGCCCATATCAGAATGGGAGCAAATCTCTTTATCGCCGGTCTGGGCATCAACCTCCTGTCACCATCCCTTGCAGGTTTGATATCCAACAGGGTTCTTGGGCATAAGGGCACAATCAGAATCCCGGCAGATATGCTGCATGGATTTAACCGTATCGGCCTGCCGATTATCACCTGGCTGATGATACCCCTGGCCGGGACGGCCGCTCTGATAATATACCGGAGCAGATTCGGCCGCAGGATAAGATCGGCGGGTTCCAGCCCGGCGTTTCTCGAAGAAAGGGGGATATCCAGTGCCGGTGTAAAAACAATGGCTCTGGTTATTTCTTCCACGGCGGCAGCACTTTCAGGGGCTTTTCTGGCCTTCAGAATAGAGGCCTTTGTTCCCGGAATGAGTTCCGGCCGGGGGTGGATTGCACTGGTAATAATCTGGTTGGGATTCCGGCGGTATTACGGCATACTCATAGCCGCTTATTTCTTTTCACTGATAGAAATTATATCAGGCAGAGTCCAGGGGATCTCCAGCATCCCGTCCACCCTGCTTCTCGCCCTGCCCTACACTGCCGCTCTGGTTGCTTTAACTCTGGCGGCGGTGGGAAGAAAAATGAAACTTGATAAATGAACTGTGTTTTCAGGTTCTAAGGAAAACTAATTAAACTCTTTGATGAATAAACACGATTTCACCCTTGCATCATGACTGCTCCGGGGCTATTCTCATAACGCGTTGAGCTTGTCTCCGCATGACGGACCCTTGGGGGGGTCCTGAAGGGTCACTTCTTTATGGAGCGGCCCTTCTTTTCTTGGAAACCCTGTTAATACGTTGTAGAATGAGTGAGATGCTAAAGGAATTACCGAATGTTCGGCAGATAAAAGGCGAAGGGCTCAGACGCTGGTTTATCAGCGACGATCTTGATCTGATTCTCTGGTATGACGATGAAAAAAAGCTCAACGGGTTTCAGATCTGCTACGATAAGCTTGCCGGAACCCGTACAATCACCTGGAAGATGGTGAACACTGCCGACGGCCGTAACAAATCAATTATCATTTCCGACGGACCATATAATAAATCAAGAATCTACTCACTGGTGGAGCGGGATACGGAAACTCTGGAAGAAAATCTACGCGAATTCATACTGAAACGGCTTAATTCTCACGGAGGCTGAACTCTTGAAACCTTTTTTTAGAATTATTTTGGGGATTATTATCGGCATAGCTTTAACTGTCGGTGGAGTAGCATTTTACGGTTATATCACCACCCCGAAAGATGAACAGATACCGCCGCTTCCGGAAAAACAGACAGCGGTAATTACCCATGTTGCCGGACCGGTGTTCGTAATTCGGGGAGAAGAAACCATTCCCGCATCCCCCGGGGATGAGCTGCAGCCCGGAGATATTGTAAAAGTTACCGACGGCGCCGTCGCTCAGGTGCAGCTGGCCGACAGGGGAAGCGCACTGCTGGGCAGTGATTCATTGGTCCGATTTATGAAGCTGACCGGAGCTGATTCAAAACTCGACCTGAGAACAGAGATTCTCACCGGCTCCCTGTCCTACAAGATCGAGAAACTTGACGACTCGGAAAGTATCATTATCGAAGTTGACGGTACCGAGTACGAGGTGAGGGGTACTGAGTTTATTATTGAGAAAACTGATGATGGCAGCCTGCTGATTGTCGGGGAAGGAGAGGTAAGGGTTTCAGGAAATGTAATTGACGGGGAAGTTTTTGTCGGACCGGAAAAACAGCTTTTTGTTCAAGAAGACGGCGAGGCAGCTCAGGTTGAAGATATAAGTGGAGAGAATAAAATCCGGTTGGCCTCTGCAGCTCCTATGACGGCTATGCCCTTCGGATTTGAGGGTGCTCCCAAACCCGTATTGGTGGAACTTGTTACCGATCCTCCGGACTCTGATATCTATATTGACGGCCTGAAAACAGGATCCGGCAGTTTCCGCAGTCTGCTCCCTGAAGGTACAATCGTTGAAGTACGTGTCAGACGCAGGGGATTCAAAGATTATTCATTCACCCTGAATGCCAATTCAGATCAATACATTGAAATCCATCTTGAACCATCAGGATTGGATGAGACGATGGCTGAAAAGAAGCCTGAAAATCCGGAATTAACCCGGTTGAGGGCGGATTATGAACGCCGGCTCTCGGAGTTAAACCGGAGTTTTGCCGATCAATCGGATTCAGAGGCATCTTCCAAGGCGGAAATTGAACGCCGCTACGCTCAAAGGGAAGCCGAAATTGCCGCTGAGAAGGCGAAAAGAGAAGCTGAACTTCTGGCACAGCTTGAGATGGAAAGGGCTAAGGGAGGCGTACTGGAAACAGAACTGGCCGACAGTCAGTCTGAAAATGAGAAACTTAAAGATCTGATAAAGCAGATTCAGGAACTGACAGATTAAGAAGTTTCCCTTTAGATGATATCCACATCTCTTCCGGCCAATTGCTGCAGAGCAGTACTCACTTTATTCTGACGATGCTCATTTTCAGAAACAACTCTTTCAAGTTCCCCAAGGGCTATATCCAAACGTAGATTTCCTGCGGTACCCGTACTGGTTCTATCCTTAATCGCTGAATGAGGATCTTTACCCGAATACCGTTCGGGATGAGTTCCCACTTCCCGGTAGGCATCCCGGAACGTTCTACCTTCGGCCACCAGGGCAATAGCGGCATCCGTGGCAAACACACCGGGGTTGAAAGACTCCAGGAGGCGATCCTGATTAACTGTAAGCTTCCGGATGGTTAAACGGCTTACCCCTATCATCTGCATCACCGTGTCTGCGGCCTGCATCATGGGTGCTTTAGTCTCCTGAAAATCCCGGTTGTATCCCGAAGGCAGGGAGCGGATAACGGCCTTCACCTGCTGTACCCAGGCTCCCACCGATGCGGATCTAGCCCTCATCAATTCCAACCCGTCGGGGTTACGCTTCTGGGGCATGATACTCGATCCGGTACAGAGTTCCTGAGGCAGGGTAAACCAGCCGAACTCAGGCATTGAAAAGAGAATCAGGTCCTGAGCCATTTTGGATAAAGTTAAAGCAATCTGATCCAGGGCATCCAGAAGGGTTGATTCAATTTTTCCCCGGGAAAGACCACAGTAAGCGACATTCACCTGCACCTTCGAAAAACCAAGGAGTCCGGCAGTTTTTTCGCGGTCCAGGGGAAGGGGGGTTCCATACCCGGCTGCAGACCCCAGGGGAGACTGGTCGAACCGGAAGTACAGAGAGGCCGCTCCTTTAACATCATCAAGAAGCTGCTCCCCAAAGCCCCCGGCCCACAAACCCACCGAGGAGGGCATAGCCGGCTGCATATGGGTTCTCCCCGGCATAGGGACATTTTTATTCTTTTCAGCAAACTCCAGCAGGTCGGAAACCAGTGATGCACCGGCATCAATCAGGTTCAGCAGATACTGCCGCATCCAGATCCTGGTTACCGTCAGAATCTGATCGTTTCTGCTGCGTCCCAGATGGATTCTCTTCCCGGTATCACCAACAAGTTCAACAAGCCGGTTTTCAATCGCCGTATGCCCGTCCTCATCGGAGCGGCTGATAACAAACTCGCCCTTTTCATGTTCCTCGAGAATTACAAGAAGTCCTTTCTGGAGAGATTCCTCCTGGGAAGGTTTTAAGAGTCCGACATCTCTGAGCATAACAGCATGGGCCATACTTCCAAGGACATCCGAGGGAATGAGGCGTTTATCCAGGATATAATCCTCACCTACCGTGAATTCTTCCATCAGAGCATCCAGTTCATAACCTTTGGACCACAACTTGCTCATTACCAGAGCCTCCGTTCAATTAACTCAGGAGCCTGTCGGACTTAACCATTCCGGACCGATTTTTACCCTTATTTCCCGCTACTGCGTTGGTAAAATACTCATTCAGACAAGCTAAACTCCGCTTTTACCGCCTTGTATCAAGAAAAAATGAATGGTTTCCCTGCGCTCATTCGGGAATGAACATGTTCACTCCGCTCATTTCGCTTGGGAATCATCGAAAACCTTCTCGAAAGCCCCAAGTCCGACAGGCTCCTTGGAAAGACAGTATATCGGGCACCCTTCAATGAGGGAATAAAGTGGCCGATGCTATTTCTTCATCAACCCGTTTTTTTTCAGCCAGTCGTCGATCAGCCAGCGGGCAATGGTTCCATGCCGGGGTATATGGGGAAGATTATCCGCCGTATACCAACCGGCATCGGTAATTTCAACTCCATCAGGTTCTGGTTCTCCGGATGCGCTTGTCTCAAAACCAAGCATGAGAGAATGAGGAAACGGCCAGGACTGGGAAGAAAGATACCGAGGGGGATGAGCATCAAGACCAACTTCTTCCTTAATTTCCCGAAGTACGGTCTGCTCCAGGGTTTCACCGGATTCAACATAGCCTGCAACACAGCTGTACACCCCCTGAGGGAAACGCCTGTTATGGGCCAGCAGTATTTCTGAACCATTGGTAATTCGTACAATCATGGCCGGGGATACCCTGGGGTAGGAACGATAGCCGCATGAGGGACAGATTCTGGCAGACTCTTTTAAATCCTGAACCGTCAAAGTACCGCAGCGCCCGCAGAACCGGTGGTCGGAATCCCAGCTTGAGAGCATTGAAGCCCGGCATAAAGCTTCCAGTTTCCCGGGACCCAGTCCGCCGAGCAGCGGCCTGATATTAACCCATACATACCCTTTTGGTGCCGAGGCATCAACCGGAGCGGAAATCAGCATCACCGGTTTATCATCAAGGGTTCCGATCTGCAGTCTCTGCCAGTCAGGAAACCACTGAGAAGGCTCTGTCAACTCAGGAAAACCTTGAAAATCAGGAGAAGAAACCAGGACATCCCCCCCGGGGCGGCAAACCAGACAGTGAGATTCTTCATTGCAGATATGTGACGGTTTCGGATACCACATGGAAAAAAAAGCACTTTTAGAGTTCAACATGGCTTCTCCCATAACATTTATCATAATTTTTTCTATAATCTCTTGCAATTATCGCTCAAGATAAGTATCACCAAAGGAAGAGCTGTGGCAATGCATATCATCAAAGAGGAAGAACTTGGCCCGCTGATCCAACCGGAAATGCGTGATTTCATATCACTTTCATCAGCGTTAAAAGACCTCTCACACAACAATATACCTCGGCATATGATTGGGCGCCTTCTTCTGGAAGCCTCCAAGTGTGAAGAAATGCTGGATGCTTACGGTGCTCCCAGGAATGAATACTGGGCTCCTGTTCGCATGGCTGTAGCTGTAGCCAAGGCCTTCAGCCGGGTAATATACAATCTTTTTCATATCTCCCGGGCTGCAGGTGGTTATTGCCTTCTCGATATTGAAGGTGATTTTAAAAAAGAAACTGAAAATTCTTTGAACACACTGTTAAAAGCATTCTCCACAGCTTCGGGTAACTTCATGAAAGTTGCCCGGAAAATGAAAATGGACCACGATCTGTGCCCCATAGAATCCTACGGTTTTCACAATCTTGTTATTGACAGCAGACTCAAAGAGAATAGAAAAAGAAGAACCGTTCAGAATCCCAATGAAACAGCGGTATTTGTCGCAACAAAACTTCTGAATCTTGCCGAAGAAAGCAGCTGGCTGGGGGTATATAAAAAAATGGAACCCGATCAGTATCACAGCTGTATACCTGATATCATCAGCGAAGCCCGGCTTCGTAATCTGGCCAACAAATTTCATACACTTCAATCAACATACGATACATATCTATCCGGTTCGGATATTTCGGAAAAAGATGAAAATCTTCCGGTTATGCGCGGACAGGTAACCGTGATTTTTCATCTGCTTGATACCGCTGAAACTCTTGTTCATTACTACGAACGGCATAACCTGAAAAACTGGACTAAAAAACTCAAAGCACCGATCAACAACAAAGAGCTTCTGGAGATAATCATCGGATATTTTATTACATATTCCGACAGGTACATCAGTGCAGCCCGCGACCTCTGCCGGGGAATACTCAAGTCCTATGCTATTCAGGGTGAAATTGAAGTTCCCATCCCGAACTACCGGGGATTTCATGTAAGACCGTCCACTCTGATTGCAAAAATTGCCCTTCATTACGGTAGTGAAGTTACCATGATACTCGGCAAATCATCCTACAACGCATCCCTGCCTCTGGAGTTATTCCGGGCTAATGAAGAACTAAACCGCCGTAAGAGGGATGCTGTTGCCCGCTATGTGATGGAGCATAAACTCATCATCAACGATGCCGGAGCCTCCTATGATACCCCGCTGATGAAGAAAATTCTCAGAGTGATATTTCTCGACCTCCTGGAAAAGCAGAAAATCATGCTTTATGATAATGATTTTTCTTTTGATGACCTCTCACCCTACGAGAATGAAACTCTGGCCGAATTCATTAAACGGGGTATCGCCCTGTACCTGGCCATGGGAAAAATAGATATCATCAGCGGAGATACCGTACGCTTCCAGGGAGACTTGAGAGTACTGGAAGATATCCGCTGCCTGGCTGAGAACGGTTACGGGGAAGATAAGTTCGGCAATAATATTGTTCTGCCTAAAAATCTCTCTTATCTGAAGCGTTAAGCTGCTCCAATTCCAACTATCACAATTATAATAGTTAAGCAGTTTTATATGGAAATTTTCCAATAAATGCGATATTTATTAAATGCGTAATATTCTGCATCATTCAAAAAAGTCTCGCCTATAGATTAATCGTTATACCTGCCGAAAATAGAAACAGGAAATTACGCCTGCCAGGATGATACTTATGCACCGAAACGGACAGATCTTACTCATTATTGTACTGGTTTTATTGACCTCTGCCGTCTTTGCGTCTGAAAGCTATTCACGCCCTGTTGTAATTTCGGCAACTGCAGTATTAATTTCCGGGGCTGAAGAAAA
>Ga0164315_10004265_pt1 | contig 11094 bp, 9 predicted proteins | sample GuaBasSedimGuay6_FD_113737 | JGI IMG/M metagenome (GOLD analysis project Ga0164315, IMG submission 113737) | Subseafloor sediment microbial communities from Guaymas Basin, Gulf of California, Mexico - Guay6, Core 4569-2, 0-3 cm | ecosystem: Environmental > Aquatic > Marine > Hydrothermal vents >...
AAACGATCCGATATTTTGGCAATCTCCCCAAGTCTGATTTCTGCACCTGTTTCCCCGGATACCACAATGAGGTCCTCCAGGGCATACAGGGTTTTTCTTTCTTCGGAAAACCGGATCAGGATGTCTGAATCCCTTGTTTCCAGGCTTCCAGCCGGCAGATCAATACTTTGGGCTGCCACAGCCCCTTCAATAGCCGATACGGAAAGACCCAGGCGCATCATATTGTAAAACGGGATTTCAATTAAAAATTCATGATCGGAAAACCCCAGAATTTCCACCTGGGAGACCATGTCCATGGCCTTGAGCCTGTCTTTGAGATCCTCGCAGTAGAACTTTAAATGCACCGGGCTCATGGGCCCTGTAACCGCTATAGAAACGACCTGGTCGGTCCTGTTGATCCGTTTAACGATCACATCCTCCACCTGGGCCGGGAAATCACTAATGGCTTCCACCTCGGTTTTGATGTCATTGAAAAACTCGATCATATTACCTTCTTCTATCATTTCCACCACAATGGAAGCCCTATTTTCCATGGCCGTACTCCGGACCTCGGCAATATTGGTCACGCTGTCAAGGACATCTTCGATGCGTCGGCACACGGAAGATTCCACATCTTCGGCAGTGGCACCGGGATACGTCACCGTGACTTCAACGGCATTGGCAGAAAAATCAGGAAAGGTTTCCCGTTTCAGATCAGTAATCGAAATCAGCCCCAGGGCAATGAACAGCAGCATGAGAAGGTTTGCAGCAGTGGGATGGGCACACATGAACGAAATCATTTTTTTAAATGAATTCATCTTACAAAGCCTCCCCGGTTGCCTGACGTTTCAGCTGTTTAGCAATATCTCCGGCCTGAACAGGTTTCAACAGCATCCCCTCCACGGCCGGCACAAGATCGGTCAGCACCAGGGTCTGTCCGGGTTCAAGTCCTGTGGACAGCACCGCTATATCTTCCATAAAAAAATCAACTTTCGTAGGCTTGATCTCGAGCCGATTTTCTCTGGTGCAGATATAGATCTTTTTTCCATGCACCGCACTTCTGGGGATGACAAACCGGTCTGGAACCATTTTGCCCCGCAATTCCACCTCCACATACATATTGGTGATCAGGGGCGGACGCTTTCCGAGAAGTATATTTTCATAGGGTTTGTCCACGGTAATATATACGGTAATGGCCCCGGTTTTAAAATCTATGGACTCACTGGTCCGTGAAAACCGGCCGTCCCATTCAATTTGATTCGCTTCGTCCAGAGGAAGTCTCACCCTGGCAGTGATGCCGACGGCCCGGCGGATGATCTCCATGTCCGGCAATTCCAGGGCCATGGAACCCTCTTTCCGGGGCATGAGGTTTAAAAAATTTTTAGGTGTCAGCTGTATTGCAACCTCCGCCCTGTCAATGCTTTGGGCTTTAACCAGCACGCTTCCGGCAGTCGCATACTGGTGAAGTTCAATATTCACGGCAGACAGCCGGCAATTAAAAGGAGCATAAATCTGGGTCTTAGCCACATCCAGGCGCCGCTCTGTCACTGTGGATTCCCCTGATTTTTTCTGGGCCAGAAGGGCTTTTTCCTGTGACGGGATCAGGGCCAGGGTATTTTGAAGGTTATTTACAGTAGTCTGATGGGTCAAAAAAATTCTTTCCTCCTTTTCCATATCAGAGGCGGAGATATACTGTTTGTCAAATAGTTCCCGCTTGCGCTTAAGCTCCTGGCCGGCACTTGCCAGAGATTTTTTTTCAATGGAAAGCACTCGCTGGGTATTTTTTTGGGACTGGGCAAGCTCCTTGAGCCGGGCATCAACAGTCATGAGTTCTGCCACCCCCCGGGTTTCAGCAAGACCGTATGTGGTGGTGTCAATTTTGAACAATAGCTCACCTTTTCGAATAAAAAACCCTTTTTTCAAATTTTTGTTCATATAAACAATTTTCCCGCTGACCTCGGAGATGGCTTCCCAGGTTCGGTCTGCCTCAACATATCCATAGCCGATGGCTCTGGGCACAACCGGTGTCTTTTCCAGAGAAATCACCCGGACGGTCTGAACCCGCTCTTTATGGTCAAGACGGGCAGGCGGCTGCTTTGTGCTTTTCATCCATACAAATAGAGCAATCCCGAAAATGATGGGAACCATGATCAATAATTTTTTTAAAATTTTCATATGCTTTCCTGATATCTATTTTAATGTACGTTTCAAAATATAAGTTCAAGATACTCTATGTGCAACCCCTTTTCTAATATGAAAATTATTGTAGGCAACTTTACCGTCCCTGCCAATGATCACAACCCATGGCGTACCACCAAGAGATCTTCATCTTTTAAATCAAAAGGAGGGAACCATGGAAGAACATAAATTTTGTAAAGACCTTAATACCCGCACTATTAGAGTCGCCCTTGTGGATGGCAGTCAAATAAATGCCTGTGTAAATATCGACAGGCATAAACAGGGGGTTACCCCTCTTTGATTGGTCGGAATACTATTGACCAATATTTCTTCCAGAAATTTTACTTGGGGTCAACAATTGTATTGTCTGCCGATACCGACTGAATATGCACATCCCGCTGGGGAAATGGTATCTCAATACCTTCTTCCAGAAATCGTTTATAAACAGCTGAATTAAGCATGTGCAGTACTTTGCCGCGCAGCACCGGTTTATTTACCCAGCACAACAATTCATGATCAAGACTCGAGTCTCCAAAGGCACGGAACCGCACACGCGGTTTTGGAATTTTGCAGACATCCGGGAAATCTGTTGCCACATCAGACAATACGCTTTGGACTTTATCAATATCCGATCCATAGGCGACGCCCACCTTGACACGGATACGGAATTTCTCATGCCTGCCGCCGGCTTCATTGGTAATCTTGGTGTTGCCCATGATTGAATTGGGCACTGTTATTTCCACATCATCACGGGTCAAAAGGCGTGTGCTGCGAATACCGATATTTGTTACCGCTCCCCGCTCACCGGTATCAAGGACAATAAAATCCCCGAGCTTATAGGGTGCATCCGCCATGATAAACACACCTGAAAATAAATTGGCCAGAGTGTCTTTTGCAGCAAAGGAGATGGCAAGACCCAGTATGCCGGCAGAAGCTACCCAGGCTGTCAAATCAATCTTCCAAACTAAAAAAATAATATAAATTGACAGTCCTGTTACTATAAGAACCAACAGATTGCTGAACAGGGGCAGCGTTCTGTCCTGTATTAATTTAAACCGGCTGTCGTCGTTACTTACCAGGTTGAGTAAAAGCTTAAGAAATCGTGCGGCTGCAGCTGCCCAGAAAAAGATAGCCACGGTCTTCAGGCCGCCCAGGGTTATAAAATTTATGATCTCTTTAAACTCCAATCTTTCCGTGGCCAGGGCAAGGCCAAACAGTATGATACTGAGGAAAACGGGCTTATGAAAAATATCAAGCATCTGGTCATCCAGTTTGAGTTTGGTTTTCTCTATCCATCCTTTGATGACGCGGGTGATGATCACGTCTATGATCTTTGCCAGGCCAAAAAACAAAAGGATAATCAACACCGCCTGTAGATAGCGGTTAGGCGCTATCTGCGCCAGCAATTCCAGTAATTGTTCTTTTTCAAAATTCATTGGTTCTCCTGTTATCAGTCACGCTCTGCACTGCTTTCTATACAGTTTTTCCTGGCATCAAAAATTATCCTGTAACTTTTGCATTATATTATTAAAGATTTGATACCGATCCTTCTAAAGGTTGAAGGGGATATTGTCAATGTTCCTTTTATTGTTTTTGATTTTACCTGAACAAATGGGTTTGCCCCGTTGTTACGGCATCTATTATCAGTTTTCCTGTTACTTTCAATTTCCCAAGTTTCCCTTTTTTTTTGGACATGATGATATCATACAAATCTTCTCTTGTTGATGGCGGTTTGATCTCAGCAGCTTTTTTCTGAAGTGTTATCGCTTTTTGTGGACAGACAGGCACGCACAGACCGCAACCGACACACCGGTTGAGGTCGATGGATGCCTGCCTGTTTTTTTCAGATAATTTTATTGCACCCACCTGGCATCTTTTTTCGCAATTGCCGCAGCCTTCACATATGCCTGTATCAACCCTGGCATAAAAATTTGAAACCCAAAAGTCCAAAGGTTTTGGTATACTTTTGTGCATCCGAAGCATACCACAGCAACATCCGCAGCAAGAGCAGATAAAATCCACCTGCTCTGTATTGGATGGCTGAAGAACCAGGCCCTCTTTTTGATTTTTCCCAAGAATCGACATTGCCTCTTCCAGATCAATACTTCTCCCCAGGCTGTTCCGGACCGCAGTATGTGCTAAATTTCCCACTGCAAGACAGGTTTCTTTTCGATCTGTAACCTGACAGGGTATTCCCTGCAAATCTTTTTTCTGCCGGCAGATACATTCGCAGATGGCAAGGGCTGTATCAGATTTTTTTAACAAGGCTGCGACTTCATCGAATGTACTGACATGGCTTTTAATGGAAATACTTTTGGCAATGGGTATGGTCCGCATTTGAGGTAATTCCGTGCTTAAAAATTCCACCCCGAATTTTCTGTCTGAAAAATATTCATCAAAATCTTCAATTAATTCAGGTGTCAGTTTACCAAGCTGAAATTCATACATCCCCACAACAAAAGGAGTATTACAATAATATCTTTTATCGCCTTTTACCCATGCTTCAAGGCCTCCATTTTTTTCGATGGCTTCCAGAATATCTGACAGTTCATCTGGAGACTCAACCAGACTTTGAGCCCTTTTATAGATAATTTCAAGCGGTTCAGGTTTAAAATTCAGGCATGTCGCAATCTTTGCCTGTAGAGGTGAAAAAATGTGCTTTAATATCCTGATTTCAGCGCCTGCACTTGTGGCAGGGAAACCAACGGCCTGGCTGTCCAGGTGCCTTTGAAGCTTTCTGTAGATTTCTTCAGCCCTTTTCATGATCTTCCTTTGTACCTGGAACTTTCTGGTGTTCTGTCTTTCCTTTATTATTGTTAAAAAAATTATCCATGGACAGCCATTCCCCGGTAAATAAAACTAGCAATTTTAAATGAACTGCTATAGCCTGTATCCATATGTCTGATTTTAAACCCGCTCTCTTTTATGAGATCCGGAATCGGCCGGTTCAGATTGCATCCACCACTGATTTTAGTCCAGATAGGATTTATCCTTTTTTGCCATCTGCGAATATGATCATCGAGTGCATTTCCGTGTTCACAAAAGATCAGTTCACCACCGGGTTTCAGCACTCTGTTCATTTCCTTTAAGGCTTTTAATACATCCGGAATTGAGCATAAGGTATACGTCACCAGCACTGTATCTGCTGCATTTTTTTCCAGGGGGATATCTTCGCCTGATAAACCGATAAATTCAAGATCAAACGCCAGGTCAGCCGCCTTTTTTTCAGCCACCGCCCGCAGCTCGTAAGAAGGGTCCACGCCCCAGACCTGTTTCACTTTTGCCGGATCATAAAATGGCAGGTTCAAGCCCGACCCGATTCCGACTTCCAGGACTCTTCCCTTTGCCTGGGGCACCACCATTCTGCGCAGTCCCGATATATTACTCTGGCTGCATACCCAGTGGGTCAGTCCTGGTAAAATATATTTTTTATACAATCCCATAAAATAATCCTGTTATAAATGCCGTTTAAAGCACACCCTACTTAAATTAAGCCTGCTTAACAACATAAAAATATCCTGCAATTCTTATAGTAATGGACTCAACTTGATCGGAAGTACCTCATCTGAACCATTTTTTGTTGACTATTTTTGTATTTTTCTTCATTAATAGTCCGTAATATATAAAAATAATTGGAATTTAAAAAAATAAAGGAGCTCCAATGTCAAAAGGAAAAGTTGTTCTTGCCTATTCAGGAGGACTTGATACCTCTGTTATATTAAAATGGCTGTTGGAACAGGGATATGAAGTATTCGCATATATGGCCGACATCGGTCAAAAGGAAGATTTTGAGGTTGCAGAACAAAAGGCATTAAAAATCGGTGCATCCAAAGTATTTATCGAGGACATGAAAAAGGAATTTGTCACTGATTATATCTTTCCCGTATATAAAGCCAATACTATCTATGAAGGCAGATACCTTTTAGGGACAGCTATTGCCCGCCCCATCATTGCAAAAAAACAGATAGAAATTGCAAAACAGGTGGGTGCCAAGTATGTATCCCATGGCGCAACAGGCAAAGGCAATGATCAGGTCCGGTTTGAATTGTCATACTATGCCCTGAATCCAAAAATCAAGGTCATTGCCCCCTGGAAAAACACTGATTTTTTAAGCGCTTTCAAAGGAAGAACCGATCTTCTTGATTATGCTGAAAAGTATGGTATCCCGACCAAGCAGACAGCATCCAAACCCTATAGTGAAGATGACAATTTGCTGCATATCTCCCATGAAGCCGGTATTATAGAAGATCCCGGCCATGAATGCGAAGAAAGCATTTATTCCCATACTGTATCCCCTGAAAATGCACCGGACAACCCCACAAGGATCAAAATTGAATTCAAAGACGGCATCCCGGTTAAGGTCACCAATCTTGATGATAACACGATTAAAACTGATGCCCTTGAGCTATTTGAGTATCTCAACAAATTAGGCCGGGAAAATGGTATCGGGCGGCTCGACATGGTTGAAAACCGGTTTGTGGGGATTAAATCCCGAGGTGTGTATGAAACACCGGGGGGTACCATTCTCCATGAAGCCCACAAAGATATTGAAGGCATTGCCATGGACAGAGAGGTCATGCGCCTGAGGGACATGTTTTCCGGCAAGTTCGCAGAACTGGTTTACAATGGCTTCTGGTTCAGCCCTGAAATGGAATTTCTCATGGTTGCCATTGATAAAAGCCAGGAAGTCATTGACGGGGACGTCACTTTAAAACTCTATAAAGGCACTGCATACCCCGTTGCCAGGACAAGTCCTTCATCCCTGTATGACCAGGATCTTTCTTCCATGGATATTGAAGGCGGTTACAATCAGGAAGATGCGGAGGGATTTATAAAAATCAATGCCATCAGGCTGATGGCCCACAGAAATATTATAGATAAAAGAAAATAATACGATCGCCTGCCCGGGAGTGTATTTTCATTTGCCGGGCAGGTGATTTAATCTCCAGATTTTATTTTCCGGCAATAGGTTCGACAAATCGAGACTCTGAATCCCAGGGAAAGAGTATCCAGGTATCCTGGCTGACTTCCGTCACATAAGCATCCACAAGAGGTTTACCCGCAGGTTTAGCATATACGGTTGCAAAATAGGCGTCGGGAAGCATTTTTCTGACAATCATGGCTGTTGACCCCGTGTCCACGAGATCATCAATAATTAAAAATCCTCTGCCCGAATCATCAATATTTTTTAAAATCTTTGGTTCTCCCTGTTCTTTCCAGTCATAGGTCGAAATACAGACCGTGTCAATATAGTATATCCCAAGCTCCCGGGCAATAATTGCGGCAGGAACAAGACCGCCCCGCGTGACTGCAACAATCCCTTTCCATGGTTCTTTTCTGTCATGAAGTCTCCATGACAAAGCTTTTGAATCTCTATGGAGCTGCTCCCAGGAAATGGGATAGCTTCGCTTGTACCTGTCTTCTTTTTTATCCATTGATATTCAGGCTCCTGTTATCTAAATTTTTTATAGTTTTTGACTTTTATCATATATGGCACTATTTTATCCGCAAGATAAAAAAAGATAAAGGATAAAATCTTGAGAGATATAAATGAAAGATGTTTGAACTGTGGTGGAAAACTTTATATTAAACGAACCTGAACAAAAATCTATTTTTGCTGCAGGTCCTGCACAACAAATTATCCCGAAGACAAATATAAAGATCTCATGGACGAATATCTTGAGGAAAAACTGGCCAATGTTCCAATAAACAGGTTATAATGGTTTAAAACCCATTCATTATATGGTAGCGTTTAATATTGCATTTTTTTTACACTGTATAACTATCTAAACAGGGAGATTTTATGACTGCCTCCTGCTGGCATGTATTGAACCGGAATATTCAATTTTCAAAAACAATCCTTCCCCTAATTTTTCTGTGTGTGTGGATTTTCATGCCATCACTCCCTGTACTACAGGCGTCTGTCAGCCAGGCCACCCACCAGAGCATCAATCTGCCAGATCCTGATTTCCCCATTTATCCATCTATTAAACCCAATGTTGAATTCTGGGTAGATATATTCGCAAAATTTTCAAAATTCCAGGGTGTTATCCATGACACCCGGAACCTTGGAATTATTTATGAGGTTGTCAAGCTTGATGCATCTGAAACTGTCAGAGGCAACAGGAAAAATAAAAGAACAAAAAAAGCAGTGATAAAACAATATAAAAACATTCTTTTAACTCTTTCAAAAGGGAAAAAATCTTTATCCAAAAAAGAAAAACAAGTTGCAGCACTGTTCGGCCCCCATGCGACACCATCACATTTCAAGAATGCCGCCTATCGCATAAGATGCCAGACCGGATTAAAAGAGGAGTTCAAAGCAGGCCTGATCCGTTCCGGCGCAGTTATTGATGAGTTTAAGCGTATTTTCAGATCCCATGGCCTTCCTGTTGATCTTATCTATCTGCCCTGTGTTGAATCTTCCTATAATTTTAGAGCCTATTCCAAATTCGGTGCTGCCGGTATCTGGCAGTTTACATATTCTACGGGCAGGCAATACATGAAGATCAATTATGTGGTGGATGAAAGACGTGATCCTTATATCTCTACAGATGCGGCTGCCCGCCTGCTGAAAAAGAATTATGCCAGACTCAGAGAATGGCCCATGGCAATCACAGCCTACAACCATGGCCTGACGGGTATGTTACGAGCTAAAAAATCAAAAGGATCTTATGAAAAAATCGTCAAATCCTATCGCAGCCGATCATTTAAATTTGCATCAAGAAACTTTTATTCTGAATTTCTGGCGGCCAGGATTGTCGCAAAAAATTCTGAAAAATATTTTGGCAATATTGTTTTAAAAAAACCCGTCACATTTCAAGTACTCAAAACAAAAGGGTATCTGTCCGTAAAAGAACTATCGGACGAATTGAATATCAGTATCCGGGATATCCAGATCCTGAACAGATGCTTACGAAAACCGGTTTATACTGCACAAAAGCATATTCCCAAAGGTTTCCACCTGAAGCTTCCAAAAACCATGACCATCCCGGACATCAATAAACAACTGGCAGCATTGTATCAGGACAAACAAAAAGCCAGCAGGTTTCACAGAGTTCAAAAAGGAGATACAGCAGGTTCCATTGCCAGGCTCCATTCTGTCAGGCTGCAGGATCTGATGCTTGCAAACAGCCTGAATCGCCGGGCAACCATTTATATCGGACAAAATTTGAGAATTCCGGTTAAAGATGAAATCATCATAGCAAGTGCAGAGCCCAGGACTGTCAAACCGCCAAAGAGTGTTAAAAAAAAAGTGCCCAAACCTATTTCTGAACCTGTTGTTAAACCTGTTTCCGAGCCCATTGTTGAACCCCTTGCTAAACCGGTAAAAGATGAAATTTACATAAACCCGAACATTGTAACAAGCAATCTTAAAGTTTTTAAAACCTATCTAAGAGGCAGTCTTATCATTGGGATGGTTAAAGTAGGACCGGAAGAAACTTTGGGTCATTATGCAGACTGGCTTCAGATTCCGACCCAGGAAATCCGGACTTTGAACGGGTTTAAATATGGAACGCCTATTTCCATTGATCAAAAGATCAAACTCCCCATGAGGAAAAAAACAGTGCTGGAATTTGAAGAACAGCGGTATGAATTTCACAAAGAAATCGAGGAAGATTTTTTTGAGGCCTTTTTGGTTCAGGAGATCGACAGCTATGAAGTAAAAATTGGAGACAATGTCTGGACTCTATGTTTAAATGAGCTTGAAATTCCTTTATGGCTCTTAAAAAAATATAACCCTGAAATAAATTTTTCTTCCCTTCAGCCTATGCAGAAGATTAAATATCCCATTGTAACCAAACGTAAAATCACCTTTTAAAGTCAATACTTTTAAAACGGTGTTTCACCTGGATGAACAAGTTGTCTAGGCCCTCCGGCACCACCGGGTGCCCAGTTTTTTGTTTCACTTATCTTTTCATAATTATCAAGTTTATCCAGTTCTTTGAGACGTTCTACAATCAAATGCCATGCACATTCAACATCCCGGCCCAAAGAAATACTGATCTCACATTTTCCATTTGATGATCCGCCGCAGGGACCATTAAGAAGTCGTTTAGCGCATCTGGCAATGGGACATATGCCACCGGTCAATCCCAGAAGACAATCACCGCATCCCACACATTTCTCATTGAGGACACCGGCTGCATCCAACGCTCCGATAAAGGTTGTATTCAACCCTGGCAAAACAGGAATGCCTTTAAACACATCTGCCATGGTTTGAACTCCCGCACCACAGGCAAGAGAAAGGATGGCCTCCACCCCTTCGGGAAGATCAAAAAAAGGTTCAATCCAATCTTTTTCGCATTGTCTTTCCAGCATGCTGTTTTCAAAAATATGAAGCGTTTTTCTATCTTTAAACGCATGGCTGAGCGCTTCTGTCATTAATCTTGCAGCCCTGTCACCACCGGTCAGACTCACTGCCACACAGGTTTGACACCCTACTACCAGAACGTTATTATATTCTTTTACTGATTCTATAATCTCTTCAATTGGTTTATGTTCACCGACTATCATACATCATCTCCTATTGGGACTCTCTCTGGGTTGGAACTCTCTTTGGGTTGGGAAGTTCTTTTGGGTGCAAGCTTTTTCCATACATTTACAGGTTCGGACCCTTTATGATCAGGACACAGGGGCTCAATTGTCTGAGTATTATTTGAAACCGTGGCACCAAGGCTTGCCGTGTAAATGGGTTCTCCGCAAACCTTGCAATGGACCAGATCCAAGGTTGTTACCAGGTCAAATCTACCTGTAAGCAAAACCTTAAACTCAATGGCATCCTGCGGGCAGACTCTCCAGCAGTGGCCGCACCTGGCACAAAGAGACATATTATGCAATATTTTCCGGCTGTCTTCCTGATCAAAATAATTCAATGCCCCTGCCGGACAATTCTGTACACAGGCCAGGCAGCCATTGCAGTTCTCATTTACTTTA
>Ga0164315_10004266_pt1 | contig 11093 bp, 8 predicted proteins | sample GuaBasSedimGuay6_FD_113737 | JGI IMG/M metagenome (GOLD analysis project Ga0164315, IMG submission 113737) | Subseafloor sediment microbial communities from Guaymas Basin, Gulf of California, Mexico - Guay6, Core 4569-2, 0-3 cm | ecosystem: Environmental > Aquatic > Marine > Hydrothermal vents >...
GCGATACGCAAACATCACCTCGGCGGGGGACGTTCTGGCGTGCAACATCATGCCGGTCGTCGCTGGCAATGTGCTCGAGAAATCCTTTCGTGAGATCTGGGAGAATTCGCCCTGGTTCAAAAAGCTCCGGGGGATCACGCGGGCCGATCTTGAGACCTGCTCGGAGTGCGAGAAATACGCCTACTGCGGCCGCTGTCCCGCACAGGCTCTGGTCGAGGACGGCGATCTGATGGGCCCCTCCAAAGATGCTTGCGCCCAGGCCGAGGCCAAGGAAGAGGCGTGGAAACGCGGGGCGTGATGGCGGCTCGGTTCGTGACACCTCTGGTGGTGATCGTGGCCGCAATGAGAGTTGCCTGGTGGTGTCGGCGCTTGCCCTTGGATCAGCTGGTTGTGCGCATCCGTCAGGTCCCGGTGTTGCCTGAGAGCCTGCGACGCCCCGAAAAATTCCAGAAGTTGGTCAACCAATGGTATCGGTGGTTGCCGCCCCGGGGCTTCCGGCCCTGCCTGAAGCGATCCTATCTCCTGCTTGATCTTTGGTCACGCTGCGGTCTTGATCCAAAATTTCATCTCGGTATTCGCACGGGTGAGAATTCGAGGGAAGGTCACGCCTGGTTGACTGTTGAGGGTTTCGACGGCGCGGAGAACCTAGAAGAAGGCTACGAAGAAACCTTCGTAGCGTAGCAATTCGTCGAACGAATAACATTGGGAACGACGGGCGGGACGCCCATCGCTACAAGGGCAGGCTCCTCTCCTACGACGGGCGGGACGCCCATCGCTACAAAACGAGCGAATACCATTGTAGGGATGGGCGTCTCGCCCGTCCCAGGGTGTCCTGATTGCTATGCCTCGATTGAGTGATAGGATCCCAGGGTGAACCAAAAACCGTTTTTCGGCCCTCTTTTCCCCGAGGAATTTGTCGATCCGAGAACGATCTCCTTCGTGTCCGGTCGGATGGGCCGGGCCCTTCCGCATCTCGAAAAGACAGGTGGCAGCTATTTCGTGACGATCTGTCTGAAAGGTGTGGAGAGACGTTTCATTCTCCCGAATGGGCTCGATGCCGATGCGATTGGGCGAGCCAGTGAGCCGCGCACGCAACGACGCTCTTTGACCCTTTCGGAGAACTGGATTGGGGAACTGATCGAGGGCGCCCTACTCCACTTTCAGGGGGAACGCTATCTTCTCAGCGCATGGTGTGTCATGCCGGATCATTTACACGCCGTCCTGACCCCTCTTGGCGAGTGGACCCTGGCGAAGATCATGCACGGGTGGAAGTCTTTCACGGCTCATGGAGTCAATTCGCGGCTTGGGCGGGAGGGTTCGGTTTGGCAGAGGGAGACATTTGATCATCTGATTCGGAGCGCCGATGACTTTGCCCGGTTTGTTAGATATGTTGAGCACAATCCCGTTGAGGCAGGCCTATGCGATCACCCTGGTGAATGGCCTTGGTCCAGTGCGAGGTTCAACGTGGTGTGCGACGGGCGGGACGCCCATCGCTACAAGGGGTGAACCCGGGTGTGACGGGCAGGAACCGGCGCGCCGGTCCGAAGGATTCCGCGCGGGCATAAGACGCCCATCGCTACAAAACGAGCGAATACCATTGTAGGGATGGGCGTCCCGCCCGTCTTGTCCTCGAAAAGACCAGAGAGATATTGTAGGGATGGGCGTCCCGCCCGTCCTCACTCTTCGGCGATTGCGACCGCATGCGGATAGGTCCTACGGTCGAGAAACTCGAGATGCCACCCGGCTTCCTTGAGTTCCTCCTCGATTGTTTTCCGGGTGAAAAAGTGACCGTAGCCTGGCGAGAGGTCATCGCCGAAATCCAATCGTTCGCGACCCAAAACGGTGCGGATTATATTTCCAAGGCGGGCGGCAATGCGGTAGCGCCGTTGCGGTCCTCCGAGGACATAAAAGGACAGGAGCATTGGATTGCCTGGTTTGACTGAGGCTCGAAGGTCTCTGAGCAGCTGAATTCGCCGTTCCCGGCCCTGGATCAGGGTGTACATGCCCCAACCCACAATGACGCCGTCATAGTTTCCGTCAAGGTCAGGGCATCGGTCGCGTTCCATCGCCTGAATGAAACACCGTGGCTCGTGATGGGCCAGCAGGTCATTGCCCGTTTCACGCAGCCCATCGTGGCATTCAAAGGCATCGACTTCGAAACCGCGATCCAACAACGGCGCGACTTCTCTTCCGGCGCCTGCGCCCAAAAGGACCACTCGTCCGCAGTCCTTGAAATAGTGGTCGATGGCCTCTGCCTCCCAGCTGAAGAGCCCGGAGAGATTGTGGTCGGTGCCCAGATAACTCCTTGACGCCGTGTAGGAGTGCTGATCGACCTGATGGAGGTGCTCCCTGGTCAAGAGGCCCAGCCAAAGTCCCGACCAGAGGCCGCGCGCAATCCCATCCACTATCTCCAAGAGCCTCCAACTGAAATGGTGGAGGGAGAGCAACAATGAACGCCGAGGCTGTGGATTGTCCATTGGAGAGAAGGATATCAGGACAGAGCAGCCCAAGCGTCCCAGCCTCCCAGCTTTCCCGCTTCCCAGCTTTGCTCAGGACGCGCTATCCTTGGGCACGATGCTCGATCTTCACATCACCGCCCCAGACGATTCGACCTGGGACCACCGCGTAGTTGATGACGAAGTAGTCATCGGGCGGTCGAACCGGGCCGCCCTGACGATCCCTGATCGCTCGTTGTCAAGACTCCACGTACGGCTCTTCAAAACGGAAGACGGCTGGTGGGTCGAGGACCTCGGAAGCCGTAATGGAACCTTCGTCGACCAGATTCGGGCTGATGGGGCGACCCGGATCAATCTGGGTCAGACTTTGAGCCTGGGCGGCAGCAGGGTCGTTTTGAAGGGTGTTGGTGATGGGGACGCTGGATCCGGGGAGGACATTCTCAGCGGGCATACGGTCTTCCGCTCGGTCGAAGCCCTCCTGGAGAGTAGCCCAATTTCCGCGATCAGCGACGACACCGGAGAGCCTGTAGTGCCCGTTGGCATAGCCGCTGTCGAACGATTGAGGCTTCTCAACGATGTTCACAGGGCTTTGGGTCGTTCGATTGAACTTCAGGAGCTTTTGGACATCATTCTGGACAGTGTATTCGACTATCTCAAGCCTGAAGATGGGGCAATTTTCCTGATCGACGAGGCGGGTTACAAGCGGGTCGCAGGCCGGTCGACCAAGGGGGAGCCGGACAGCCTGGCTTCGACCAGTCTGATCAGGGAGGTCGTTGAGGGTCGGCAGGCTGCGCTGGTTCTAGATGCCCAGGATGACGAGAGGTTCAATCAGGCCCAGAGCATGATTCTTTCGGGTCTTCGGAGCATTCTGGCGGCGCCTCTGCTCGACGGCGACCAGGCCCTGGGCCTGATCGTTCTTGGCTCGACTCACGGCGCCCGAGTCTTCGACGAGGAGGACATGGAGCTGTTGGTATCGTTGGCTTCGGTTGCAGCGATGCGTATCTCGAACGTACGGTTGGCCGAAGAAGCCGCCGAGCGCCGAGTATTGGAGAAGGAAGTCGCCCTGGGTCGACGGATTCAAATGGCACTGCTGCCGGATCATCTGCCGGACCTGGACGGCTGGGAACTTCACGCAGGGAATTTGCCTTCAAGGGGCGTTTCGGGAGATATTTACAAGGTTTTCGTGCGCGAGGATGGGCAGACCCTGGTCATCCTGGTGGCCGATGTCTCGGGCAAGGGGATCGCCGCGTCGTTGTTGACGGCTTCACTGGAAGCTCTTTCTGCCGGACCGCTGGAAGAAGGGATTCCGTTGGACGACTGCTGTAGGCGGGTCTCACGGTTACTCTATGACCGTACCCCTCCGGAGAAATATGCCACCGCATTCATCGCAGAGGTTGAAATTTCAACCGGGCGAGTTCGTTACGTCAACGCCGGACACAACCCCGGACTGGTTCTTCGCGTTGGTGGAGAAGCTCAGTGGTTGGGTGCTTGTGGGGTGCCGCTGGGCCTGTTGCCGGAAGCGGATTATTCGGTCGGAGAGCTTGAGATGGCTTCGCGGGACGTGATGATGCTCTACACCGATGGATTGACCGAGGCAACAAACCGGGACGAGGAGGAGTTTGGCGAGGTGCGCCTCAAAGGAAGTGCCCTTTCGAATAGACTGAAACCGCTGAAAGGGATGGCCCGCCAGATTGAAGGCGATCTCGATCACTTCACCTCGGGTGAACCCTACGGCGATGACCGGACGTTGGTGCTGGTGCGACGACGTGCCCAGGGCGTCGATCGACGGCCGGGGGAATCGGCATGAGTGGAAAACGTAACAAAGATGACGCCCTTGTATCCCGCTGCGCCGAGATCGTACCCGGCGCGGATATTGGAGAATTTGAGGCGCTTTTGGATTTGCGAATTCCAGGGTCGGTCGAAGAGGTTGCACCCGCCGTTGAGAAGATCATGCGCCAGATCAAGGGTGTGGAGTGCGCCAAGGATCATGAATTTGAGGTTGAGGTTGCCCTGCTGGAGGCACTGGGCAACGCCGTCGAGCACGGTTGCGCGGGTGACTCCTCAAAAGAGGTGGAGGTTTGGGTTGGTTGTCATGAAGACTGCGGTCTGGTGGTCGTCGTTCGTGATCCCGGACCGGGATTCGATCCGGGTATTTTGCCCAGCCCGGTTGAAGGTGAGAACCTCTTGAGGACCCACGGTCGAGGCGTCTGGCTGATCAATCAGTTGATGGATTCGGTTCACTACGCCAGCGGCGGCACGGAACTGCGCATGCATAAAAGGCCGAAGGGTGATGGTGGAAACGGTGGTTGACGTGTGGAAACTGGGCGATTGAAACTGGAAACTAGGGGTTTGAAACTGGACACTGGAAACTTGAAACTGGAAGCTGCAAGGGCGGCTGTATGCAAGACGCCGAGAGATAGCCACAAAAAGAAACAAAAAGGGACAAGAACCAAACCAGTCGGCTTCGCGTATGTTGGTTTTGGCACTCGATGTCAAGGTCCGCATCACCGCAGAGATCCAAATTGGGAGGCCAGTTTCCAGTTTCCAGTTTCCAGTTTCGGGGCTCGATCGACATTGTGTGCCGCCCAGCGAAACGGTGGCTGAGGTCTGTATGGGTCGCTTGCATTACCTGTCGTCCGAGCCCCTCGCCCCCCGAACCAGCCTGGAGTTGGGCGGTTCGGCCGAGTCTCTGGTTGAGGTCACCAGCGTCCCCGAATTGACTGAAGCCCTGGAGTGGGCCAAGGACTCCGGCCGGACGATTTGGGTGCTGGGAGGGGGATCCAACGTTGTGATCGCGGACGAGGGCGTTGCCGGCCTGGTGCTCGTACCGGGCCTTCGCGGCATCGATATCGACCGCAGCGGGAACGGCGCCGTGGTGGTTGCCGGGGCAGGCGAGACTTGGGACGAATTGGTTGCTCTGACGGTCTCTGAGGGCCTGTTGGGACTGGAGTGCCTGTCGGGGATTCCCGGAACCGTAGGGGCGACGCCGATTCAAAATGTCGGCGCCTACGGTGTTGAGGTCTCGGATGTCTTGGAGTGGGTTGAGATCATTGACCGCAAGGCTGGGTTTGTTTCCCGTCTTTCGCCGATGCAGTGCTCGTTCGGCTATCGAACGAGTTTCTTCAGACAGAACCCTGATCGATCGATTGTGACCCGGGTTGCCTTCAGGCTTCGAACGACCGGTCGGCCGGTCATCCGGTATCCGGAAGTCGAGAAGGCGGTGGGCGGCGGGGGAATACCACCTGATGCCATGACGGTTCGGGATGTGGTGATGGATTTGCGGCGGGGCAAGGGCATGGTGTTGGAATCCGGCGTCCCCCGCAGTGTCGGCTCGTTCTTTGTCAACCCGATCGTTGATGCTCAGGGCTTGGCGGCAGTGGAGGCGGCGGCTGGCGACGGCAGTGTCGTGCCAAGGTATTCGGTCGGCGATGGTGTATTCAAGATTCCTGCCGCCTGGTTGATTGAAAATTCGGGTTTTGCCCGTGGACACCGTCAGGGGGCGGTCGGTATTTCGGAACATCACGCCTTGGCACTCGTACATCACGGTGGGGGACGGACAAAGGACCTTCTGGATCTCGCGGCATCGATCCAAGATGGGGTCGACCGACGATTCGGCCTCAGACTGCGACCGGAACCGGTGTTCTGGGGTTTTACGGATTCCGACCCCCTGGACGGAGCAGTGTCATGAAGTCCGTGACTGTTGCCTTGGTGTTGACGCTTTCATGGGTGCAGCTCTGTGTTGCAGGCCCCCGAGATCTTTCAGTACAAAAACCCCCAAACATCCAGGTCTTTGAGGCGCCCGACCAGGTGCCTCTGAATGAGATCCTCGCTTACCTTCCCGAAGGCCGGATCCTGGCGGTGGCCTCCGGGCTTTCGAAGAGCCTCAAGGGCGTGCCGTGGACCCTGGAATCTGCCGTAACCCCAACTTTGCGGAGAGCCTTGGCCGGCACTGAGACTCAAAGGTTGGTGCCGATCATCGTCGGTTTGGCGCCGGGAGTGTCCCTGGATCAGGCCGGTGAGGTTCTTGAGGCAGGAGGAGGCACGGTCATCTGGCGTACGGACTCGGGCACTGTCGCCCGGATTGGGTTGCTGGTGCCTATTCAGGCGCTGGGGACGACTGTAGGTGCTCTGGAGGCCTTCGATGGCTTGGTGGTATTCGTCGATGTGCAACCTGGCGCCAGGCTCCAGAATGCTCGTTCTGCACCACTCTGCCAGGGTGGCGATTTCGTTCAGACTCCGCTTTTTAACCACGGGCTCTTGGGGCAGGATCAAATCATCGGTTTGATGGATACGGGAATAGACGCGGACAGTTGTTTCTTTGCAGACCCCGACCACGGATTGCCCGCCCTCAACAATTCGGTGGGCACCGATATCGACCCTGGACATCGGAAGATCCTGGCCGTCGATTTCTGGTGGACGGAAGATTGGCCTCAACCCGGAGCTCCTGACTGGGATTCTCAGGGGCACGGTACCCACACGGCGGGTTCGGCGGCGGGGGACGCTGATTTTTGGGGTACGTTTGAGGGCAACGACGGCATGGCGCCGGCGGCTCAGTTGGTCATTCAAGACGGTGGGTACGAGGTTGATGACTGCGCCGATCTCCCGGGTCTGGGCTGTCCGGTTCGGCCGCTGGAGCCGATGCTGGCTCAGGCCTGGGCTCAGGGAGCGAGAATTCACAGCAACTCATGGGGCGATGCGGAGGAAAGTTGGCCGCTCAATCGTTATACCGAACCGACCGCGGACATCGATCGCTTCGTATGGGAGCATCCTCAGATGGTCGTCGTCGCCGCAGCCGGCAATGCCGGTTGGAGGGGTGACGATACGGTGATCTCACCGTCGACCGGGAAGAACGTCGTGTCGGTCGGGGCCCTGGGGTCGGTTGATTTCAGCCCACTCTGCCCGGCTGATTTTTCGTCCAGAGGCTGGACTCATGACGGGCGCATCAAGCCGGACGTCATGGCTCCGGGCTCGGGAGTGATGTCGGCTGAAAATGATTTTTTTGTTGGGGTGCCGAACTGCGGAGTCCGGGCAGGTTCCGGAACGTCGATGGCAACGCCGACTGTTGCCGGCCTGGCAGCGCTGGTTCGCCAGTACTTCATGGAGGGTTGGTTTGTTTTTGGGCGCCGTGACGTGGAGCGGGGTTTTGAGCCCAGTGCGGCTCTGGTCAAGGCGGTCCTTGTGGCTTCGGCGGTTGATTTGACGACATTGGGCTGTAGCTCGATTGATTCGATCCCCTCCCGAGATCAGGGTTGGGGCCTTGTGCAGTTGGATCGGGCCCTCTGGTTCGAGGGGGAGAATCGTCGCATGTCGATTATCGACCGACTCGATCACTTCGATTCCGAGGTGGAAAGTGTCGGGGTGGTTGTCGATGTCGATCAAACGGCGGATCTCAAGGTCGTATTGAGCTGGACCGATGCCCCGTCGACCTCGACCGCAGATACAAATCTGGTCAATGATTTGGATCTCGAGGTGCAGGGGCCGGATGGGATGTTCAGGGGCAATGTGATGGCCGAGGGGCTTTCGGTCGCCGGTGGACAGGCCGACCGTCTGAACAACATCGAGGTTGTTATCCTGCCCGAGGTCACTTCCGGTCAGTGGACTATTCGGGTACGTCCCCACACAATTTCAGCCGCGCCACAGGGTTTTGCCCTGGTTATTCTGGGGGGCGAAGGTGTCACGGTGGTGCCGGAGCCGAGGAAACCTGGTGGTGGACGTTCGGGCTGATTTGAAAAGGGTGGACCCCCGTGTCCACCCAGTTTCCCAGCCACAAAAAAAGGCGGGAGGTCATCGACCTCCCGCCCCACTGATATCTGATCGCTTCTAGAACCTATAACCAATCGAAACCCTCAGATACCGTCCCGGCTCAGGACGCAGGTTGTAGGGCTCGGAGTAGAGTTCATTGAAGATATTGCCCAGGGTGGCACGAAGGGTCAGACCCCCGTCGAAGGAGTAGCCTGTCCTCAGGTCTGCGGTGATGAAATCGCCGATCGGGGCCTCGTCCTCGGGGTCGGCGATGTTCTCAGGTGAAGGAACCCGGGTCTGCTCACCGACGAAACGTCCGGTGGCCTCGATCCACCAACGGGGGGCCTGGTAGCGCAGGCCAAGCACGAACTTCCACGGTGGGATGAAGCCCAGCGGCTCACCGGTGTTGTCGTCGTCGCCTTCGGTGTAGGAGAAGTTGGTGATCAGGGTCCATCGTTCGTACATCATCGTCTCGAGCTCAATCTCGATGCCCTTGACGGTGGCGTCCTCGATGTTGTCGTACTGGATCAATTCGAGGCCGGTGATGGGGTCCGGTCCCAGTTCGACGAAGGTGATGAAATCCTGGATGTCGTTGTAGAACACGTTGACGCCGCCGTAGTAGCGGTCATAGCGGATTTTGAAGCCCAATTCGTAGTTGAGAGAACTCTCGGAGGTCAGGTCGGGGTTCTGGATGACCCAGAAGCCCGGTTGGGAGACGCTGCCGGTGAAGGCGCGTTCCTGGATGTTGGGCGCACGGAAGCCACGCGCGATCAGACCGGTCAGTTCGATAGCGGATGTCAGGGAATACATTGCCCCGATGTTCCCGGAGATATCGGAGTCGGTGACGTCAAAGGGCTCGCCGACGTAGTTGGGGTCGTCCTCTGATTTGAAGACGAAACGGTCTCCGCGAAGACCACCGAGAATCCGGAGTTTTTCCGTGGCCTGCCACTCGTCTTGCAGGTAGAGGCCGAGGCCTTCCTGGTAGCTCTTCGGCACCGAAACGTTGTTATTGGACTCCCAGGGGAAGTCGTTCTGGGTCTCGTCCTCGAGATCATCCCGGTAGAAATCCAACCCCACCGTCAGGTGGTGGGCCCCGAGGTCGGTAACGCCCTGAGTATTAAAGCCGAAGGTGTCGATACTGGACTTCGTCAAGGTGTGAATGAAGAAATAGGGACTGGGGTCGATGAACATCTTGCTTTCTTTGAAAACGCTCTGGTAGTAGCCGGAGACCGAGATGTTGTTGAAACCCCACGCCGGTCCACTGTCCCAGCCGGCGCCAATCTTGTCGCGGTCGAATCGGGGGAAGCTGATGTCGACGCCGCTGGTCTCAGGGTCAAAGCCGGGGAAGCCGACGTCGTCGGTACGCACCACCTCGAAATTGGTTTTGAAAACACCACTATCACCAGTCAGGATGCGGAAACCCCCTTGCACACTGGCCTGTTCCATGCCGCTGTTGGGCACGGTGCCGTCTGGGAGAACGTACTCGGAATAATAGGGCGAGTCGGCGGCCTCCTTGGGCGCCTTGTAGTCGCTGGCTGTTTCCCATCCGACGCTGAGGTTGAAGCCCCACCCGGCGCCGTTGCCGCGGATGTCGGCGTGCACGGTGCTGGAGTCCGCCGCGGAGCCGTACGCGTAATTGAGGCTGTGGTGCATTTCGAAGGCCTGGGCGCCGAGGTCCGGCTTTTTGGTGATGATGTTGATGACACCGCCCATGGCGTCGGAGCCGTACAGTACCGAGGCGGGTCCACGCATGACCTCAATTCGTTCGACCTCGCTGAGGTCAACCAGGCCGGGCTGGATGCCGGCGAAGACCGTGCTTTCACGGGCGTTGTTGAGGCGTTGGCCGTCGACCAGGATCAAGACCCGGTTCGAACTCATGCCGCGGATGACCGGAAGGCCACGGAAGGGACCTTCTCCCTGGACATCGACTCCGGGCAGCTCTTTGAAGAGGTCTGCCATTTTCTCGGGTTGACGATCCGCGATCTGTTCGGCATCGATGACCGAGATGGCGGCCGGAGTCTGAGATGAGGCCTGCTCTTGCCGGCTGGCCGTGACGACGACCCTGTCCTTGAAGACCCGCTTGCCGTCCTTCTCCTCGGTCTTGGGGTCTTCCTCGGTGGCCTCGGCATCGGCGCCGATGACCGCCGTGTCTGCGGTGACGTCCCCATCGGCCCAGATCGTAGGCACGATTAGAATTGTGAAAATAATTGCAAGAGTCGTGATTCGCATGGTCTACCTCCTCGGGGTCGGTTTTCGCCCCAAGACAATCTACGACACCAATTGAGCGTTCTCTCAAATATTTACAGACCGGTGACGCTGATGACGAAGGTGTGACTGTTGTGACATTAGAGTGATGAAGGCTGGGACGCTGGGAAGCCAGGACGCCGGAAAGCTAGGAGGCAAGACAAAGAGGGAACCGCGGTGGATCTGGAGATCCGCGTTCCGACAACAACTTTTGGGGCCTTTTAGGCCCCTGTCTTGCATCCCAGCGTCCTGGCTTCCAGCCTCCCAGCCTGATAGCGTCCCAGCGTCCCAGCCTCCGAGCTAGAATGGTCACTGCTGGAGGATCTGCTAATGAACGACGATCGGAACGGTCGTAATGACGATGTTGGCGTCGAACCTAAGGACGAGGGCTCGCTCTTCGAGTCACGGACGATCGACGTACCGGCGGATGGGCCTGGCCCGGCGGAAGGGGTTTCTCCACCGCCTCCGCCTGGCAGCGCCACAGAGCACTACCGGGTTTTGGGGTCGTTGGGCCAGGGTGGCATGGCCATCGTTGAATTGGCGATCGACCATAGGCTTGACCGGCGGGTGGCGATCAAGAGGCTGCGCAAGGAACTGGCGAACAAGGACGAGGCCAGAGAGCGCTTTTTCACCGAGGCCCGGATCCTGGCA
>Ga0164315_10004268_pt1 | contig 11092 bp, 14 predicted proteins | sample GuaBasSedimGuay6_FD_113737 | JGI IMG/M metagenome (GOLD analysis project Ga0164315, IMG submission 113737) | Subseafloor sediment microbial communities from Guaymas Basin, Gulf of California, Mexico - Guay6, Core 4569-2, 0-3 cm | ecosystem: Environmental > Aquatic > Marine > Hydrothermal vents...
AAGATAAAAGAGCTGCTCATCTGTTTATACATATCACTTAGTGTCTGATGTATATAACTTTGATCCAGATGGTCACGGTTTAGCTTTGCACGTTGAGAAAAGGTACTTTGGAGATATTTTGCCGTCTTAGAACTAAAATCATCTGTCCTGTAAATGACCATCTCTACTTCCGAGAGCTGTTCAAGTTTTAAAGCAATGGCACTGATACGTTCTCTTGAAGTTTTGTCAAAACCTTTGGAAAGAACAACCAAACGGTTCAAAGAGATTAAAGAACCGGCTTCGCGTAACTGCTCCGTGTCGCTATTTTTAGGAAAGATCGTTAAGAGATTAGTGTTGATCTTTTGGGGAGAAAAGAGCAGTATGGCTAAGCCAATTATGACAACATAAAAGGCTATGGCACCCTTATGGGGCAATGTCAAGTCTGATTTCATCGCCGTTGCTCATCTTAGTCATAATCTTACTGATCACCTTGTTTGGACGGATGACCTCCACAGAGGTAATTACTTTATCTGCTGGAGGAATGGGTGTCAGACGTACGGTGTCACCTTCATACACCGTGTTGAAACTCTCTTCAAGCGCCTTGAAGTTTCCTTGATAAAGTTCAAAGATAAAACGCATATAGAGCTGCATCATGGGCTGACTAGAGAGGTCGATATGCTGGGTCAAAATATCGTGATCGTAGGTATCCATACTGTCACCGTCATAGACGATCCGTCTTATCTGCGGTTCGGTATAACGGATTTCCATCTGCTTGGCCTCAAAAGCGATCGTACCGCTTAACGCTAAATGTTTATCAATACTGTAGATATAACGCTGTTCTTTAAAAGGCTGAGCTGCCCACAGCGTAGAGATAGCCATAACAAGAAGTGCTAAAAAAAATTTCATTGAAAATTCTTTGTGACTTCAGTTTGCATTACATCACGAACACGGCGGATAAAAGCCCTCAGTGTCTCATCTTCTGCTGCATAGATAGGCTCAAGATACTTAACGCTTATGTCTGTCTTCGTCAATGTTTTCGTAACGTTTGAGCCTTTGGTCACAATCTTTCCGGTACCATTGATAATAATCGGAATAATCGGAATAGCATTATCTTTTGCCAAGCGGAATGCCCCTTTATGGAAAGGGAGTAAGGTATCAGTGAAGTTACGTGTACCTTCGGGAAAAATAAAGACGTTCACACCTTTTTTTACCGCACGGCTCAGACGGTTAAAGACAGTGATTGCGGCATTTGGATCCCCTTTCTTCATATAGTAGACACCCACAAGACGCGGTGTTTTTAAGAAGATAGGCAGATCACTGATGGGGTGGTTAGAGATTGTCATAAAATTCTCGATCATACTGCCTAAAAGTACAAAGTCGATGGAAGATTGATGCGAAGCGACATAGACAGCCGGTTTGAGCGTGTTAAGATGTTCCGGATTAATAATCGTGATTTTTCCTATGACAGGAGAGAGACGTAAAAATACCCGCCAGTAAAAGCGTACCACTGTCTGAAAAGCCCATCTTGGATCTCCACGTAATAGCCAAACAGGAATGGCAAAAGTACCGGCACTCACCAGCGCCAATAGCATCAATCCAATAAAAAGCCCATAAATATAAGTACTTACAAATTTACTTAACACCGTTTAGTTTCCCATAAAGAATTTGTGCTCCAAGTGCCGTACCGAAGAGAAGGTACCAACCAACAGTTGTATAGAGTGCCCAAACTTTCATCGAAGCAAAAAGAACGATGATTTGAATCAGCGTATTGATACCGCTAACAATCATCCAGTAGAGATGCGCACTGTCAATGTAGGCCAGTTTCTCTTCACTCCACTGCATTTTAGGGGTTTTTTGAACCATCTTTGCTAAAAAAGGCTTGTTGTAAAAAACTGCTTCACCAAACTTGACTAAAAAGAGTGCTGAGATTAGTAAGGGCAGTGCTTTAAAAAGAAGAACAGAGTCCATAATCCAGACACTTAACCCAATCACTGCTGCAAATGCAGGTACCGCTAATGTACGTTTATCTGTCTTACGAATCATCTCATAGACGAGCCAAAGTAGTGCAATCAGAAAAAGAATGGCACCAATCTGTGCCGGTGGGAAAAAGCGTAACCCTACAACAATAAAAAGGACATAGAGCAGTGTGATTCCCATAGAGCGTGTTATACCCGTGACAAAATCAGCTGAACAAACTCTCCGGCAGTACGGATCTTTTGAGCATCTTCTGCTTTAAGTGTAATTCCAAGAGCTTTGTCCATACTGACAATTAGATCGATCGCATCAAGGCTATCCATATCGAGGTCGGTAAAGAAGTTAGATTCAGGTGTTAATTCATCGGCTTCGACTTCAAACTCCTCCACTAAAATTTCTGTCAGTTTTTCCATAATGTGTGCTTCAGTCATCTTCTACCTCTATTTCTCTATTTTTTTAAAAAGCAGTGACGTGTTAATACCGCCAAATGCAAAGTTGTTATTCATCACAATGTCATGGGTTCCGTGACGATGTTCATAAAGATAGTCCAGCGGCGCGCAGCTCTCATCAGCCTTTACTAAATTTTTATTGGCAGGCAGCAGACCACTTTGTAGCGAAATCAACCCTATGATAGATTCAACCACACCACAGCCGCCTAACAGGTGACCCATATAGCCTTTAGTACTGCTAATCGGCGTGTTGCCCCCAAAAACAGCATAAGTAGCGTGTGATTCGGCAATATCGCCTTTTGGTGTCGAAGTAGCGTGGGCATTGACGTAACCGACGGCATCGGGTGTTATTTTTGCATCATCGAGTGCCAAACGCATTACCTGCTCCATTCCTTCACTTGAAGGAGTAGTGATATGCTCACCGTCACAAGAGGTCGCATACCCAATCACTTCAGCGTAAATCTTTGCACCGCGCACAACGGCATGTTCATACTCTTCAAGCACCAGTGTTCCACCGCCCTCAGCCGTTACCAGTCCATCTCGTTCTGTGTCAAACGGGCGAGGTGTTTGATCTGGGGTGTCATTATAGCGTCGTGATGTTGCACCCATAATCTCAAAAATTCCGGCATTATAAGCATGAGCACCTTCTGAACCGCCGACAAACATGATGTCACTCTGTCCGTATTTGATGCTCTCATAACCAATCCCGATCGCCATAGACGAAGAGGTACAAGCAGAACAAGAAGGGATATTACGACCGCGAATCTTGAACATTGCCGCCATATTTGCCGCGACTGTATGGCTCATGATCTGTAAGAAGCCCATAGAGTTCTGACCCTTAAAGGATTGGTTATTTGTAATGTCGGTGATGTAGTCAAACAGTACCTCATCCGCCCCCATCGTTGAACCAAATGAGATTCCGGTACGCGGATTGCTGATCAGCGATTCTTCTAAACCCGAATCTGCAATGGCGTCTTGCATCGTTTTAGCTGCCAGCAGTGCCACACGTCCCATAGAACGGCGGTTTTTTCGCGGAATAGCTTTGTAATCATCCCAGTCTACAATCCCGCAGACACGGGTCTCAAAATCTTTGTACTGAGACCAGTCTGCCATATGTTTCACACCACTTCGCTGAGATTCAAGTCCCTCTTGGAGTGTCGCCATATCGTTGCCTAACGGCGAAAGTACTCCGACACCCGTAATCACTACTCGTCGCATCTTAACGCACCATTCCACCGCTGACGTTAATGGTTTCAGCGGTAATATATGAGGCTTTGTCGGCTAAGAAGAAGACAACTTCAGAGACATCTTCGGGCTTACCGATACGGCGCAGCGGAATCCCTTTTTTCAACTCTTTGAGCGGCAACTCTTCCGTCATGTCAGACTCAATCAGCCCCGGTGCAACACAGTTGACCCGAATTTTATAGCGTCCGAGTTCAAGGGCCAGAGCTTTGGTAAAGGCAATGATGCCGCCTTTGGTCGCAGAATAATTTGTCTGTCCCGCATTTCCGGCAATACCTGAAACCGAAGAGATGTTGATAATCGCACCGTTCTTTTTAGCGATCATATTTTCCACAACAGCTTTGGTGACACGGTATGTTCCGTTAAGGTTGGTATCGACCACATCTTCCCACTCGTCATCACTCATCCAGAAAAAGAGGTTATCTTTGGTAATACCGGAGTTATTAACCAGTACATCGAGTTCAAGGGTTGAAAGGGCTGCGGTGACACTTGCTTTGTCACGGACATCAAACTGCAGCAGTTCACCCTCACCGATCTCTGCCAAAAGTGTTTCTGCCTTTTCAGCTTTGGAACGGTAGTGAATATAGACAAAATAACCCGCATCCGCAAATGCTCTGACACAGGCTTCACCAATCGCACCGGTCGCACCGGTGACTAAAACCTTTTTCAAGACAGCTCTCCACGCTCAATCATCGCAACAATCTGAGTAATCTCAATGTCCATACGGCGATCTTCCACCAAAGGATCAACCTCAGTTCTGATTTTGTCATAGATACTCAAAAGGTGAGGAGAGATCCCCACTTTACCGCGGATATCGACCGCTTGGGCGAGTCCCATAAAAGCGATGGCTAGCATGTTAGTAAGGTCTGGCTGCATCTTTTTAAAGTTAAGCGCCGCTGTTGTTCCCATACTCACTTTATCTTGATTAAGCGACTCTGTCGGACGGGAGAAGACCGATGCCGGAACAATGTTCATCATGACATCCGCACTGAGGGAACTTAATGTAATCTGCATCGCTTTAAAACCGTGGTGATGGGCTTTTGTTGAGAGTTTTAGGTTTTCACCGATCCCACGGTTAAACTTATGATCCACTAGTAGAGAGAACTGTTTATCAAGCAGGTCTGCCGCATTGGCACCGGCAATTTTCAATGTGTCCATCGCGTGGGCAACATAACCGCCATAGAAGTTTCCGCTGGTGTAGATTTTCTTGCCTGCACCGTCGATGATTGGGTTATCATTGACCGCATTACACTCTGTTTCTACCCATTTTTTCGACATCTCAAGGTTATCCCAGACTACACCAAGTACCTGAGGAGTACAGCGAATGGAGTATTTGTCCTGAATGCAGAGCTCTTCATGTTCAAAAAATTTATCGTAACGCTCATCTTGTGCGTGCACGATCTCAGAACCCAACAGCTTCTCTGCCAACTGAGCGGCCGTACGAATCTGTCCTGCAAATGGCTTAACTTCATGCACTAGAGGCTGAAGCGGCGTACCGTCGGCATGCATCACCTCAAAGAGTCCGGCAATAAAACTCTCATAAGCGTGCATCCAGTTCTCAAATCTGTTCATAGACTCAATGGCAATACCGCTCATCGCCGCCGTACCATTCATAATGGCTAGTGACTCTTTTGGCTGCATAACATACGCTTCAATGCCTAGCTCAGCATAGATATCTACCGTACGGCGTTCTTCGCCTTTGTAGTAAACTTCACGTTCACCGGCAACCACTGCCGCAATGTAAGAGAGTGGTGTCAAATCGCCGCTCGCACCAACAGAACCTTGAGAAGGAATCAAAGGAATAATATCCTTGTTATAGAGCATCGCCATACGTTCAAGCAGGTCAACAGTAATGCCAGAATACCCTTTAGAGAGGCTTGTCAAACGAATAAGCAGTATCTGCTTACACTCATCATGGCTTAACGATTCACCGACACCGCAGCCATGAAAACGAAAAAGATTTTTCTGAAGCTCTTGTGCCTCTTCAAAGGCCGAATAGTTTTTTCCAGACTCACCGTAACCCGTTGTCACACCATAGATCGGCTTGCCTTTTGCAATCTCGTCGAGTAAAAACTGATGAGAATCTTCCAGCCGTTTTCTAAAGGCGGTATCATGGCTGATCATCACTTCATCAGCGTGACATAAATCGTTATAGCTAATAGGTTCAGAATTAATAGTTAAGGACATCGTACTCCAAAAAAATCTGGGGATTTTCACACACTTGACGTGAATATATAATTGGGCTTATTATATCGATTTTTTGTAGTTAGAAAGATAAAGGAGAGGTTTTAAAGATGCAGCAATCGTTTAAAAACCAACCTTGAGTGCAGCTTGGTTAAGCGAAAATTATCATTAAAGGCGTGAAAATGACTGACACGTTCTTCAGGCTTTGGATAGTAAACATCAACCTCTACCTCTTCGATGCATCCGCCGCTCCAGACATGTTTTACCAGCACTTCAATTTCAAAATCATAATGTTTTTGCTGCAGATCAAGGTCAAGTACGGAGATAGGATACGAGCGAAAACCAGACTGGGTATCGTCAAGATGAAGCCCAGTTTCACTCCAGATCCAAAAGTTGCTGAACTTACGACCAAACTTTGATGAACCCGGAACATTCTCTCCAAAACGGCGGCAGCCAATCACAATGCACTCTTCCAAGTTTTTATTGGTAAAATTTTCAATCTCTTTAGGAAAATGCTGCCCGTCTGCATCCACAATAAAAAAAGAGCTAAAACCCAACGCTTTGGCTTTTTGGGCACCAGTAAGAATCGCTTTGCCTTTGCCGGCATTGGCGGCATGTTTTAAAAGATATAACTTATTCGACTCTATTTCAAGAACAACATCAGGCTCTGAACCATCATCGACAACAACAACGGTTGCACCGGTTTTTAAGGCATCGTTAACAACGGCATTAATGGTTGACGCATTGTTATAAACAGGGATGACAATACAGTTTGATTGCATAGAGTGAAAAGCCTTATGAAAATATAGTTTGAGTAGCTCAATAGCCATATTATAGCAAAACCCCAAGCTGCCTTATGATTTTCATCAAGAAAATCTATGTAATATTTTGTTAAAATCAAGCTAATTTTAATGCAGGAAACAATTATGACAGAATGTGACGTATTTATCATTGGCGGCGGACCAGCTGGTTCCATCGCTGCAGCAAAACTTGTGCAAGCAGGTCATCATGTAGAAGTAGTTGAAAAAGTAAAATTTCCACGTTTTGTCATCGGCGAGTCACTGCTGCCTGAGTGTAATCAGCTCTTAGAAGATGCAAACATGCTCGACAAAGTCATTGAGGCAGATTTTCAATTCAAGGGCGGGGTCGCTTTTCAAAATGACATGGATGATATTAAGGTCATCGATTTCAAACAGAATCTTGGGCAAAAATGGGGCAGTTCCTTTCAGGTGCGCCGTGAAGTTTTTGATAAAATTTTACTTGATGATGCCGAGGAAAAAGGGGCACATGTCACCTATGAATCTGAAGTTGTCGCCTACAATGAAGAGACAAATATTGTTGCTGTTAAACATAAAGACGGCTCTACTGAAAAGTTTAAAGCTAAAAAAGTGATCGATGCTTCAGGTTACGGTCATGTCTTGCCCCGTCTTCTTAATCTCGTCGCTGACTCTGAACTCGAAATGCGAGATGCAATCTTCTGCCGTATGAAAAATGATGTTCGTCATACCGATGGCACAGACGGTTTTATCTATGTGTACATTGTCGGTAATAATGATGCTTGGATCTGGAATATTCCATTCAATGACGGTGTCACATCTGTCGGAATCGTCTGTACGGACGAATACTACAAATCCTACAATATGGATCAGACAACTTTTTTCAACCATATCATTGAAAACAATAAATTTGCTGCTGCACGCTACGCCAATGCCGAAAAAATCAATGACGTCGGTTTTATCGGCGGCTACTCCTCCAATGTTACTAAAATGTTCGGCAAGAACTTTGTCCTCGTCGGCAATGCAACCGAATTTCTTGATCCGGTTTTCTCCTCAGGGGTGACACTTGCGCTCGAATCTGGAGCAAAAGCAGCTGAACTCACCGACAAAGAGCTTCGCGGGGAAAAGGTTGACTGGCAACAAGAGTATCAGGATTATATGATGGTCGGCGTGGATGTCTTTAGAGAGTATGTTAACGCTTGGTATGATGGACGTTTACAGGAAGTTCTCTTTAGTAAGAATGAAGGTTCTGAAAAAATTGAGCAGAAAATTGTCTCTGTGCTGAGCGGCTATGTTTGGGATGAGAACAATATGTTTGTCACTTCACCGACGGCAGCGGTCAATGCAACCTATCGTGCATTAACCGGTAAAGAGGTTTAAGAAAAGAATGGCGAAATATCGTGGCAGCCCTCTAGGTATTAAGCTGATTATTACCCTTTATAACCAGTTTGGCTATGCTGGAATAAAGTGGCTTGTCTGGATTGTGGCGCTCTTCTATGCGATTATATCACGTGCTAAACGTTCTGAATTGGATTCCTATTATAAAGCGGTTGGGCTTGAGAGTGCATTTAGCACTTACTTTCGTCATATTCATGCTTTTTCCCTTAATATTTTTGACCGTTTTGTCGCCAATGAATCCACCCAAGAGAAACTAACAATTGAACGTGTCAATGTTGAAGCTTTTCAAGCCCTGCATAAAAGCGGTGGGATACTCACCCTTTCTCATCATGGCAACTGGGCACAAAGTTTCAAAATCTTTCAAACCTATGATGTTAAACTAAATATTATAGGCGATGAAGCGATCGACGAAGGGATACAGAAACTTGAAACGCAAGGTGATGCGAATAGACGTATAAATATTATCAGCATGAAAGAGGGTATGCAGGCGATGCTTGACATTGCCCGTGCCATAAACAATCAAGAGATCATTATTATTATGGTTGACCGTATTACGCAGGAAAATAAAACTGTCAATGTTGATTTTTTAGGTAAAAAAACATGCTTAAACAGCGGTGCTTTTGAAATTGCACGGATGCGTAACACCCCAATGCTTGGCTGCGACATTGTCAGAGATGGCGATGAAAAGCTTAAAGTTCAGTTTTCAGACATCATCATTTCACAGCAAACAGACAAGGAAAAAATCATTCCGGATCTCGCACAGCAATACGCTAATTTTTTAGAAAAAGTTGTCCGTGAATACCCACTGCAATGGTTTAATTTTTATGAATTTTGGGAAGAAAAAGAGATACCGCTAACAGCTTAATACGTTAGCGGTATGATAGAAATAACGTTACTGAAGCGGTTGCCCATTAAATGTTTTGACTTTATTATTTTCAAACCCAATATTTTTAGTCACCCACTTATTTCTCCAATATTTCCATGTATCAGATTTTAGACTCGCTGTTGCATGCTGTGACGGATAGCCGCGAGCAACAATAAGTGCCTCTTTTGTGATTCCTGCCTGATAAAAACCTGCAAAACTCTTAATAAAAGCCTGCTCTTTTTTTGTAAACTTTGAAAGATTGACTTTTTTAGAGCCAAAAAGGCGCTCTGCCAATACTGCTGTTCCCATTTGAGAATATTTCTCAACATTCACCAAAGTGACTTTCTGACCTGAATTTCCAAGTTCAAGCACAAGGTTTTTAGCAGACATAGAGAGAATACGTACTTCTGTATTTACCGGTATTTTATTGGTTACCGAATAATTCAAACTATATGTCTTACCCTTATCTTCCCACATAGTCACCTGCGTGTAAAGAGAACCTGTCATATTTTGCGGTATTTCTACTTTTGCATTACCACACCCTGAAAAACTTGCTGCGGCAATTGCTGCCACCATAAAAAAAACGACTTGCTTCATCCAACTTTTCATTGAAATTCCTTAAATTTATATCTATAATTTATAACAGATTTTGTCTTCAAATAGGATGAAAATATTTTTGACTATCTATCTTTCCAGTGAACCCGTATATCTGATACAGTATTTAATTGCTGATCGAAAATTTGAATACGCTCTCCCCTTTTCGTTTCACTCAACTTAAAAGTAATTCGCATTTCAGGCAAGATAGGTTTCATAAATTTCGTGTTGACAATTTTTTCAATCTCTTTGTTCAAAATCTCAGCAATAATATCAAGCTGTAAAAAACCCGGTAACAGAGGATTGTTATCAAAATGGGCTTTGAAAACAGGATGCGAGGCATCACTCAGTTCTATTTCAACCTTTTCATCACTCTGGCTGATAATGTGATAAAGTTCATAACTTAATGCATTTGCCATCAAAAAGGCTCCCCCTCTTTTTCAAGTATGGCACTGAACTGTCCGTCCGCAATCAGCACATCTGCATCGTAGACTGAAAATGCCATCACAAAAAAATTCTCTAAGTTACTGACATAGCGGCACTCAACCTCAAAAGTCTCTCTGTCCGTTTTTTGATGCCAAGTTGCTTTAATACTCAACAGCATTCCTGCCGCATCAATCGGAATACCGGCGGAAAGTTTTTGTTCTGTCAGTTTGGCAAAGATAGAGGTTTGTGCTCCGGCTTCTGCCAACATGCTCAACGTCGGTGAATATGGAAAATGGACAACTGTCCTTGCCTCTAACTCTTGGCTTTCAATGACTTTTTCAACAAAGCGTATAGGGGGTTGATATCTTGCATACTGCTCCACTATACCACTCCATGTTCATTAATATAATCGGATAGTTTTTTAATCGAAGCAAAGGCACTTTCAGAATCAGCCATATTTTCAAATACAATCTCATACTCATTGTCTAAAAAGATTGTCAGTTCAATGGCATCGACAGAATCAAGTCCAACTCCTTCATGAAAGAGTGCTGCATCATCACTGAGGTCTGCCGCATTCACCCCTTCTAACTGAAAAAGTTCTATCAACTGTGATTTTAAGGTCTCAATCTCTAACAATTTTTCTCCTATAACTCTAATGCGATCACAGGATCTGCTTTAGTTTCGCAAGCATTAACGACATCCAGCATTGCCCACAGCGAAGGGGAAAATCCTTTATGCTCATTTTTAATCACTGTGATATTTGGCAAAACATCCGTTGGTGTAATACTCAAAGCAACTCCTGCTTCCAAATAGTCTGTACAGCTATTCACCTCATTAATATTCGGAATATTTAGTGCTTCTGTACAGACAAGCAGTACTTCTGTATTCATCGTAACAGCCTGCAAAGCCGCTGATTGGAGAACATTGGCAGAGGTGTCACTACCGCTGGAGATAGTCAGTATCTCATTTTTATTGCCATAGAGCAGTGAAAAGTAGGACGGTGCCGTGTTGTAAACTGAGTTTTGAAATGCGGTCGGGCTGATTGGTTGAGTGCTTGCAATTGCACCGACAATATCTGCCGTTGCCTGCATCTCTCCGTAAGCACTTCCATAAACCACCGGCCCATCACTAAAATGGCACTGATCATTCAAGTAAATCATCATTTTCGCTGAGCGTGTCAAACGGCGGCGCAGCATCATTTTAGG
>Ga0164315_10004269_pt1 | contig 11091 bp, 5 predicted proteins | sample GuaBasSedimGuay6_FD_113737 | JGI IMG/M metagenome (GOLD analysis project Ga0164315, IMG submission 113737) | Subseafloor sediment microbial communities from Guaymas Basin, Gulf of California, Mexico - Guay6, Core 4569-2, 0-3 cm | ecosystem: Environmental > Aquatic > Marine > Hydrothermal vents >...
AACACAAAAGCTCCAATAGCGAAAGCAACCTTTACTGACATGGGTATGACACCTAACGGAGCTTCATCACTCACTCCTAATTTTGAAATCATCCATGGTAAGTTACTTGCTATCCAAGTACCAATCCCAATAATAAGAGTTTGTACCACAAATCCGTAAGAGCGTTGAGAATCTGGGAGTTTATCAGCTACTAAAGCACGAAATGGCTCCATTGAAATATTAATAGAGGCATCTAAAATCCATAAAAACCCAACAGCAATCCATAAAACAGGAGAATGTGGAACAAAAAATAATGCTATAGAACTTAAAATGGCACCTATAAGAAAATAAGGTCGCCTTCTACCCCATCTAGGACTCCAGGTTCGATCACTCATATAACCAATTATTGGCTGAACAAGTAATCCTGTTAACGGAGCTGCAATCCAAAGCAATGGTATATCATCTTTAGCTGCACCTAGTGTTTGAAAAATTCTGGACATAAATCCGCCCTGAAGAGCGAACCCGAATTGTATTCCTAGGAATCCGAAACTCATGTTCCAGATATCCCAAAAACTTAATTTTGGTTTTTGCATATCGATAGTTTTAAAATAATCGATAAGCACAATGACTTATCAAAAACTTATTTATTAAAATTGGAAGTAAAAAAATATAAGTCTTAAATAGTCAAGTGGCAAATATATAAAAAAATATTTATTGAAAATTAGATTTGGTTTGTAGATTCTCTTTCAATGAGTTCTGTTTCTACAACAATCGTATGGTAATTAGGGTCATCACTCTCGTCGTCAAGCCTCTTAATTAAAAGCTTTGCAGCCTTTTCTCCCATCAATTTTCCATGCTGACTTACTGTTGTCAAACTTGGGTTTGAAAATTTAGATAGGAAGCCATCTGTAAATCCGATAACCTCAATATCTTCAGGAATTGACTTGCCTAACTTTTGCAATACTTTTAAAGCTGTTACTGCATAAATTTCGTTTACTGCAAAAATTCCATCTATTTCAGGGCTTTTTTTAAGAAATGAAATAATCTCTTTTTCTAATTCTTCAATGTTTTCCGTGTCGTTTATTTCATCTTTTAATTTAAGAATAAACTTATCGTTAAGAAGTATATTATTTTCAAGCAAAGCCTTTTCGTAACCAGCAGTTCTTAACTTACCAACATTCACATAATCTTTAGTGGTGATGATCCCAACATTTTTACAACCAGAGGCTATCAGTTTTGTGACAGATTTTCTGGCACCTTCCATATCATCTACTACAACTTTATCACATTCAATTTCTTTTAAGGCTCTATCAAACATAACTATAGGTATTCCTTGACTCATAGTTTCTACTAGGTGGTGATAATCCTTTAGTAATTGTGTTTCTTTAGCTACAGAAAGTATAAATCCATCTATACTCCCATTTGCAAGCATTTCCATGTTTATCACCTCTTTTGCAAACGATTCATTTGATAAACCAATAATCACATTATACCCCTTTTCATTTGCAACCTTTTCTATCCCACTAATCACAGTTGTAAAAAAATGATGCACTATTTGAGGGATAATAACACCTATGGTTTTAGTCTTCTTATTTTTTAAACTTAAAGCAATGTTATTAGGCTTATAATTATAAAGTTTTGCAAAAGCTTTTACTTTTTGGCGTGTATCATCACTTATCTCTGCACTGTCACTCAATGATTTAGAAACAGTAGAAATAGATACTTCTAATTCTTGCGCAATTTTTTTTAAAGTAAGCTTTTGCATTTATTAATTTTGAGTTAAAGTGATTTAATATAAACGTTTTATGTTCAATTATTTATGGTTAAAAGAAAAATTCTGTCAAATTTAAAAAACTTATTAACACGAAAACGTTTTCGTAACTTTAAATGTGAACAAAAGGTTAATTATTAGTTGTTTTTCTAGTAGTTTTGATTTGGAAGTAAAAAAATATAGTCTTTTTAATTTAATTAATAGTCTTTTAATCTATTGTAAATAAGCAATTTAAAACCAAATGAAAGAATTATTGAAAAAATGCTTACTAGTATTAGTTTTTATCCCCTTAGGTATTATAGCACAATCAAATGTTAGCGGTACTATTACCGATAACGTAGCAGGAATGGGAATTTCTGGAATTAATGTGATTGTGAAAGGAACATCTAATGGAGCAATCTCAGATTTTGATGGGAACTATACCTTAAGCAATGTCAACGATAACGATGTTATCATGTATTCTTATATAGGATATGAAACACAGGAAATTATATTTTCTGGACAAGAAACAATTAATGTAATCATGCAAGAGGACGCTAACATTTTAGGCGAAGTTTTATTAATTGGTTACGGTTCAACAACCAAACAAGATGCTACGGGTGCAGTTGAAAAACTGAAAACCGAAGGTCTAAATGTTGGGGCTATTGTATCTCCAGATCAGCTTTTGGCTGGTAAAGTAGCTGGTGTTAGAGTAACAAGCAATGGTGGAGCTCCTGGAGAAGGATCTGAAATACGAATTCGTGGTGGGTCTTCTTTAGAAGGTAACAACTCTCCATTAATTGTAGTAGATGGTATTCCTTTAGACCAAAGAGGAATACAAGGGGTTAGAAACCCTCTTAACTCTATTAACCCTAGTGATATTGAAGAATTTGTAATACTTAAAGATGCATCTGCAACTGCAATTTATGGTTCTCGTGCCTCAAACGGTGTAATTTTAATTACAACGAAAAAAGGAAAGAAAAGAGCTCCATTTAAAGTAGAGTACAACTTTCAATTTTCAGCAGATCAAGTAGAAAATAAGGTGGATGTTTTTGGAGCAAGTGAATTTCGTCAATTAGTAAATAATGATCCAGATGAAGATGGAGCATTTTTAGGAAATAAATATACCGATTGGCAAAACGAAATATACAGAACTGCTAATGGTGGAATCCATGATTTAACAGCATCTCAGGGTTTTGAACATTTTACATACCGTGTTAATTTTAACAATACTAATAAACAAGGTGTTTTAAAAAATGATTTATATACTAGAAACGCATTTAGTTTAAACTTAAGAGGGGATTTATTTGACAACCACCTTAAGTTAGCACTTACCTCTATAGGAAGTTTAGACAACAATACTTATGCAAATCGTGATGCTATTGGTGCAGCTATTGCTTTCGACCCTACAAAACCAGTATATCAGGAAGATAGCCCTTTTGATGGTTTTTACGAATATACAGATGCCGATGGGAATGCAATAACATTAGCTCCTAAAAACCCTTTAGCTCAATTAGAACAAGATAATAATAGAGCAAAAAGTAAAAGAAATATTACCAACTTAAATATTGATTATAAGTTTCATTTTCTTCCAGAATTATCATTTATCTCTAATGTAGGTTTTGATTATTCAGAATTAGATGGAAAACAATATATAAGCGGTAATTCTGCTACTCAAGAAAATGGGCAATTCAAAAATTTCTATACAGGGTTTAACAGAAATACAAATTTAGATCTACTTTTAAAGTATAAGAGTAAATTTGAAAGTATTGATACCGACTACGATATTATTTTAGGTCATTCTTATCAAGAGTTTTACATTCAATCTAATCAAGATATAACAGAAGATGGAGTTTTAGTAACTAAGCCTGTTATTATTGACAGAAATGCATTGGAGTCTTATTTTGCAAGAGCTAGTTTTGATTTTCTTGACAAATATTTAATTTCAGGTAGTTTCAGACGAGACGGTTCTTCAAGATTTAGTGAAGATAACCGCTGGGGTAACTTCCCTGCAGTTTCTGTTGGTTGGAAAATGAGCAATGAAGATTTCTTAAAAGATTCAAATGTATTTTCAAATCTTAAACTAAGAGGTGGATATGGAGTTACTGGTAACCAAGAAATTGGGCAAAATTACGGTTATTTAGGAGTTTATACTCCTGGAGAGAATTCTGCAAGTGTACAGTTTGGAGAAGATTTTATAAATACACTTCGTCCAGAAGAGTTTGATGAAAATTTAAAATGGGAAGAAACTACACAATACAATGTAGGTATTGATGTTGGTTTTTTTAATAATACATTAAATGTAAATTTCGATGGTTATTATAAAGAAACAGAAGATTTGTTGGCTAGAATACCAACAGCAGCTGGTTCAAACCTATCAGATTTATTGACAACTAATGTAGGTGAAATTAAAAGTAGAGGATTAGAATTAGGTATTAGTGCTTCATTATTCGCTGAGAAAGAATTTAATTGGAATTTATCCGTAAATGGAACAATTCAAGAAGTAGAAATTACCAGCTTAAATTTAAGTGATGATGCTGATTTCTTTATCCCTCAAGGAGGAATATCTGGTGGTGTTGGTAACAATATCCAACTTTGGAAACCAGGATATGATCCTACAACATTCTTTGTATTTAGACAAGTATACGACCAAGAAGGTAACCCAATTGAAGGGGCTTATGTAGATGTAAATGGTGATAACCAAATAACAGAAGCAGACAGACAAGCCTATAAAAAAGCAACTCCAGATTTTTATTATGGATTTACTTCTAATATGAGTTATAAAAATCTAGAATTTGGTTTTGCGCTTAGAGGAAGTATGGGAAACTATGTTTATAATAACGTAAATTCCAGTACTGGTTTTTATGGAAATATGTTAAACCCTCCTGGAGACTTTTACCAAAATGGTAGTACGAATGTTTTAGACACTAATTTTGAAAATGCACAGTACTTTTCAGATTATTATATACAAAGAGCTGACTTCCTAAAAATGGATAACATTTCTTTAGCTTATAGCATCCCTTTTGAAAAACTTGTTTTTCAAGTTAGAGTAACAGGTACAAACCTTATCACTATTACTGATTATGACGGATTGGATCCTGAAATTTCTAATGGTATTGATGATAATTTTTACCCAAGACCTAAAGGTTTTGTGTTAGGACTTAATTTCACTTATTAAAAAACGAATCATGAAAAATATATTAAAAAAAGTTTTAATTCTTATCGCAATGACCACCTTATTTGTGTCTTGTGAAAAAGATCTAGACCTAGTACCAGAAGATGATAGAGAAACTTCTGCTAGTGCTTTTGATGCTCCTGGTTCTTATGAAGCTTTCATAGCAAAAATTTATGCAGGAATCTCTTTAAGTGGACAAGAAGGCCCAGCTGGAAATCCAGACCTTGAAGGTTTAGATGAAGGTTTTTCTAACTATTTAAGACTGTATTGGAAAATGCAAGAGCTTACTACAGATGAAGCTGTAATAGGATGGAATGATGGAACTATAAAAGATTTACACGGCCAAAACTGGACCTCAGGTAATGAATTTATACGTACTATGTACACAAGAATAATGTATCAAGTTGCTCTATGTAACGAGTTTTTACGACAAACGACACCTAGTTTATTGGATGAAAGAGGTGTTTCTAGTGAGTTAAGAGCAGAAATACAAGATTATAGAGCCGAAGCAAGGTTTATGAGAGCGTTGAGTTACTGGCATGCGATGGATTTATTTGCAAATCCGCCATTTGTAACTGAAGAAGATCCTATTGGAGCCTTTTTACCAACACAAATTCAAAGACCAGAATTATATAATTATATAGTTAGTGAGCTTTTAGATATTGAAGAAAGCATTGTTGCTGCAAGACAAAACCAATACGGAAGAGCAGATCAAGCTGCAGTATGGACATTATTAGCTAAGCTTTATATTAATGCTGAAGTTTACACAGGAAATGCACAATACCAAGAGGCTTTAAATTACTGTAATAAAGTTATTGGAGCTGGTTATAGTATTCCTCAAGTACCTTACAAGCATTTATTTTTAGCAGATAATGATACGAATGGATCTCAAGCTGAGGCTATTTTCACAATACCATTTCATGGATTGAACACACAATCTTTTGGAGGAATGACTTTCTTAGTTCATGCTCCTGTAGGTGGTACAATGAGTCCTGCAGATTATGGAATTAACGGAGGCTGGTTTGGTGTAAGAACTACTTCAACATTTGTAAATAAATTTCCAGGTCAAGAAAACTCTGCAGATTCTAGAGCACAATTCTATACAGATGGACAATCTCTAGAAATTGATGACATCGCACCTTTTACACAAGGATATGCTGTTGAAAAATTTAGAAATGTAGATGTAGATGGAAATCCAGGAACAGATCCAAATGATCATCCAGATACAGATTTCCCTATGTTTAGATTAGCCGATATTTATTTAATGTATGCAGAAGCTTCTTTAAGAGGTGGTGGAGGTAGTAATGCTACTGCTGCAGGATACATCAATGAATTGCGTAACAGAGCATATGGAGATGATTCAGGAAACATAGTTGAAGCAGATTTAACATTAGATTTTATTCTTTCAGAAAGATCTAGAGAATTACATTGGGAAGGACATAGAAGAACTGACCTAATTCGTTTTGGTCAATTTTCAGATCAAGGTGTTTGGCCTTGGAAAGGAAATGTTCCTCAAGGAACCACCACTGAAGCTTTTAGAGACATTATGCCAATTCCAGCTTCAGATTTAGGTGTAAACCCAAATTTAGTACAAAATCCAGGTTATTAATTTTATAAAAAACGTAGAAATGAAAAAAATATCAATATTATTATTTGCAAGCATTGTTCTTTTAGGACTTAAGTCTTGTACAACAGACGACGATGTTGTATTTGTTGTACAACCTCCATCTGAAAATGTAAATTTCACAAACCAAAGTTTTGCTAGTGAATATTTAATTTCTGATGAAACAGGTCCAAATACAGCAGAAACTTTTATTTGGAACACTCCAGATTTTGGGGTACCAACTCCATTAAATTATGTTCTTGAAGGATCAATTACACAGCTTTTTGAAACTGTGGATTACAGTTCTGGAACCATAAATGAAACTAACAAATCTGTTACTGTTAATGATCTTTTGGCTATGGCAGAGTTACTTGGATTAGATGATGAATCGAATACAGAAGGTGTTGTTCATTTTAGAGTAAGAGCTTTTGTAGGAGGAGATGGTAGTGATGAAGAAAGTACTTCGGACATAATTTCTTTAAATATTAAGAAATTAGAAGTAATAAGTGGTGGTGCAGAAATTGAAATAACCGATTGGGGTATTGTAGGTTCTGCATACAATGATTGGGGTAATGCTGGTCCAGATGCTGTTTTTTATACTACAGATCAACCTAATGTTTTTGTTTCTTATGTAACGTTAAAAGACGGAGAAATGAAAATTAGAGAAGGTAATGATTGGGCTGTAAATTATGGTGATGATGGTGCTGACGGAACTTTAGACTTAGAAGGAGCCAATATCATAACAACTGCAGGAACATACAAAGTAGTATTTAACCTAAATGACCTTACTTATACCATTGAACAATTTTCTTGGGGTATTGTTGGTGATGCCTTTAATGAATGGGGTGATGGTGGTCCAGATGCACAATTCTTGTATGACTACACAACAGATACCTGGAAATTAGGAGTAAAATTATTTGATGGTGAGTTTAAGTTTAGATTTAACAACGATTGGACATTAAACATGGGTGATGATGGTGGAGATGGTACTCTTGAAGAAGGGGGTGCTAACATTGCTGTGAGTCAAGGAAATTATCAGTTATCACTTAATTTAAATGATAATACATATACTATAGCGGAAGCAGACATCTATGGTGTTGTTGGTTCAGCATATAATGATTGGGGTGGCGAAGGTCCAGATTTTGCTTTTACAGAAGTAAATACTGGTATCTATGTAATAGACGCTGTTACATTATTGGATGGAGAAATGAAATTCAGACAAAATAATGATTGGGCAATTAATTACGGAGATGATGATGCTGATGGAACCCTTGAATTAGATGGTGCAAATATCGTTACTACTGCAGGAACTTACAGAATTGTCATTGATTTTAGTACAGGTTCACCTACCTATACTATATATTAATTATTTTTTTTTACTAATAATTGTTTTCAAAAAAAAGGGGGAATTAAACATCCTCCTTTTTTTATACTTACATATTGAGAATATAAATAAAATTAAAATGAAAAAGATATCCCTAACCCTATTTGTAATCTTTCTAACACTAAAGGGAATTGCGCAAGTACAAACCGCTACTTTTACTATTGATCCTCCTACTTTTGAAGCAGAAGATGAAATTACAGTAACTGTTGGAGGGGTTGACCCAGGAATTTGGGGTGTAACAGATATTTATCTTTGGGCTTGGTATTTTGATTTAAATGATGATCCTGTAGGAGATTCACCAACCAATGGAACCTGGACAAACTCAAACGAAAGCCAAAAATTTACCGATAATGGGGATGGCACTTTTTCATATACTTTTACTCCTTCCGTTTTATTTGGTGATGCCAATATTGGAAGAATAGGAATGCTAGCAAAAGCAGATGATGGGACTGGAGATAAAAAAACACAAGATTTTTTAGTTGAAGTTGGAACCTTCCAAGTTAACCTTATCACTCCTTCACAATATAACACAGTAATAGATGCTGGTAATTCTCTTACCATAATTGCTGTCTCATCTGTAGGAGCTAATTTTGAACTATTTGCAAATAATAATTCTGTAGAAACAGAAAACAATATAACTACATTTTCAACCTCCTACACAGTTAATGAAGATACCTCCTTTGAACTAGTTATAACAGAACCCGATTCTGGAAATGAAATTATAAAATATTTTAATGCCCTAATTACCCCTAATACGCAAGAAGCTCCTGTTCCAAATGGAATGGTAGATGGAATTAACTGGGATGAAAATAACCCTTCTCAAGCTACATTGGTATTATATGCTCCAAATAAAGATTTTGTACACGTAATGGGAACTTTTGAATTTAATGATTGGACACTTTCAAACACCTACCTTCTAAATAAAGATAGTGATCAAAATCGTTTTTGGATAACCCTTAACAATCTTGATGTAGGAGATCCTAACATTTTGTTTCAATATGTTATCGAAGCACAAATTACAATAGCGGACCCCTACTCTACTTATGTTTTAAGTGAGTATGATGATGATTTTATTTCAGAAGATACATTTCCAAATTTACCAGAATATCCCTACGGAAAAACATCCCATGCTGTTTCTTGGTTCAATATCAATGACACTGCATATGATTGGCAAATAACAGATTTTGAAAGACCTAAGCAAGAAGACCTGATTGTGTACGAAATGCTTATTCGTGATTTTGACGAGTTACATAGTTATGACGCTTTAATGGATCGCCTTGATTATTTACAAAATCTTCGTGTAAATGCGATTGAATTAATGCCAGTTAGTGAATTTGATGGAAATATTAGCTGGGGATATAACCCAGGGTTTCATATGGCATTAGATAAGTATTACGGTAATAAAGAAAGTTTTAAGGCTTTTGTAGATGAATGCCACTCTAGAGGAATTGCTGTAATTCTTGATGTTGTGTACAATCATGCTACCGGTCAAAACCCATATTATAGAATGTGGAACAATTGTAATGGTTGTTATGGAGGTCAAGCTTCTTCAGAAAATCCAATATTTAATGTGGAGGACCCTAATACTGCGTTTCAATTTTTCAATGATATTGATCACGAATCCAATGCTACACAAAACTATATAGACCGTCTTAATGAATATTGGTTAACGGAATACAACATAGATGGATTTCGATTTGATTTTACCAAAGGCTTTACAAATACTGTTGGAGATGGTGGTAACTACGATGCTTCTAGAATAGAAATTTTAAAGAGAATGTATGATGAAATAAAAGAAGATGATCTAACTGCATACGTTATTTTAGAACATTTTGCTCCCAATAGTGAAGAAACAGAATTGATTGAATATAGAGCAACTAACGACCCTTTAGAAGAAGGAATGCTCGTATGGAGTAACCATAACCATAATTACGGAGAAGCAGCTATGGGTTGGAATGACAATTCAGATTTTTCTTGGATATCCTATTTAAACAGAGGTTGGAATACCCCTTCTAGTGTTGGTTATATGGAAAGCCATGACGAAGAGAGACTAAACTTTAAAAATCAGGAATACGGTAATAACAATGGAAGCTATAACGTACAAGACCTACCAATAGCATTGGACAGAATGGAATTAGCTGGTGCTTTTTATTTTACTATACCAGGACCGAAAATGATTTGGCAATTTGGCGAATTAGGATATGATTTTAGTATTAACTATTGTGAAGATGGAACAATAAATGAAGGATGCAGAGTTGATCCTAAACCTATTGCTTGGAGTTTAGGTTATCAAAACGATCAAGAAAGAATAGACCTTTATAATGAATGGAGAAAACTAATTGGAACTAAACTAATCGAACCCATTTTTAAAACGAATATTTTCACTTTAGATGTAGGAAATACAAACGGTCTTAAAAAAATACATTTAGAAGATCCAAATGCTAGTGGAAATGAAACAAGATATGTAACCATAATTGGGAATTTTGATGTTGTGGAAAGAGAAATAAATCCACAATTCCAAGAAACTGGAACTTGGTATAATATGCTTGAAACAGGAACCGTAATAACTGTATCAAATGTAAACGATCCTATTTTACTTCAACCTGGAGAATATTTTGTGTATTCCAATGGTGTTCCTTTATTGGATAATCCCAATTTCACAATAGAAAAATTAAAAGTGTACCCTAACCCATCTAGAGGTAATATATATTTTAATACAGCAATATCTCAGCTAAATATTTATGACATTTCTGGAAAGTTAATATCATCTCAGAAAGATTATAATAAGGGAGATGTAATTAACATGGAACAATTAGAGTCAGGAATTTACTTAATTAATGCTCAAATTGAAAACAAAGTGTATCATTTAAAATTTATCAAAGAATAAATTAAAAATACGTGTATCTACGCATAGTTTTTTAATCCCACAAAAACTATCTTTGCAAGATAAATAGTTAATTATTTATCGATCTATATTTTTTGTGGGGATAGAAAATAAGATCAGAAATTATTACAATTAACTAAGTTAGGTTTGTTGAAAGCGTCTTGATCATGATCGAGACGCTTTTTTTATGCTACTTTTTAAAAGCACCAATCCCTTTTTGAAGCCAATCTTTATACTCATCAACATCTGGAGTATAACCAATAGGGTCTATAAGGTTTTTCTCGTTTAAATCCATCAACACATAATAAGGCTGTGC
>Ga0164315_10004270_pt1 | contig 11091 bp, 5 predicted proteins | sample GuaBasSedimGuay6_FD_113737 | JGI IMG/M metagenome (GOLD analysis project Ga0164315, IMG submission 113737) | Subseafloor sediment microbial communities from Guaymas Basin, Gulf of California, Mexico - Guay6, Core 4569-2, 0-3 cm | ecosystem: Environmental > Aquatic > Marine > Hydrothermal vents >...
AACATCAGCTACATCTTCAGGTTTCCCTGACCTTCGAAGGGGAATTGTTTTAATCCATGATTCCTTAACATCATCTTTCAGTTTACTTGTCATTTCAGTTTCAATAAAACCTGGTGCAATAGCGTTACAACGTATATTTCTGGAACCCAATTCCTGGGCAATTGACTTAGTAAAACCTATCATTCCTGCTTTAGAGGCTGAATAGTTTGATTGTCCGGCATTTCCACTAACACCCACAACTGAGCTCATATTAATTATGGATCCAATTCTTTGCTTCATCATAACTCTTTGAACTGCCTTTGTAAGATTAAAAGCAGATTTAAGATTTACTGTCAATACCATATCCCAATCTTTTTCCTGCATTCGCATTAAAAGATTATCCCGGGTTATTCCAGCATTATTTACTAATACATCTATTCTTTCAAAATCACTTACAACATCTGTGATAAGTTTCTCACTATCGTCAAAAGATGCAGCATTTGAAGCATATCCTTTAGCCTTTATACCCATGGCATTTAACTCTTTTTCAGTCTCTTCCATGTATTCATCATAGTTAAGATCAGTAAAAGCGATATTGGCACCTTCGCTTGCAAATTTTATAGCGATTGCTTTTCCAATACCTCGTGCAGCTCCAGTAATTAAAGCAGTTTTTCCTTCTAATAATTTCATTTCTTATAATTTATTTTTAGCGACCAAAGATAAGTATTTATATAATTGTGGTTGAATTTATAAAATACGCATAAATATGCTGTTTCATTGTCTAGTCCTCAAACTTATCAAAACACAGTCTGACTATTGCTCCTGAACCCTTTCCGTTAACAGCCTCTACTTTTCCATTGTGAATACTCATTATAAGGTTTACGGCAGCAAGTGATAGTCCTGAGCCTTCAATATGAAGCACATCCCCTGCTCCAAAAAGTTCAAACAGATTGTCAACAGCTTCATCAGAAAATCCAGGACCATAATCTTTAAACTCTATTATAACTTTTGAATCATTAGTAAGTACGGAGATATCCAGAGGTCTTTCAACACTTGCATATTTTGCTGCATTTTCAATTATCAAAATGCAACTCTGCCTTATTAAATCTGAATCAGCAAAAATTAATGGTCTTTTTTCATTTTCAAAACTTTTAATTACAATCTCATTTTCTTCATGTAATGATTTATACTCTTCTATAGCGCTTTCTACCAGATGATTCACAGAAACAGAAAGGAAATCAGGCAGATACTTATCAATTTTAAGACTAGTTATTAATAGTGCAATATCAGAAAACCTGACAAGACGTTCAGACACTTCCTTCAGGTGATTTATATATTCCTGTTGATTTTTATTTAAGGGTGTGTCATCTATTAGATTAGTAAGACCAATAACACCATTTAAAGGAGTACGTAATTCATGACTTATAATTGAAAGAAAGTCACTTTTTGTTCGGTCAAATCTCTCAAGAATCGTATTCGCTTTTTTCAATTGAATTGTACGTTCTTCAACTTTTTGTTCAAGTACATTATTTGCCTCCTTCAATTGAATTTTTTGTTCTTTTATTAAAATATGGGTATTTACCCTTGCAAGTAATTCTGCTGAATTGAAGGGCTTAGTAATATAATCCTGACCTCCAATCTCAAAACCTTTTACAATACTATCCATATCGGCTTTTGCGGTGAGAAAAATTATTGGTATTTGAGCAGTTTTTTTATCTGCCTTAAGTTTTTCACATACTTCATAACCATCCATTTCGGGCATCATAATATCCAGCAGAATTAAATCAAATTCCTGCATATTTGCAATATTTAAAGCCTGTTTACCGCTTTGGGCATAGGCAATCTGAAAACCGTTAGTAGACAAAATATTACCCAGAATTTGTATGTTCCTTGCAACATCATCCACAATTAAAATTGTATGAGGAGTTACTTTTTTAGTAATATCATTTTTCATTAGTTTATTATTTTTTTCAAGCTTATTTATAAATCCCATTTAATAATTAATCACCCTAATTAGGTTTTTATACAACAATTCTTTATTCAAATGATTCATTAAACAAAACTCTTAATACACCAAGTATAGACTCAATTTTTTCTATTTCAAATTTATCACTTGCATCCTTCAACTTTATTGAAATCTCAAGTAATAATTGTATATCTCTTGCAGTGGCAAATTCATTTAACTTTATTGAAAAGTCAAGTATATCTTCAATCATTCTGTTCGATAAAATTGCAGAAAACAGTATGCCAAACTGTTCTATCAATTCACTCCTTACAGAAGAATCCAGAGAGGATATATCAGTAGTGATAATATCCTCTGAGATATATTTTGCCATTTTTTCTTCTACTACAAAAGTTTTCTTATTACCGGCATTACTATTGGATCCACGAACTTTAACTGCCTCTAAATTTGGTATTGTAATAGTAAAAACACTACCACTACCAAGTTCACTGTCAAGGGTAAGTTTACCATCCATTAATTCAACCAGTTGCTTTGTAATTGATAATCCCAGTCCCGTTCCTCCATAACTTTTTTCAAAAAGATTATTACTTTGACTGAAAGCACTAAAAATAAGTGTTTGATCACTCTTGCTTATTCCCGGACCACTATCGGAAACAGAAATACTTAGATCAATTATTTCATTTTTTTTATCGTACTTTTTGACCTTTACCTCAACCTTCACAAAACCTTCGTCTGTAAATTTAATGGCATTTCCTATTAAATTAAAAACAACCTGTCGGATTCTTACACTATCACATCTAATAAAATCAGGCATGTCAGCATCAATTGATGCTATAAACAATAATTCTTTTTTTACTATCTGAAGAGAAAAAACATGTTCAACTTCGTTTATGATAGATCGGATAGAAGTAGGTTCATATATGAGATCCAGTTTGCCAGCCTGAACCCTTGAAAGATCAAGAATATCATTAATCAAGGCTAATAAGCTTTTGCTACTTGAATCAATGGCCGATATATAGCTTAACTTTTTAGGTTCTTTTTCAATACCTAATAAAAGTTCGGTAAAACCAATAATAGAATTCATTGGTGTTCTTATTTCATGACTAACATTTGCCAAAAAAGAACTTTTAGCCTGATAAGCTTCTTCTGCCTCTGCCCTTGCTTTTTCCACCTGCTTATTCTTATTACGCAAAACAATATTAGTTTCCTTTAACTTAATTCGGGATTTCTCAAGTGCAATTTCTGTTTCTTTTCTTATGGTTATATCTTCAACAAGACCTTCAAAATATTTAATCGAACCATCAGCGTTATTCACTAGCCAGGCACTCTCCATTACATACATATTTGTCCCATCTGCTTTTTTCCAGATATCCTCTCTACCACTAATCACATTGTTTTTTCTAATTATATTCAAAAATTCTGCTCTGGTAGGATAATTTTCGTTTAAGTTAATACGTTGCAAAGACTCAAAATTGTTATAACCCAGGGTTTCAATAAGTGTTTTGTTTGCAAAGATCACTTCGCCCCTGGGGTTGGTTTGATATATACCTATGGTAGCATTGTCAACTATCCCCTTGAATCTTTCACGACTTTCTGCAAGTTCCTCATTTAAAGTACTTAACTCCTCCTTTTGCCGAGTAATTTCTTTATTTTTATAACTTAATATACTATAATTCTTTCTGCTGTCTTTGACTCTTGAATTTATAAAAAAGACAATTATAAAAGCTATAAAAATGATAAAAGAAGCAAATATGATCGTGAAAAATTTAGTCCCTTTTTCCTTTTCAAGCTGTAATTGCTGAATATCATTGTTTTGTTTTAAAATTTCATTTTCAACTACATTTTTTTCTGCATCATATTTAATGTCTAATTCTTCAATTATCTTATTTGTATTTTGGGTAAAGGTTTTTTCTTTTAACTCCTGGTATTCATATAGATACTCATAAGCAAGAAAGAGGTTATTCATAGATTTATAAAGTTCAGATAATGATTTCAAGGCATCTATTTCAATATCTCTATAGCCAATTTTTCTTGCCAGCAACAGACTTTGCCCAAGGTAATTCATGGCTGAATCGTTTTGCTTTAGTTTTGAGTATATATTTCCTATAACAAAATAGGATATTGCTATTCGTTTATTATCTTCTACCTCATGTTTTAACTGTAAAGATTTTGATTGATAATAAAGAGCAGAATCAAGGTAATTCATATGATAATAGACCTCACCAATATTACTTAACGCAATGGACCTCAACTTTTTATTACCTAAATCTAATTCTAATTCCTGGGCTTTTCGATAGGTTGCTAAGGCACGTTTATATTCGTTTCTCAATAAATAAATATCACCGATATGCAATAGTAAATTAACCTCGTTTGTTATTAAGTTATTCCGTTTATAATACTTCAGAGCATTCGTATAATAATCAAGTGCATTTTCAAGTTTGTCCCACTCCTGCATAATAACACCTAATCCCAAATAAATTCCTGCAAGACCCATATCATCATGGAGATCTACATAAATTTCCTTTGCACTTTGCATTAGACCAATTGACTGCTCATATTCACCCCAATTTGATAATACTATTGCAATTCCTTTCATGCTTTTTGCAATCCCTTGTTTATTAGCAGTTAATGAAAAATAAGTATGTGCCTTTTCAAAGTATTCTTTTGCCCTTGCATAGTTACTCCAGTCGTAATAATTACTTGCAGTTTTGAACATCACTTCTGCTATAACATTGTTATCATTGGATTTCTCGACCTGAGCAAGAATAATTTTTAGTGTTGAGTCTGCTGCATTATAATTACACGATTTGTTTTGTTTATACCAGAGCATCTCAAGAGAATTAAGCATAGCCTCATCATTATTGGCTAATACTCCATTTCCGGCGGATGAATCCTTTTTATTCAGAGTTTCGGAATTAGGAAAAACTTGTTTTTGATATGTATTAAAAATAAATAAACCTATAATTATCAATGGAATTGCCGTACTATTATCCAGTGAAAATAACTTTTTATAAAGTCTCACTCCATATCTAATTACTCTCTCCAAAATCATAAATTTATTTAACAAAAGTCAGTAATTTTTCAGGTTTATAAGTTGAGAATTTCAATCATGACTTTTTCAAATTTAGTAAAATATGTTTCAATTCCTTCAATATCAAATTGATTTATCAGTTTTGATAAATTCACGCAATAGAATTGTAGTTGAATTTGATTTGCATCGATGGCTATTTGATTAAGTAACTCATTAAATTCCTGTATATTATCTATTAAACGAGTTTCCTTAGCCACGCTATACTCATTATGAAATAATTCTTCTAGTTTTTTTAGCAGCAAGGGTTCTTCAAGTGAAATCTTCGATATTTTACTCATCAATTGGTCAAGATTATCATCACCTAATTCATCAGGGAGATCAAAATAAGACACATCCTTTTCATCCACAAAGTTTTCACTCAACTCATCACCTTCCAAGACCTCCACATCTGAGAAAACAATACTGAAAACACTACCTTTATTTTCAGAACTTTTTAGTGAAATTGTTCCATTTAATATTTCGATCAGTCTTTTCGTTATGGCAAGTCCGAGACCAGTTCCATGTATTGCATTTTTTCCTGCCAACTGATAGAAGGGTTCAAAAATATTTATTTGCTCATTTAACTTAATACCAACTCCTGTATCTTTTACTTCAATAAATAGGTTGATTCGCTGTGTAGCAGGTTGTTTTTCAGTCCTTACGGTAACCGTAACAACTCCCTCATTAGTAAATTTAATTGCATTACTTATTAGGTTTAACATAATTTGCCTAAGTCGAAGGTCACTAAAATTTATGGTTGAGGCATTATGGTCTTCAACAAATATTTTAAGCTTCAACTTATTTTCTTTGGCCCTATCTTTAAAAATAACCTCCAACTCATCAAATAAATTTCTTATTATCATTGGCTTATACTCCACAGTTATCTTCCCTGCTTCCATTTTTGATAAATCAAGAATGTCGTTTAATAAAACAAGCAAACTATTTGCTGAAAGTTGAATAGAGTTTAAATAATCCTTTTGAACTTTATCAAGACTAAACTGAGCCATAAGTTGACTGAAGCCAACAACTGAGTTCAGGGGCGTTCTGATTTCATGGCTGATATTCGCCAAAAACTCACTCTTTATTTTATCACTCCGTTCTGCTTCCTGTTTGGCAATTAAAAGGTCTTTGGCTAAATTTTCCAGATTATTTCTGGCTTTGTCTATCTCATGGTTTTTACGTTCTAATAATTTATTTGAATTACTCTTGGCATACAAATAATACGCTAAAAAGGTTACTACTATTAGTGCAGTAATAAATGCAGTTAAAACAAGCCAGAAAAATATTTTTTGTCTTTTTATCTCCAATTGGTCAATCCTTGAATTCTGCTCGAGAAATGAAATCATACTTTCCTTACGCTCACTTTCAAAACTGATTTTCAAACTTGCAATTTCCTTCTGCAAACTTATATTCATAATAGAGTCCTTATAAATATGGAATGTATCATAATGTTGTAATGCAGATTGATATTGACCATTTTGTTTACGTATCCTGTACATAACTAAGTTGGCATTCATAATATTTTCTTTAGCACCAATTTCCTTTGCAATCTTCAAGCCCTGCGATACATATTTTTGAGCGGCAGAATATTCCTCTTTCTCAATGTAAACATTAGCAATATTAATATAAGAGTCAGAAAGGAATATTTTATCCTTATGATTGAAATTTATTGAAAGTGCTCTTTGATAATACTCAAGAGCTTTATTAAATTGATCCTGCTTTTCAAACACTTTTCCAATATCAGAATAACAAATTGCCATTCCACGGTTTGAATTTATTCTCTTATTTAAATCCAGAGATTGCTCATAGTATTCAAGGGCCTTCTCAAAATTTTCTTGAATAAAATATATATAGCCTAAATTGTTTAGGTTAATTGCAATACCAAGACGGTTATTCATCTCCTTTTCAAGATCCAGACTCTGCTCAAAATAGACAATTGCATCATCAAGATTTCCAAGTGAAACCTGAATGTTTCCTATACTATTAATGGCAATTGCCTGACTTTTAATTTCACCTAGTTCCTCAGCAAGTTTTAAGGCTCGAATATGATAATCAAGTGCCGTTTTATATTCATCAATTCTTCTATAAACAACACCTATATTATTATAGATTATTGAACTTTGATATTTATTACTAATACTCTCAGAAACATCAAGAGCAAATTCGTGGAGTAATAAAGCAATATTATATTGCCCCTGATTTCGTTTATTTACCCCAATAGCATCTGCTTTCCCAGCAAGGAAGTTAAGATAATCATTTCTTCCTGCCAGATTTTTCGCCTTTGTCAAAAACTCATTTCTGATAAAAGTTGTTTCAAAACTATTATCAGGATATCTCATCGATGCTAAATACAAGAGGCTTGATATTTTCAGGCTATCATTATCACTGATATCAGAAATTATTAGAAGGCTATCATATTTTAACTGCTCCAGTTTATCACCATTGGACTGCGCAAAAATTACTGAACTATTAATTGTCAGTAAAAAATATAACAGAAATACAGATCTAATAAATGTTCCGTGCATCATAAAATCACAAGATTTTGGGAGAAATCAGAAATTTAGTCTTGCAAATTAATACATTTTAAGTTAAAATTCTGCAAAAAGCCCCTAAAATTCTATGTAATAAAAAATAATCTCAGCTTCTTATTTCGTTTCGTCAGAAATCAAAACAGGCTCTTCTCCTGAAGTATCAATATTATTAATTAAGACCTTATGGAAATTATTCTTAATAAATTTATTACCTCTTATTTTAACTGGCACATAGTTTTCTCCATGTCCGAATGCCCAGCCATCATTATCAATTTTTTCAATAAGCACATTCTGATATTTTCCAATAAACGTCTTTCGATAGTTAAGCCTCTGCTTCTCTGACAATTTCCTAACAGTCTCACTTCGCTCTGATTTCAATTTATCAGACAAATGATTAGAAAATTTTTCCGCACGAGTTCCCTTTCTTAATGAATATTTAAAAGTGTGGATATGTCCAAATTCAAGTTCTTCAATCAACTCAATAGTTTCCTTGAATTCTTCCTCTGTCTCATCAGGAAACCCAACTATTATATCTGTTGTTATATTAAAATCAGGATACAACTGCTTCACTTTTTTTATCAACTCCTTAAATTCGACTGCTGTATACATCCGTCGCATTCTCTTTAGTATATTTTCAGACCCACTCTGAAGACAAATGTGCATATGAGGTGTTAACTTTGGGTTTTTAAATAACCGAAAAAAACTTTCTGAATATCCATCTGGCTCAATGGACGAAATTCTAAGCCTGAAGTCACCAGGAATCTCAAGAATTTTCTCAACTAAAGCCTCAAAATCATGATTTTTATCTCTATAAGTTCCTAAATTAACTCCTGTTAAAACAATTTCCTTAAAACCATATTCAATAACTTTATTAATATTCTCGATAACCTCATCTATCGGTCGACTCACAGCTCTACCCCTTACTTTTGGAATAATACAAAAAGTACAAAAATTATTACATCCATCCTGTATTTTAATAAAACTTCTGGTATGAAATGTATCTTTAGCAGCCTGATATCCAAATAAATCCTTTGCAAAACTATCAGGAGAGACTACTTCTCCTTTATTATGTGCATCAACAACTGAAAACACTGACGTCTTATGATCATTGTCAATAACATAGTCAATATTCTCACTTTGCTCAAGTTTCTCCTTATAATTAGTAGCCATACAACCTGTTACTATTGTAATAGCATCTTTAGAATGTTTTTTCGACTGATTAATCACCTGACGTGATTTATGATCACTTTGATTTGTTACCGTGCATGTATTAATTATGTAGGCATCCGCAACTTCACTAAAGTCTACAATTTCATAACCGTTTCCGGCAAACTGTGATACAATAGAATCAGTTTCAAATAAATTTAACCTACAACCCAGGGTTTTAAATGCTACTTTTTTCATGTGTTTAAAAGTTTCACGCAAAGACGCAAAGGCGCTACGTTTTTGTTTATAATCACCCCCCTGCTGTGTTTATTATCAATCATGGATGCTTCATGTGTTTATGGACCATCTGCCTGAGGCGGATAAGATCATATAAGTGTTTTTGAATTCATTTGTCGGACAAAGTCTGTATTAGTTCACCTTCAGTGGAAAATGCGACCACAGAATTTACCTTAACTATTACATATTCACCAATAAGTGATTCATCATCTGATGCAAACCTGACTATCAACTTTCCTTCTGTTAATGATGACAGATATCCTTTTTTTCGATCCTTGCCACGCACAAGAACCTTATAAGTTTTTCCAATCATAGTTTTGTTATGTTCAAGAGAAGTCTTAACAAGTTCTTCTGTTAATTCGTGAAATCTTTTCTTCTTAGTTTCTTTGTCAACAGTATCTTCCCATTTTGAACTAACCGCTCCCGGCCGCACAGAATACTGAGCAATATAGGCCATATTATACTTAAACTCGGCCATTATTTTCTTTGTATTATTAAATTGCTCATCAGTTTCACCTGTAAACCCAACTATGATATCAGTAAAAATTGTGGCTTCAGGTAGGATTCTTCTTATACTTTTTATTATGCTTCTATATTTTTCTAATGAGTGATTACGATTCATACTTTTCAAAACAGTATCATCACCAGACTGAACAGGAATATGAATTTGTTTAGCGAGGCATTTATATTTGGCTATCACTTCAAGCACATCATTACCCATATCCTGAGGATGAGGAGAAGTAAAATAGAGCCAAAAGTCATGCTCCAATTTGTCTCCATATTGCCCAATTATTTCAATTAATTCAGCAAAATTGATTTCATCACCATTTTTATCTAGTCCATAGGAGTTTACATTCTGACCAAGTAATGTGATGGACTTATATCCAAGATTAACCAGATTCTCTAATTCCCTAATTATTTCAGTTGATGGGCGTGACACCTCACGACCTCTTGTGTAGGGTACAGCACAGTAAGTACAGAATTTATCACATCCATTTTGGATAGGAATAAAAGCTTCAAAACCTGAACCATATTTTGGGATAATATGCCAGAACTCTTCAATATTCTCATTTTTCACAAGAGTTGAAGATGATTTTTTCTTTTCCTGCTCAACATTTAGCAATCTAAATTCTGCCGGATTAATACTCTTCTTTTTTGAATAATCAAGATCTTCAAAACCAGAGTCTAGTGTTTGCATACCAGCGGGACTAACTATCCCATACTGACTAATCATAGTTGGCAATTCGCTAAGATCACTCATATTAAAAACCAGATCAAATAATTTCAAAAACTGGTCTTTATCTGCAGGAAGCACACAGCCTGAAACAAATGTAATCAGGTTTTTTTTATGCTTCCATTTATTCCATTTACTAACCCTTGAATACACCTTGTTAATTCCCTTCTGCCTCACAGAACATGCTATTACACCAAGCAAATTTGCTTCTTCTTCATTCTCAGTAGCTTCAAATCCCATTTTGTCAAGGGTTTTTTGCACCCTCTCCCCATCGGAGATATTCATCTGACAACCCAACTGCACAATGTGATACTTCATTTATTTCTATTCAATTAAGTCTATAAATGGTTGATTAAAAGTAATTTGAAAAATTAATTTTTCAAGACAGCAAAAGTACAATTTTTTTAATTTAAAATGATTATAAATAAATTTTGAGTATGTTTAATTTTATTACTTTTATAAGTTAATTTTGAATTTGTTGAGCATGGCAGAAAAAAATAATGAAAGCGAAAATCTTTCCAGAATAAAAGATATCCTTTTTGGAGAAGACCTCCAAAGTATAGACGAGCAATTTAAAGCCTTTAAGGATGAAAGGTCAACTGCATTTGAACAGCTGAAACAGCAACTTGATGAACGATTCAAGAAAATAGAAGACTTATTATCACGAAAAAGTTCTGAAGTTGAAAAGGTTCAGGAAGAAAGCATAGAGGTGCAAAAAACTATTAATCAAGACTTTAAAAAAGAGATGTCAAAAGTTACTCTTGATGTGTTAAAAGAAAAAGTAAGAATTGAGAAAATAATTAATAATAATGATGATGTTTTTAGTGAGAAAATAACACTCATGCGAAAGGAATTAGAAAGCATGATTGAA
>Ga0164315_10004271_pt1 | contig 11091 bp, 11 predicted proteins | sample GuaBasSedimGuay6_FD_113737 | JGI IMG/M metagenome (GOLD analysis project Ga0164315, IMG submission 113737) | Subseafloor sediment microbial communities from Guaymas Basin, Gulf of California, Mexico - Guay6, Core 4569-2, 0-3 cm | ecosystem: Environmental > Aquatic > Marine > Hydrothermal vents...
AAATAGAGACAATCAGCAGCTAAGATTCCAAATAAAAACATCTAGGGAGGTCGGATACCTTAGATGTTTAAAAGAGTAGAAGATGAGAAAAGTATATGATAGAATAATCAGAACCTCTAATGAAAATAATATTGAAATATTAACAACAATTCCTGAGTTAAGAGAAATTGCAGTCGCTTCTTCTACTGGAGAAAGCCTGCTTAAATCCCGACCGGTAGAGTCCGAAAATCTGAAGCTAATGTTAAAGGAAATATTTTCGAAGGTAGCTGAAAAATGAAAGAAATAGCAATAATAAGTGGCAAAGGTGGAACGGGTAAAACAAGCATTACAGCGGCTATTGCAAGTTTGGTGAAAAATGTTGTAGTTGCTGATTGTGATGTTGATGGTGCTGATCTTCACATGCTTTTGGAAAGTAAAAAAAGGTATGCAAAACCATTCCTTGGAGGAAAGGTAGCCTATATTAGAAATAATGATTGTACCTCCTGTGGTAAATGTATAGAAGTTTGCCGTTTTGGTGCAATAACTGATGATTTCCATGTGAAAGATGTTGGCTGTGAAGGATGTGGGGTATGTGTTCATTTTTGCCCTGTAAAGGCTATTGATTTTCCAATTTCTGATTGTGGAGATTTGGTTGTTTCTGACTGCTCCTGTGGAACGATGGTTCATGGTCATCTCAATCCAGGCGCAGAAAATTCAGGGAAACTGGCAACTTTCGTAAGAGAAGAGGCTCAGTCAATTGTCAGTAAACTTAATTCTGAATCCACATCTGATTCAGCTATAGATTACCTGTTAATTGACGGCCCTCCAGGAATAGGCTGCCCTGTTATAGCCACGGTTACTGGTGTAGATCTTGTTTGTGCTGTTACAGAACCTTCAATTGCAGCAAAACATGATTTGGAAAGATTAATGAGTCTTTGTTCTCATTTTAAGGTTCCTGTTGCTGTAATTGTGAATAAGTGGGATATAAACAAAACACTTACAAAACAGATAGAGGAATATGTAATATCCCGTGGCGGGACCTCTGTAGGAAGAGTTTCGTGGAGTAAAGACTTTAGAGATGCACAGATGGAAGGAAAGCCTGTTACCAGTTACCGTGGAAGTATTTGTGCTTTACAAGTAGAAAAGATCTGGGCAAATATTCAGAATTTGCTGGATTCAACAAGCAAATGAGGAGTGGTAGATGAGAGAAACCGATTTAATACTTCGTCCTGTTACTTTTGGTCCACTGAAAGATGCTAATTGTAGAGCCCATTATAAAGGTCCCTGTGGAGACACCATGGAATTTTGGATAAGGGTTGAAGATAGTAAACTATTACAATGTACATTTACAACTGATGGATGTGAAACTTCTTCTTATTGTGCAAATGCGATTGCTGAAGATATTATTGGTAAAACTACAACTGAGATTACTAATCTTAAAGTAGATGATTTTGCATATATCTTAAAAGAACTTGATATGGTAGAGACTGATTGTATAAAGCTGGCACTTATTACTTTACAGAAAACTGTTAGTTCCTTTGTTAAACAAAACTGTGGTGGTCAATGTAAATCATGCAGTATTTCCGGTTGTGATTCCCGTTCTTCTGATTCAGATGAAGATAAAGATGAAGATAATGATACAGATAAAAGTGCAGAGGGTGAAGCTGCTGCAAATATCCCTACCGGTCAGATTGTTGATAACAGTTACAAATCAAAAGAACAGCAGAATATTATTGTTCTCTCAGGAAAAGGTGGTGTAGGGAAGTCTACTGTAGCAGTGAATCTTGCAACAAAGCTTGCTCAGGAAGGCAATAAAGTTGGTCTTATTGATATTGATTTTCATGGCCCTTCAATTCCTGTAATGCTTGGAATAAAAGGAACGCCTGTTGAGTCTGACAATGGCAGGCTAAAACCTTACATTCGAGGTAATCTTAAAGTTATGTCCATTGGATTTCTTCTTTCCCAAAGTGATGCTCCTGTTATTTGGCGTGGGCCAATGAAGATGGGTGCCATCAAACAATTTCTTGATGATGTTGATTGGGGTTTACTTGATTATCTCGTAATTGATTCTCCCCCGGGAACGGGCGATGAGCCATTGTCAATTTGTCAGGCTCTGGAAGGTCAGCACAACAGGGCATTAATAGTAACAACTCCACAGGAAGTGGCTGCTTCTGATGTAAGACGGTCTGTAAATTTCTGTAAAAAAATGAATTTACCTATTGCAGGGATCCTTGAGAATATGAGTGGTTTTACTTGTCCTCATTGTAATGAAACAACTAACATTTTTAGTACTGGTGGAGGAGAAAAGATTGCCAACACCTATGGTATTGCTTTCCTTGGGGCCTTACCTGTTGACGCTCATGTTGGAGTGACCTGTGATGAAGGTTTGCCATTTGTAGATAGAGATGATGTAGGTAAAATACAAGGTCACTTTAATAAGATTGTAGACAAAATAATTGATTTTGAAGTATTACCTGAAAAATAGATTTGATGATAGATCTAGATATTAGATTTAGATAATGGAATTTAGATAGTAGATGTAGATAATGTTGATTGAGTTTGTTGTATTTAATGATTTTTAATTGAAAGAGGTAAATTTAATGAGATTTGCTATACCTGTAGCTAATGGAAAACTTACGATGCATTTTGGTCATTGTGAAGCATTTGTGATTATTGATGTTGACAGTGAAACAAAAAAAATTGCAAAGCAGGAAGAAGTTAAAGCTCCTCCTCACGAGCCGGGACTTCTTCCTAAATGGCTTGGTGAACGGGATGTTAATACTATAATTGCCGGTGGTATGGGGCAAAAAGCTCAAAGCCTTTTTTCTCAACAGAACATACAGGTAATTGTTGGTGCTCCTTCACTTGCTCCTGATGAATTGGTTAATTTATATTTATCAGACAAGCTGGTTTCAGGTGCAAATGGCTGTGGGCATGGTGAGGGACATACTTGTGATCATTAGCTCGCCACATTTTTTGAGGTTTTACTAGAGAATAGACTAACGTTTTTATATGAGAGACAGATGACTTTACATGAGAGACAGATGACTTTATATGAGAGACAGATGACTTTACATGAGAGACAGATGACTTTACATGAGAGACAGACGACATTCAATAATGAGAAAGAATAAACATTCAATATTAATTTCTTTTTTCGTCCTGTTGTTATGTTGTACATTTTTATTTTTTCAGCATTTTCAGCGATTTCATTATTGTAGTGATAGTCATTGCAAAAATAGTTTATCCTCTTCTTTATATGGTAATTCTTATGACGAAGAAAATCCCGATATTTGCCGGTCCAGTTGTTCTCATAATCAGAGTTTCCCCTTTCAGTATAATAATTTCTTTGTAAGTAATTTGTCTTTAATTATTAGTATGCCTTTAGTTGGTAACTGTTGTAGTTATAATGCAGCATTTAATTTGATTCGTGATGATGGCAGCTTATGCATTTTTGCCTGCTCTTCAGGTTATGCAACAGGAAATGATATATGCTGTGCATGTACGGGGACTCGTGGTTTTCAATCGTTTCATCGGTCGTTATTAAAAGCAGATCTTAAGTCCTCCTCAGGTAATGTGAAAAGTTCAAGAGGCCCTCCCTTAACATTGTAAATTGTTGTAGATTTTGGTTTTGCCTGCGAATTCTTTCCAGGTTAGATGCATATTGGGAATTTGTTTTCATTTGCAATTGTTAAGGGGTGCTTTCTTTGAGAAGATTAATTAGTAAATTTATTAAAACTTACATGCTTTTATTTCCATTATTAATTCCTGTTTCAGTTTTTCTGTTGTGTTTTTGTCTTATCATTTCATTACCTCAAGTTTTGCAGGCAGAAGATTTTGGCTCTTTAGATGATTTAAGAAGTAGTGCGTCAATTGTTGCCAATGCAGAGGAAAAAAATGTTTCAGTCAGTAAAAAAGAAGAGGAATTAACCGGTACTTCACCAGATACCAATCTCAATGCTGAAGATACGAGTTTTGTTAATCGTGGGCTTTCTCTTCAGAGGTTGAACCCTGAATTTAGTATTACCGGGGATTTTCTTTATAGTGTATCGGATCAGTCGACTCTTGATGGTGGAAAGTCAGACTTCCTCTTTCGTGGTCTTGGTTTACATTTTGAGAGTTATCTTGACCCATATACGCGGTTAAAGGCAGCTGTCCCTGTAAATGAAAATGGTGCAGAACTTGGAGAAGCCTATATCACAAGTTTTGGATTCGGGAAGTCATTAAACCTTACTTTGGGAAAGTTCAGGCAAAATTACGGAGTAATAAATCGCTGGCATAAACATGCTCTCGATCAAGTTGATTTCCCTCTTGCTCTTCGGCAAATTTTTGGAAATGGTGGTTTGAACCAGACAGGTTTGTCTTTAGATTGGGATTTATCGGGCTACGGGCGAATAACTGAAAACCTGTCTCTTCAGATTACAGATGGAGATAACAACTCTGTCTTCGGGCAGAATGAGTCAAATCGTCCATCTATTCTCGGAAGATATTCAAATTACAGGGACATTACCAATGATAAGTATTTTGAGTTTGGTATCTCCTTTCTCACCGGATGGAACAATATTTGGAACGTTTCAGGTGTCGCTGAAGATGATGAACTAATGACAACTTCACTGGCCATGGATTTTACAATAAACAATGAGCCTGCTGATAAGATGCGATATAAAAATAGCGAATGGAGGCTCGAAGCATATTATCTGGATAAGAAGGTTCTTGCTCCTGACGGATCAGGGCAAGATAATCTTAAGGCCTGGGGCTTCTTCACATCGTGGCAGCAGAAAATATCGAGGGTCACAGAACTTGGTTTAAGGTACGACTATTACAGTCCTGATACAAAAACCTATGATGTATCAGGTTTTGGAAATCATGCAACTAATTCAACTGATGGTAATCAGTGGATGATTTCTCCCTATGTAACCTGGTACAAAACGCCTTTTGTTCATTATCGCATGGAATTTAATCATATTGACAATGGCAGTCTTTTAGAAGATGAGAATAAACTGACCTTTCAAGTAGTTTTTGCTGCCGGCCCTCACAAACATGAGCGTTATTAAGAATTATTGATTGGAGTTGTTGAATATGAAATTTTCAAATAGAAGTACATTGAAGTGTCTCTCAATTGTCATTGTTATTTTGGGCATGTTTCCTTATTCTGTGCAGGCTAAAGCAGATGAAGGCAGAATATTAAACGTTGTAGCTACATTACCTGATTATGCTTGTATTGTCAGAGCAATTGGAGGAAACAGGGTAAGTGTTTCCAGCATTGTTTCAGCTAATCAGGATGCTCATTTCATTCGTCCCAAGCCTTCATTTATTCGCAAGGTAAAGCATGCAGAGCTTCTGGTTACAACAGGTCTTGATCTTGAGTTGTGGTTACCTTCAATTGTCAATCGTTCAGGAAATCGTAATATTGCAAGTGGTAACGATGGTTATGTTGCTGCTGCGCAAGGTGTATTTATGCTTGATGTTCCTGAAGTAGTATCGAGAAGTGAAGGGGGGCTTCATCTTTATGGTAACCCTCATATTACTTCCAGTCCCCTCAATATGAGAGTTGTTGCAAAAAACATCTGTACAGGTCTGATTAAAAATCTTCCTATGTATGCAGATGAGTTTACTCAGGCGAAAATCGACTACATCAGAAAACTTGATGAAATGCTCTATGGATCAGACCTTGTGAAAATGTTAGGTGGAGATTTGCTGTCAGATTTAGCTGTTAAGGGAAGATTGATTCCTTTCTTAAAGGAGAAAAGCTTTAAGGGAAAACCATTGTTGAATTTCCTGGGAGGTCAACTGAAGAAGGCTCTTCCGTTGAGAAATTTGCCCATTGTGACTTATCATGAAAACTGGGTATATTTTTCTAAACTTCTGGGATTAAATGTTGTGGCTACCTTAGAGCCAAAACCGGGAATACCACCTTCCGCAAGACATAAGTTGAAAATCTTAAGAATCATTAAAGAAAATAATGTAAAAGTTATTTTTTCTGCCAACTATTTTAACTCAAGGTTGATTGATTCAGTTGCCGGTCAGACAGGGGCGAAAGCCGTTGTAGTTCCTGTTTATGCAGGAGGAAGTTCAGAGACCCAGACTTATTGCAATCTTTTTAGTTATTGGGTCAATTCGTTGGTTGTTGCATTTGAAAAAAAGGGAATGTGAGTAATGACAACTGAAACGATAGTTAACTGGAAGAATGTTTCTCTTGGATATAGGGAATCTGTAGTTTTATCAGATGTAAACCTGCCTGTAAAAAAGGGTAGTATTGTTGCTGTTGTTGGTGCAAATGGTTCTGGTAAATCAACTCTTCTAAAATCTGTTTTAGATAGTAGTCTGCTTTTATCTGGTGAAGTTCTTAAGGGTGCTGGTTTGAAGGCAATAGGTTATGTTCCTCAAAGGCATGCATTGAAAGCTCATTTTCCTCTGAAAGTCTTAGATGTGGTATTAATGGGAACATATCACAGGTGTACAATGGCAGGAAGTCCTTCAAAGAAGGAAATTAACAGTTCAAGAGAGGCTCTGGACAGAACTGGTATGCTGGATAAAGAACACTTGTTTTACAGGGATCTCTCAGGAGGGCAACAGCAACGGGTGTTGATTGCCAGGGCTTTGGCAGTATCTTCTCCTTTAATGTTTCTTGATGAACCTTGTTCTGGTATGGATTTACCTTCTGAAAATGAAATATTGGAGCTTCTTCAGAAGTTAAATAGTGAAGAATTATCAGTAGTAATGGTTACTCATTCTTTAAAAATAGCTTCTATTGCTGCTGAAGTTGCAATTATTCATAATGGTACTTTAGTGTTCGGGGAAGTTTCTGAAATGTTGAGTTTTGAGAATATTTCAAAGCTCTATGACATACCTGCTTCTAAATTAAAACGGGAGTCAATATTTTATGTTTGAGTTATTATCAGATCCTTTGATGTATAATGCTATTGCTGCAGGAGTCATAATTGCCGCAACATTTAGCCTTCTTGGTATTTTTGTAGTATTAAGACAGGTTGTATTTGTCGGTATTGCCATGGCTCAGGCAGCTTCTGCCGGCGTTGCCTTTTCATTTTTTATAGCTGCAGTTAATATTCCTATAATTGTTTCTATTGTTGCTTTGGTTCCTCCGACAGTAGCACGTATAATTTGGCCTGCATTGTTTACCTTTCTTGCTATATTTATCCTTTCATTTATCAGTCATAATAGAAAAAGTACTGCAGATGCCGGGATAGGCCTTGTCTTTTCGATATTGTGGGCTATGGCAATAATATTCGTTGCAAATTCAGGTCATGGTATTGCCCGTGTCAGAAATCTCATTGAAGGTGATCTGTTGATGATTTCCTCCGGTGATTTGGTAATCGTTTTTGCACTTTCTGTTGCTGTTATTCTATCTATTCTTTTGTTGTTTAAGCATCATCTTCTTATTAGTTATGATTCAGAGATGGCTTTGGCATTAGGATACAAGGTTAAGGTATGGACCTACGGCTTCTTTCTTATGCTCGGTATTGCGATTGTTATTGCCATACCTTATGGAGGATTACTTACAATTTTTACATGGATGGTTATTCCTCCCTTCGCCGGTCTTTTTGTTGGCAGATCGGTAAACGAGGCTGCTGTTTTTTCTGTTGTTACGGCAGTGTTGTCTGTTTTTGCTGGTCTTAGTTTAAGTCTATACTGGGATTTTCCTGCATCTCCTTTAATTAATATATCTTGTGTGTGTATTGCTATATTTCTTGGTAGTATTAGAATGTTTGTAAGCAGGGGAATTAACAGGTCGATAAATTTACAGTTAAATGGAGTCTCAATGGACATTAGAATTTTATTTTCTATCTTCGTTTTATTTATATTTACTTTTATGAGTGGTTGTTTCTCAGATAATAATGCCCTGTTATTTCATTCAGGTGTTGGTCAGCGATCTTCTCTTCTTGACATTCAGGCAGTATTTGAGAAGGAGCATCCTGAGATTGCTGTAAATTTTGCCTATAAAGGGTCTGGTTATTTCATTGCAGATATTGAACGTTCTAAAAAAGGTGATATTTATTTGCCTGGTGAAGAGTTTTATATGTTGCAGGCTTTAGAACGAGGTCACATTTTAAAGTATGATCCAAAAACAGATGTTGCAGCATATTTTATGGTTGTAATTACTACACCTAGAGGTAACCCGGCGAAAATTACAGGGATAAAAGATTTTGCCCGTAAAGGAATACGAATTGGTCTTGGTAATCCTAAAGCTTGTGCCATAGGCATTTGGGATGAAAAAATATTAAAAAGGGCCGGTATTTGGAAGGAAGCTCAGGCTAACTCAGTACAAAGTGCTAAGTGTATTGCTGAAAAGCTTGCATCCGTTCAAAACAGAATTGTTGATGGAACTTTGATGTGGGCACCAACTGCTGTATTGGCTTTACGTGATCTTGAAATAATTCCTCTTGCTCCAAAATACAGGGGCTTTGTCCGATTGCCTGTTGCTGTCGTTAAGTATACAAAAGATGAGAAGGCAGCAAATAAGCTCAAATCTTTAATACTGTCAGATAGAGGGAAAAATATATTTCGAAGTCACGCTTATTCCATTACACCCGGTGTTTTAGATGAACAGGGGTTTTGTACTGATGGAGGGGTTGGGAGTGCAGAAGATTGTAAATATCTTGTAGCAGCTGCAAAGGTAGTAAAAGATGAATCGATGAAAGTGAATAAAGACACTGTAGGTCATCTTGCAGGTGAGGTTAAAAGACAGAGAAAGACAAAACGTCCCGGTGCTTTTTAATTATCTTGAGTTAGGAGTAAAGTGGTTTCACTGAAAAAGGTGGGTTTTTGGCCTCTTGTTTGTTGTGTTGCTCTTTTCCTGATTCTTGTAGCCTATCTTTTTCTTCTTGCCAGTAATCTTATGTATCTGGGACTTTCAGATCTATTGATTTTTCTCCCACGAGAGAGGCTCTGGGTACGTGTTGGCTTGACCTTGTATACATCTGTAATTGCAACCTTTTTTTCATTGGTTATAGGTATTCCTGCAGGTTATGCTCTTTCGAGATTAAAGCTTCCGTGGCCGTCACTTACATCAACGTTACTCGATCTTCCTGTTATGGTTCCTCCTGCTGCTATTGGTGCTTTTTTACTTGGTTTTATGGCTTCTTTTCCTGTAAAAAATGTTTGTGAATTTCTAAATATTGAGTTTGCTCACAATACTGCCGGAGTTATTCTTGTACAGTTTGTTGTGACTCTTGCTTTTTGTTGCCGCTTAATGAAGGCTGGTTTTGATAATGTAAACCCACGGTATGAAGCTGTATCACGTTCTCTTGGAAGTAGCCTTCCCCGCACTTTAAGAAAGGTAACTTTACCAATGGCAAAGAATTCAATAATTGCCAGTGCATTTATTGTATGGGCCAGGGCAGCTGCAGAATGGGAGGCTCTTATGATCTTTGTTGGTGGAATAATGGGTAAAACAGATGTCTTACCTTTTTCTGTTTATCTTGACTGGAATGGTGGCTTAATGGGTGAGGTTGTCACCTACAGTTTAATTTCCATAGCAATGGCCGTTTTAAGTATGAGTGCTATGTATTTTATAGGAGGTAGAACTCGTGCCTTCTAAACTATCTTATTTTTCCAAAAGGCAAAAGGCACAGATCCTTAATTCGGTTCTCTATTTGATTATCATTTTGGTTTTGCTTGCTACCTGCTGGTTGTTTCTCTCAAATGTTGATACTCTCTTCCCTGATGAAACTTATCATCAGGTAGAGGGAATGGATCAATGGCGTAGTGGCGGCGAAACAGTATCTGAAGAAAGAATGTCTTTTGGGGGAGGGTTCTGGAAAAAACCAGGATTCTGGCGATCCGTTAATATAACTTTTGTTTCATCAACAATTACAATGATAATAGCTGCATTAATTGGTATTCCCGCAGCTTATGCTTTATCAAGATATAAGATTCCCGGAGGCCGGTTTATAGATATTCTTCTTGCATCAATAATTGTATTGCCTTCATCTTCTGTAGGTTTATGCCTGATTGTCATGTTTCAGTTTACCTGGCTATTTGACCTTCAAAAGTTACTTGATATGCATCTTGTTTACAGTCTTCCCGGGATTGTTGTTGTTCAACTGGTCTTATCACTGGCAATGGGTATTCGGGCTTGGAAAGCCGCTTTTGATGACTTTAATCCGCGGTTTGAGTTAGTTGCCCGATCTCTTGGCAGTTCATCGTGGAGAAGCTTTAGAACAGTGACTTTACCTTGTGTTAAAGGAGGATTGATTGCAGGATGTATTGTTGCATGGGCTAGAGCAGCAGCTGAATTTGGAGGTATTCTAATTTTTTGTTCTACTTTTTCTGAACGTCCTGAGAGTTATTTTTCTTCTGTAACAAAGGCTATAGGATTAAATAATGCTGACAATCTTGCAGTATCGATGTGGAGTCATATTGAGTACGGAAATCTTGAGTTAGGTTTTGCTATGGGATTTACACTGGTTTTAATCAGTGCCTGCTCAGTTTATATAATACATAGATTGGGTGGAAAGAGTTATCAGTGGTGAGTAATACGTGTTCTTGGTAAGCAAAAAATGTCAGTGGTGAATAGGTCCGTGTTTTCGGTAGGCAAAAAATGTCAGTGGTGAATAGGTCCGTGTTTTCGGTAAGTAAGATATATTAACGGTGAGTAAGTGATGATAAGTATAAAAAATTTAAGTATAGATCTTGGAGAATTCCACTTAAAAGATGTCTGTCTTGATATAAAAAAAGGCGAGTACATGGTTTTGTTAGGGCCTACAGGCGCGGGGAAAACAGTGCTTGTTGAGTGTATCGCTGGTCTTTTTGATCCGCCAACAGGAAGTATTTTAGTTGATGGACATGATGTGGTCGGGCTTTACCCTGAAGAGAGAAATATTGGCTATGTTCCTCAGGATTATGCCCTTTTTCCAAATATGACGGTGGCAAAAAATATAGCCTATGGTCTGGAAGCTCGTAAGATTGAAGAAAATAAAATAGCTGAGATTATTAGAGAAATGATGGAAATGCTGGGTATTACACATCTCTCTCATCGCTATCCTTTAAATCTAAGTGGAGGCGAAAGACAGCGAGTGGCACTTGCAAGAGCACTTGTCACAAAGCCTGACATTCTACTTTTAGATGAGCCACTTAGTGCTCTTGACGAGA
>Ga0164315_10004272_pt1 | contig 11090 bp, 7 predicted proteins | sample GuaBasSedimGuay6_FD_113737 | JGI IMG/M metagenome (GOLD analysis project Ga0164315, IMG submission 113737) | Subseafloor sediment microbial communities from Guaymas Basin, Gulf of California, Mexico - Guay6, Core 4569-2, 0-3 cm | ecosystem: Environmental > Aquatic > Marine > Hydrothermal vents >...
TCGATTGATGAAAATTTTACTGGTTGAGAATAAGTAATTATCGAAATGAATAAAAATAGAATAAAAAATCTTGCTTTCATTTTGTCCCCACCATTATTTTGAAAATAATTTAGTTTGTAAATTTTGCAACCCTCTAAATAAATCGTACCTCATTCACATTACTTTTCATAAGAGTTTTGACGTATCAGCTGGTGTTTTGTTCTTTGATCTAATTTCGCTACGAAGAGGAGGAAACGATGCTCCAATGAATCCATTTGAAACGAATTGAAATGTAATCAGTTGAGGGGGAAGATTTTGGTATTTTAAAAATCAATCGACTAAACTGCGAAAAAGCATTCCTAGAAATGTAATAAGAATAAATTAAAATATTTTTGACAATATTATTTTACCCTCTATTTTTATTTTGCTCATTTATCAATCTAATTTATTAATAAGAACGCCATAGTTCTATTCTTTTATTCTGATAACCTAAATATAGATCGTCTTGGTCAAAGCATAAACCAGTTACTGTTGAGTCTGCAATTGTATCTACAGATGTAACTTCAAAATCATAATTTGTTCTGATCAGAATATCTTGTTGAGAGCTATCTACTCCAAGCAAATAAAACGAAGATTCATAATAATCTATTGCATAGATGCCATGTTCAGTAGGGTCAATAAAACCGAATGAAAATGTTTTATCAAAACCATTCAAAAATGGGTGTAGTTTATCAACAATTCGAGCACGATACTCTTTTGGAGAGTTGAGATTTTTATATAATAATAGAAGAGAATCCTTCTCCTCAATAAAACATATTCCACTTGGTTGCCAGGATAGCGAAATTGAATCTGTGCTAATATATAACAGCTCTCCAATTGCTGAATAACAGAAAATTGTGGACATCCTTTTAGACTGCAAAAATATGTTTAGGCTATCATTTGTGATGGCAAAATATCCTTGACCATTTAATCCCAAATCAAAATTATCCACAAGAAATATATTTTGATCTTGTTTCTCAAATCGAAATAAATCAATTTGTGAGCCAGCATTGAGGGATAAATCATTATTTGTAGTATAGAAAGAGTTGTGCATGTAAGTGATATCTGATATATCATCATAGGCTAGATTTTTAGTGGTATTAGGGTTAATCGAATCATTACAACTCTGAAAAAACAATAATGATAAAAGTAAGACCAAACTTAAAGTTAATTTGTTTTTCATTTTTCTCCCGATATATTTATTTGTTGTTTGGAACATATATTATTTCCCATTAATTTATGTTTCCATCGATCTCTTTTTTATCATTCCACCTTTAGTATCTTTTATACTATTCATAATGATAAATGCGTCAGAGTCAATTTTATTAATTTCTCTCTTAAGACTTGCAATTTCAAGTCTTGTAATTACAGTATAAATAATGTCAATTTGTTTCAAAGAATCACCCTTTTTACCATATCCTCCCTTCCCAGCATATATTGTAACACCTCTTCCTAATTCCTCAGTAATCATCAATCTTATTTTTTCGCTCTCATCAGATATTATTGTTATTCCAGTGTATTCTTCAACACCTTCAATTATAAAATTTATTGTTCTCGCAGCAGCCAAATATGTTAGTATAGCATACAAAGCAATCTCTATTGATAATATGTAAGCTCCAAAAGAAAATATAATAATGTTGAGAATAAATACTATGTCGCCAATGGTTAGACCTGTTCTTTTGCTCAAAAAAATTGCTAATACCTCAGTTCCATCTATTACAGAACCACCTCTAATTGCTAATCCTATTCCTGCACCTAAGAAAAATCCACCAAAAACAGCAATAAGTAATTTATCAGATGTAATTAAAGGATAAGGGATGAAGTGAACCACAAATGCAAGTACAATTATTGCTATTATACTCTTAATAGCAAATTGCTTCCCAATTTGTGAATATCCAAGTATTAGAAATGGTAAATTAATTGCTACAATAAGTATGGACAAGGAGATATTTGTTGTTTCAGATATCAATAGAGAAATACCCATCGCACCACCATCGATAAATGAATTAGGCAGCAAAAATCCTTTTAGACCAAAACCAGCTGAAACAATGCCAATGAGAATCAAAAGAATATCTTTTATAATATGTGCAATATTTGATTTAAAAATCTTAACCTCGCTTAATATACATTAAGTTGCTTGTAAAGTTTGATCATTAAAACTAGAAAAAAAAAACAACATATTCAAAAACTAAAAAGACCAGGTGAAAAAGTAGTCAACAACATCGATGAGTTAAGTTGAGCACTAGATATAAAAAGGGATAAACTAATTGCTTACCCCTTGAATACTTTTTATTTATATAAAATCATATGATATTATTTCAATAATATCATTTTTATAGATTTTCTAAAATTACCACTTTCTAGACGATAAATATATACGCCTGAACTCAAATTTCTAGCATTAAAACGTACTTCATAATTCCCAGCTTTTTGTGCTTTATTTACAAGAGTTGTTACCTTGCGTCCAAGAACATCATAAACTATCAACTTAGTATTTACCGCCTCACTATTTAAATTGCTTGGTATAGAGTAATTAATAGTTGTACTTGGGTTAAAAGGATTTGGATAATTCTGCATAAGGGCAAAACTCTTTGGCAATGCACCACTGGTATTTTCATCAATGGCAGTTATTGGTGTATCAAAACTTAAGTTATCTATATAAAGTTCTGATCCACTATGTTGAGTATAGTAGAACGTCATTAGTACAATTGAGGCAGAATCAGGAGTTTCAGATGTGCTGTAGCTTATGGGTGCCTCTAAGAGTGTCCACTCTGATACCACTTGTGGCGAGGAATATTCTAATTCACCGACAAGTACTCTATTCTTATAAAAAGAACCAACTACATGCATAGAATCACCATCTACTGGAAGATATTTATAATACAAAAATAAGGACGCGGGTCTGTAATCAATTGGAAATGCCGGTGGAAAATAATCAGGTTCAAGGTCGTTCGGATATGAGCCATAAGAAAGTGCTACACCATCAACCCCGTTTGTAATATCAGATTTGATAATCATGGAATATTCTCCACTTTCGGGAGGATAACTTTCCGCATTTTTTTCAATTGAAAATGAATACGTTGAGGGTGAAGTAGGTAGAAGACCTAACCATTGAGATGGTCTTTGGTACACATTGTTAGAATTATCAGGATCAGAATAACTTTCCCAAATTTCAAAATCATAATTTGGAATTTGGGCATTTGTGAGTGCCGTAATTGAAATTAAAACTACAAAAATAGTAATTAAATTCTTCATGATATTTTTTCCTTTATTATTTTGAAAATTCGACAATCGCAACTAATGACCTCTTGCTACTCCGTAAACTGAGTGGCATTAAAACAGAGAGACTAAAAATTACATTTATTTATACTTATCTAATTTTCACAAAATTATAAAGCTACAAAAACAATAATCATCTTCAGACCTTAATATACTAATTTACAAATTCATAACCTGTGTAACAACTTTTTTTTAAACCAGAGTTCTCTTCAACACAATGTCAGCAGGTCAAATATCAGTTCTAAATATTTAAGGAACAAAAAGGATATTGGTGTTGTATATGCCTAGGAAAATCAACAGAAATGCTAATTCAAAAGAATAGTTTAAGTTTTTTCTCATAAGAAACTTGGTTTGAAAAAACATTCCTTATTTGACAGATTTATCTCTTTTTATTTTTATGGATTATAAGTAAATTTTATTTACCTTTAAATTAGCTTAATGGGATATGGGCATATCATATGAAAAAAAATAGTTTACACAGTAATTTCACAAAAAGAGTACTTCTCGAAAACAGAAAATATATTGATTTTGCTATTAATAAGGGTTTCCCGAAAATTCTAAGGGGAAATTACTCACTTCTGGTTATTACAGTTTTAGTAGTTGTCTCAATTTTATTTTTCTTCTCAGAAGGAACAGTTAGTTCAAATATTCCAACATACAGTGTTAAAAGGGATTTGTTTTTAGTCTCCATAACTGAAAGTGGTGAAATAAAAGCAAAAAAATCAATTTCTATTACTGCACCAAGAATACGAGGCGCTCTAAAAATTATAGAATTAGTTCCCGAAGGTGATTATATCAAATCGGGTGATGTGGTTGCAAAATTTGATCCCACAGAAGCGATAGCTAGACTTACAGAAGCAGAATCGGAATTGGAGAAAACTCTTTCGAATAAAGATAAGTTAATGGCTAACCATGCTTCCAAAACTGCACAACTGAGATCAGATTTAAAAAGTTCAGAATTAAGTTTTGAGTTATCAAAGCTTAATATGGAACAGATGAAATTTGAAGCTGAAGCTAAGAGAAGAGAGGCAGAACTTCAACATAATAAGAATGAATTAAATTTTGAAAAGACCAAACAGACTTTTGAATCTAATAAAATAATACAGAGATCTGAATTAGACAATATGAATGTTGAAATTAGACAAACAAATAATGACTTAAAAAAGAGGCAGCGAGATGTCGATGCCCTGACTCTCACATCATCTGCTGAAGGTTTAGTAGTTTATGGTACTAATTGGAACAACCAGGGACAAAAATTTCAAATAGGAGATCAACCCTGGTCAGGTCAGGCAATAGCAACTTTGCCCGATTTATCACAAATGGAGAGTCGTACATTCGTAAATGAAGTAGATGTAAGTAAAGTAATAATTGGACAAAAAGTTGAGGTTAAGCTCGATGCATTTCAAGATAGCATTTTTGTAGGGAAAGTGGCAAATGTTGCAAGATTAGGTAAACAAAAAAATAATCAATCAACAATAAAAGTATTTGATGTTTTTATTGAGATCGAGGGTGTCTCAGAGATATTAAAACCTGGGATGACAACGAGTAATAAAATAATTATGGATGAGATTGACGATGTAATCTTTATTCCTCATGAAGCATTATTTGAAGCAGAAAAGGAATATGTTGTTTACAGAGAAGATGGTTCTGGATTTGAAGAAGTTTCTGTTACAATTGGAAAGAGGGGAGATAATTTTGTAATTATTAAGAGTGGCCTCGAGGATGGAGATATTGTTGCGTTAAGAAATCCAAATAAAGAAAACTTAACTGAAGGTGGAACCGAAGATAATTTTGTAGAAATGCCAGAGAATGGGAATTAGAGAAATGATTGTAAAAAGGTCATTGCGAATCCTTCCGATTTAATCGGGATGGGATGAAGCTCTGTGAGAGTCCCTTTGGGGCAATCTACTACAGATTACTTCGTCGTCCAAAAGCGGACTCCTCGTAATGACGTGGAAATTATAAACACATGAAAAAAATAGATCTATTTAAAATTGGTATTGATGAGCTGAGCGCTAATAAACTGAGAACATTCTTAACAATGATGGGAATTATTTTTGGAGTTGGCTCTGTAATATCGATGATGTCAATAGGGGAGGGAGCAAAGAGGGAAACTTTAGAACAAATTGAATTGTTAGGGTCCAATAATATAATAATTAAATCTGTTGAAGTAGAGACTGAGGAAGACGAAATAACTTCTTTTTCTCCAGGATTAAATCTAGACGACCTTTCTGCAATTAAAGTAATATCTCCTTTTCTTCATTCGTTAACACCTCAAAGAAATTCCAAAGACAAAGTAATGTTTAGATCAAATATTCTCGAAGCAAATATTATTGGAACAACTACAAATTATCCTAATACATTTAATTCAAAACTATCTTCGGGACATTTTTTTTCATCTCAGCATATGAAAAGTTATGCAAATGTATGTGTTATTGGTTCCGATATCAGCAAGAAATTATTTAAATATGGTGACCCAATAAATGAAAAAATTAAAATAGGGAATCTTTGGTTTACAATAATTGGAGTGATTTCTGCAAAAAAAAATATTACGGGAAATTCATCAACCACTAGTTTTAGAAATTTTAATCAAGACGTCTATATTCCACTCTCCACAATGAGTTATAAAATGGATATATATATTGAACCAGCCAAAAGAAAGGGAATAAGCTGGCGAGATAGGGGAAAAATTGCAAATGCAATTGATAGAAAATCCATTGATCAATTGACTGTTAAAGTTGACGGTGACGACAAGATGGTAGAAGTAGCTAATATAATCAAAAGAATTCTTGCCAGAAAACATTATAAAGTGGAGGATTACAGAATAATTATTCCCGAAGAAATTATGGCGCAAAAACAAAAAACTCAAAAAATATTTAATATTGTAATGGGTGCAATTGCCGGAATATCTCTATTAGTTGGGGGTATTGGAATAATGAATATTATGTTGGCTAATATTATGGAGCGGACCCGAGAGATTGGAATTAGAAGAGCTGTTGGAGCAACGCGACAAAATATTTTAAATCAATTTATTTTTGAAGCTTTAACAATCAGTTTTATTGGAGGGGTTTTAGGAATATTTACTGGTTATATATTAACCTCAGTCATTTCTGGCTATGCTGAGTGGCGGACTATTATTACCCCTTCGTCAATAATATTGGCATTTTCTGTTTCAGTAATGGTTGGATTTATTTTCGGAAGTTATCCCGCAAAGAAAGCTGCAGAGAAAGACCCAATAGATGCTTTAAGGTATGAATAGAAATTTCGAATCCGTCACTGGAACAATCAACTTTAAGAATTGTTCCCGCAGGGCGGGATGATGCTTCTACACGGAATCCATTTAGCTACAGAGATTCCCGATAGAAACATTCGGGAATGACCTTTTTTTGTAAACTATAACAATTTAATGGTTCAAAAATGAAAAAGATTCTTCAAATAGCAATTATGATTTTAATTCCAACTTTAAGTTTTGCTCAAGAAATTTACACTCTTGATAAATCAATTGATGTAGCTTTACAAAAAAGTTTTGGAATTACCAATGCCAAATACTCTTTAGTTGAATCCGAAAAAAAACTGGAGGCATTTAAAGCCAGTCTATATTCCAAGTTAGATCTGGAATTTGATCTGCCGAACTATTCAAATAATCTGACCAGCCAATTTAATCCGGCAACAGGGAAGGAAGAATTTTATTCTGTAGGCAGCTCCAGAATTGAAGGTCGTTTACGCTTAACTCAACCAATAATATATACTAACGGAACTGTAAGTATTATTGGAAGAGTTTTTGGGAGAGATCAATTTGGTACATATTCAAATAGCTCAAGGGACTATTTCTCAAATTTTGGAATTTCAATAAATCAACCTTTGTTTACATTTAATAATCAGAGAGCTAATTTAGAACGATCTGAAATAAATCTTGAAAATGCAAAAAGGAGTTTTACTCATGCAGAGCAAAATTTAATTTATGATGTAAAAGTCGCCTTCTACAATCTTTATAAGTTAAAAGAGGATGTTAAAATATCTGAAGAAAAATTGAAGCAAAACGAGGAATCTTTCGAAACGGCAGAAAATAAACGTAAAGCTGGACTTATAGCTGAAGTTGAAGCTATGCAGTTAGAGGTTGATTTAGCTTCAAGCAGAAATGATTTGCTAAACTCGAAACGATCTTTTATTGAAGAAATAAATAACTTTAAGATTCTTTTGGGAATAGATTCAGAGAAAGAGATAGATATTATATCTAATCTTTTATATACTCCTATTACTATTGATGATACTTCAGCAATTAACAGTGCATTGCAAAATAGAGCTGATTTATTAAATCAGGAGAATGATATTTATCTTTCTGGAATAAGGGTTGATGAGGTTGATGCACGAAGACAAATCAAGTTAGAACTTAATGCTAGATATGGGATCAGTAATAATAGCACCGAGGTTTCAAGTCTCTATAATGACCTGTTGGATGATGTAAATATTGCTTTAACTCTATCAGTTCCAGTATGGGATTGGGGACAAAACTCAATGGAAGTAGAAGCCTCACAAGCAAATGCTATGATTGAACAAATAACTTATAATAATCTAAAAAAGAGAATTCAAAATGATGTTATTGCAGCAATTAATAGAATTAATGCTGCAAAGGCAAGGGTAGAAGTTCTGAGCAGATCGGTGGATATAGCTGAGAAAAGTTACAACATATCGACGGAGAGATTTAAGTCTGGTACAATATCAAGTTTTGATCTGGCGCAAATACAACTTAGACTAACTGAAGCCAAAAACAATAGCCTTGGAGCTCTAATTGATTATAACCTTGCTATTGCAGATCTAGAACGAAAAACATATGTAAAATATTATTGAGTTGTTGGGCTTGTCCTCCATCATTCATTTACATATCCATAATTTTTCGTTCATTATTAATTATTTCAAGAGCCTGATCATCTGAAACTTCATTCATTGGAGTCATATAACTAACTATAACATGAGCCGCAGTTGCTCCAATTAATGAAGGTATAATTGGATTACCCAAGTAATTTGAAAGGGGAGTAATAGCAAGTATAATAAAAGAAATTACTGATCCACTAATCATGGCAGCAATTGCGCCCTGCCAAGTGGCTCTTTCCCAAAATCGACCCAGTATAGCTGTTACGCAGATGCCGGACATTAAAGTCGAAATCATTTTTGAAATATATCCGAGGATATCTTCAGAAAAAATTCCAAATGAAAATGCGAGAAATATACTAAAGAATATTGCCCATCGTGAATAACGAACAATATTATCTTTGTGAGGAACTTTGCCAGTAAACAAAATCCAGATATCCCGGAGTAAAATGGTAACAGCTGTTAGAGCATCAGAATCCCCAGAGGACATTGAAGCACTTAATCCACTTACCAGAATTAAAGTACCTAGGAGTGGAGGCAATATAGTTGTTGCCATAAATGGGAAAGCCATGTTGCTATTTGTTAAATCTGGATTTATTGTATTTGCACTAAGTCCAATAATAACGGGTAATATAGCGAACAAGAAATAAGCAATTGCTGAAATGTAAAAACTTTTTTTAACGACGGAAATATTTTTTGCAGTGTAAAGACGCTGCCTGAAAGAGGGGGCTGATAAAATTCCAACTGAAATTGAAACAGCCAGCGATATAGCAGGTATTAAACCGCTTTTCCCAATTCCTAAAAAAGATAAATTTTCTGGCGAAACTGTAGCCCTAATATTTTCGATACCACCAGCCGCTGGAATTGCCATTATTGCCAATATCACAAATCCAATAAAAAGAATTACTGACTGAATTGTATCTGTCCACACAACTGCTAAATAACCACCAATTATGACATATAACCCGAAGCCAACCGAAGTAATTAATTTGGATGTTAATAGATCGAGACCAGAAGTCCAGCTTAGATAAAAACTACCACCCAAAATGTGAGCACCCAACCAGCCGATAGATGCAAGGTATAGAATGATTGCGACTATACTTTTAACTCTTTTATTTGCTCCATAATAGAAAGCAATCTCTTCAGCCATCGTCATAAAATTATATTGCCGCATTTTCGAAAAAAGTAGTACTATAAGTATAAGTCCAACACCACCGCCAATGCCGAATAGTGCGCCACCCCAGCCATTTGCGTAAGCATTTGCAACAGCACCCATACTTGAACCAGTTCCAACAAGTGTTGCAATAACAGTCCCTAATAAGAGACCAAAACCTAGCTGGCGACCACCCATCAAAAAAGCTTCTCCACCTTTTTGCTTGCGTGAAACAAACCAACCGATAAATATCATAATGGATATATAAACAAAAAATACTATTAGGAATAATTGTGAATTGATATGCTTGCTCCTTGAGATTATTATTTAGTTAAGTATTGGAATTTGAATAATTAATTGATATTAATATTTTAAACCTCCAATAACTTCAGTGCGAATAATTGACCATTTATGGCCACAGCTGGAGCATATACGGTGTTCCCTATACCGTCTTGTTTTTTGCGTATATGTACTTCCACTGGAATCCGTTTGCGTTACAGTCTCACCACCTAAATACTCCGTCCAACTGTGTTCGCCTGTCCATTGATGACATGTTGCAGCATTGCAGCGATTATAGTCAAGATCATTGCGCCATTTATTGATATTCCTAAGAATCATACCCAAGCAAAAAAGTGCTGTTATAAAGAAATAATCGTTAAACGGATAAATATTCACCAGTAGTATGAGACTGAATGTATAACCTAATAATATTGTTCCCAGAATTGAATAAAATAGAATTCTTTTATTAAATAATTTTCGATTTAAGCTTTGTTTATAAACAACTTTATTAGTTATGATAAATGGGATTTTAATGATGAAGAAGAGTATTCCAAAGCCAATTAGAAAAATAAGAAGAACTACAATCCAGGTTAGCCACTCTGGCATATAATCTCGAATATCGATATGTATGCTTTCAGGATCTCCAGTACTTTCAAACAAATATTCCCAGTTTCCTATATAATTCCCAATCAAGTTTATACGTAGGATGGAAGAGAGAGGTAAATAACTGACCCAACTGGTTTTACTATTACCTGCATCAATATTCTCTATAAGGCTGCCCTTTAAATAAATACGTGCTCCGTAGTATTCATTATTTCTGTTGAAAAGGAAAATATTATTAAAATAGCAAATTTGCTCTCCATCGGTTATCTTTATTGCGGAAGGCTCTTTAAATTTCTCAATAAAATTTTCTAAAGATTTGCCTTTCCATTCTTCTCTAAAATTATCGAAATCATAGTACCAATTTTTGCGGCTAATAAATCTATTTGAATCTAAAACAACTCGAAAAAGGTAATCGGACATAAGCCAACCTTCGATTCCGTCCTCAGTACGTACTTTTGTCCAGAAAAGATTACTTTTCTTACCTCTTACTGTTTTCACCTCCTTGTATTCTTCCAAACGGGTTACGGCCGTTTTTTCATTCACTTCTTTTACAATTTTTCGGTCTGAACCAATAGCACCTCGGTTTGAAGCGATATGGCGGTTGTCCCCAGATGAATAATACTTGATAAACGTATTTTTGCTGGGCTTGAGATATTCTCCTTCTATCCATCCCATTGTTCCATCAGGCAGTTTTACTTTAAAATCATCCCAACGATTACTCTCCATAATCAATATACGTTGGCCCTTCTTAACATTACCTACAACTTCAGAAAACAATTTATTATTCGAGTTATTCAAATCCATAGAAAAATTTGAATAGAGTTTGCCTGCTTTGGCAATTGTTGCTTTGGTAGGTGCTACCATATTTTCACTACTTTGATCACAGGAA
>Ga0164315_10004275_pt1 | contig 11087 bp, 7 predicted proteins | sample GuaBasSedimGuay6_FD_113737 | JGI IMG/M metagenome (GOLD analysis project Ga0164315, IMG submission 113737) | Subseafloor sediment microbial communities from Guaymas Basin, Gulf of California, Mexico - Guay6, Core 4569-2, 0-3 cm | ecosystem: Environmental > Aquatic > Marine > Hydrothermal vents >...
GATGGCAGCCTGTCCGATTATCTGGAGGTATGGCCAAATGTCAACGCAGCGGTACTTGGCTACCTTAACCGCGACCAGTGCCGTACAATGGCCAACAGATTCGAGAGCATACCACCGCTGGTCGAAAATCATCTGACCATTACGAATTATCCGGCTCGACCTGTTGAAGAACTCGATACAGATCATGACGGTTTCCCCCCGGCTGGTACTCATCTTAATGGGGCTTTTTTTTGGAAGCATGGTGGTTCTGCCCTTGGCATGTACACTCGTGGTGGACACCCCCAGATGCTCTTGCGATTGGAAGAATTACTTGAGGACCATTATAAGCACTTAAGCGTTGATGGTTATAACGACTGGGGCAGAAACAAAGAAAGTCAGTGGTCACATCATCCGAAGGAAACGCATTCTGTTTCATGCGCTGGTGCCTTTGGCCATTTTTACCGTTCACTGTTTGACCTGAGGCCAACAGCAAATTCTTTAATAATAACACCTGCTTGCCTTAAGCAGGTAGAAAATCTTAAAGTAAATGAACCTGTCCGCTGGGGCGGTAAAGAGCTTTATTTAGAGCTTTACGGGAACGGCAAACTCACGAAGGCCACTCTGGACGGCAAAGAAATTGAGATTACTGATTCGCAGACAGTGGAAATCTCATTTGTCAGCTTGAACGAAAAGTCAAGCCTTAAGATGGAATTTGAATAGTCATCAACTATCGATGACAGGCTGATAAAAGATAAGAGAGTGTTTATTTTTTTGCCACAGGCGATGAATTTACATATTGGCCCAATCGTGGAGACTTTCATCACTTCAATCTTTAAGACAGTGAATTGATAAGTTCTCCTCCGCAAGGGTAGCACAATGAACTATTCATATAGTGCAAATACAGTGTCATGATTGGGATATGTAGTCGTTTTCTGAGAATTCGAAATGAAATAAGTTGCAATTATTTAATAGCTTCTAGGCAGGTGTAATTATGAAGGTACTGATCACTGGCGGCAATGGAATGATAGGCAGGTTTCTTATTTCTACTTTGAAGGATAAGTACGACTTTGTTGTATTCGGTAGGAGAGCTAAGCCCAAAGAGTTTGAAGTAGAGTATTGTCAGGGAGACCTGCTGGACTTCGACCAGATTGACAAGGCCCTTGAAGGTGTCCACAAGATCATCCACTTGGGCGCATTTGCCAGCATTAGCGAAGAAGCCCCCATACAGCAGCTTGATGTTAATGTAAAGGGTACATACAACCTTCTTGAAGCAGCAGCGCGGCATGATGTCAAAACAGTCATTTTTGCCAGTACTGCTTGCGTTTACGGCTTCGTGGCTGATGGCTTTTCCCCGGACTATTTTCCCATCGATGAGAAGTATCTGTGTCAGCCCAAAGATACTTATGGTTTCAGCAAGCTCGCAGGCGAGGAGCTATTCAAATACTATAGCAGACGATACCGTATCAATACGGTCATTCTCAGGCTCAGCGTTGTTATAGATGTGGACAGGGGCATATACTTCATGCACGATGAGGATACTAAATCAGGAATTGGTTGGGCATATATTGATGTTCGTGATGTGGTTGAGGTTATGCGGCTTTCATTAGAATCAAAGTTTGACAAGGCCGAGATATTTAATGTTGTGATGGATGGTGCGTTCTCACAAACTGATACGCTCACTTTACTCAAGAAGTATTACCCTACTTCGGATCTGTCACGCATGGCCGAGCTATGTAAAAATGATCCGATGATGGCGACATATTCGAATGCCAAGGCTAAACGAATGCTCGGATTTAAGCCGAGATACAAGTTTGGCGATTACTGCCAAAAGAAAGAAAAGCAGATGTGGGAAGACAAATAAACATCAATTATTTGAGTGTCTAAAGATTGAGTAATGAAGAAATTAGCGATTAATGGTGGAACGCCTCTTACAACAAAAAAATTTCCGCGATGGCCATGTTATGATAAAAGAGAGATTGATGCGCTGACCGGCGTCATTCAAAGCGGTGAGATAAGTGAGGTTATGATGTCTACTTACACAAAGACGATAAACCAGTTTGAGGAAAAGTTTGCAGCATACCTTGGGGCAAAATACGGAATATGCACTACCAATGGATCTGTTACAATCGAGATGAGTTTAAAAGCCGCGGGAATTGGCCATGGTGATGAAGTTATCGTTACGCCGACTACATTTGCAGCCCCTGCTATTTCCGCCCTTCAGGTTGGAGCAAAGCCCGTTTTTGTCGATATCGATCCGGATAGTGACTGTATGGATCCCGATATGGTACAGGGAGCGATAACTGACAAAACGAGCGCCATCATTCCGGTTCACCTTGGAGGACATCCTTGTGATATGGACAGGATTATGGCGATTGCCAAAAAACATAATTTAATAGTCATAGAAGATTGTGCTCAGGCACATGGCGGCAAGTGGAAAGATAAACGGCTTGGTTCTATTGGCGATATGGGCTCTTTCAGCTTTCAGCGCTCTAAGATGATGACCTCAATTGAAGGGGGAGCGATTACCACCAGCAATGAAGATTTGAGAGAGAAGTGTTATGCCCTTACCCACTACGGAAATGGTCCTGGAGAAGATGGTAAATGCAAATTTAACATCCTCGGATTTAACCATCGAATAACTGAGTTTCAGGCAGCCGTCCTGCTTGTTCAATTGGAAAAGATTGAAGTCCATGCTCAAACAAGACTAGATAATGCCCGGTATTTGACAAGCCGGCTATCCAAAATCGAAGGAATTAGGACACCTCCGGATTGTCCGGGACGGGCATACTATTCCTACTGTATCAAGTATGTTCCGGAGGCCTTTGGAGGTATTGCTGTAACTACTTTGATAGATGCCCTCAAAGCCGAGGGTATTTATGACTGTTTCGGGGTGAATATACCTAACTACGCCGATCCTATCTTTGTTACTGATATGGATTATAGTGAGGTTTTCTGTCCGGTGGCAGAGAAGGCGCACCGCGAGGGAATGGTATTGTCATGGAATATGCTAATGGGGCCACGAAAGGACATGGATCTTATTGCAGACGCCGTTGCAAAGGTCAAAGACAATGTTGCTGAACTTGTGGAAAGGGAGAGGGCATGAATAAAAACAAGCTCTTAGTTCAAATTTGATATCGAATCTTTCTGTTATGAGACGGATAAAAGTCGTTACTGTAAGTATTCCGGTGATCTCAGCTGTCGTCTCTATCCGGGCAATCGCACGCTTTTTACCATACGGAAGTGATAAGACAACTAGTTGAGATGCTGGATATAATTGAAGATGCATTTTCGGAAGCCTACGGTTTTGAATGTAAAAAATTTTCCGTTATGGGGTTCGTGTCCACTTCAGCAACTATTAAGACTGTACTAAATGAGAGAGGGTATTCGGTAGCAATAAAATGATTGCTTTGACGGCAAAAGCTATATCAATGGCGGAGAGTTTAATGTAGAAATGTAAATGTATTCTATGATTACAGTAGCTGATATATATGATCGCATAAAGTCTTTGGGAACATGGATTGACTGGAATAACACGACCGACAGAATTACTTGGGGTGACCCTGAAAAAAAGATTTCAAAGATGCTTATTGCGTGGATGCCTACAAACGATGTTTTGCGTCATTGTCTCGAGTGGGAGGCAGATGCCTTGTTGACCCACGAAGCATTGTTTAATTGGCTGGTCGATAAAGCACCGGATAAAAACGATGAAAAGTATTTCACCGAAAAGCTGAAACTCTTGAATCAGTCGAATATAAGCATTGTTCGATGTCATGATATGTGGGATATAATACCCAGGCATGGTGTACACGATACATGGGTTAAAGGGCTGGGGTTTGATGAATACCCTTCTCACAGTCCAAAAGTCGATGAAAATAATCTGACAGAGAAAGCAATGGCTCGATACACAGAAATAATAGAACTTCCGTCGATGTTCTTAAATGAGTTATGCGGGCATATTCTTGAGAAAGTCAGGCGATTCGGCGTGCGGGAAATCCAATATATAGGAGATGAAGATGCCGTTATAGATCGACTGTTATTGGCGACAGGGGCGATTGGGACACGGGAGCAATTTACATTTACCTGGGAAAAAGGTGCTGATGCCGGTATATTTACTGATGAGTTAAATTATTGGTCAAGTGTATATTGGGCTAAGGATGTTGGGCTGAATTGTATTATTGTGCCGCATTCGGTAAGTGAGGCGTTTGGCATGGAGTCAATGGTGAAGTATTTTGAAAAGGAGTTTCCACAAATAGAAATTAAATATTATCCGCAGGGTACACCGCATCATTCAGTATCATAGGGTGCATGATTTAAATTAGAGAGATACAATGAAAATAGGTTTTTCAAAAATAAATATTACTCCGCCGCTGGGTGCGCAGATGTGCGGACAGCTCTTTGAATACAGGGCCAAAGGTGTCGAGAGCAATCTTTATGCAACTGCGATGTATCTCGATGATGGGGACAGTCAGGTTGCCTTTGTCAGTTGTGATGTATTGGTTATCTCCAATGAAACTGCAAAGGAAATACGTTCAGCGACTGAAAAGACAAGTCAAATATCGGCAGACAATATAATACTATGTGTTACCCATACCCACAGTGGTCCTATGACACAGGATCTTTTCGGAATGGATGCAAACTCTGAGTATGTCGTCCAGATGAAGACAAACATTGTTGAAGCTGTTAAACAGGCCAGGGACAATGCCTTTGATGGGCAAATGCATATCGCCAAAGACCAATTTCCAGGTTATGCATTCAACCGACGGTTTATTATGTCTGACGGTACGATAGAGACGCATCCGCTGAAAAATGATCCGCATATAGTTCGTGCTGAAGGGCCGGATTCCAAAGACCTGACGGTTTTTTATGCTGCTGACTCTAAGGGTAAATCATTGGGGGCAGTCATCGTATTTGGTTGCCATGCGACCGTGATGCATCGTGATAATGATTTAATAAGCAGCGATTTCTGCGGTAAGTTGGTTGAGTTTGTCTCCGATAAACTCGGTGGTGTACCGGTATTGTTTTTGCAGGCCGCCAGCGGTAATATCTGTGCTACGAATCCGTTGGATACATCCAAAACCGAAGTAGGTCTTGAATGGGCAAAAACGATGGGCACAGGCATCGGACAAAAAGCAATAGAACTAATTGAAGATAAGCTTTCTGCTGCTACCGGGGCTATTCATGTACTCACAAAAACGATAAACCTGCCAAGACGGGCCATTGACCCTGAACTGGTGGAATGGGCAAATAAGCACAAGTATAAAGAAACCCGGCTTCCGGTATTGAGTGATTATGGCACTGAGCATTATGGCAAGCTCGAAAGGCCAAAGGTTTCATTGGCCGAATTATTTAAGACCCCTTTTTGGGCGAATTTCTATGCCAACGAGATAAAGACGCTGGAAAAATACCGGCAGGATGAGCCCAATATGCCGTTTACGATAAAGGTAATCACTGCAGATAACTGGGCGATAGTATCCTTGCCGTGTGAGCTTTTTATTGAATGGAGCAATCTAATATGCGAGAAGTCGCCTTTTGAGTTCACTACTGTTGTCGAACTTGCCAACGGCTTCAACGGCTACATTCCCACCAGAGAAGCATTTAGGCGAAAAGGTGGCTACGAAACAAAGGAGGTAAGCTCGACAATGCTCATCCCGGAGGCAGGTGATTTGATGGCAGGGGCAGTTCTGGAGATGCTGTCAGAGATGAAACAGTAATCAGAAGTCAAATGGTCAGAAAGAACAGCCAATTACATCAACGGCTCAGAGATGAGATTTGGGGCATAAAAATATACAGTTCTCACGAACACTTTTGTACGGAACAGCAGTATTTGGATATGCATCTGGACTTTGCTTCGCTGGTTACACACTATGTGCTGGCAGGCTTTCAGTGGGTTTGTAGTTCCGTCCGGTCGCAGGCCGATGCAGAGGCGATAGACAAACTCAAAAGCCCGGATGTTAGTGAAGATGAAAAATGGGAGATCTTTGAGCCGTACAGGGAGATGGTTTGGAATACGGGGTGCTTTAGAGAGGTGCAGCTTGTACTTGAAGGGCTTTACGGGATAAAAGACCTAAACCGCAAGACATACACCGCTGTCGGTCAATGTCTCAGAGAAAACCAGCGGCCCGGTCATTACAAAGAGATTATGGATAAGTCAGGCATCGACTATGCTATGGTCGATCATATGGCAACCTACGGAGAAAATCCCGAATACGACCTGAAGCACTTTGGCCCGGTTTACCGGATAGATGAATGGCGTGAAACGCCCTTTTACAAAAAGCATGGAATAACAACCGTTGACGAAACATTTGATAAAATTGCTGAGTATATGCAGGTGCTCGCTGACAACGGGACAAAGGCGATAAAAGTTGTAAATCCGGTTGCTGACAACACTCATTTTTCTACAAAGTGGAAGAAGCCTGAGATCGAAAAGGCGTTTGAGTGTATCCTGCGAGACAAGTCTGCCTCTCGCAGCCAGATAGAACCGTTTGCCCATGCGATGGTTTCTGAGTTTGTCCGCCATGCCGAAGAGTATTCAATGTGCGTCCAGATTCACACAGGCTGGCAAATGTTTGCCGCCGGAAACCCTTATCTGCTAAGAAATCTCTTTGAAGCTTTTCCTGAAGTAAAGTTTGATGTTTTCCATGCCGGCTATCCATTTAACGGTGAACTGGCAACTTTGGCACGGTTTCGTCCGAATGTTTATCCTGACTTATGCTGGGTAGCCAAGGAGTCCGGGACATTGGCCAAGCGAATTCTGTCCGAGTGGCTGGAAATGATTCCAATCAATCAGATCCTTGCCTTTGGCAATGACACAGTTGTAATCGATAATTGTTATGGCTATCAGCAGATAGTACGACAGACAGTGCTGGAAGTACTCGAAGAGAAAGTGCTTTCAAAGATATTCAGTGAAGACCAGGCTATACTGATTGCTAATAAGATATTACGGGATAACCTGAAGTCAATAATCAATAACCGGTAACCAAATTATTACTGGCTACAGGCTAAAATTTAATAACAATTTTTAGAGATATATTATGAGTTGGAAAGATGTAACAGTACCGAGGAAGTTTTTTGAACTGCCGGATTCTCCGCAATTGGAGGATATGATAAATGCCGGTTATGGTATTCTGGCCGGCCGAAGTGATGATGATACACTGAGTCGTATGATTGTCAAAATGCCGGATGGACGGGAATTTCTTGTTAATGACGACTGCTGTTGGTTTTATACCGATGTGCAGTGTCATTACCACTCACTGTTTGGCTGGCGGCCTTTTTGTTCCGCTGAGATGCGGAAACTGGATTTTACTACATGGTCATTGGGTTTTATTGATCAGGTAAGCGAACAACTGCAGCAGTACTTCAGGGATACTTACGGGATGCAGGATCCACCACCGGTAGGATGGATGCCCGCCCAGTTCAATCCTGACGAGAAGCATTTTATGCATAAAAGCCCCGGGCAGTTTTATTGCAATGTCCTGCCCGATACACAGGAATGGGCATTTGAGGAAGATAAGCTCAATCCCGGCTATCATTGTTTCAGCCGAATGGGCAAGCACGATTTAAATCCGGATTATCCTCTGATGAATTGCATCTCAGTTACCGACTGGATTTTGTGGGAAAGGGATGAAGAGGTTGCCCGCCAATATCTGCCGAGGGTGGAGCAATTTCTCACGATCTTAAATACCAAACGCGACAAGAGCGGCTTTTTCCTCTTTGGTCCACAGGGTTCTCAAATAGAATTTGCTCACGGCGGCAATCGCCATCAGGCATCGACTCACCTGTACTACTGGAAAGTAGTATCTAATCTGAGCCAGATCTATGCCTTGTTCGGTCAGGATGAAGAGTCGCAGCATTGCTTGCAACTTGCCGAAGATGCACACGATAAAGTGAGTAGGTTCTGGGTATCCGACGGCTGGTTTATTTCCGGTTTCAGTGAAGGATTCAGCAGGGTTTATGGCAATGGCAGGTTGGATGGCAGCCTGTCCGATTATCTGGAGGTATGGCCAAATGTAAACGCAGCGGTACTTGGCTACCTTGACCGCGACCAGTGCCGTGCGATGGCCGATAGATTCGAGAGCATACCACAGCTTGTCGAAAATCATCTGACCATCACGAATTATCCAGCCCGGCCTGTCGAGGAACTTGACGATGACCATGGCGGATTCCCACCTCCCGGCAGACATATTAATGGTGGATGGTGGTGGATGCATAGTGGTCTTGCCCTTGGTATGTACACTCGTGGTGGACACCCCCAAACGCTTCTGCGATTGGAGGAGTTGCTGGAGGATCATCTTAATCGGTTGAGTATAGATGGTTATTACGATTGGGGCATAAACAAGGAAAGTCAATATAAAGATTTGGCTGGTAACGAGGGAACCGAGTTTCCAACCCATACCGAAACAGCTCATTCAGTTGGTACTGCCGGTGCTTTCGGCCATTTTTACCGTTCACTGTTTGATCTGAGGCCAACAGCGAATTCCTTGCTGGTAACACCGGCTTGCCTTAGCCGGATAAAGAACCTTAAATTGAAAGAACCTGTCCGCTGGGGCGGCAAAGAGCTTTTTTTAGAGCTTTACGGGAACGGCAAACTCACAAAGGCCACTCTGGACGGCAAAGAAATTGAGATTGCTGATTCGCAGACAGTGGAAATACTATTTGACAGTTTGAACGAAAAGTCAAGCCTTAAGATGGAATTTGAATAGTAGATTGTGGAGAGTATACAACTGAGAAGCTAATACAAGATATATGATGAAACCGATTAAAGTGTGTGTATATCTCATAGTTACGTTAAACTTACATTCATGTATGGAAAAACCAATGCCGAAAAACCTAAATGTCAAGACGATAAAACAGATTAGATCTGTACCTGTTGAGTATCCTTTTAGTTTAGTCTTTACCGGAGATACATGGTATCAACCGGAGCGCGGGGACGATCTTTTTGAGCAGTTGTTCAAACAGGTCGGCCAGCTTGATCCTGAGCCGCTTTTTTTTGCAATCAACGGTGATTTTTCAGGGCCGGGCTCTTTGGCGCGGCATAAAGAGCATATTGGTGCGCTCAATAACAATATTGGCGATGTGCCTGTATTGCATCTGGTCGGCAACCATGATTTGGATATTGGGATAGAGCAAGGGCTTGCTAATTTTAATTCCGTTTATGGTCCGGAAAACTATGATTTTGTATACGGCAATACGCATTTTATAATGCTCAATACGGGGCAATGCCACCAGGCGATACCGGATGGAACACTTGATTACCTTGAATCACGGCTTAAGGCAAGCGCCAGCCCCGTCAAAATCCTAATGTTCCATATTCCACCCTATAGGCACGATCATCTTCAACCTAATCCATATCTGTGGAACTTCAAGTTGAACGAAGAGCGATTCATTCAATTGACGGACCAGTACAATATAGATCTGGTGTGCTGTTCACACTGGGTCGCTTATGATTTGCAGCCGTCGTATAAAGGTACATCGTATATTGTTTCTGCCGGTGGCGGCGCAACACTCTTATCGGAGCCCTCGATAGATGGTGTTGAGGTTGGTGCACGCCAACCGCCTCTTTGGGGTAACTTTCATCATTTCACAAAGCTGAGCGTGCATGAAGACGGAAAAATTGCTGTGCAAATTCATGTTGTTAGCAAAGACAAAGAAAAATGTGGCCGAGATCCGGAATATGACTTTCAGATTGTTCCGAATGCGAAAGCTGCTAACGAAAGATTGGAGGATGGTTTAATGCCGAAAAACCTTAATGTCAAAACGATTAAATATATTAAGTCTGTACCTCTTGAATATCCGATATCATTTCTTGCCACAGGCGATGTTTTTACATATTGGCCTGATAGTGATGGGCTTACTGAACAGTTGTATAAACAGGTTGGTCAGTTTCAACCTGCTCCTGCGTTCTTTTTAGTAAACGGCGATTTCAGTCACGGTAAGCCCGAACAGTATAAATACCATTTTGATATCTTACGCAAATATGTCGGTGGTATGCCTGTTCTGCACACCGTTGGTAATCATGAAACTGATGCGGGTCTTACATTCGGGCTTGAACAGTTTAATGCTGTTCTCGGTCCGGAGAACTTTGAATTTATGTATGGCAATACGCATTTTATAATGCTCAATACCGGCAGCGGTCTTTATCAGGAAATGCCTGATGAGAGTATAGCATTTCTGAAATCAAAATTGGCTAAGAGTACCTCCAGAGTTAAAGTTGTCAGCTTTCATATTCCGCCATTTAATAACGCACACTACCAACCTTTACCGATTTGGACTTTTAAGCACAATGAAGAGGAATTTGTCAGTCTGATGTCCCAATACAACGTGGACCTTGTAGTCTGTGCTCATTGGACGGGTTACGATAAATACAAAAAAGACAAGACAACCTACGTTACAACGGCAGGAGGCGGTGCCATGCTGGTGCCTGGAGCCGTGCCGGGTGAAAAAACGCCCAATCGTGGACACTTTCATCACTTCACGGGATTCTCAATTCATGAGGATGGCACAATTGATGTCAAGGTTTATGATGTAGATAAAGACCCTGCCAAACAGGGACACGACAAACGATTCGATGCCGTGATCGCACCTTTAAGTGATCAGGATCAAATCGAATAAAACTGAAAATCTAATAACAAAAATAAACAGAAAGGTTCAAAATATGGCGAAGTTAGCAATTAACGGTGGTAAGAAGGTCGTTGGCGATGGGTTGCACAAAGTATGGCCGTCGATCAACCAGGATGACAAAGATGCTGTGATGAGGGTACTCGACAGAGGTGTCCTCTGGGGGCCGATGGAAGAGGAAGTGACAGGTCTGCAAAATGAATTTGCTGAATATATCGGAGCCAAACACGCTCTGGTAGTCAATTCCGGTACTGCGGCTCTTCACGCTGCAGTTGTAGCTGCTGGTATCGGGCCGGGCGATGAAGTAATTACACCTGCCTATAGTTTCTGGGCAACAAGCCAGGCGATTATGGCGCATAACGCGATCCCGGTCTTTGTCGATATCGAAGCCGATAGTATGAATATCGACCCGGCAAAGATTGAAGAAAAGATAACAGACAAAACTAAAGCACTTTTGCCCGTCCATGTTCACGGTTTGTGTACGGATATGGACC
>Ga0164315_10004276_pt1 | contig 11086 bp, 5 predicted proteins | sample GuaBasSedimGuay6_FD_113737 | JGI IMG/M metagenome (GOLD analysis project Ga0164315, IMG submission 113737) | Subseafloor sediment microbial communities from Guaymas Basin, Gulf of California, Mexico - Guay6, Core 4569-2, 0-3 cm | ecosystem: Environmental > Aquatic > Marine > Hydrothermal vents >...
AAATTGGTTTCAATTCAAAATTGGGTTTATCCTTTCTTATAAGCAATCCTTGTAGTTATTAATGTTGTTTATATAAATCTATTTGTCTTGAATGCGGTAAAATAATAACTGTTGAATCCTTCTAACTGAAAGGAAAATCACCATGATCGAAGAACCCTGCACCTACGTCATCTTTGGTGCAACGGGCAACCTATCACGCCTCAAACTGATGCCCGCCCTTTACCATTTGGAAGTCGCAGGACGTTTACCCGAAGGCACAATGATTTTGGCAACCGGGCGACGGGCTTGGGATCGTGACAAATGGATCTCTGAAGTTAAGGACATGTTGTTCGCCAAAGTCCGCGATGGCTTAAACGAAAATGTGTTTGAACGTTTCAAACAGCGGCTGCACTATTTTGAGGGCAATCTGGCGGAGCCCAAAATGTACCCCGCTATGCGGGAATTTATGAATAACGATGCCGTTTTTCCACAAAAAGTAGCCTTTTATATGTCCATTCGCCCGGCTGATTTCGGCACTGTCGTCCAAAATCTAGGCGATGTCGGCTTGCTAGATGAGGAACACGGTTGGCGGCGTGTGATTGTCGAAAAGCCGTTTGGCTACGACTTAGAAAGTGCCCGTGCTTTGCATCAACGACTTTCCCGTTATTTGCGTGAAGATCAAATTTATCGCATCGATCACTATTTGGGGAAAGGGACAGTGCAAAATGTATTGGTATTTCGCTTTGCCAACGTCATGTTAGAACCGCTTTGGAATCGCAACTATATTGATCATGTTCAAATTACCCATTCAGAAACGCTTGGTGTGGGCAGTCGCGCTGATTATTATGATGGTGCCGGTGCCATGCGGGACATGATACAAAGCCATCTTTTGCAACTGCTTACCCTCGTCGCAATGGAACCGCCTGCCTCTATGGAAGCGGAGGCTTTGCGCGATGAAAAAGTCAAGGTGCTTAAATCCATTCGCCCTATTCCACCCAATGCGGTGCATGCACAAACCTTTCGCGCTCAATACACTGCCGGCGTTACAGGGGGACAAAAAGTCAAAGGCTATCTGCAAGAAGACAAAGTGCCCAAAGATAGCGTGGCTGAAACTTACGCTGCCATGAAAGTCTTTATAGATAACTGGCGCTGGGCGGGTGTGCCCTTTTATCTGCGAACCGGCAAACGTCTTGCTGAGGCGCAATCTATGATCTCCATTTGCTTTAAACATCCGCCGCAACAGTTTTTCCGCGCCAGTCATATTCAACGTATGCGCCCCAACTGGGTGTTGTTGGGCATCCAACCGAAAGAATGTTTGAAAGCCGAAATGACAGTCAAGGAACCGGGGCTGGAGATGAACACTCGCCCAACCAGTTTGGATGCGAGTTTTCGGAAAGAGGATGATGTTTCTAAGGAGGCTTATGAAGAACTGTTGCTGGATGTGATTAAAGGTGATCGCTCACTGTTCTTGCGTTATGACGAGGTGGAATATGCTTGGCGCGTGGTTGATCCGGTGCTACGTGTTTGGGCAATGGAACGCGATTATATTCCGACTTACACGGCCGGCAGTTGGGGCCCTCATGAGAGCCTACGATTATTTGAAAGGGAAGGCCAACGTTGGCGGCATTCTCTGAATATTGAAGCAGATGAAGGCTAAGATTTGGGAATTGGGAATTGGAAATTTTGAATTTGGTATTGGGAGTTAACTTGACAATGATCGAGGCAAAAGTTTGCTCCGCAAAAGTTTGCGGAGCAAACTTTTGCCTCGATCACATTATCATTCGTTTCAGGTGAACTTGTACGATTAAACCGCGTCGAAACTCATTCGTTTCAGGCAAACCTTGTACGATTAGGCAGCGTCGAAACTTAGCTGATATAACATCACAAAGTATATGTTTAAATCAAGCAATCTACTATTTGTTTGGGGCCCATCAAAGGCCCAGAGGAATAAAACCTTATAATAGATATGGCCAAAATCACACAGCTTTGCCTTTGTTAAAACGGATACTATCCCTAAGAAGGGATAGCATCCGTAAAATTGGCCCATCAAAGGCCCAAATGGATAATGCCTTATAATAGGTATGGCCAAAATCACGCAGCTTTTGTTAAAACGGATACTATCCCTAAGAAGGGATAGCATCCGTAAAGCTTAAATCAAGCTGCCTTATTATTTAGGTTATTTGTCAATCTATTCGCCAATTTTGTAACTCATTGTTTTTTTAATAGATTAATGTGAAGCGAGTGCGGGATGCGGTTTTACAGACAGTTTTGTTATTTTATTTAAATTTTCAACCTTCGGTGGTGCTGAATGTATTGCGGAAATCTATTTCGTTCCATTCCCGAAATATCTGAAAAATTGCCAAAGTCCAGAAACTGAAAAAAGGAGAGAATAATTATGTTACCACTTGGTTTTTTATTTGTAGGTAGTATTGGTGTGACGTCTGTTGGCATTAAAGCGTGCCAAAAGTTGACAGAGAATCAAGATACACCTTCTCCCTCAAATCCGCATAAAAAAACGACGATTGGAAAAGTAAAGTCTGAGGAAACCAAATCATTGTCTACAGACTTGCGTCACCAACAAATGGCTGACATCTCATCTTCTACCACAGATAATGATGAAATCCGTGAATTTGATCAAGAGACTAACTACTATCTTTCCATTTCGTCAGTTGGGCTAGGGCTTGCTACGGCTGGTTCTTTGGTTTTCCCCCCCCTCAGTCTCCTCAGTGTGCCGGTTAGCATGTATGTTAGCTTGCCTATTTTTCATGATGTTTACAGGGGAATTGTACAGGAACGCAAATTAAAGGTATCAGTCATTGATTCCATCGGCATTATTGGTGGACTTTTTTCCGGTTATTACTTCGTGACTGCTTTGGCAACCTTTGTTTATTACTCAGCCGCAAAGCTTTTGATTAAAACGAGGAATACTACCCGAAAAACGCTGATTAATGTGTTTACTGAACAACCACGTTCGGTTTGGTTGCTCAAAGATGGAACTGAACTCGAAATTCCGCTCCATGAATTGTGTGTAGGTGATATTATTGTGGTCAATGCCGGGGAAATCATAGCGGCAGATGGCATTATTGCTGAAGGGATGGCTACGATAGATCAACATGCGCTTACAGGTGAAGCCCAACCTTACGAAAAAGGCGTTGGTGAACAAGTGCTTGCCGCTTCCATTGTGTTAGCCGGTCAAATTTATATTCAAGTTGAAAAAACCGGCACTGAAACTATTGCCGCCCAAATTGGTGAAATCATAAATCACACCGCCAACTTTGAATTATCTCTCCAAACACGAGGCGAGAAAGTGGCTGAAAAAACGGTTTTGCCAACGTTGGCAGCCGGCACTTTAGCCCTAGTTACTTTAGGACGTTATAGTTCCGTAGCGGTTTTCAGTGCCAATTTTGCCGAAGTCATAAAGGTTATAAACCCTATTGGCATGTTGAACTTTCTTAATTTAGCCTCTCAGGATGGCATTCTCATCAAAGATGGACGATCTTTGGAATTGCTCAATCAGATAGACACTGTCGTTTTTGACAAAACCGGCACACTGACACAGGAACAACCCCATCTGGGTAATATTTATACGTGCAATGGGGTCAAAGAAAATGACTTGTTGACTTATGCCGCTGCAGCTGAATACAAACAAAATCATCCGATTGCGAGAGCCATTGTTCAGGGTGCCAACGAGCGTACTTTAAATTTGCCAGAGATTGATGACAGTCAGTATGAAATCGGCTACGGGATCAAGGTTAAAATAACGGATCAACTCATTCGAGTGGGCAGTATCCGTTTTATGGAGATGGAAGGCATTGCGATACCTGGTGAAATACATAAGCTACAACATTCTAGCCATGAACAGGGCTACTCAACGGTTTATGTGGCTATTGATCAGCAACTGGGCGGGATGCTTGAATTGCAGCCGACGATTCGGCCGGAAGCCAAACACATTATTCGTCAGTTACGGCAACGCAACTTATCTATCTATATTATTTCTGGAGATCATGAACATCCTACCAAACAGTTAGCCGAGGAATTGGGGATTGACCACTATTTTGCCAATACTTTGCCACAAGATAAGGCTAACAAAATTGAGCAAATGCAAACCGAAGGCAAATCGGTCTGTTTTGTAGGGGATGGCATCAACGATTCCATTGCTCTCAAAAAAGCAAATGTGTCTATTTCTTTGCGTGGCGCTTCGACAGCGGCTACTGACACCGCTCAGGTTATTTTGATGGATCAAACTCTCACGAAACTTGAGCAGTTCTTTGAACTTGCTCAATATTTTGACAAAAATCAAAAAACCGGTTTGGCAACAACACTTGTACCCGGTGTGCTTTGTGTGGGCGGCATATTTTTTCTACATTTTGGTATTCTCAGTTCCATGATGTTCTACAATGTCAGTGCCATTGCTGGTATAGGTAATGCTTTATCGCCTTTGTTAAAGAAAGCGCCCGAAAAGGTGGTAGCCCCTACAAACTAATCTAATCTTTACCCACAACTCGGACTTTATAATTGTGTTCTAGGCAAAAGTTTTTGCATATAATTGTGAATAATTAATTGTAAATTGTTACACAAACAATGATTTAACGATTAATGATGCCTTCGTTCACAATTCGCCTAAAGAGCGCGCCAAAACATTAGGCGCGAACACAATTCGTGGCTAAAGTTTTTTGTGCACAAAAAGCATTAGGCACGAACACAATTCATAATTTTCAATGACTTATCTACTTATGGGTAAAGATAAGACAAACTAATGGAGGTGTTGATTTTTGGTGGTGGGATCACTGCCAATAAGAACGAGGGAAATCCAAAGCACTGCCGATAGCGATTCCACCCTACCTTAGCAGCCTATTTTTGAGATTTCACAGCCTCACAGGTACGAGAACTTTTGAGCCAATATACGGCGGAAGTTAAAGTTTTTTATCAATGCGAATTAAGGGTTGAGAAACTCATTTAAAATCAAACTGTTAAAAATAACTCTGTGGGGATACTTGTGGAGTTGTTTTCTACACCACTGTTTTTGACTTTGTGCCAAAATTTCGGGCGCATTTTACGGATGCTATCCCTTCTTAGGGATAGTATCCGTTTTAACAAAATAAGTAAGTGGCGGTTTTTTTTGGGAATGTGCCCTAAGTCATTGATTATTTATACCAGCATCATTTTGCAGGGACTACCCATTCGTTTACGTCATCATTCTGATCAATTTATTTTAATTTTAAATTTTAATTGATTTTTTTTCATTTTATATTTATAATGCCCTACTTTCACGATTCTGGGGGAGGGTTTTGTTCGTTATACGAGAAGTACAGCTTCTTTCCGGATTTGATGGATTTATTTATTTTTTAGGTGGATGTGCTTACCACCTATCAGTTTAGGAACGTGCATAAAACGATTAGGGCAACCCTTTATGGTTGCCCCTACCTTCAGCGATATTTCGTAGGGGTAATCCCTTGTGGTTACCCTTACGTTTACTAAGTTATTTTATGTGCGTTCCTTATTTCATTTTACCCTTTTTAAGGGAGCGAGGCAGATTATTAAAGGGGGGGGTGATGTTAACTGATAGTCCCTTAGCCTGAAACCGCCGATGACTTGAAATATGACATTACCAAGTTATTGTGCAAATTCAAAATAGTTAAAAAGGTCATTTATGGAACAAAATCAACTTGAACTTGAAAACCAATTATTTAATATGATGTGGGGTCATTATGTGAGCGGTTCGCTGCGCACCATTGCTGATCTTGCTGTTGCAGATTATTTGAAAGAAAGTGCTCGTACTGCTGATGAACTGGCTAACGAGATTGGTTGCCATGCACGTTCATTGTATCGCGTTATGCGTGCGCTTGCGACGGTGGGTATTTTTGAACAACAGGGGGACAAATTTTCGTTGACTCCCCTAGGAAATTTATTGCGTTCAGACATCCCCCGATCACAGCGTGCCACGGTGATTGAAATGTGTAGTTACTTTGAGGCGTGGGAAAAACTGACTGAGATTGTAAAAACAGGTAACCCCCCCAAAGAGAGCTCATATAACTATGTACTCGCCTCAGAAGAAAAGGCTAAACTGTTTTATGACGGCATGGATTCTTTCTATTATGATAATCCGGCCCCCATGTTGGGTAGTTATGATTTTTCCGATGCTGAAACCGTGATGGATGTTGGTGGCGGGAGCGGTTCTCAATTAATTGCCGTTCTAAAGCATTATCCGCATTTGAAAGGTATTTTGTTTGATTTGCCTGATACGGTCAAGCGGTCCAAAGCGAATATTGAGGCCGCCGGTCTGGCGAACCGCTGCTTCGTTGCGGGAGGAAGTTTTTTGGACGCGGTTCCAAGCGGTGCCGACATTTATATGATGCGGCATGTCATTCACGATTGGGACGACTCGAAAAGCGTAGAAATCCTGAAGAATGTACGTGCGGTGTTGCCGGATCACGGGCGGGTGCTGGTCATTGAAACACTCGTCTCCGGCCGGGAGAAAGAATCCTTTGCTGTGTGGTTCGATTTGGCCATGTTTGCCATCGATGGAGGTGCCGAACGCACCCGGGAAGAGTATGCGGAACTGTTCGAGAAAGCCGGCTTAAAGCTGAATCGTGTTGTCCCAACCAAAGTAGAGGTCAGCGTGGTTGAAGCTGTCAAGGGCCGGAGCAATTGACAAAAAAAGCGTGAAAAACAAAATATATATAGTGCTTGGACGAAAACCATCTAATGATTTCGAGGTGTTATTTATAGCTCTTGCTACGAAATCTGGTTATTATCAACGTGTTAAGAATTTCTCCTTTCTCGGTTGAAGTTTTTGCGCGCAAAAACTTCAACCGAGAAGTCGAAATGACACTTAGGCAAAGAGTTTTCGTTCAGGCACTCTATAGACATCCTAAATGCATTTGTAAATTTTTCTCCATGAATTTAAACGCCCTCAAGCCGATTTTGTTCACGAATCATTTAGGATCACTATAGTGGAAATCGGCATGGGGGACCAAGTTGCCCCTCGCCCGAATGTGCGCGGACACGGGAGCCGAAATTATTTGACTCTAAAGGACTGAATTTAATGACGACGCAGAAAAAACTTCTCCGTATTGCACAAGCAGTCATACAGACACCTACGCCAAGTAACTGCCAACCTTGGAAAATTGTAATTGATGAATGCGGCTTGGACATTTTTCACGAATCGAAACGGGCTAAATTCGCCACACTTCCGGATGATTTATCGGTTTTCGGATTGGGTATGATTTCCGCGGCATTGGAACTGGCCGGCGGTAAAGAGGGTATGCAAACACAGAGCACGCCCTTTCTGGAAAACCGTGCGGATGATACGCCTTGGTTACGGGCGGAATTTTCACCCACGGAACTCGCGGAAGAACCGTCGTCTCATATAAATGACCTGCTGGCATCGGCTATATTCCAGCGTCACACTGACCGGCGCGACTATGCCGGGGGTTCACTGGCAGATTCTGTTTTTCATGAGGCCGCTCATGAGGCTGAAACAACCAAAGGAGCTAATTTATATTTCATTGATCAATACCCTGAGGACTATCTGCAACTAACACATGAAGCCGATCTGGCATTTTTGGAATGGCCAGAATTACGACGTGACTTCATGAAGTGGGCCCGGTTCACGGATAAAGAGATAGCAAAAACGCGAGATGGTGACTCATGGCGGGACCTATTAGGAGAAAAAAAGAACCTAGGTTACTATCTACGATTGTACGTTTGGGGGTTAACGAAAAAACGGGGGGGGGTTCCTGGATGGTTACAGAAAATGGCACCCAAATTTGTTGATAAATTATATCAACTGAGTCCAGTATCATATAATGATGGTGCGGGAATCGGTTGCATTACAACCCAATCCGCCAGCACGGAAGAACTATTGGCGTCCGGCCGCTTAGCGATGAGAATCTGGCTGCTGTTTAATGCAAGAAACTATGCTTTTCAACCGCTATGCAATATTACCATGTTTGTTTATTCTCAACATCGCGGCTTCTGGAATTTGCCGAGTCATTTGACGCATCACTTTGTCAATGCATATTCACGCATGCAAAGTACGTTTGCTTTCTCAGAGCATGAACTACCCGTTTTCTGTTTCAGAACCGGCATGCCCATTGGAGAGTATCCTCAAAATGAACGAACCTTACGCCGTCACGACCGCATAACTCAACGCCAAAGCGACTAATACAAATTTTGAGCTGGTTGACACGCTTTTATTAAAGCAATTTGCTCTAACGGTTGGTTTAACGAATGCAACGTGGCCTTTGGTTAAACATCAAGGGAAAAAACCAAATAAGATGGGTGCAAGTAACCTTGCACTCCAAATCACCTTAAAATAAACGCTCATATGGGGAAACGGGTGAAATTTTAATTTGCTCCATTTATTAATCAATAAGTTATGAATGCATTTCACCTATTTGCCCACATGAGCGAAAATAAATCCGTTACAATCAGCAATACCTTCGCTAAGTTGGTATTTGTTAAATTGGCGAAGGTATTAAATCAGGAGTCATAATATCTATGCTTCAAATTTTAATGGCGGGCAGCGTTCTAACATATGTTGGAACAAAGCTGTACCAACATTTAAACAAGAAAGAAATACCATCATCTTTGCAGGCTATGAAAATTCTCAAAGAGAAAGTCACGCCGATTTCCAAAGAGGTGCATCACCAACAAAACCAAGAGATGTTACCTGTGCATAAAAGCGAATTTGATTACGAGAAAAGCGTCAATCAAGAACTTGCCATTACATCGGTTTCGCTGGGGTTGGCTACGGCAGGCGCTTTGGTTTATCCACCTTTGATTATCGCCAGCCTAGCGGGACTCGCCTATGTTACCCTACCTATCGTACACAGGGGTTACAGAACGCTGGTGATAGAACGACGGATAGGGTCGACACTTGTCGATGCCATCGTCTTACCCTGCGTCCTTGTCTCTGGTCATTATATCATTGCCGCTTTAAGTTATTGGTTATATAGCTCAAGCGAAAAACTTGTACTTAAAACCAAAGACTATTCCCAAAAAAGCCTCATTTCCGTCTTCGGAGAACAGCCCCGTTTCGTTTGGACTTTGACAGAAGGGGTTGAAGTTGAGATTCCACTTGAAGCATTGAAGGTTGGCGATATTGTCGTAGTGAATGCAGGGGAAAATGTCCCAGTGGACGGCACCATTACCGATGGTGCAGCCTCAATAGACCAGCATATTTTGACGGGAGAAGCCCAGCCTTCTGAAAAAGAGGTTGGTGACCAAGTATTTGCATCAACAGTCGTGCTATCAGGGAAAATTTGTATCCGGAACGAAAAAGCGGGAAAAGAAACTATTGCCGCAAAAATTGGTGATATATTAAACCACACTGCCGATTTCAAAACGACCATCCAGTCTCGGGGGGAAGAATTAGCTGACCGTTCGGCATTACCCATTTTGGGTACCAGTGCTGTAGCCTTAGTCACTTCAGGTGCTTCGGGTGCATTAGCAGCCATGTTTGTTGGTATAGGAATGAACATGAAAATGCTAGTGCCCCTGAGTGTATTGAACTTTCTTAACCTCGCGTCTGCTAATAACATTCTAATCAAAGATGGCCGTGCTCTGGAAATGTTAAGTCAGGTGGATACCATTGTCTTTGACAAAACCGGAACACTGACTCAAGATAAGCCACACGTTGAGAAAGTTTATATGCTTGCAGGTTATGAAGAAAACGAATTGTTAACCTACGCAGCGGCGGCTGAACAGAAACAAACACATCCGATTGCTAAGGCCATTCTTCAATTTGCCAACGAGCGTGGCTTGAGTTTACCCAAACTCGGAGAAGCTAAATATGAAGTTGGCTATGGTATTAAAGTCAATATATCTAATAAGCTGATTCGGGTGGGCAGTAGTCGTTTTATGGAGATGGAAGGCATTGCCATTCCTGAAGAAATAAGAAATATCATGTCGAATTGCCACGAATATGGCTATTCACTCATCATGATTGCAATTGATGAGCAACTGGGTGGTGCAATTGAATTACATGCGACCCTTCGCCCTGGTGCCAAAAGCATCATCAATAAATTACGACAACGCAACCTCTCTCTATACATTATTTCAGGGGATCATGAAAAACCCACAAAAGCTTTGGCGGAAGAATTGGGCATAGATAATTACTTTGCAGAAGTTCTCCCCGAAAATAAAGCCAGTCTTATCGAACAATTACAACAAGAGGGAAAAGTGGTTTGTTTCGTCGGGGACGGTATCAATGATTCCATCGCTTTGAAAAAGGCACATGTCTCCATCTCTTTGCGCGGTGCCTCAACAATTGCTACGGATACTGCCCAAATTATCTTAATGAATGGGGATTTGAATCGCCTTGATCAACTGTTTGAGATTGCTCAAGCACTTGATAACAATATTAATATCGGTATCATTAGCAGCATTGCACCTGGCATGATGGTCATCGGCGGTGTATTCCTATTGCATTTTGGCATTCTTAGTGCTCTTGTAATAGAATCGGCCGGCTTGGCGCTAGGTCTAGGTAATTCGATGTTACCCTTGATAAACCATCAAAGAAAACCACACATAATCGTCAATTAAGATATTGTGTCATACCGTTATTGAAACTTCATGAAGAATTAAGTTAAGTAAAGTTATGCCAAGTAATAAAATAAATCGTATTGTACAAGCAATTTTGCAAACGCCAACCCCAGAAAATAGCCAACCTTGGAAAATAGTGGTTGGTGAAAATGTACTGGAAGTTTTTCATTCATCTGAACGTGCAAAACTGGCGACATTTCCTGATGATTTATCGGTGTTGGGCATAGGCATGATTGCTGAAACAATCGAATTAGCCGGGAGTACTGAAGGATTGGAAGCACAGTTAACTTTCTTGTTAGAGGAACGTTCCGATGAGCATCCTTGGTTAAGGGCCGAACTTAACACGGTTGACAACCTGTCCCCGGCACCCTTGGCGCAAGCACTGTTCTTGCGCCATAGTGATCGACGTTACTATGCGGGTGGTTCCGTTGATGAACCGGTGTTTCAAGAAGTTCGTCAGGAAGCGGCCGCGATTCAAGGGGCGAATTTGTATTTCACCGATAAATACCCGGATGAGTACCTACAATTGCTGAAAAATGCCGATCAGATTGCTTTGAAA
>Ga0164315_10004277_pt1 | contig 11085 bp, 7 predicted proteins | sample GuaBasSedimGuay6_FD_113737 | JGI IMG/M metagenome (GOLD analysis project Ga0164315, IMG submission 113737) | Subseafloor sediment microbial communities from Guaymas Basin, Gulf of California, Mexico - Guay6, Core 4569-2, 0-3 cm | ecosystem: Environmental > Aquatic > Marine > Hydrothermal vents >...
ATTGAGAAAGTTTTACTGTGAAAAAACAAAAAGCACACGTCCACAGATGAACGCAAATGAACGCAAATCAAAACAAAATACTTAAATTAACAACGAAAACCATATAGAACGCTTACTTGCCGCCCACTCTGCATTTAGAAATGTTTTGATCTTATTTGCGTTCATTTACTTCGCGCAATCCTGCGCTACGCCCTACGGGCCGCACTAACGTACGTTCAAAATGTTCCTTACATTTTAGTGCGTTCATCTGTGGACAATTTTCTTTTAGGTTTTGTTCAACACACCATCTTCAAGCGTATAAATCGTATCCATGCGCTCTGCGATTTTCAGGTCGTGGGTAACGATGACCAGTGACGTGCTGTATTCTTTGTTTAAGTTAATAATAAGATCTATCGCCGCTTCGGCATTTTTCCTGTCCAGGTTGCCTGTCGGCTCATCAGCCAGAATACAATCGGGTTTATGAATCAATGCCCGGGCAATAGCCGCACGTTGTCGCTCACCACCAGACAACTCACCCGGTTTATGATGTAAACGTTTACTAAGACCAACATCATCCAGTACTTTTTCTGCTGATTTTTGTGCCAGTTCAACTGAGTCACCTTTAATTAATAATGGCATGGCGACATTTTCCAGGGCGGTAAATTCGGGCAACAGGTGATGAAACTGGTAGATAAAACCAAAGTGTTCATTTCTTACCGTACAGCGTTTTTTTTCACTGAGCTTATGCACATCAACATCATTTAAAAAAACCTGGCCATGTGTCGGTTTATCCAGACCGCCGAGTATGTTTAACAATGTTGTTTTACCCGAACCGGATGAACCGATAATGGCCGAGGTTTCTGCATGATCCAGAGTAAAGTTGATGTTATTCAGCACATGCAAATCATCACGAATGCCATCATGGAAGATCTTTTCAACATTTTTCGCACGTAACATAATTATAATTACTACTCGTATCGCAGGGCTTCTGCGGGCAATGTTTTCGAAGCTCGCCAGGCGGGATAAATGGTTGCCAGTATAGTCACTGAAAACGCTGATAAGGCATAAGTCACTACTTCGCTGACTTTAACATCAGCGACGATATCACTGATGTAATAAACATCACTCGGCAGGAAATCCGTATTAAATAACTGCTCCAGCCAGGAAACAATTTCAAACACATTGAGAGCAACCGGTACGCCGGTGCCAACGCCTATCAGGGTGCCAAATAAACCAATAAAAGCACCCTGAATAATAAAGATAATCATGATACTGGATGGGCGCATGCCAAGCGCGCGTAAGATCGCGATATCCGACTCTTTATCGGTCACCGTCATCATTAAGGTAGAAACAATGTTTAACGCGGCCACAGAAACCATCAGCAACAGAATAATAAACATCACTGTTTTTTCAGTTTTTAAGGCTCTGAAGAAATTTTTATGCTGTTTTGACCAGTCTCTTACCCAATAATCTTCACCAAAGTCTTTTTCAATTTCGCGGGTGATTCTTGGTGCTTCGAATAAATCAGTCAGTTTTAAGCGAACACCACTAATTTTATCTTTGTAACTGAACAGTTTTGCCGCATCCTGCAGATGAATATAAGCCATCGCAGCATCATATTGATGCATACCTACTTCAAACACTCCAACCACGCGAAAACGTCTTAACCTGGGCATGACACCGATGGCAGTAATACTGGCCTGCGGTGTAATAACCGTAATACGCTCACCTTCATATACACCTAATGCATTTGCCAGCTCCCGGCCGAGGACGATGCCATACTCTCCCGCTTTTAAATCAAATAAACTGCCTGAGACCATTTTGGATTCAACCAGGGAAACCCTGCTTTCCATTTCAGGCTGAATACCACGTATAAGCGACCCGCTCACACGCCGGCCATTTGATAACATCACTTCTTTACTGATATAAGGTGCGGCGGCGACCACTTCTTTGTTTTGTTCTGCTTTTTCCAGGACTACTGGCCAGTCACGCACATAACCATTATAACCACTGATGGTGGCATGCGAAGTCATACTTAAGGTGCGATCGCGCAGTTCGTTGCCAAATCCATTCATCACTGACAGCACAACGATAAGGGCGAACACACCTAAAGCCACACCGGCTATAGAGATGAAAGCTATAAATGAAACGAAATGGCTTTTACGTTTTGCGCGGATATAACGCAAACCAATAAATAGTTCTTTAGGTTGAAACATTTAAATTTAATACTTGTTTGAATTTCGTTTGAGACTGCATGTTGCCGGTTAATAAACACCTCAGCTCAACATGCAGCCAGAATGATCATCTGCCATACAAAACGTTATTGCAGAATGTTTATTTTTTCCTGATAAGCTTTTTGTCTTCTAAATCGCTGATCAACAATTTTATCAAATCAACAATCACTTCCTGAACAGATTCGGGGGAAAAGGTACGACTGCGCGCAGACCAGACCAGTTCTTCTGTCTCAACGTCATATAAATTGGTTTCAAGTGTGTAGGTTTCATGTGTGGTGTAATAACCGGGGCTATGAACATAGGTATTTACATGAGGATAATAACCATACATGCCGCCGCCATAACCCCCGTAACCATATCCACCATAGCCGCCACCGTAGCCGCCGTAGCTCGTGCCTGGTCGATAAATCGTTTCTTCATCTACAGCAGTCACGTGGGTAACAATGACACCTTCGATATCCATACCGTCAATTGCTTTGAGAACGGTATCACGTTCTATTTTTTCATCACTTTTAATCAGTTTATAACTTGCTACAGCCTCTACACCATGACTCTTTAACTCTTCAACAAAATGACCTTCATAAGCACGACGGTTCTGTTCGCTCTCAGCGATGCCGATAATCATTAAGTCGTCATATGATTTCTTATTATCCGGCTCAACCCAGGATTGAGAAATTTTTGTATTTGCGCATGACGATACAAAAATAACGCTTGCAATCAATAGCGTCACTTTAATAAATTGCTGACGATGTATATTCATAATTATTTCCTTAGAAATTATATTCAATTTTACTGCTGTCCCGTTAACTATTTTATTACCCACACAAAAATCTTTACTTATGGGACATGTGTAAGGTAATGCCTTTATAAGACATAAAAGTCAACAAAGTCTATTTTTGTCTACAGGCCTTACACTGTCAGGATGCGGCTATATTTATACTATCCGAGACATGAATCGGTAACTACTTGCTGAGACACGCAGTGAACCCATCCATGGGGCTCGCACCCGCATCCTTGCGGGTGACGGTCTCCGCAAGTAGTTACCGATCCATATCTCTAGCTGTTAACGGGACAGCAGTGATGAGTACTAGATTATTTTTTCTTAATAAGGTCTTTATCTTCTAAATCATTGATAAGTAATTTGGTCAAATCAACAATCACTTCGTCAACCGATTCAGGCGCAAAAGTTTGACTACGCGCAGACCAGACCAGTTCTTCCGATTCAATATCATATAAATTGGTTTCAAGTGTATATGTTTCAAGCGTGTCGTAATAACCCGGATCATGCACATAGCTATTTACGTGCGGGTAATAACTGTACAAGCCGCCATAATATCCGCCGCCATAACCCATACCATAACCACCATACCCGCCATAGCCGTAACCCATGGTTGATCGATAAACCGTTTCTTCTTCGACAGCTACCATGTGGGTAACAATAACACCATCGATTCCCATGCCTTTAATGGCCTTTGTCACGGTATCACGATCTATTTTTTCATCACTTTTAATTAGTTTATAACTTGCTATAGCCTCTATACCAATACTTGCCAGCTCTTCAACAAAGTAGCTTTCATAAGCACGACGGTTCTGTTCACTCTCACCAATACCGATAATCAATAAGTCCTTATATGATTTCGTATTGTCCGGCTCAACCCAGGATTGAGATATTTTTGTATTTGCACACGACAGCAGCACTATCGAGCTTACGCATAACAGCGCAGCATTACGCAGTTGCTTATTGATCAAACTCATTTTCACTTCCTTCAGCTTTTTTTATATATAAGGTGCATAATAGCAAGCGCTCATTAAAACACAATAACTTAATTTTTTCGAATTCAAGCAACTGATATTTAAAGCTATTTCACGATACCATCACTAAACATTCTGTCGATGAGCAGGTCCGTCACTTCAGTAACAACTTCATCAACAGACTCCGGAGCAACCGTCCTGGTCTGGGCTGACCAGACCAGTGTTTTAGACTGAGCGTCATAGATATCATTCTTCAGAGTAAACACTTCTTCAGTACGAGAGCGTCCTCTATTTGTGACTATGGTTGCAGATATCTGAGAACCTTCAGCCGTGCCTGAATAACTGGCTCCCAGCGGTGAGTCACGGTGTTTCATTTCAGCATCAGCAGATACCAGGTAGCTTACCAGTACTGCATCTATAGCAGTCCCCTGAATGGCTGCCACCACCGTTTCGCGGTTCATCTTTTGTTTACTGTTTATTAATTCAAAACTGGGCGTTGCCATTACATTTCTTTTCTTTAATTCGGCAACAAAATGTTTCTCATATATCTGACGTGTTTGCTGACTGTCAGAAACACCTATAATCATAAGGTGCTTATAGGCATGGCTAAGTTCAGTTTCTTTCCAGCTTTGCGTCAAACTGGTGCCGCCACAGGAAGTTATCACTATCCCTATCACCAGCAAAAACAATAAAGCTATAAAATTTTTAACACTAATAAACATACAATTCTCTTAAAACAGTTCAAGTCTTTCTAAAAACCAGTAAATGCCGATTATCGAAATAAATGTCGAGCCCGGAACCACGATAAACTTCCGGTATTTATCTTTATTTTTAAACCACAAGCCTAACAATATAAACGCGATTGCTATCACAGCTATCTGGCCAAGTTCGACGCCTACGTTAAAACTGATTAAAGCCGTCACAAAATCATTTTTCGGCATACCAAAATCAGTCAGAACACTGGCAAAGCCTAATCCATGCAACAAGCCGAATAAAAAAACCAGCAGCAGACGACTTTTATGTAACTCTTTTGCAACTATGTTTTCAACACCAACATAAGCAATAGATAAGGCAATTAACGGCTCGACGACATTAGCCGGCAATTCTACTATGTTATTCATCGCCAGCCCTAATGTAATTGTATGTGCCACGGTAAACATGGTCACCTGCAACAATAATGGCCGCCAGTGAGTGGATAATAAAAATAATCCCAGGATAAACAGGATGTGATCAAGGCCTTTGGGGACAATATGTGCAAAACCTATCTCAATATACGATGCTATCACTTCTATAGCTGACTGCCTGGCAACAATTTCCGTTAGTGAAAACTGTTCACTCGCCTTATCATCTCTTAACCATTGCCACTGAGACCAGTGCCATTGTTCATTCTCTGCATCTACCTGTCTGACACGAACAGCATTATCACCAAATTTTGCCGGATAATACCACTGTATAGAATCTGCTGATTGCGGCAGTCTGCCGGTAATGGTTATGGTGCTAATCCGTGGAACTTTAGTATAACCAGCAGGTGGAATATCGACAGACGCAACATCTAAACCTACAGCTTCACCTTCCGCGGTAACTTCGATCGATTGTAGAAACTGTAGGCTGAATTTTGTAAACACCTGCCTCAGCTCAGCGGGTGGCATTTTGCGAAATTCATCATATTCAACAGCTTTGGGCGCATCCTGAGTATTTTTATACTGCGCATTGATGCCTGTAAGCAGCGCTTCAATACTGGCACGCACCTCAATGTTTAACGATCTATCGGTATCAACATTAATTTCTACCAGCGCAGGTTTAACGACATCAGCTAATGCAGCTTCGCTAAGCAAAATAACACTGAGAAATAATAAAAATACTGCGCTTTTCATGAGAACGCGGATATTACACAATATTTTTACGCTATATCGGTTGTTTTAAGAATAATTTTCTTATAAAAGCGTCTATCTGTGAATATTTATAAGCAGCTAACTAACCTTTTACATTTATTTGCGTTAGTATTTACCATTGCGCAAAATAATTATAAAAAACAAGCAGAAACACCACCAAACTATGAGGAATAACCATGCCTACAATTGATCGCCGAACCTTCCTGAAACTAATGGGACTAAGCGCCGCCGCAGGCGGTACTGGTCTGTTAGCGGCCTGTAATGGCACAAATGCAACGACTACCGCAGATGCGGCAACAATCGCGGATAATTTTTATGACCTGCCGATGAAAGGTAATGTCAGAATATTACATACCACTGATTTTCACGGTCAGTTACTGCCGGTTTACTTTAGAGAACCAAACGTCAACCTGGGTGTTGGTAATGCCATAGGCCGCCCGCCTCACCTGGTCGGCAATAAACTGCTGAAGGCGATGAACTTAAAAGCGAACACACCGGAGTCCTATGCCTATACCTACCTGGATTTTGAGAGTGCGGCTGCAAAATACGGAAAAACCGGTGGTTTTCCACAGATGAAAACCCTGTTAGACCGCCTGCGCAAACAGGCCGGCGGCCAACAAAACACGGTGACACTGGATGGCGGCGACCTGTGGCAGGGTTCAGGCACATCATTGTGGACACGCGGTGTTGATATGGTGGAAGCCTCAAACATCCTGGGCATCGATGTTATGGTTGGTCACTGGGAATTCACTTATAACGAAGAAGAAGTATTAAGTAACGTTGCCCTGTTCAAAGGTGATTTTATCGGTCAGAACGTGCGCGTTAAAGAAGATTCATTGATGGATGATAAATATACCGCACTGGTCGATGCCAACGACGGTCGTGGTCTTTACGACGAAGACATGGGTTACGCTTTCCAGCCCTATGTCATTAAAGAAATCAATGGTGCAAAAATCTGTATCGTTGGCCAGGCCTTCCCTCGCACAGGCAATGCCAACCCACCGGAATTTTTCCCTGACTGGTCATTTGGTCTGCGTGAAGACGACATGATCGAACTGGTGGAAATGATCCGTGAAGAAGAAAAACCCGATGCCATTGTCTTGCTGTCGCACAACGGTATGGATGTCGACATCAAAATGGCAGAACGCGTACCGGGCTTGAATGCGGTATTTGGTGGCCATACGCATGATGGCGTACCTGAGCCAATCAAGGTTAAAAATGTTGAAGGCCATGACTGCTGGGTAACCAATGCCGGTTCTAACGGCAAATTCCTCGGGGTAATGGACTTTGATATTACTGATGGCAAGATCAACAGCATGCATTACAACATGCTGCCGATTATTTCAGATGCACTGCCCGCGGATAAAGAAATGCAGGCTTTCATTGATCAGATGCGCAGCACCAAATACGATGAAAATATTGTTGAAAGCCGTGTCAAGGAGATGCATTTCAATAAATCGCGTTTAGGAAAAACCTATGCCGAGATTCTGGATGAAAAACTCGCGATTGCCGATCGACTGCTTTATCGTCGCGGTAACTTCATGGGTACCTGGGACCAGATTCTGTGTAATGCCTTGCGTGAAGAATACGATGCCGACGTTGCCATGTCAGCGGGCGTACGCTGGGGCACAACCACGCTGAAAGGCGACTGGATTACCATGGAAGATGTGATGACCCAGTGTTCATTGACCTATGGCGAAACCTACGTAACAGAAATGACCGGGCATGACCTGATGAACATTTTAGAGCAGGTAGCCGACAACCTGTTCGACCCCGACCCTTACTTACAGTCTGGCGGCGACATGGTGCGCGTCGGTGGTATGGACTACACCATTGATCCATCTAAAGCTTTATATGAACGGATCACCGAAGCACGCCTGGATAATGGCCACCTGATTGAAGCCGACAAAAAATACAAAATTGCCGGCTGGGCACAGGTCAACAACACACCTGATGGTCGCTTAATGTGGGATGTGGTACATGACCATATTGTTAAAAACAAAGGCAAGGATAACGTTCTGAAGCTGCCTAAAATCAATCACCCTAAACTTCTTAACGTTGCCAGCAACCCGGGCATTGCTGATTACCCCGGGGACGCTAGTTAAGTCATTTTGGCGGGCAGTGCCCGCCCTACGAGTATCGTAGTAGGTCGGGCACTGCCCGACATTAGCTAAACATAGAAACCAAAAAAGCCTCGAAACTTTAACTTCGGGGCTTTTTTATGCCTGTCATCCTTCACTAACGCTCAGGATGACGACCTGTATAATAATGAAAATATTATTCATTATTCATTATTCATTATTCATTGTTCATTATTCATTATTCATTTTTCATTGCCTTCACCCCGTGAAGGCCCGTGCATTCCTAAACATTCGCATCCATGGAGAATCTTCCTGCCAGTCATCAGGATGCCATGAGTGCTGTACTGTTCTGAAGACACGTTCAGGGTGTGGCATCATAATCGTTGCACGGCCATCTTCACTGCAAAATCCGGTCAGGCCTTGCGGTGAACCGTTTGGATTAAGTGGATAAACTTCGGTAGCCCGTGCATTGTGATCGACATATCGCATTATTGATTGTGCATTTTGCCGCTGCTCAGCTGATTTATATTCAGCCCTGCCCTCACCATGGGCAACGGCAATCGGCATAATAGAGCCGGCCATGCCCTGCATTAATAGTGAAGCTGAATCCATCACTTCAACCAGGCTAAAACGGCCTTCAAACTGTTCTGAATTATTTCTTACAAAATGCGGCCAGTGCTGTGCGCCGGGTATTAGTGATTTTATATTAGCCATCATCTGACAACCGTTACATACACCCAGGCTAAAGGTATCTTCACGCTCGAAATAGGCTGCAAATACATCACGCGCACGCGAATTAAATAAAATCGATTTCGCCCAGCCTTCTCCCGCACCTAATACGTCACCGTATGAAAAACCGCCACAGGCAACCAGACCCTTAAAATCTTCAAAGTTAATGTTGCCGCTAAGAATGTCACTCATATGGACATCAATGGCATTAAAACCTGCCCGGTCAAATGCAGCAGCCATTTCTATCTGGCCATTAACACCCTGTTCGCGTAAAACAGCAATGTTTGGTTTGATGCCTGTTTGAATGCTTATTTGATTGAAGCGTGCAGCAACATCCTCATTTATATCAAAGCTTAAATTGACGTTTAAACCTTTATCATTTTGTGTAATCGCATCAAATTCCTGCTGCGCACATTCAGGGTTATCACGCAGACGCTGCATGTGATAACTGGTTTCACTCCATGCCTGCTGTAATGATTCGCGAGATGCTGAAAATACCGGGAAGCCATTATTGTTAATCGTGATCTGATCTTCATCATGTATCCTGCCAAGCTCATGAAGACAGTCTAACAACCCTGCCTCATCAAACGCGGTTTCAATGCTTTCTAAATCATCGCAACGAATCTGAATAACGCCACCGATTTCTTCATTAAATAACACAGATACTGCGTCACTATCGCCATTAAGCAACATTGAATCCAGCTGGATGTTTAAACCACAATGACCGGCAAAAGCCATTTCGCACAGACAGGCAAAAAGTCCGCCATCGGAACGGTCATGCCAGGAAATGATCTTTCCCTGCTTGTTTAATTGCTGAATAACATTAAAGAATGCTTTTAACTGCTGCGCATCATCCACATCCGGTGGCACGTCACCGAGCTGTTTGCAGGTTTGCGCTAAAGCAGAGCCACCCATACGATTTTCGCCATTACCCAAATCGATAAGCAACAGACCGGTATCATCAATGTCGGTACGAATCTGCGGCGTTAATGTTTGGCGCACATCAGTGACCGGGGTAAATGCAGTAATAACTAATGACAGTGGTGCGGTAACTGATTTATCTACGCCCTGATCCTGCCATACGGTTTTCATCGACATCGAATCTTTACCAACTGGAATAGTAAGACCGAGTTGCGGGCATATTTCCATGCCTACCGTTTTTACGGTGTCGTATAAGATCGCATCTTCACCGGGGTGGCCTGCGGGTGCCATCCAGTTAGCTGACAGCTTTATATCGGATAGTTTTTCGATCGGCGCAGCCATAATATTGGTAAGTGATTCGGCTACTGCCATGCGGGCTGAAGCCGGGCCATCAAGCAAGGCAACAGGAGTACGTTCACCAATCGCCATGGCTTCACCACAGTAACTTTCATAAGAGGCGGTCGTAACAGCAACATCCGCCACCGGTACCTGCCAGGGCCCGACCATCTGGTCGCGTGTCACCATGCCGGTAACAGTACGATCACCAATGGTAATAAGAAATGTTTTGTTGGCAACTGAAGGCAGCCTTAATACATCAAATGCTGCTTCTGTAATATCAATGGCATGTGTATCCAGCGCTGCGTGTTCAACTTCCATTCGTTTTACATCACGTAACATTTTAGGCGGTTTGCCAAGCAATACATCCAGCGGCATATCAACCGGGTAATTATCAAAATGCCTGTCATGTACTTTTAAGGTTTTGGCTTCGGTGGTTTCACCTAAAATCGCATAAGGGCAACGCTCTCGCTCACACAGTTTCTTAAAGTCATCGATTCGTTCTGGATTGATCGCCAGTACGTAGCGTTCCTGTGATTCATTACTCCATATTTGCATCGGCGTCATGCCCGGTTCATCATTGTGTACTTCTCGCAGTTCAAATTCAGCGCCGCGCCCGCCATCATAAACCAGTTCAGGTAAAGCGTTAGATAAACCGCCCGCACCGACATCATGAATGGATAAGATCGGATTGTTACCGATCTGCGACCAGCAGCCATCGATAACTTCCTGACAGCGTCTTTCCATTTCCGGGTTACCACGCTGCACCGAAGCAAAATCCAGATCTTCCGCACTGGCACCACTGTCCATAGAGGATGCAGCGCCGCCGCCCAGACCGATCAACATCGCCGGGCCGCCCAGTACTACAATCGGCGTTCCAACGGGTAGTTGAAGTTTTTCAATATCCGGCTCACGGATATTGCCGTAACCGCCTGCCAGCATAATAGGCTTATGATAACCACGAACTTCTTCGCCCGGCTTGCCATCAATCATGGCAGCGGCGACTTTTTCTTCAAAAGTACGGAAATATCCAGCTATATTGGGGCGGCCGAATTCATTATTGAATGCCGCAGAACCAATCGGCCCTTCCAGCATGATGTCGAGTGCAGAAGCAATGCGTTCCGGTTTCCCGTAATCCGTCTCCCATGGCTGTGTGCAACC
>Ga0164315_10004278_pt1 | contig 11085 bp, 8 predicted proteins | sample GuaBasSedimGuay6_FD_113737 | JGI IMG/M metagenome (GOLD analysis project Ga0164315, IMG submission 113737) | Subseafloor sediment microbial communities from Guaymas Basin, Gulf of California, Mexico - Guay6, Core 4569-2, 0-3 cm | ecosystem: Environmental > Aquatic > Marine > Hydrothermal vents >...
ATATTATCTTATTTCTTAGCTCTTTTACCGAAATGTGGTAATTACTTATTCTCTTAAAAGTATTTGCCATTTCATTAAGCTCATGATAATGAGTTGCAAATAGTACTTTTGCTTTATAAAGCTTATGTTCATGCAAGAATTCAGTAATAGACCATGCTATGGAAATTCCATCATAAGTACTTGTCCCTCTTCCTATTTCGTCAAGTAAAATTAATGATCTATTGGAAATATTATTAAGAATACTGGCAGTCTCGTTCATTTCTACCATAAAAGTAGATTCGCCAGAAGAAATATTATCAGAAGCTCCTACCCTTGTAAAAACCTTATCTACCATACCTATGGAAGCTGCATCAGCAGGTACAAAACTTCCCATTTGCCCAAGTAATACAATCAATGCTGTTTGACGAAGCAATGCAGATTTTCCAGACATATTAGGACCAGTAAGCATTATCATCTGCTGCTTTTCGTTATCTAGGTATACATCATTTGCAATATATGGCTCATCAAGAGGTAAGTTGCGCTCTATAACAGGGTGACGACCATTTTTAATATCTATGGCAAAGCCTTCATTAATATCTGGACGTACATAGTTTGCGACCCTTGCAGTGCGTGCAAAGGATGTTAATACATCCAAGCGACCAATTATTGACGCATTAAGCTGTATAGGAACTATATACTCAATAAAACTATTAATTAAATCGCTATATAATCTGGTTTCTAAAGCAAGGATTTTTTCTTGAGCTCCAAGTATTTTACTCTCTAACTCTTTGAGCTCTGGAGTTATATATCTTTCATAGTTTGTTAGCGTTTGCTTACGATTCCATTCCTCAGGAACTTTATCGATATGAGTTTTGGTAACTTCAAGATAATAGCCAAATACATTATTAAAACCAATCTTAAGACTAGGAATACCTGTTCTCTTAGATTCGCGCTCTTTTATACTATTTAATATCTCTTTACTCGAAGTTGTAATATATCTTAAATCATCGAGCTCCTGATTTACACCATTAAGAATAACAGATCCTTTATTTACCATTACTGGCGCTTCAGGATTTATAGTTTTCTTAATTTTATCATACATTGTCCTACATGGATTCAGCTGTTCGGCCATACGCTCCAATGCTGGTATTTTAGTGAAAATTAGTGATTTCTTAAACTCAGGAATAGTTTCTAAAGCAAAACTTAACTGCATGATTTCACGAGGATTAATCTTACTTATCGAAACCTTTGATATAAGTCTTTCTAAGTCACCAACAGTTTTTATTAGTTCACCAATATTCTCTTCATCTTGTATCTTATTATGAAAATAATCAACTATATTTAGCCTTTCATCTATTTGAGCCTTATCTTTTAGAGGAAGCACAATCCATCGTCGTATCAAGCGGCTACCCATCGGGCTTTTGGTATCATCAATCACATCAAGAAGACTTGTTGCATCTTCATGCGAAGAATTTATTAGCTCTAAATTTCTTATGGTAAATCTATCTAGCCACACATATCTTTCAGCCTCTATCCTACTAAGCTTAGTAATATGTTTTATCTTATCGTGCTTAGTTTCTGATAGATAATGTAATATTGCTCCTGCCGAAATAATAGAATTATTCATATTTTCAATGCCATAACCCTTAAGAGATGTTGTGCCAAATTGTTTATTCAATAAATCATAGGCATAATCAAAGGTGAATACCCAATCTTCAAAAGTTGTAATATAGTATTTATCACCAAATATTTCTTGAAATTTAGTCTTTAAATCCCTGCGGATAATAACCTCCGAAGGAAGAAAGCTTTGAAGTAGTTTATCAATATACTCAATATCTCCTTCTGCAACAAAATACTCACCAGTAGAAATATCCAAGAATGAAACTCCTCCACTTTTTCCTTCGAAAAACACACTTGCCAAAAAGTTATTCTCTTTATAATCAAGTACTTTATCATTATATGCAATACCTGGCGTAATAAGCTCTGTAACACCACGTTTTACTATGGTTTTAGTTAATTTAGGGTCTTCCAACTGATCACAAACTGCAACCTTCTGTCCTGCACGAACAAGTTTTGGTAAATAAGTTTCTACACTATGATGAGGAAAACCTGCAAGTTCGATAAAAGAAGCACTGCCATTGGCGCGTTTGGTAAGCGTAATACCAAGAATCCTTGATGCTTTTATGGCATCTTCGCCAAATGTTTCATAAAAATCACCTACTCTAAAAAGTAATAAAGCTGTCGGATGCTTAGCCTTTATGCTATTATATTGCTTCATCAAAGGTGTTTCCTTTACCTTCTTTTCTATCTTCTTTGCCATTATTCAAAATTAGGAATTTATGATGTTGATTCTCAGAAATCTTTTTAGCTTTTTTAAACAATTATTAGCGACTTATTAAGAATAATAATTACTCCTTATATTTCTTAATAAGCTCATCTGCCAACTGATAAGCACTAGCAGTGTTTTGAGTAATTTTTTTCTTGGCCTTAATAATATTATTTTGCATTTCGTCATTATTATAGAACAAAGCCTTAAGCTTTAGTTCAATTTGTTCGTAAAGGCGTATAATTTCTTGATGTTTTCTATTTTCTTCAAAATAATTATTTGCTTTAGTATATTCTACATATTTCAGAATTAGTTTCCATACTTCATCAATATTAAAGTTAGAAATAGCTGAGCAAATACCCGCAGTAGGCACCCAGCCAGAGTCTGGCACTGGGAATAGATGCAAAGCATTCGAATATTGAATTCGAGAGCTCTTAGCCTTTATAAAATTATCACCATCGGCTTTATTAATAAAAATAGCATCGCACATTTCTATAATACCACGTTTAATGCCTTGTAGCTCATCACCCGCTCCTGCTAACATAAGCAGCAAAAAGAAATCTACCATAGAATGAACAGCGGTTTCGCTTTGCCCTACTCCTACAGTTTCAACCAATATAATATTAAACCCAGCGGCTTCGCAAAGCGAGATGGTTTCGCGGGTTTTTTGAGTTACTCCTCCAAGAGAACCAGAGGAAGGACTTGGACGAATAAATGCATTTTTATCATTTGCCAATGATTCCATCCTTGTTTTGTCGCCCAAAATACTACCTTTATTTCTGCTTGAACTTGGATCAATAGCGAGTACTGCTACTTTATATCCTTGTGATGTTAGGTGTTTGCCAATGGACTCAATAAAAGTGCTCTTACCAACGCCAGGAACCCCAGTAATGCCAACTCGAACTGATTTTCCAGACTTAGGAATACACGCTTCTAGAATATCCTGAGCCATAGCTCGATGCTTATTATTCGAACTCTCTATTAGGGTAATAGCCTGTGCAAGAATTTTTACGTCATTATTTAAAATACCATTGATATAGTATTTGGCATCAGTATTTACTTTCTTCTTATTTTTTAGTTTCTCAAGAAACATATTATTAATAGAAGAAGGCTTTTCAATTCCAGCATTTACTTTTAATGAAGTACCTATTTTCTTTTTGATTGCCATGGTGTTTTACTTCTATTTTAACATCTCCATTAATTCCATTTCTAGCGAAGGATCAGCTATTTCAACAATTCTACCTACCTCATTTCCTTCACGATATACAATAAATGTAGGTACTAATTTAACTCCCATTCTAACAATATCTATTTTGCTAAATTCCTTATCTCTATTTACAGCTATTATTGTAATATTATCATCTGATATATTCATTGTTTCCATTATTCGTAGAAATTTTGGGACTTCACGATGTGAATCAGAACACCAAGAGCCAAAAACTATTTTAACACTTATGTTTTCTGTATTAGCGATTTGTGCAGTAATGAAGGTGTCAACAGAATAATTTGTTAGTGATTCACTATAATATTTAGAAAATACTAATGAACTAGCAAGTCCCTCTGCAGTACAATAGCCATAAAGGATTTCTGTATTAAGTGTAGGATCAATAATAGTTTGATTCACTAATCTATTTGCTTTATCTTGTGCATTAACATTAAATGTAGTATAGCTAAATGCAAAAACTATAAGAAAATAATGAAGTTTTTTAAATGTTTTCATAGTATAAATTATATTTACCAAATATAGGAATAAAGACCATTGCAAAACCATAAGGTTTTATAATAAGGTCCATCGCTGTACTAATACATCTTTTGTATTATAAATTGTTGTAATCTTATATAGTTCCTTATTAAGTTTATCAGTATTTTGTTTTCGACCATTATAAAAAGATACAACGTAAAAATCTTTTACCTTCACTCCTTCTATATTTTTTAACCAATCAGCAACTGCTCCATCAGTTAATAAATAATACCTATCAGGGTCATTTACGTATGTTAGTATACTCTTATCAATGTGCTTAAGTTTCTCAACGGTGTCCTCAATTACATACTCCTTCGAATTATATTCCTTACTATCATCAGTTTTTATTAAATGCATTCCAAACTTTGCTATATGAAGCACTATAAGTATCGAAATCGTAATAACTTTTGTTTTATTCTTTATGTTTTCATTTTTTACAAAGCTAATATACAACGATATAGCAAATAAAATATATACAGGACTGATAATACGATAATATAAAGGAGTGTGATCGTAAAAAGTATTGGAAGTAAATAAGAATATAAAATATGTTATTGGGTAAAGTATCAATAAATAGTCAAAACTCTTATTCACTTTTATTAAAACCTTTGCCGAATATATTAAACTCAAGATAATAATTAGTGCTCCTATGATATAACTTGCAATCAATCCCAAATCGTTTACAGAAAGGCTTGTGGTAAATTTTGAAGTTGTTGTTAGCCATTCTTGATAGTATTGCAGTGGCATAGGATGAAATGAAACATCTCTTCCTGTAGAACTATTTACTAGTAATATATTTCGAATCGACCAATAAACAAATGAAGTTGAGGATAATAATCCAAGGATAATGATGTATTTTATTCTAGTAAATACTCTTTCTTTTGATAGAGTAATCCATATATATACTACAGCAGTAATAATTAGACTTATACCTATATATCTAATAAGTATTGAGAATGAAATTAATATGGAAGATATAATTAACCATTTTATACTCAGTTTATTAACAAATAAATTAAGAGTATATAATGCCAAGAAACTCAATAGGATATACAAAGGCTCTGTCCATGCCATTTCATAAATATCGAAGAAAGATAGATTAACTAATATAAGTAATTGTAAAGTAATAATACTCAATGTTGAGATATACGATCTAAAAACCAAAGCAACGGCAAGCAGAAAACCGTATAATGATAGAGCATTTAAAAGGCGGAAGGAATTATAAAAATCATTAGTAAAGGCATTAAACACTGTGAGTCCTATCGACATTCCTGGAGGATAATGCGTCATATATTGTAAAGGAATTCCATCCAATATACTTTTGAACTCTCCTGTATCAACAAAAAGTTGTGCTGCAGAGATATAAATCATAGAATCGGGAGTAATTCCAATTCCAAAACGACTTATAAATACCAAGAAAAAGAATGCCAATATAGGCACTACAAAAAAATAGGCTGTAGATAAAGATCTTCTCATTGATAACAAAAATAAACAAAAAAACCGCAAGCTAAAAGCCTGCGGTTTATTTTTTTTATGGTAAAATATAATCTATTTTACAGCATCAACAATTGCTTTAAAAGCTTCAGGATTATTCATCGCTAAATCTGCTAAAGTTTTACGGTTGATGTCGATACCTTTAGCGTGAATTTTACCCATAAATACTGAGTAAGATAAACCTTGCAAGCGTGCACCAGCGTTGATACGTTGAATCCACAATGCTCTAAAGTTACGTTTTTTAACTCGTCTGTCGCGGTAGGCATATCCCATACCTTTTTCCCAAGCATTCTTGGCAACCGTCCAAACATTTTTTCTGCGCCCGAATTGACCTTTAGTCAATTTCATCACTTTTTTTCTGCGTGCTCTTGAAGCAACCGCATTTACTGATCTTGGCATTTCTTCTTAATTTTTCTTGTTTTAGCGTCCTTAAATCAATAAGAAACTTGTTGGCTAAAAACAATGGTTAAACATTAATTTTCTATAAGTAATATTAAAGACTATTTTGCTGAGCAAAACAATCATTAAAAATTTACTTAGTAAGCAATCTTTTGATATTTTTCTCATCCGCTTTAGAAACCAAACCAGTGTGCGTAAGATTACGCTTCTGTTTTTTGGTCATCTTAGTCAGGATGTGACTTTTAAAAGCATGCTTTCTTTTTACTTTACCGGTACCTGTAAGAGTAAATCTCTTTTTAGCTCCGGATTTTGTCTTCATCTTTGGCATTACGCTCAAATTTTAAGTTAATTAAACCTCTATTTACTTGTTTTGGGTGTTATAATCATAATCATACGTTTACCTTCAAGCTTTGGCATTCTTTCTACCTTACCTACTTCCTCAAGCTCTTGAGCAAATTTCAACATAACTATCTCACCTTTGTCTTTATATACAATTGTTCGTCCTCTAAAGAAAACTTCAACCTTTACTTTTGCACCATCTGTAAGAAACTTCTTAGCATGTTTAAGCTTAAACTCAAAATCGTGATCATCAATATTTGGCCCTAAACGAACCTCTTTAACAACAACCTTTGCTGATTTTGCTTTAATCTCTTTTTGCTTTTTCTTTTGTTCGTAAAGAAATTTCTTATAATCAATAATTCTACAAACTGGGGGCGTTGCCTTTGGTGATATCTCAACTAAATCTAGCTCCTGATCTTCAGCTATACGCTGAGCATCACGTAGATTATATATGTCTACTTCTACATTCTCACCAACAAGACGCACCATTTGTGCTCTTATTTCTCCATTGATCCTATGCGGGTTTGTTGGCTTTTCGTATCTAGCTCTACCTCGCCTTTTAAATCTTTGTGCTATAGTAAATTCCTCCTATGTTAATTTATATTAAATTCTAAAATTGTAAGGCTTCGTTTACCTCATCAGTAATGATTTTTGCAAAATCTTCAACTGATAATGTACCTTTATCACCTTCACCTTGCCTACGAACAGACAAAGTGTTTGTCGACTCTTCCTTCTCTCCAACAATTAGCATATACGGAATACGCTGAATTTCAGCGTCTCGTATCTTTCTTCCTGTTTTTTCAGATCTAAAATCAACGTGGCTGCGAATATCGTAATTTTTTAGCATACTTTGAACTTTTTCTGCATAATCATGAAACTTTTCGCTAATAGGTAAAATCCTTACCTGCTCTGGTGTTAACCAAAGAGGAAACTTACCTCCTGTATGCTCTATTAGTACAGCAACAAATCTCTCCATTGAGCCAAATGGCGCACGGTGAATCATTACTGGGCGATGCTTCTTATTATCTTGGCCAATATACTCTAACTCAAAACGTTCTGGTAAATTATAATCCACCTGAATAGTTCCTAACTGCCAACTTCTACCAATGGCATCGCGTACCATAAAGTCCATTTTAGGACCATAGAAAGCGGCTTCACCTTCTTCAATAATATATTCTAAACCACTTTCTTTTGCTACTTCTATAATTGCATTCTCAGCTTTTTCCCAATTTTCGTCGCTACCAATATACTTTTCAGGGTTATTTTTATCACGAATAGATATCTGAGTAACAAAATCCTTAAAATCTAAAGCGTTAAAAATACGTAGTACAATCTTTATAACTGCATTAAACTCATCTTTAACTTGATCAGGGCGACAGAAAATATGTGCATCGTCTTGAGTAAAGCCTCTAACTCTTGTCAGACCATGCAATTCGCCACTTTGCTCATAACGATAAACAGTGCCAAATTCGGCATAACGAATTGGAAGTTCTCTGTACGAATGTGGTTTCACTTTATATATCTCACAATGGTGAGGGCAATTCATTGGTTTTAAAAGAAACTCCTCCCCTTCATTTGGAGTAGTAATTGGGCGAAACGAGTCTTGACCATATTTAGCATAATGACCAGAAGTTACATATAATTCTTTATTTCCAATATGTGGAGTAATTACAGGCTCATATCCAGCATCCTGCTGCACCTTTTTAAGAAAATTTTCTAAACGCTCACGAAGCTGTGCTCCTTTTGGCAACCATAGTGGTAATCCTTGACCAACTTTTTGTGAAAATGCAAATAATTCAAGCTCCTTACCAACCTTACGGTGATCACGCTTTTTCGCTTCCTCAAGCATCTCTAAATGATGAGTTAGTTCTTTGTTTTTAGGAAATGTAATTCCATAAATACGTGTCAGCTGCTTACGAGTTTCATCACCACGCCAATACGCTCCGGCTATACTTAATAGTTTTATAGCTTTAATATGACCTGTATGAGGCAAATGCGGTCCACGACATAAATCTGTGAAATCGCCACATTGATAAAAAGAAATTGTTCCGTCCTCTAAATCTCCAATAAGCTCAGTTTTATACTCATCGCCTTTATCAGTAAAAGTAGTCATTGCATCAGCTTTGCTTACCTCAGTACGAGTAAAAGTTTGCTTTTGCTTTGCCAATTCTTTCATCTTTTGCTCAATATTAGGCAAATCTGCATCAGTAAGTTTTATTTCACCAAAATCAATATCGTAATAAAAACCATTTTCAATATCTGGTCCAATACCAAATTTTGCTTCTGGATATAATATAGAAATAGCCTCAGCCATTAGGTGAGCTGATGAGTGCCACATCGTTGATTTACCCTCTTTATCATTCCATGTTAGTAACTGAAGCCCACCATCTTGCGTAAGTGGCAAAAGTGAATCAATTACATCTCCATTAAATTTTGCAGCAAGTACATTACGGGCTAAACCCTCACTAATGCTTTTTGCTATATCCATTGATGTGGTTCCTTGCTCTACTTCGCGCACCGAACCATCAGGTAGTGTTATATTTATCATACTTCTTTAAAACTAAATTTTAAGTGCACAAAGGTAATAGTTTTGTTGAAATTATATATAAGTTTTTTTAGAAATAAATCAAAAATAAAAGCATAAGTTTATATGTATAGTGCAATATGTGTTTATTGCTTATTAACACTCTAGATATTCTTACCCTATGGTTTTATAATTCTAGCTTATTATTGATTAACTTATGATGAGCAAAGTGCTGAAATATTGGCAGACAGCATAAAAATAGAATTCTATATCTTAATCATTTCAAAATCGCCACTTTGAGTTAAATAATACATCTTATTATCATAAACTCTTATCTGCTTTATATTCTGATTAGGTAGCGCAACAGTATCTACTTGTAGACTTATTGGATTGAAAACAAAATTGGTATCATTTTTAAGCATTAGCCAATTATTATCATCAATATAAAAATCATCAATATTAGTAAAAGGCATTTGACGAAGAAAGCCTCCATAGCGGTCAAATACAAATATTCCATTTGCATTATCACGTAAATATAATGAATTATTGCGCTCAATAATTTGTATAGGGTCAATATTTACATTTGTTACAGAGTATAAGTTACCTGTTCTATCAGTATTTTGTAGTGAGCTATTAAAGCGCAACAACTCTTTATTTATTGGGTCATAAATCCAGAATGAATTATTATACGACCTGCATGCAAGATTTGCCTCTGGATATCCTAATTTTGGAATATCAATGGGGCTATACTTTTGAGATAATGTATTATCAAGAAAAATAATTTTATTAAAATCCTTATAATATACGAAGATATTTGTAGATTTATTTACATCCAAAGTGCTTATATCGCCGTATATTAAGTTGCTATAAGTATATAGTAATTCGTTCTTTTGCGATAGTTTCTGAAGCTCAGCACCTTTAACAATATAAATATGTGACTGTACATCTATTTCAAAGAAATCTACTTTTTCTATATTATTATCTGGACCAGCAAATATGGAAGATAATAGTAAGAATATGATTAATAAGCCTTTTGCCATGTCTATATTATTTTCTTATCAATGGAGTAATTAAATCCTCCAAATTCTTTTTTAATAATTGTATTTAGTTCCTCAACTAGTTTTCTGTCATTCGATAATCGAGGTATTTTATTCTGACCGCCAAGCTTTCCTTTATTTGCTAACCACATTATAAATAGCTGTCTAGGAGCTTTATGCACTATTGGTTTAGATAATACCATATCCTGAAATCGCTTAGCTTCGTAATCAGAATTCTCAGTTTTTAATGCATTATCCAATAGTTCCGTAAAAAACGAAATGTCTGACGGTTCTTTTTCAAACTCTATAAACCACTCATGGGTTATCTTATTATCTTCAAAGAATAAAGGTGCTGCTGTGTATTCATGAATTATAGCGCCTGTTACTTCACAAGCATGCTTAAGAGCCATATCAGCATTATCAACAATAAGCTCCTCTCCCACAGCATTTATAAAACTCTTAGTGCGCCCGCTAATCTTTATTCTATATGGCTTTACAGAAGTAAATATTACCGTATCACCAATCATATAGCGCCACAAACCAGCATTTGTTGATATTATTATCGCATAATTTTTCCCTAGCTCAACATCCTTAATTCCCAATACCTGAGGGTTGTCTTTTCCAAATTCAGACATTGGCATAAACTCATAAAAAATACCATAATCGAGCATTAATAATAAGTCGTCTCGATCCGATGAATCCTGAATAGCAAAGAATCCCTCCGACGCATTATATACTTCTTGGTAATTTGTTTGAGGACTTAATATTTTATCAAATCTATCTTTATAAGGTAAATTACTAACTCCACCATGAATTATAAGTTCAAAATTTGGCCATATTTCATTAATCTTACTTTTACCAGAAATTTCCAATGCTCTTTCCAATATAACAAGCATCCACGAAGGAACTCCAGAGATAGCCCTTACATCTTCATAAATGGTATTCTCAATAATTAGATCTACTTTCTTGGACCAATCATCCATTAAGGTAACCGATAGATTTGGTGATTTGGTGAGATGCGCCCATAATGGCAGGTTTTTCAATAATATGGCGGATAAATCTCCAATATAATGGCCAGTATCATTATTAAGCTCTGCTGATCCGGCAACGGCAATTGTTTTGCCACTAAGAAATTCTGACTCTGGATTCTTCTTAAGATATAGAGCAAGCATATCTTTACCACCTTTGTAATGGCAATCTTCCAAACTATCTTCTGTTACTGGTATAAATTTACTTTTTGTGGAAG
>Ga0164315_10004279_pt1 | contig 11084 bp, 6 predicted proteins | sample GuaBasSedimGuay6_FD_113737 | JGI IMG/M metagenome (GOLD analysis project Ga0164315, IMG submission 113737) | Subseafloor sediment microbial communities from Guaymas Basin, Gulf of California, Mexico - Guay6, Core 4569-2, 0-3 cm | ecosystem: Environmental > Aquatic > Marine > Hydrothermal vents >...
AAATAGCGAAGCGTTCATTTAACTGGGTTTATTTAATGTTTTTCCAACTAAGAAAAAAGCAAAGAGAGCTTGCCTAAATGGGGAAGTTGTTTAGTATCTTAAAAAGCCACTTTTACCAACATGTTAACGATAATTAATCATGTGGATACCGTTGCAGGTTACGGGTTTCAGGTTGCGTAAGCCATAACTCGTAACTCGTAACCCGTAACTTGCAACAAAAATTATTTATTGATCATCCCGATTTTTTGGTTTATTTAATGCTTATTAAAGACTTAGTATCTTTCACTAATATATTTACCGATAACTTTTTTTTTACTACCGTTAACTGATTATTCCTTGTTTTTCATCGAAATCTTTCTATTTTTGTGTAATTCTAAATTCCTGTCTAATCGGGAATTCATTTTTTGGAAAGCTTTAATTATGTATAAATTTGTTTATTACTTTTGTCGGAATTACTATTTTGAAAAAGCATGACAGATTCGAAGTTATTAATGTTATTTGATGTCGGTTGAACTGGTTTTTGGGGATAATGTCGTAATCTTGCATAAATATTAAAGGAGTATTTAATATTTGTAAGTGCCTGACAGCCCATTAGGCAAAGCTAAACCCCTGTAAAATAAGTGTTAATATTTTGATTTTATTTAATAATTAACTTGCTTGCTAATAAATAAAAAAGGTGTAACTTGTGCCACTGTTTTTTAAGCATAAATATTATGTCAATAATATAATAATCAAATTAAAATGATATGAAAAAAGGATTTTTACCACTTGGATTTTTAACATTGTTAATTGCAGGTGCAGCTGTTTTTTTCTTGCTTACTGCCGCTAATGATAACGGAAAGGTTAAGCACATTAATGGTCAGAGTATTATCAAAGCCAAGGAATGGATGGCCATGGTGAGGAATAATCAAAATACCGGATTGCTCGATCCGCGTGATGTTGTTAAGGCAAGGAACCAAGCTAGCGGGCAGGCAATTGAAAAATCATCAGCTGAAGGGGAATTGGATTGGCTCGAAATGGGGCCTGGTAATATGGGTGGACGTACAAGGGCCCTTATTGTCGATAATCGTGATACTTCATACAATACTTTATATGCCGCCGGTGTAAACGGGGGCATTTTTAAATCTACAAACACTGGTGCTTTTTGGGAAAGGGTAAATACCCCAACCCTAAATGTTTCATGTATGGTTCAAGATGCTAATGGCGTTATTTATGTTGGTACCGGTGAAGCATTCAATAACAAGGATTATTCAGGAATAGGGGAAATGGGATTTGTGAGTGGTTTTGTTGGGCAAGGGCTTTTCAAATCTGATGGAAGTGATAGCTTTTCCTTGGTTGAAGGTACTGTGCCAACTGAAAACAATGATACCCTTGAATGGGCTTTTATCAATGAAATTGCTATTACTTCAAATGGTGCCTTATGGGCCGCTACAAATACTGGCATAATGGTAAATGATGGATCTGGTTGGGGTTATGCAGAAGCCAATGAGGTGGAATTAACAGGTATTGCACGTGATGTCGAAGTTCATCCAAATGGGATTGTGGTTGCGGCAGTTAATGGATTAGGATATGTTTCCACAAGTGGTTCTGCTGATGGTTTTGTGAGTTTTTCAACAGGTGAAGATCATAATTTACCTTCTGAAGGCATCAGCCGTTTACAATTGACCATTGCACCCTCCGATGATAATATTATTTACGCAATGGCTGCTAAGTCTTCAAATAATTCCCTCGAAAATGTTTACATTTCGGAAGACAGGGGACAAACATGGAGGGTTATAGGCCCTGGGGGATCAACCTCACTTAATATTTTAGGTACTGGGATTGTTTCATCCCCATATTATCAAGGTGATTATAACAATGTTTTAGAAGTGTTCCCAAATGATCCTTATCATATTATTGCTGGTGGCATTAATCTTTGGGAAGGGACAAAAATTGCTGAAGATGGTTTTTACGATTGGGTAGAGCGTTCTGTCAGTTTTGCCGGGGCTCTACCATTTGGGATTTTGCATCCTTACTATGTACATGCCGATCATCATGTTTATGCTTTCAGGCCTGGGACCAATGAGTTTTTTCTTGGAACTGATGGTGGTGTTTTTAAAGGGATAGTTGGAGCTTCATATTTTGAATTCCAGACACTTAATAAGTTTTTTAATATATCGCAGTTTTATACATTGGATATTTCAAATAAGCTGGATGAGGTAATCGGCGGGGCCCAGGATATCGGGACAGTCTTTATTGGTGGTAATTCCAGTAACCTGTCAAATGGTATTGATCTTTGGAATTTTGGTAGTGATTTAGTCCCAGAAGGAAGTGATGGTGGTTATTGTGCTTTTTCAACAATCAGGAAGTATGAAACAATTATTGGGGAGACACCGCCAAACATTTTTTATGCTAAAAGCCCATTACCTTATGATGAAATTTTGGATTTGAGAATGAGGAGATCCAATTCAATGGCTTTTGATTATTCAAGTACATTTCTCGATGAAGGCATGAGTAATTCTAATTTTCTCACCCCTATGGTACTTTGGGAGAGTTTTTCAAATGAGAATAGCAGGGATTCTGTTGATTTTATTGCACGTCAGGATTATATGGCTGGCGACAATATTATTGTAAGGAGTGACACCAATATGAACTTTTATCCTTTCGATTATACATTACCAATTGATTTGAGCAACGGTGATACTTTACGGGTTCAGGATATTAATTCCGCAAGGTTATTTGTTGCAACAAAAGAAAAAATATGGATGACAAATGAAGCCCATAATTTTGCTAAAGAACCAGAATGGTTCTTAATTTCAGATGATGACAATTCTGGTTTTATTGACAATCCGCAATGTATTGCCCATTCCGCTGATGCAAATTATCTTTTCGTTGGGACACAAGAGGGGAACTTATACCGTATTTCAAACCTGGCACTTGCTTATGATTTCCAAAGGGCAGATGTAACCAGTCCCAATTGTATTGTTGCAACTGATATAATTGAATTTGTTGAAGGTGGGAGCAATCAGGTTATTACTTCCATTTCTGTAGATCCATTGGATGGCAATAAGGTTTTAATAACTCTTGGAAACTATGGAAATGCACAATATGTTTATTACTCATCAAATGCGTTATCAGAGAACCCGGATTTTTCATCAGTTCAAGGAAATCTTCCACCAATGCCGGTTTATGCCTCCCTTCTTGAAATGGCAGAAGGTGACATGGCCATTATTGGAACGGATCAAGGTATTTGGGTTGCCGAAGATATTTCTAACCCTGTTTGGGTACAAGATTTGTCAGGTATGGGACAGATTCCTGTCATGGCTATAAAACAACAACAAACATATAAAAATTCTTTTACCATTACTATATATGATCCGGTTACCAATGATCCTTTTTATGAGATATACGAAGGAATTGAAAATACCGGGGTCATCTATGCTGCCACTTATGGCAGGGGTGTTTTTAGGGCTGGGGAAGCCTTGGTTGGTATCGATGACAATGAAGAATTTGTGGAAGCCCCTGTTAATTCATTGTTGGATATTTATCCAAACCCTGTTGTACATTCAGCAAATATTAAAATCAATTTGAATGAATCTTCTGATGTTGAGATTAGGATATTTGATATGAATGGAAGGATAGTACAGTCGGTAAATAAAAATGATATGCAAAAAGGTGAGAATTCAATTCAGGTAAATGTTTCTGATTTGAAAAAAGGAACCTATGTTGTAAGATTGATAGCCGGTAAAACTATGGGCACATCAAAATTTGTAATTGCGAAATAAATTATTTTGAACAATAAATATATTTAAAATGAAAAAAATATCTTTTACAGTTTTATTGGCATTTGTGGCATTAAGCATATTTGCACAGATAAAAATCGCTGCCCCTCAATTAATTGAGCCGGAGAATGAGGCAATTAACCAAATGCCAAATGCATTATTGGATTGGAACCCTGTTTCGGGAAGTGGTTCAATTACTTATGATGCACAACTTGATGAGGATCCTGATTTCTCAAACCCGGTTTTATTTACAAATGAATTCAGTTCTTATGAGATGGAGAACCTCCTTTTTGGGCATACCTATTACTGGAAGGTAATGGCAACAGATGAGAACGGGCCTGGTGATTGGTCTGAAGTTTTTGAATTTACTTTGTTTGATCAACTTACCAATAATAAACCTAACGACACAATTGATAACCAAGTACCAAATGTTTTGTTGAAATGGAAAAACAAAGCCGGTTCGGGTAGTAGTGCCGTTGATATTTCTGGGATTGGTGAATTTGAATATGAAGTAAGTTTTGATGATGCATTTACAGATATTTATATAGAGAGTTCTGTATCCGGAGAGGAATTTGAAGTTGCATGTGCAGAATTGTTTTTTGATACAACTTATTATTGGCATGTTAGGGCAATCCATGGCTTGGATGAGTGTGAGTGGTCTGAAACATGGTCGTTTTCTACCATGGCCAGTCCTGTATTAGTTAGTCCTGTAGATGGTGCCACAAATCAAATGCTTGATGCTGTCAATTCATGGGAAATTATAGAAAATTTATTGGATGAATCTGGTGTATCAAAATATTCTTATCAACTTTGTACTGATCCTAATTTTATAAATCCTTGTGCTTCGCTTATTGTTGATTCAACCTCGGTGTCAATGCCTGGCCTTGAATTTGGTGAAACCTATTATTGGAGGGTTAATGCATTTCATTCAAATGATACCTCAAACTGGTCGGAACCCTGGAGCTTTGAAATAATCAATACTGTTATTCTAGATAGTCCTGGTCAAGGTGATACAACTAATGTTTCCCCTCTTTTTGAATGGATTGCCCAAACTGGAATTGAACAATATGAATTGAACTATAGTAAATCTGCTGATTTCACTAATGCTGAACCTTATTTTATTGCCTTTCCAAGTTCTGACTTTCAAGTTGTTTTTACTTTGGATTTAGCTAGTGAATATTATTGGAGGGTTAGGGCAATTTTGGATGGTGATACAACTAACTGGAGTGATACATGGAGTTTCTTTACACCGTTCCCTGAGGGGATTGAGGACAATATATTAAACTATGAAAATGTTAATATATATCCAAACCCTTCAAATGGAATCCTTAACGTTGAATTGGAAGACCCTGATAAATCAATTATACGGGTTTCAGTAATGGATTTACTTGGACAAACTGTATTTGAAAATGAGTTCGGTTTTGGTAATGGTATTAAAAATCAAAAAATTGATTTGACTGATCTTGAAAATGGCTTGTATATTATCAAACTTGAAAATGGAAACAGGGTTTATAACCAGAAGTTCATTCTTGATAAATAGATGATTTATAACATAGATAAAAAGGGCTGTCAAATTAATTTGACAGCCCTTTTTTCTTTGGGGTTCGTATATATTTGGGACCCAAACCTGTCATCCAAAAAAAATCTTTGAAGAAAGCTATGCACATTGTTTTTATTTAATTGCCACATAAACAATAGTTCGGTAAATATTTATTGCTCGTTTATTGTTATGCATCAATAATCCAAGTCATGGGTTTTGTAATATGAAGTAAGACAGCATGTAACGGTCTTTGTCCCGTAGTGGCGAATTGGCTGTTAACCTTATACGAAAAGCTGCAGACCCGCCTGAATGACAAAGTCGGGCAGGGCCGCAAAATATTTGTAGTATTAATAATTATCTGAAAGATAGGTACAGAGTACCGAAACATAAAGGAAAAAATAGGTCAATAATGTTGTTCCCGCACGTGCGGGATTGCATAAATAGTTCATTTCTAGCTGCAAAGATTATTGGTGCTCTACACCTAATTAATACAACACGAAAAATAAATTTTCATACTCATAAAACTAATTTTAAAAATCGTTTGTAACACCTAGATAGATTGTGATTTAGTAATTAGCTGTAATCGAACTTAACGCTTATGTGCACGTGCGGGATTGTGCAAGAAAAAATATTCAGAAGTGATGTATTAAGAGGGTTGTTAATTGTACCGTTTTCCAAAGTTGAAATTCAAATAGAAAGTAAAAAAGAAATATTCAGGGTCATTAAAGGCCATAATTGGAATAGGCCTGGGGAAAATGTCCAACGTTGCCCCGATTTCAAGGGATTTGGTTTTTGTGCTATATGAGCCATATTCAAAGTCGAGCCCAATTTTGCCATGGATGCCCGGATATATGGAAATCTCATTAAAACCTTTTGTGAATGAAGCCCTGCCAAAAATATTATCAACAAAATGTTCGTCAGGGTCATACCTTTCTTCACTGGTTGTATATTCATAAATTTGTGAAGACTGTTTTAAGATAATCAGGTAAACGGGTTTGGCAAGGCCTAATGAAATACCGCCCATATATAACAACCTAAGTTCTACACCTCCCCAATATGGCTTACGGTTCAATTGTTTATGAACACCGTAGGTTCCACGTAAGATAAATGCTGAATTTAGTTTTCCGTAGTTATAACTTTTTGAATTTGTAAAGTATGGGTTAATAGTCCTGATTTGCTTAGAGGAACGCATTTCTGAAAATTCAAAATCCATAACGCGTTTTTTGAAGGCAGATTTGTTATAAGCTTTTGTAAACTTAACGCCCCAACCTTGGGAGTGGAACACAACCCCTCCACTCATTTCTTTCAGGAGGATAATATTTTTTGTGGTATCAATTATTTCGGTTTGTGAAAATAATCCATTACCAAAATATAGGGAAGCAAAAAAGAAAAATATTGAAAAGGCAAATTTCCTCATATAAGAACTTAATTTGGACAAAAGTCATTAGATGTAATAAGAATTTATCAATAACGGAATTGAACAATACTTATTTCTAAAGGAAGAACTACCTTTACTGTTCTAGTGACGTTGTTCGATCTGGAATTTTTTGGCTTCACCATAAGCTGGGCAACTCTCTGCTGATCTGCAAGATGAGACAATCATTCCAATGGTTATAAATGCGAGTACAATGATGACAAGTTTTTTCATAGTGAATAGATAATAAGGTTACAAATATATAATAAATTTTCTAGCAAACGTTTTTGATAATAACTTAATTTTGGATTTCCCTATAACAAATAATTTGCCATCAATGAAAAAATGAAAAAATGAATATGGAAAAAATTGATCCAACTATCGAATCTTCATGGAAAGCGGTGCTTTCAGATGAATTTAAATCTTCATATTTTTCTGGTTTGAAAGAATTTTTAATCAACGATAAAATGAAATATACAATATTTCCTCCGGGTTCGGATATATTTTCTGCTTTTAACTATACCCCTTTTGGAAGTGTTAAAGTGGTAATTTTGGGGCAAGACCCTTATCATGGGAACGGACAGGCAAATGGTTTGTGTTTTTCAGTTAATGATGGTATAAAAAAACCACCATCCCTTCAAAATATTTTCAAAGAACTTAATTCTGATCTTGACCTTCCTATAGCTGAAAGTGGAAATCTTGAAAAATGGGCACGTCAAGGGGTGTTATTATTAAACGCCACATTAACCGTAAGGGCTGGTCAAGCTGGTTCGCATCAAAACAAAGGCTGGGAAACGTTTACAGATTCCATAATCAGAAAGCTATCAGATGAAAAGGAAAACCTGGTTTTTGTTTTATGGGGAAATTATGCCCGGGCGAAAAAGAGTATGATAAATACCAAAAAACATTTTATAGTTGAATCACCACATCCTTCTCCTTTTTCAGCTCATTCAGGCTTTTTTGGGAGCCGCCCATTTTCAAAGACTAATGACTTTCTGGTTGAAATTGGGAAATCACCAATTGACTGGAGCTTGGAATAGTTTTGTTTTTGGGGGATTAATATTTTTTTTGGCTGTTATTATTGTGTATGATGGGCAAATAAATTTTACTTTTGTTGAAATTATTACTGAAAATTGAATTGTTATATGAACAATATAGTATATGTTGGCATGAGTGCCGATATGATCCATCCGGGACATTTGAATATTATTAAGGAAGCGGCAAAATTGGGCGAAGTGACAATAGGCTTGTTAACCGACAAAGCAATTGCAAGTTATAAACGACTTCCTACATTAAAGTACGAGCAGAGAAAAATAATAATTGAAAGTATAAAAGGGGTTTCTAATGTTGTTCCTCAAAACGAATTGGATTATACAGTTAACCTGAGGGCAATTAAACCTCATATTGTGGTACATGGCGACGATTGGAAAACCGGAGTGCAGCAACGTACACGTCAATTGGTTATTGATACTTTAAAAGAGTGGGGGGGCTTGCTGTATGAAGTGCCCTATACTCCCGGGATTTCGTCAACACAACTAAATAATAGTTTAAAAGAAATTGGGACAACCCCTGAAATTAGAATGGGGCGGTTACGCAGATTGATTGAGTCTAAACCAATTGTAAGAGCCATTGAAGCTCATAATGGGCTTACAGGCTTAATAGTTGAGAATATTGGAGTTAATGAAAATGGAGCTCATAAGGAGTTTGATGCAATGTGGTCCAGTAGCCTAACTGATTCAACATCAATGGGTAAGCCTGATATAGAAGCTGTTGATGTTACCTCTCGTTTACATAGTTTAAACGACATATTGGAAGTAACCACAAAACCAATTATTTATGATGGGGATACTGGAGGTATTGCAGAGCATTTTACATTTACCGTAAAAACATTAGAGCGTTTAGGTGTATCGGCCATAATTATTGAAGATAAAATAGGATTGAAAAAAAATTCGCTTTTTGGTACTGATGTTCCCCAAACACAGGATAGTATCGAAAATTTTTCCCATAAAATCAGTGAAGGGAAAAAGGCACAAATTACCAGTGCCTTTATGATTATTGCCCGTATTGAAAGTTTGATACTTAAAAATGGGGTTGATGATGCGATCAAAAGGGCAAAAGCATATATTGAAGCTGGTGCTGATGGTATTATGATACATAGCAAGGAGAAAGACGGAAAAGAAATACTTGGGTTTTGCAAATTATACAACAAATTCCCCAATAAAGTACCTCTTGTGGCCGTCCCTTCAACATATAACCATATTTATGAAAAAGAGCTTGCCGAAGCTGGTGTAAATGTGGTAATTTATGCAAATCATTTGTTACGAAGTGCTTATCCTGCCATGGTTGAGGTTGCAAAATCTATTCTTACGCATGAAAGATCTTTTGAGGTAAACGATAAATGCATGTCAATAAAAGAAATCCTCCATCTAATCCCCGGAACAAAATAATGATAAGCCCAAGTACGTACTACGATAAATTACGAGATCGGGAAGTTGACTTCTTTACGGGGGTCCCTGATTCTTTGTTGAAAGATATTTGTGCATATATAATGGACAATACGGCTCATGAAAGCAATATTATTGCTGCAAATGAAGGTAATGCAATTGCCTTGGCAGCAGGATATCATTTGGCAACCAACAAAATACCAATGGTGTATTTGCAAAATTCTGGAATAGGGAATACCATTAACCCTCTCTTGTCGTTGGTTGATCCGCAAGTTTACAATTTCCCTGTTTTATTAATGATTGGATGGCGTGGTGAGCCAGGTTTAAAAGATGAACCTCAGCATGTTGCGCAAGGGCTGGTTACCTTGCCACTTCTCAGGGCATTGAATATCCCTTATTTGATATTAAGTAGTGATGAAAAAAATCTGGACAATCAGATAAACAGAGCAATTGAAAGCATAAAAAAAACAAATTCCCCTTTTGCAATTGTCGTCCGTAAGAATACATTTAAAAAATATAGTATAAAAACGAAAAAAGAATCGTCCTTTGGGTTATTGCGCGAAGAGGTTATTGAAAAGATTGTTGCTAATTTAGTGGGTGACGAAGTTATTGTTTCAACAACAGGAAAAACATCGCGCGAACTTTATGAGGTTCGTGAAAAACTGCACCAGAATCATTGTCATGATTTCCTAACAGTTGGATCCATGGGGCATTCGAGCCAGATAGCTCTCGGAATAGCCATAAATAAAAAAGACAGGACAGTTATTTGTATTGATGGTGACGGCGCCATGCTAATGCACATGGGTTCGTTGGCAATTATTGGTGATTTATCGCCAAATAACTATATCCATATTGTAATAAACAATGGTGCGCACGAGTCGGTTGGTGGTCAGCCGACAGTTTCTTTTGGAATCGATATTCCAAGAATTGCTCTTGCCAGTGGCTATAAATCTGCATTGTCAATTTCAAACATGCAGCAGCTTGAAGTGCTTCTAAAGGATATTAAAAAATATGAATGCCCGGTTATGATCGAAATTAAAGTTAAAACGGGTTCGCGCGACGATTTGGGCAGACCAACCATCAAACCGGTGGACAACAAAAAAGATTTCATGAAAAACTTGATGGGATGATAGATCAGGAACTCTACACTAAAGGGGGTGATCTCGAAAAATTAGGTTTGGGCTTTGATGGTCCGGGAAAGGTTTTTCTTGTCAGGGGAATGTCATCATTTAAAGGTTCAGGTGCAGGTGCGTTCATCAAACAAAAATTTGGTAGGAGAGAAATAGATTCATTTTATGGATTTAATACGAACCCACAAATTGCGGATTTAAAAAAAGGGATAGATTTATTCCGTAATGAAAATTATCAAATAATTATTGCAATAGGTGGAGGTAGTGTCATTGATATGGCAAAACTGATCAGCGTTTTTGCGCATCAATCCGGTGATATTGAGAATTATGTTTTAGGAAACAAGAAAATTTCAGACAAGAAAACACCATTATTAGCTATACCAACAACAGCGGGGTCGGGAGCCGAAGCAACTCACTTTTCGGTACTTTATATTGATAAAAATAAGTATTCGGTTGCTTGTAACGCTTTGTTGCCCAACTATGTTTATCTCACATCTGAGTTTTCAAAAAATGCTGGCCCATACCTCACAGCTTGTGCAGGTATCGATGCCTTTTCCCAAGCAATCGAGTCGGTTTGGAGTGTTTTGGGCAATAATGAATCACTAAAATATGCCCTTGAGGCTATTTCAATAATTTGGGACAACTTGCACAAAGCGGTACATCTGAACAGTACCGGTGCAAAGAAGCAGATGGCCATAGCGTCTAATCTTGCCGGTAAAGCCATAAATATTTCAAAAACGACAGCTCCTCATGCTCTGTCATATTCCTTTACGAGCTATTACAGTATTCCACATG
>Ga0164315_10004280_pt1 | contig 11083 bp, 8 predicted proteins | sample GuaBasSedimGuay6_FD_113737 | JGI IMG/M metagenome (GOLD analysis project Ga0164315, IMG submission 113737) | Subseafloor sediment microbial communities from Guaymas Basin, Gulf of California, Mexico - Guay6, Core 4569-2, 0-3 cm | ecosystem: Environmental > Aquatic > Marine > Hydrothermal vents >...
AGTGTTGATGTTGAAAATGATTTTGAGCCAAATTATGAAATTAGCCCAGACAAGAAGAAAGTCGTTAGCGAACTAAAAAAACTTGCTAAAAGTGCTGAAATGGTTTGGCTTGCATCTGATGAGGACCGTGAGGGAGAGGCCATTTCCTGGCATTTATACAATGCTTTAGGACTTACTGACGACAAGACAAAACGTATTGTTTTTCACGAAATCACCAAGGGAGCAATAGTTAATGCAATAGAAAATCCTCGTAGTATCGATAAGCACCTAGTGGATGCACAGCAAGCGCGTCGGGTTCTTGACCGACTTGTTGGATACGAACTTTCGCCATTGCTATGGAGAAAAGTAAAACCAGGTCTTTCTGCGGGTAGGGTACAATCAGTTGCTGTTAGATTAATCGTTGAAAGGGAAGAAGAAATCAGAAATTTCAAAAGCACATCCAACTTTCGTATTAGAGGTGAATTTGCAGTAGATGGCAATAATGGATCGAAAACCATTACAGCAGATTACCCTGTTAGATTTAAAACTTCAGAGGAAGCACAGAAATTTCTGGAAAATCATATTAGTGCTGATTACTCAGTATCAAATGTTGAAACTAAGCCTGGGAAAAAGTCACCAGCGCCACCATTTACTACATCTACTCTTCAGCAGGAAGCTTCTAGGAAACTTAGTTTTTCAGTAGCCAATACAATGCGGGTTGCGCAAAGACTGTATGAATCCGGGAAAATCACATATATGCGTACCGATTCGGTAAACTTATCTAAAACGGCCATCGGAATGGCTAAAGATGAGATAATTTCAAAATTTGGCGACAAATATTCCAAGACACGTAATTTTAGTACTAAAACAAAAGGTGCTCAGGAGGCTCACGAAGCAATTCGCCCTACCTATTTCAAGCACGATAGTGTGGAGGCAGCAAATGACGAGCAAAGACTTTACAGTCTGATCTGGAAAAGAGCAATTGCTAGTCAGATGAGTGAAGCCAAACTGGAGAAAACTGATGTTTCAATCAGTTCCACTAAGGCTGATGATAATTTTATGGCTGGTGGAGAAGTTATAAAATTTGATGGATTCCTAAAAGTTTATATGGAAGGTAGTGATGATGAATTTGGTGAGCAGGAAGGGGTTTTACCTGAAGTTAAAAAAGGCGATAAATTGAATTTGATTGAAATGCGTGGCCGAGAAAAATTCACCAGACATTTACCTCGTTTCACAGAGGCAAGTCTTGTTAAAAAGATGGAAGAACTTGGTATTGGACGTCCATCAACATATGCACCAACAATTTCTACTATTCAGAATCGCGAATATGTTGTAAAGGAGAGTCGTGCTCCAATCCAAAAAGAGGTTGGATTGTTTACTTTAAAGGATGGAGTAATTACAAGTGAAAAACTCACTGAAAATATAAACTCGGAGAAAGCAAAACTTTTTCCAACAGACATAGGCACTTTAGTAAATAAATTTCTTGTTCAGTATTTTGATGATGTCCTTCAATATGATTTCACCGCTAGAGCAGAAAAGGAATTCGATGATATTTCAGAAGGTAAAAAGGCATGGAACGAAATGATAAAAGAGTTTTATGGACCTTTTCATAAAAAAATTGAAACCACACAAGAGACTTCTGGAAAATTTAGTGGTGAGCGTCTTTTAGGCAAAGATCCTGAAACAGGTAAAAATGTATTTGTAAAAATTGGCCGTTATGGTCCTTTGGCGCAAATTGGTGACACTGAATCTGAGGAAAAACCAAAATTTGCCGGTCTTAGAAAAGGACAGAGTTTAACTACTATTACCCTTGAAGAGGCTCTTAAATTATTTGATTTCCCAAGAATGCTTGGTAATTATGAAGACAAAGAAGTAAGTGTTGCAATTGGTCGTTTTGGTCCATATGTGAAACATGATGGCAAATTTGTTTCCATTAAAAAAGATGATGATCCTGCTTCAGTTAACCTTGATAGATGTATTCAGTTGATTGAGGAAAAACGTAAGGCTGACAGAGAGAAAACCATTAATATTTTCGATGATGGCAATGTACAGGTTTTGAATGGCCGCTATGGGCCATTCTTGAAAATCGGAAAGCAAAACTTTAAAATTCCAAAGGATCATAAGGCAGAGGAACTTACCCTGGAGGATTGTATTAAGATCTCTGAAGATCCGAAGAACATGCCTAAGAAACGTTTTGTAAGAAAAAAGAAATAAGGTTACCGCTCACATCTTAAGCTTGTATGTTATGGTTTTTGACAGCATTTCCATCTTTGGATTTGTGGCTCCTTTCAAGTTTTTTGTATAATGGGAAAAAAATGAGACCTTTATTTGCTTTTATTTTTACCGTTTTTTTATTCTTCCATTAAACCAAGCTTCCACCATTCCGATTCCATACATTATTCTTGTTTCCGGATTCCTGTTCCTGGATTCCAGTCTTAATAATTTTACTACTTTAGTCACCCAATAAATTCAATGATTTAAGGTGGATATAAGCATTTATTTCGATACAGTTCCTGTAGATTTTTCGACTGAAAGTGACGATGTCAATAGATTGAAGATGAGTGATTTTACTCAGATCTATACGGATAACACAAGTTTCCCTGACTTAGATGGTATTAAACTTGCTATTATTGGAATAAACGAAGAAAGGGGAGCCCTTGACAATAAAGGTTGTGCCGGAGCTCCTGATGAAGTCCGAAATTATTTTTATAAACTTTTTGCTCATTGGAATTCTGTTAAAATAGCCGATCTGGGAAATATAAAAAATGGTCATACAATTGATGACACATATTTTGCAGTGAGGGTAGTGGTTTCGGAATTACTAAATAACAATATTATTCCAATAATTATTGGTGGAAGTCAGGATATTACTTATGCTAATTATCTGGCATATGAGAATATTGGAAGAGTAATTAATATAGCATCTGTTGATCCTATGTTTGATCTGGGTCATGATGAACATGAGTTAAATACAAGATCATGGTTGAGCAGGATTATTCTACACCAGCCTAATTTTCTTTTCAATTTTACAAATATTGGATATCAAACTTATTTTGTGGATCAGGATTCGCTGATATTGATGAAAAATCTATATTTTGATGTCAACAGATTAGGTAATGTAAGAGCAAACCTTGAAGAAAGTGAACCGATGATTCGGAATGCTGACATTGTTAGCATAGATATTTCTGCAATACGTGCTTCTGATGCTCCAGGTAGTAAGTTTGCTGGCCCAAATGGTTTTAGTGGAGAGGAGTTATGTAGGATATGCCGCTATGCAGGTATGAGTGATAAACTCAGTAGCATTGGTTTTTATGAAATGAATCCACTCTTTGATATTGAGGGTCGCTCTGCTCATCTCGTTGCACAAATGATTTGGTACTTTATTGATGGATTTATTAACCGAAAAGATGATCACCCTGAGGAAGACTCAGAAGACTACATTAGGTTTATCGTAAAGATTGAAGACTCAGAAGAAGATTTGATTTTCTTGAAAAGTAAGAAATCAGACAGATGGTGGATGGATATCAGTGCTTATAGTAAAATGAGCAAAAAATATATCAGACATCAGTTTGTACCATGTTCCTATGCTGATTACCAACAAGCACTGAACAATGAAATTCCTGATAGATGGTGGAAGGTTCAGCAGAAACTTATGTAAAGAAGCAATTCAATGTATCTTTAGTATGAACTTATCCCTTCCTGTCCGGATTATCATTCAAAAAACTCTTCCAACTTGAGTATGATTTCCCCTGACTGATTTTATTACCCTGGAAAAAATGGCAAACTGCCGCTGCCAGGCCATCTGTTGCATCCAAATACTTAGGTTCCGTTTTAAACTCTACCAGATTTTTTAACATTCCGGCCACTTGCTCCTTTGAAGCGTTTCCATTCCCTGTTATCGATTGCTTTATTTTTTTTGGGGAATACTCAAAAATAGGGAGATCTTTGTACAGGCCGGCAGCCATTGCAACTCCCTGAGCACGACCCAATTTTAACATTGACTGCACATTTTTTCCAAAGAAAGGTGCCTCCAAAGCCATTTCATCTGGATTATATTCCTTTATAAGAGAAAGAGTTCTTTCAAAAATCTTTTTTAATTTTAGGGCATGGTTGTCATATTTCCCAAGTTTGATAATACCCATTGTAATGAGACTTATTTTATTCCCTTTTTGAAGGATAAGCCCATAACCCATTATATTTGTACCCGGGTCGATACCTAAAATGATTCTTTCGTTAGCCAAATGATTGTTATTAATGAAAACAAAATTACGTAAAACATATAATCTACTCATAAAAATATTTATTATCGTAATGACTTTTGGTTTTCTTTACGATCAGATTTTCCATCGAGAAGACCTTAAGCCGATAATTGATTTTTATCCTGAAATACTAAGTATAAAGGGATTTGCCTTTAGATTGTCAATGGTGTTTTTACTGTTGTTTATAAATTATTTACTGGAGAGTATTAAATGGCAGTTTTTTATTGGCAAACTTGAAAAGGTAAGTTTGGTTAATGCTTATAAGGCAGTGCTTACCGGCGTTTCCATTAGTATGTTTATGCCTAACCGTGTTGGTGATTATATGGGCAGAGTCTTTATTCTAAAAAAAGCAAACCGTATAAGAGCAATTATTTCTACCATTTTAGGAACTATGAGCCAACTAATAACTACCCTTTTATTTGGTTCAATTGCACTTTTAATTGTATTTCCTGTGTATATGGATATGAGTGCTCAGATAAATGTTTGGATTTATACCGGATTTTGGGTAGTGATAATTATTGGTGATTTTACTATTGTTTTTTTCTATCTGAATTTTGGTGCTTTTACATCTGTAATTAAACGTATTAGCGGAAAAGGATACAGAAAGATTAAGAAATATGCTGACGTTTTCTCCTTATACAACTCCAAGGATATGTTATTTGTTTTAATGATCTCTATATTAAGATATCTGGTGTTTTCATTACAGTTTTATATGCTATTGACTATTTTCAAGGTAGAAATCAGTTATTTTAATGCGATGGTATTGGTAAGTTTGATATATCTGGTAATGGCAATAATTCCCACCGTTGCCCTTACTGAAATTGGAGTTAGAGGTTCAGTAAGTATTTTTATATTTAGTTATTATTTTACCTTGTTTGGGATTACTACTTTAAATCAGGAGTTGGCTGTAGCATCTGCATCAACTGCATTGTGGCTAATTAATTTGGTAATTCCTGCCTCTGTTGGGGCAATATTTGTTTTTAGTTTGAAGTTTTTTAGAAAAAAACCGATTAATGGAAAACTGGATTAGAATATGGATGTTACTTCTGGAATTTTCTGCATTTGCTTATTTGCTGATAATGTTGCTTATAAGTATTGGCTGGTATTTAACTAAAGTGTTTATTCCTGCATCAATAAGCGGTCATACAAAAGTGTCAGTTGTGGTTGCTGTGCGAAATGAAGCAAAAAATATAAAAGAACTTTTATCTTCTATTTCACAACAATCTTATCCTAAAAATTTATTTGAATTAATTGTTGTTGATGATAATTCAGAAGATACAACTCTTGAAATAATTGGAAAGTTTAAACTTGAAAATCCCACCTTGAATATTCGTGTCATTCAGTCGACAGGAAAAGGGAAGAAAGAAGCATTGAAGGAAGGCTTTGAGGATTTATCAAGCCAAATAATTATTACCACAGATGGTGATTGTGTTGTAAGTAATGATTGGATATTTGATTATGTAACTTTTTTTGAAAAGACGAAAGTTCAACTTGTTTTTGGACCAGTGTTTTATTTTAATTCAAAACGTTTACTTGAGAAAATATTTAGCCTTGAGTTTGCTACCCTGGTTGCATCAGGTGCAGGCTCGTCAGGAATAAATTTGCCACTTATGGGGAATGGGGCGAATATGGCTATTCGAAAATCAGCATATGATAGAGTGAAGAAAAATATTGGAGGAGATAATTTTGCTTCAGGTGATGATGTTTTCCTTATGCATTCAGTTGCATCCAATTTTGGTAATAAAGCTATAAAGTTTATCAAAAATAAAAACTGCATAGTGGAGACTGGCTCTCCCAAGGATATAAATTCTTTTTTTAATCAGAGAATCAGATGGGGATCAAAGGCAAAAGCCTATACCAGAGTGTGGCCATTAACAGTTTCCATAATAGTATTTCTTTTTAACTCCCTTTTGGGATTTACAGCCATTTTATCTTTTTTCAAACTTTGGTTTTTGGCTGTATTTATACTGTTTGTTATTTTCAAATTTCTAATCGATTTTCCCTTGGCCAGAAATTATATCAGATTTTATAACAGACCCCTAAATTCGATTTACCTATTGCCGCTTGAGTTTGTTTACCCTTTTTACATTATGTTTTCAGCATTATTTTCAATTTTTATTCCATATCAATGGAAGGGGAGGAAGATGGTAAAATAAGTGATGCTAACTTCAAGTCAATAGCAGTTGTGATTTTTATATTCTCCGGATTCCCTTCTGTTAAATAGATATTATGTCCGGTTTTTTCAATTACAGAAGCATCATCAGTAAAACCTTCACTATATACTTGTTCATAAGCACTTTTAAAAATATTAGTACTAAAAACCTGAGGTGTCTGTACTATTTTGAGTTTATCTCTATCAATTGGAGAATTCATATTTCCAGACTTTTGTCTAACCGATTCTGTAAAATTTATCACTGGTACGCCATTTCCCTTTTTTATCGCAAGTTCAAAACAGTTTTCAATGGTTTTATAACTAACCAACGGCCTTGCTGCATCATGCACAGCAACAAAAGTATTGTCAGGAATAAACTTTATTGCTGATTTTATGGAATGAAAACGCTTTGGCCCTCCATAAGTAATTTTGCAATGAGAAAATTCCGGATAGTATTTTGTGATGTTATTCCAATAATCAGTATGATCTTTTGAAATAACAATGACAATATTGCGAAGTTCTATAAATGGTTTAAAAACCTCTAGAGTCCATACAATAAGTGGTTTGCCATTTATAATAAGATATTGTTTTGGAGTGTGATTCCCCATCCTCCTGCTGTCTCCACCGGCAGCAATAATCAGATATTTATTTAAGTTGGACATACAAAAGAGTAAAAATAAAAAAAGCCTGTCAGAAATCCAACAGGCTATTGTTTTTTTCAATAATTAATGTCACTAAAAAATTGGACATTATGGGCAAATATTAAATAATTAGCATTGCATCACCATAGGTAAAGAACTTATATTTTTCCTTAATAGCCTCATTATAAACCTTAAACAGAAAGTCATATCCAATAAATGCTGATATCATCATCATCATTGGTGACATAGGAAGATGAAAGTTAGTAATCATTGCATTAGCAAAATTGAATTCATAGGGAGGAATAATAAATTTATTGGTCCATCCTCTATATGGTTTAACCAGTCCTGTAATTGATACAGCAGTCTCTAGTGCTTTCATACTTGTTGTCCCAACAGCAATAATTCTATTCTTACCTTGTTTTGCACGGTTTAATTTATCTGCAGTTTCCTGACTAAGTATCATTTCCTCAGAATCAACTTTATGTTTGGTCAGGTCTTCAACTTCAATTGTTCTGAAGTTCCCCAGCCCGGTATGTAGAGTTAGTTCTGCAAAATCAATACCCTTTATCTCCAGTCTTTTCATTAGTTCCCTTGAAAAATGTAAACCTGCAGTTGGAGCAGCAACAGCTCCTTCATGTTTAGCATAAATAGTCTGGTATCTTTCTTTATCTTCCGGGAGTATTTCTCTATCGTGGATTTTTGGTAATGGTGTTTCTCCAAGTGATTGAATGGTCTTTTTAAATTCTTCATAAGGGCCATCAAATAGGAATCTTAAAGTTCTGCCACGAGAAGTGGTATTGTCGATTACTTCAGCAACAAGAGCTTCGTCTTCTCCAAAATATAGTTTATTTCCAATCCTGATTTTTCTGGCCGGATCAACCATAACATCCCAAAGTCTGCTTTCACGATTTAATTCCCTCAAAAGGAAAACCTCAACCTTAGCTCCGGTTTTTTCTTTTTCGCCATAAAGTCTGGCAGGAAAAACTCTAGTATTATTAATGGCAAAAACATCACCATCATCAAAATAATTAATAATATCCTTAAAAGTTTTATGTTCAATGGTTTGCTCCTTGCGGTTAACTACCATAAGTCTCGATTCATCCCTGTTTACAGGAGGGTGGTCAACTATCAATTCTTTGGGTAGGTCAAATTTGAATTGCGATAATTTCATATATATTTTTGCTTTTGCTTTAAGGAAAACCCAGATGTACTTATTATACTTGGTTTTATCTGATTGGTTTCGCTTGACATACAATTATTTAAAGGGCGGCAAAGATACAAAAAATTCATCTCTTTGTCAAGGGGTTCTTGTTGAAAATTTTTTGCCTTCTTTTTTGGTAACATTTTAAAAAAATACCCTGTTCTTGGTATTGTCTGATATTATACTCCAATCTATTTTTGCCTCAGTTTAATTTAAGAAATATTAAAATGAATAAAGTATTTACTTCAATTATATTATTCTTTATGGTAATAACTCCAATCTTAAGCCAGGAGAATCAAGATATGGAAATGAAAAATGCTGCAGCTAAATTGTTGGATAGTGATAAGCGTCTGACAATTGGTGGTTATGGACAAATTGATTATAATCAGCCCTTTGGAGATAATAATTTGAACAATGGAAAACTGGATGTTCATCGATTGGTTCTATTATTTGGATACAGATTTACTGATAAACTTCAATTTATTACGGAAATAGAAGTTGAACATATAAAGGAAATATTTGTAGAACAGGCATTCATTAACTATTCGTTTAATAATTATGTGAATTTCCGTGCCGGCTTAATGTTAATTCCCATGGGAATAATAAATGAGTATCATGAACCAACAACCTTTCATGGTGTTGAGAGGCCTTTGATTGACAAATATATTTCGCCAACTACCTGGAGGGAAATAGGCCTTGGCTTTGCTGGTTCAATACCCGAAGTTTCTATGAAATATCAGGTATATATTGTAAATGGCTTTGCCAGTTATAATGACGGTAATTATTTGCTGGATGGAAAAAATGGCTTGCGAAAAGGAAGGCAAAAGGGTGCAAAATCTTTTATGAGTTCACCAACATTTACCTCCCGACTTGAGTATTATGGTATTTTAGGACTTAACCTTGGAGTATCTGGATATTTTGGTAAAACACAGTCAACACTTTATAACGGAATTGATAAAGGAGATAGCCAGAATATTTCAGTCGCTGACTCAACTGTTGTTGGTGTTTCCATGTTAGGTGTGGATACACGATATCGTCGGAGAGGTTTTGAGTTAAGAGGTCAGTTATATTATGTTTCTTTTTCAAATTCAAATCAGTATAATTATATTTCTTCAGATGGAGGAACACCAAACGACCTTGGCAAAACTATGTATGGTTATTATTTGGAAGTTTCATATGATATTTTTAGGTTAATCGATAATTTTAATTCACAGTTAATGCCCTTTTTTCGTTATTCAAATTATGATACACATTACTCTGTAACTGAAGGTATTAACAAGAACATTAACTATCATAATAATATAATAACAACCGGGATAACATGGAAAATACATCAAGGTGTTGCTCTTAAAGCTGACGTTCAGTTTATAAAAAGTGGCTTAGATAATAATTTCAACAAGACCTTTAATGCCGGTGTTGCGGTTTGGTTCTAATACTCTTCTTAGCGACTCAGCGCCTTTACAGTAAAAAAATTAAAACCAAATGAATAAATCAATTTTATTAGTATTATCTTTTCTTTGTCTCTGGATTTTGCAAACAGCCTTTGTTGCCAATGAAAGAATTAGTTTTCCAGAGAAAAAAATTCATCGTACAATAAAGAAACAATGGAAAACTGAAAACTTTAAAATATCGAAAATTTCCGGTTTTGAAAAGAACCATTTATCTGGTTTTTATTCAATAAACAGCAATTCAAAATTACTTGGTTATCTCTATATTGGAAGAGTTAACTCTTGCAGGTCCGGTGGCTGTTCAATTGATTCTGAGATCCAAGATTTCTCATTTGAGTTTTTTGATTATTTTGTTCTAATTGATACTATTATCACAATAAAAAAAGTTAAGATTTTTAATTATCAGGCTACCCAGGGGCATGAGGTGATGAGCCACGGGTGGCTGAGGCAATTTGTTGGTTATTCTGGTCTTCAGGAATTGAGATATGGTAAGGAAATCGAAGCCATTTCAGGAGCTACAGTCTCTGCAAAGGCCCTCAACGAAGATATTCAACTTAATATTAAATTACTTAAATCAAAATTGACAAACAGTAATTTTGACTAATCAAATATTCCTTGCGTCCCTTGCGGTTAAAAAAATGAACCGCTCTGATCACAAAGTAATTCGTAATGTACGCTAAGAAGATCCGTTACATTATTTTATTTTTTCTTCCTACCTTAGCAAAAAAGTAAGCCTTAACTATGATAAATAGTATTTCAAAATTACTTAGCAGTTATTTTAAGCAGCAGATAGATGTTTTTTCGCAAAGTTACGTAGGCGGAGGGTCAATAAATTCTGCTTTAAAAGTTGAGACAAGCAAGGGTGTTTTCTTCGTTAAGTATAATTCAAAAAGCCGATATCCGGAAATGTTTGATAAAGAAGCCAGAGGATTGAATCTTCTTAGCAAAACCAATGCTATTAAAGTTCCTGAAGTGGTTACTTATGGCGATATTGAAGATGAATCTTTTTTAGTCTTAAAATATATTGAAAGTGGAACCAAGACAATAAAATTTTGGGACGATTTTGCAAAAAACCTAGTTGGTATGCACAAAAATACCAATGATAGATTTGGGCTCGACCACAATAATTATATTGGTTCGTTAAAGCAGTTTAACAATTGGAAGAACACATGGACTGATTTTTTCAGGGAAGAACGACTAGAAGTTCAAATAAAAATGGCAAGAGATTCTTCACTGCTTGACAGGGGTATAATTTCTGCTTTTGAGAGATTTTATAATAGGTTAGATGAAATTTTCCCATATGAACCCCCTGCACTTATCCATGGTGATTTATGGAGTGGCAATTTCATGACAGGAAAAAATGGGGCTGTAATAATTGATCCGGCCGTTTACTACGGACATAG
>Ga0164315_10004281_pt1 | contig 11082 bp, 8 predicted proteins | sample GuaBasSedimGuay6_FD_113737 | JGI IMG/M metagenome (GOLD analysis project Ga0164315, IMG submission 113737) | Subseafloor sediment microbial communities from Guaymas Basin, Gulf of California, Mexico - Guay6, Core 4569-2, 0-3 cm | ecosystem: Environmental > Aquatic > Marine > Hydrothermal vents >...
CACACCTGGCCTATGCTGTCTGGCCGGACCGGGTGATCCGGGCCAGTCACAAAGACAGAAGTTATGCCATTGCCCATGATCTGGAAGATGATTTATGGGAAGGAATCGAGGCCGGAACAGACCGCCAGGGAAATCCCAAAATTAAATGGGCGCCGAAAAACTTTACAAAAGACCAACTGGATCAGATTATTTCCAGAAAAAATATGCGCGTTGTAACATAGCAGATAAAAAATAAAGGGTGGCATATCATGTCGATTGCACAATTCATTCAAAACAGTATTTTATTGCCCCGTTTGAAAAAAAGGGAAGTGCTTGTCGTTTATGATCCGGACAGGCTGTATGAAACCCTTTGTCTTGAAATGGCATCAGACATGATAAAGGTGGTTAATGCGGCCAAAAGCAGTATCGAAAGCCGGGAGAAGGCCCTTGAGGCTTTAAAAGCCCTTGGAAATGCAAATAATGATATAAAAGGGTTACTGGTATATGTTCCGGCCAAAGCCTCTGAAACCGATGAAGAAAAGCAGTTGGATCCATTTTCCCTGTACCAGGTCAGTGGTTGTTTTTTCCCGGATGGGGCGGGAGATGAATACCTTGATCTTTGTCTGAAGGCAAAACCGGATCAGGGAACACAGATCAGGCGGGTATTCAGTGAAAATCCAAACCCCTCTTTTGCGGTTATTGATGCCATTGGAAGCAGTAGAGGGTGGCCCCATCTCCAGGTGACTTTGAAGGTGGATTCAGCCAATGACATTCTTTTTGCCCTGCTGGCACCTACAGCTGAACAAAAGAAGGCATTAAAAGAAAACGACAGCTGGGTGGCTGAAGCCAAAGAATTGTTTTCAGTATGTCTTGGGTTGAACCTGATCACCCGGGGCAAGACCTGGTCTTCCATCGCAAACGAGCTATGGCGCTTTTTATTGTTTAGTGAATTTGTATTTGATCTGCCGGAGGCTTTACCGGATTCTCTGGTGAATGTTCCCCGGGCAAACAAAGAAGCAAAGGCGGTCATTGAGGGACTTTGCGACCGGCTTCGAAATGATAGGCGGACCCAGGCCCTTTACATGGAGATGGCCCAGGCAATTGAAGATGAACTTGATTTGCCCGACCATTGCGAAGCACTTCATGATTTTGGGATAAGGGATACCTTTCTTTTTGAGCAGAAGACCTTTCTGGCCCAGGGAATGGATGCATTAAATATGAATGATACCGATAAGGTGCGGTATATTTTAAAACAGCATACAGATACCGTGTGGACCGGTGTGGGTGAAAGCCAGGCCCAGTGGGGGCTGATTGGGGCGGCACTTTCTTTGTGTGAGGCGTGTGAAGATTTTGAACGGCAGTTGCCCCAATTTTCAAATCACATGGATCGCCTTATCGATTTTTATATCAACAGTTTAAGAGAGGTGGACCGGCTTCAAAGAGAATTTGAGCAGTCCGTATCCGACATCATTGACGGTCACGGCATGATGGGTGAGATGGTTGAAAAAGCCAGGAATGCATATCGAAGGATTTCATCCCGGGTACAGGATGTGTTTGTCTGTTTGCTTGAAAAAACTGGGTGGCCCCCTTCGGGATATCTATCCAATACCGATGTGTTTGACAAAAAAATTGCCCCAAAACTCAAAGAAAGCGGATATAAGATTGCCTATTTAATGATTGATTCATTGCGCTATGAATTGGGTGTGGAACTTGAAAAACAGCTATCGGAAGATGATACTGTGGAACTTATCCCCGCTGCCGCCCAATTGCCGAGTATCACAAGCGTCGGGATGGCAAGCCTTTTACCTGGAGCCGGGCAGCATCTTTCTTTAAGCAGAAGTGATGATAAAATAATTCCTATCCTGAAAGATGCGGAAATTGTAAGTGTGAAGCGGCGAATGGACGTTTTACGAAAAAAATATGGTCCCAGGTTCGATGAAATGACATTGGCACAATTTATCCAGAGCAAAAAAAAGTTGTCCAGCGATGTGCATCTTCTGGTGCTGCGGGGAACAGAGATTGACAGCCACCTGGAAACGGCACCGGAAACTTCCCTGCGTATCATCCATGATACATTGAAACGAATCCGTTTTGCCGTTAATAAACTTAAAAATTTCGGGTTTAATGAAATAGTCATTGCAACAGATCATGGTTTTTTCCTGAATATCCAGGTCCAGGCCGGTGATGTCTGTACAAAACCATCCGGCAATTGGGTCTTTATTCATGATCGCCTGGCTTTGGGAGACGGAGATGATGATCATGCCAATTTCGTGCTGCCGGCTGACCATTTAGGGGTCAGGGGAGAATTCAAGCAGATTGGTGGTCCACGGAACCTGGTCCCATACCGGGCTGGAGTATTGTATTTTCATGGGGGTGTTTCTCTCCAGGAATGCCTTGCCCCGGCCATCAGCCTGCGGCTTGGGAAAATAACAAAAGAAACGAAAAAACCTCAACGGAAAATATCCTATAAAAAGGATGCAAAATGCATTACCACGCGACTGCCGGTTATCTCACTTATTTTTGAAGACAAGCAAATGGGGTTGTTTCCCAGGGAAGATGCCATTGAATTATTGATAGAGGCACACGATAAAAAAGAAAATGTCGTGGGTGAAGTGATGGCGGGTAGAATTTCAAATCCGGCAACAGGGACCATTATGATAAAACCAGGAGTACAGGTCCAGGTCACGTTGAGAATGCAGGAAGAATATGAAGGATCTTTTATGGTAAAAGTGATGAATCCCGCGACCTTTACTGTCTATTGCAAACTGGAATTAAAAACGGACTATGTGGTGTAAAGTATGGATAAATTAGACGAGAAATTAACGGCGGTATTTGATGGTCGCGTCGTGCGAAAAGATCTTTTGCACCGGATCAAAAAAGGGACCAATGTCCCGACATTTGTTCTTGAGTTTTTACTGGCCCGATATTGTGCCAGCAACGAGCCCGCCGAAATTCAGGCAGGTATGAAAGCCGTTCTTGCAACTCTACAGGAAAATTATGTCAGGCCGGATGAAGCCAATGCAGCTCAGTCAAAAGTAGCCACAAATGGAAAACACAGGTTTATCGATAAGGTCCATGTTCGATATGTTGAAAAAGAAAAGAGACATTGGGCGTCTCTTGAAAATTTTAATTCCAGCAGAATTGCTATTAATGAAAAATTTTACCGGGACAATGACCGTTTGCTGGAAGGCGGCATATGGGCGGAAGTGACAGTGGCCTATAATGAATTTGATGAAGATAATTATGCTTTTATAATTGATGATCTAAGGCCGATTCAATTGAGCCGGTTTGACTATGATAGATATGGTGAGGGTCGGAAGGAATTTATACGGGATGAATGGCTGGATGTGATATTAAGATCTGTCGGTTTGGAACCTACAAAGTTGAACCATCGTTTAAAATTTCATTACATAGCCCGTTTGGCATCCCTTGTTGAGGCCAATTATAATTTTATAGAGCTTGGTCCAAGGGGAACAGGAAAGTCATATTTTTTCAGTGAATTCTCGCCCTATTCGACATTGATTAGTGGGGGGCAGTCCACAAAAGCGGTTCTTTTTTATAACAATGCCAGAAAAAAAATGGGTCTGGTTGGATTCTGGGACACTGTTGCATTTGATGAGGTTGCGGGGATACGTATTAAGGACCCCGATACAATACAAATCATGAAAGATTACATGGCTAATGGACGGTTTTCCAGAGGGGTGGAAGTGATCGCCGATGCCAGCATGGCATTTGTGGGTAATATCGATCATTCCATTGAGCAGTTGGTCAGGTCAAGCGATCATGATCTTTTTCTACCACTGCCAAAGGAATTCGACCTGGCTGTTATGGATCGGTTTTTTTGTTACCTGCCCGGCTGGGAAATACCCAAAAACACGACCGCATATTTAACAAATAATTATGGCTTTATTACGGATTATCTGGCAGAAGCATTTCATTATCAGCTCAAGCATGTCAACAAATACGAAGAGGTCAGCAGTCGCATCCATCTTGGAAAATCCATTGAAGGGCGTGATGAAATCGGCATTAAAAAGACCTTGTGTGCCTTTTTAAAGATACTGCATCCCTTTGATAAGCCCACTGATGAAGAATTTGATGAATACGTTGCATACGCAGTTGAAGCGCGTCGCAGGGTCAAGGAACAGATGAATAAACGCAAACCAGATGATGAGTTTGCTAATATCGATCTCTCTTTTATTAATGCAAAGGGAAAAGAAATCATTGTGTCGTGCCCGGAATCTAAAGAGGCTGATGCAACCCAGGATCCGGTCAGGAAAAACTTGGATCCGGAAAAAAAAAGGGATTCTGTTTCAGGAAAAGATAAGGCCCAGGATGAAGCCAAAAAGACCGAAGCGCATGAAACAGCAAAACAGGCTCAGATCAAAACAGAGATAAAAGAGAAGACTGAATCGTCAAATCAAACATTAGAAAAGCATTTTACTATTTTTTATGATGATACAGGGCACAGCTACGAATCCATTATGGCTCCATATTTTAAAAGTGCTAAAGAGATCATTATAGAAGACCCATATATCCGAATATCGCATCAAATTCAAAATTTTATTAGGTTGTGTGAGACAATTGTAAAGTATTCAACAATTCGGAAAATTGTTTTAGTCACCTCTTTTGATGACAAAACAAATATTTCAGAGATGCGGGACAGCCTGGATGAACTCAAACAAAGCTTGCTTGAAATCGACATTGTTTTGGACATCAAAATTGATCAAAACATGCACGATCGGGAAATCAGATTGGACAATGGCTGGATTATTAAAATTGGCCGAGGACTGAACTTTTTTCAAAAACCGAATAGCTGGTTTGAACTGGGTGTTAATGACCTTTCATTGAGAAAATGTCTTGAAACCAAAGTAGATATTTTTAAAAAAACGCTTTAAATAATTTTACTCAGGAGTAGTTATCCATTTGCAAACAGCTATAAGACTATCAGAATATTAAGGAGATCAGATCAATTTTTGAAAAAATTTTGGGTGTTTACTTCTGCAAAAGTCAGGACCAAAAAATTCTCCCAAAAAACCCAGGACGTATAGTCAGTACTATATCAGAATGAATTTGCATTGTTATTTTTCCTGCAAGTAATTTTAATAGTTCAAATATCTGCTGTTAAAAACTAAGATATCTTGGTTGTATGTTTTTTCTTACTGTCAGCCCTTTAAATTTCTCATTGGGATATCCAAGTGCTATAACTGAATAAACAGCTTCATTTTCATTAACTCCCAGAGATTTTTTAAATTTTGCATCATTTGCAATAGCACTTACGGCAAAACCGATAAGGCAGGTTCCAAGACCCATGGAGTGCGCTCCTAAAAGAATGTTCTGGGTTGCAAGGAGTGCATCTTCCGAAGGGCAGCTTGATTCTTTTAATCCACCAACCAGAATGACAGCGGTTGCTCCATGGAAAAGTTTATCGATGCCTTGATTTTCATAAATTTCAATCGCTTCTTTGACAGATTCATAATAGTTCTCCCAATAAAACTGCAGCTTCTTATTGCCAAACAAAGTCATACCTTTTCTTAGAAGGGTATTTTCAGACATTTTGTTTAATTTTTTAAAAAAACCTGCAATCTTTAAACTAAGTCCGGCAACATCTTTTTTTGTGGGAACAATAGTAAAAGTCCAGTCCTGGCAGTTTGATCCCGATGGAGCAGTTGTTCCTATTTTTATTAAATCTTCAAGAATATCTTTGTCTATATTTTTATCTTTAAAATTTCTGCATGATCTTCTGGAGAGCATAAGTCTGACAAGTTCTGATGTTTCAAATTTACCATGTTTAATCCATTTATTTTCATATGAGAACGTATTAAAATCAATTTTACAAAACTCTGTATTTTTCAGGCTTATTGCTTTTTTGGGACAAACTGCAATACAATGTCCGCAGGTAAGTGATTCCTTTCCGGTAATTTGTGCCTTTTTGTTTTTAATGGATATTGTCTCAGAAGGACAAACACTTACACATAGTCCGCAGCCATCACATAATTCCTGATTTATTTGAATGTTTATTTTTCTTTCCAGCATTGTTTTATCCCTTTTTTGTTTTCATATATTTTAATTCTGGCAAATCTTTGTTTGGACTATTTATAAATTTTTAAAAGATATAAAAATTTGCTTATTTTAACAATACAAATAAAAGAGCCTGGTTTTTGATCACAGCATGGGCGCCACAACAGTGATGGAGTTTACCGATAGGATTTTTTTAGGCCGGTATTCGCTGGACGCCCTGGCTGCATCCATGCCCGCAGGCATCACTTCCTTTTTGTTTATGCTCTGCCTGATGATCTTTACAAGGTTCCATAAAGGAAAATGGAAAACTATAAGGATAATTAAGGAAGGCAAAACAATACTTTAGATATGATGTAAAGAATGACGGCTCTCTTAAAAGAAAGGTTATAATTTTACAAGATATTACTATTTAAAAATGAAAGGAAGGATTGATCCAACAATCAAAATTGCCATAGTGATATTAAAAATTTGTACTAACCGCTCGTTTTGGATGAATCGTTTTAACAGTACACCACCTACAATTCCCCTACACCCAAACCAACACAGATTACCATTATAGGAAATCCGAAAGTAACACCCAAAGCATGGGGAATAGTACGTTTATATCCAAAAGTAAGTCCTGAGGACAAAAGCATGATATTATTTGGTCCGGGAGTCATGGTCGAAGCCAAAGCAAAAGAGGTAATCGATATTATCATTGTAAATGGATAGAATTGATTCATTTTAAAACTCGTTCTTGGTTAAAAAATAAAAAAATTAAATTATTCTGAAAATCACACTTATGTCTGGTATTCTTAACAATGGAAGAACAGTTAAACGTTGTGGATAGGATAATGATACTTAAGTTCGAAAATCTTGTAAAGTATGTTTGTCATTTCACAAGCATTGATATTTTTTAGCGATTTATTTTTCTAATTCTGAATTTATCATTTTGGAAAACACAAAAACAGTTTTTGATATGATCAGAATAATTTTCTATGATGAATTTTAACACTTTTAATTTTTTAGAGCCGGTAGCATCTTCCAGCCTAAGTAGCAAAATCCCACTATGTTTCATTGAAGAGTGGTAAACTAACTCTCCAAAATCTTTATCCATTGTTATAACCATACGATTCTCTAAAAAGGCAGTTCGAATAATATTCTTATCTTCCATACAAGGATCAATATCCCGAACAGCTTTGATGTCATAGCCCTCTGCATGGAAATAATTTTCTATTCCTTTGCCAACACCTACATCAATAAGGAATTTTAATTCTATTGAATTCATGCGGAAACTTGTACTGGAAAAACTTGCTCTTCTTCGACCAACCCGGTTGCATACGCGAATACAGCTTGAAAATCTTTTTTCTCAAGCTCAGGATACTCTTCAAGTAGTTCATTTTCAGAGATACCGGCTGAAAGTGCCCTGAGTATTTGTTCTACAGTGATTCGCATACCCCTTATTGTCGGTTTCCCAAGCATTCTTTTGGGATTTATTGTTATCCTTGAAAGCAAATGTTCTGTTCTCTTCATGACATTATTCTCCTTTTTGCATAAAGTCTTCCGCCACAATTCTGTTGAAGTATTCTTTTAGTATCTTTAAAAATACCCCATAGTTCCTGTTGAGTCAAAACTTTTATCAGTATATAATAACATCCATGCCCTGGCGGACACAACAAAACATGAAAGACAATGATCAAAATACCAAAAGGTTTGACCATTTGTAACGTTTTGAAATAACAGCATTTCAAAACTCTTTCATATAAAAAAATTGGGGCGGGGCTGGCGGCGGGGTCTTTATATTCCCAAACGTCTGCGGATTTATTTTCTCTATGGCCGCAAATTACTGGCAAAACTTTCCAAATGTGCATGGAATGTTATTATGAATTCCAATTTTGCAATTGACAGTACAGTTACCGTATAGTACGCATGGTCCATGGGTTTTGAAAAACACAAACTACTCCAAATCGGACAAGTGGCTGAGCAAGCTGAAACCACCATTAGAAAGTTTCGTTACTATTTAAATCAAAGCTTGCTCAAAGGGATACATCTAAACAAGATATCAACCCCGTTCACCTGGTTCTGTAGAAAAATAGAGGATTAAGTCATGCACCGCATCCTGCTCCCAACTGTTTTTATTGTTCTCATACTACTAGTCACCTTTACAAGCAGGGTATGGGCTGAACAGATGCAGCCTGAAGCACGGACAGGGTTGCTGGATATCTCCGGGCATGATCTTTACCAGGACGGTAATGTAAGACTGGATGGCAAGTGGGAGTTTTTTTGGGACAGTATCAAGCTCCCGGAAAATTTTAAAGGGAGGTCTCCCGCACCAGATGGTTATTACACCGTTCCAAAATACTGGACAGCATATAAAGGACTATCTCTCCCTGCCGAGGGCCGTGCTTCCTACAGACTATTAATTAAGCTGAATACCAGGAACCGGCCACTGAGTCTGTTGACACCTGAGATATTCACCGACTACAAATTATTTATAAACGGACAGCCTGCAGGCAGAAATGGGAATTTCAAAAAAGATAGTATACGATTTCTAAGTCCACGGATTTTCACTTTCTATAACAACAGCGGTACAATAGAAATCCTTCTCAACATAGAAAATCACCTTCACGGAAATGCCGGAATAGGTCAGAGCTTTTTCATCGGATCCCCTGAAAATATCAGAAAACAAAATCTTTTCAGTATCATCCCAGAGATGCTGCTTGTTGCAGTCTGTTTATTTGCCGGTATTTACCATATTCTGTTGTTTACCTTTCGAAGAAAAGAGTAACAGCTCCTTTATTTCGGTTTATTTTCAATATTTATTGCCATACGGACCACAATGACAGGCACGACGTTCATGATGCAGCTATTTCCCGACCTTCCTTTTTGGATAGGTTCAAGAATAGCAACAGCGGTAATTCCCTTATGCGTCTTGACGTTTCAAGCCTATTCCTATTATTTTTTTCGTCCCCTCTCCTCCAAAAAAACACATCAGATACTGATGAGCATGCACGGGGGATACCTGGCACTGGCATTCTTTGCTCCACCCATGGTTTATTCCAGCCTCTTTGCACCATACCTCCTGATAATCACAGGTTCCTGTCTGCTGGTGGCAGGAACGAATATCTATGCGATAGTAAAAGGATTCAGATACTCATTAATTTTTATTGCAGGGTTGCTATTTGTTTTCACAGGGGTCGCCAATGACATGCTTCACTATTTACAAATCATTAATACAGGCTATTATCTAACGCTGGGGTTTTCACTTTTTATTATTGCCCAGTCCATTATGCTGGCAATAAAATTCTCCAATGAGCACAGAATGGTCGAAGCCCTTTCAAAGAGACTTCGAATTCTGGACGGACTGAAAGATGAATTTATAGCCAATACTTCCCATGAATTGAGAACCCCGATTAATGGTATCATAGGCATCAGCGATTCACTGATTGATGGCGTCACCGGGAATCTACCTATAGAAACAATTGATAATCTACAATTGATCTCTTCAAGCGCAAAAAGACTTTCCAGCCTTATAAACGATATCCTTGACTATTCAAAACTCAGGCGCAAAGAGATTGCTATAACCGAAAAGAACATCGACCTGAGACAAATGGTCGCAGTGGTATTGACCGTCATTCAGACCACAATTCCTTTAAAGGAAATTGAACTCATAAATGCCATTGATGATCCATTCCCCTTGGTGAGAGGAGATGAGGACAGACTTCAGCAGATACTCTATAATCTCATCGGCAATGCCGTAAAATTTACTGAAAAGGGTTTTGTTAAAATCAGCGCGGAAGAACGAAGAGATCATGTTGTAGTTCTGATAGAGGATACGGGAACGGGTATTCCGGAACATCTGTTTAATGATATCTTCCGATCCTTTGAACAAGGAGACGGCACCATTGACAGACAATATGGGGGAACAGGCCTGGGTTTACCCATAACAAAAAAACTCGTAGAGCTTCAGGGCGGTCGGATCAGCCTACAGTCTGTTGAAGGAAAAGGATCTGTCTTTTCTTTTACGATGAAAAAAAGCGCCAACTTGGAAAATTCCTGTGATGAGCCAGCCATTATCAGCCGAACTGTCATGGATTCAAGCAGGACCTGCCTGGATATGAACAAATCCATTCAAGAAATGCGTACCACATCTGCTGACAACACTGGTGAACGAATACTGATTGTGGATGATGAGACCATAAATATCCAAGTGCTTCAGAATTACCTCTCGATAGAGAGATACCAGGCCGACTATGCAACAAATGGACTGGACGCCATTAGGATGATTGAGACAGAAAATTTTGATCTGATCCTGCTCGACATCATGATGCCTCGTATGTCAGGATATGAAGTATGCCGTGAAATTCGTAAAAGCCATACAACATACGAACTTCCGGTTCTAATGCTCACTGCCAGAAATCAAAACCATGATATGGTTGCAGCCTTTCAATCCGGTGCCAACGACTATCTGGTCAAACCGATAGACAGGCTGGAACTGATTGCCCGAATCCAAACTCAGCTGTCTCTTCGTCATGCGGTAAAAAGTGCCATCAAAAACGCACGCCTGGCTAACACAGATGAACTCACAGGGCTTTACAACCGCAGGTTCATGATTGAATACGGCAAGAGGGAATATAAAAATGCCTTTCTGCATAAAAAACAGCTGTCCGTCATCATGATCGACATAGACTTTTTTAAAAAAATAAACGACCATTACGGACATGCACAAGGAGATACTGTATTACAGCACCTGGCCGAAATATTAACCAAAAACATCAGAGGAGTCGATATGGCCGCCAGATATGGCGGTGAAGAATTTATTATTATTCTGCCGGACGCAGCAGACAAAGGTGCCGGAGCAACTGCAGAAAAGATAAGAAGACTTACAGAACAAAAGTCTGTCAGGACCAATAATAATGACATCATTTATTACACTATCAGCCTGGGAGTCGCCTCCTTTGATGGCACAAAGACCTGTATTGAAGACTTGATCAATGAAGCTGACAAAATGCTCTATCAATCCAAGAAAATGGGGAAAAACAGGGTCTCGATCTCTCCCAATTCCCAGATAAAAAACAGAAAACCGCCCCTTAAATAATTATTATA
>Ga0164315_10004282_pt1 | contig 11076 bp, 8 predicted proteins | sample GuaBasSedimGuay6_FD_113737 | JGI IMG/M metagenome (GOLD analysis project Ga0164315, IMG submission 113737) | Subseafloor sediment microbial communities from Guaymas Basin, Gulf of California, Mexico - Guay6, Core 4569-2, 0-3 cm | ecosystem: Environmental > Aquatic > Marine > Hydrothermal vents >...
CAAAGCTATGTTGCATCCAAACGCGCTGGAGATAAAATCACTTTGAATATTTATCGTGATGGTGAGTTCATTAAACGTACTGTTAAATTAAAATTGCGTGATGAAGATGAGAATAATGAAATGGTTGCTAGAGAGGAAGAGAACGAAAAAAAGCAAAAAGGAGAAGCTAGTTTTGATGACCTTGGATTAACTGTGCGAGATTTGAAAGAGAATGAAGCAAAGCAATTTAATATCAAACATGGTGCTCTAATTACTAGTGTAAAAAGATTTAGTAAAGCTGAAAATCAAAGACTCATTGCTGGACTAGTAATTACTGAAGTTGATAAAAATAAAATTAAATCAGTATCTGATCTAGAAAATATAATTGCGAACAAAAGAGGTGAAGCTGCTTTGTTTAAAGTTGTTGATTCCAAAGGTACATCCAGATTTGTTGGTCTAGTTATTCCTGAATAGAGTTGTATAAATATTCGTTAATGATTTAAATTTAAAAAGCGTCCAAAATTTATGGGCGCTTTTTTTTATATTTGCATATCTAATTAAAAAGAGAATGAATATGTTAAGATTTCTTACAGCTGGTGAATCTCATGGAAAAGGATTAACGGCAATCATCGAAGGATTTCCATCCAATTTAAGAATTGATGAAGATTACATAAATAAACATCTCGCGCGGCGACAAATGGGCTATGGACGAGGTGGAAGAATGAAAATTGAAACTGATACTGCTGAGATTCTTGCTGGCGTTCGTTTTCAGAAAACTATGGGTTCACCAATATCACTCTTTATAAAGAATAGTGATTGGGAAAATTGGATGGATGAGATGACTTCTGGGAAACCTAAAGGGAAGCATGAAAAAATTACTATCCCTCGTCCAGGACATGCTGATTTGGTTGGTGTTTCAAAATATGATTTAAATGATATAAGAAATTCAATTGAGCGGTCGAGTGCTCGTGAAACAGCAGCTCGTGTGGCTGTTGGTTCTATTGCCCGCAAATTTTTAGAAGAGTTTGGAATTACTGTTGGAAGTTATGTCGAAAATATTGGTGGAGTTTATTCAAAAGAAAAATATTCTAAAAAATTATTTAATGAAACTTCATCAAAATTTAGTGCATGGAATTTGTCCGTTAAATCAGATAAGAGTTCTGTGCGTGTATTAGATAAAAACCACGAAGATAGAATTATTAGAAAAATTAAAAATGCAAAGAAGAATGGTGATACACTAGGAGGGACATTTTTTGTTACCGCAAGTGGTCTTCCTGCCGGACTTGGAAGTTTTATCCAATATGACACAAAACTTAGTTCTGCAATTGCACATGATATGATGTCAATAAATGCTGTAAAGGGTGTTGAGATTGGTACCGGATTTGAAACTGCTGATTTGCCAGGTTCAAAATCTCATGATGAAATAGTTGTGAGGAATGAAGTTATTTCAAGAAAGAGTAATCGTGCTGGTGGAATTGAAGGTGGGATGTCTACCGGCCTTCCTATTATTGTAAGGGTTGCAATGAAACCTATAGCTACGCTGATGTCCCCTATAGGTGCAATTGATTTATCCACTATGAAAAACGTAACATCAAGAAGAGAGAGAAGTGATTTTACTGCTGTTCCGGCATGTGCGGTCATTGGCGAATCGATGCTTGCATGGACAATTGCAAAGGCCATGTTAGATAAATTTGGTGGTGACTCTATGAGTGAAATAAAAGATAATTATAGAAACTATAATTCCAAGTTGCAGAAAAGATTGAAGAAGAATTTTAATAAATAAAAATATACCACGCCAAGACGCAGAGTCGCTAAGAAAACCTTGCGTCTTAGCGGCTTTGCGAGAAGATTATTTACCATGAAAATAGAAAAACTCATATTCAGCCCGTTCCAAGAAAACACATTTATTGTATGGGATGAAGAAACCAAAGAGACAATTGTAATTGATCCAGGTTGTTTAGATGCAGATGAAGAGATAAAATTAAAATCCTTCATAGAAGAGAATAGTCTAAGCGTTAAATATTTATTAAATACGCATGGTCATTTAGATCATATTTTTGGAAATGCATTTGTAAAGCATACTTTTAACCTAATTCACTACGCTCCTGAAAAGGATATACCTCTATTTGAAAGAGCAAAAGAACAGTCCCAAGGATTTGGTCTATCAATGAAAGAATCACCAAAACCGGATAAATATATTGATGAATCAATTCAATTATTTATAGGCAAAATCGAGATGCGATTTTTGTTTACCCCTGGTCATACTCCTGGTGAATATTGTATCAATTTTCCTTCAGAAAAAGTATGTTTTACGGGGGATGTTCTTTTCAAGGAAAGTATAGGACGGACAGATTTATGGAAGGGTGATTTAGATACGCTTTTCAATTCAATCAAAACAAAACTATTTCCCTTACCTGATGAGACTGTGATTTATCCCGGACACGGAGACAAAAGCACAATCGGTTTTGAAAAAAGAAATAACCCATTCCTAAATTAGACCTAATATTTCAGTCAATTTATTTCCACACAATTCGGTATATTTATAAGCTAAATAATAATAAAAACCTAAATCTGAGTTAAAAATATTTAAATGGATTTAATACGTAATTTTTGCATAATTGCACACATAGATCATGGTAAGTCCACTATTGCAGATGGATTATTGGAGTTCACTGGAACTGTATCCAAAAGAGAAGCGAAGCAACAGGTGCTCGATGATATGGATTTGGAGCGTGAGCGTGGGATAACAATTAAGTCTCATGCAATTCAAATGAATTATACTGCTAAAGATGAAAAAAAGTATACTCTTAATTTAATTGATACTCCAGGGCACGTGGATTTCTCATATGAAGTATCACGCTCTCTCGCGGCTTGTGAAGGAGCAATTCTTGTAGTTGATGCTGCACAAGGTGTAGAGGCACAAACAATTAGTAACCTTTATCTTGCTATCGAAGCAGGACTTGAGATTATTCCAATAATAAATAAAATAGATTTACCCAGCGCAATGATAGATGTTGTGAGTAAGCAAATTATAGATTTAATTGGATGTGACCAGGACGATATAATATTAACAAGTGCCAAAACTCGAGAGGGAATGGAGCAGATGCTTGAGACTATTATTGAAAAAGTTCCTCCCCCTGATGGTGATCCTAAAAAACCTTTACAAGCTTTAATTTTTGATTCTGTATTTGATTCCTACAGAGGGGCTGTGGCTTATGTACGAGTCATGAATGGAGTTCTAAAAACAAAAGATGCAATTAAATTCTTTGCACATGATAAAAAATATCTTGCTGAAGAGGTTGGCATTCTTGGTCTACAAAAAATTAAAACTAAAGAACTTTCTGCCGGCAATGTGGGCTACATAATTGGAAGTATCAAGGACGTTCACGACACGAAAGTTGGCGATACAATTACACTATTGAAGGATGGAGCAGAAGAATCATTACCTGGGTATCAAGAAGTAAAACCAATGGTGTATAGCGGACTTTATCCTACCAACTCGGAAGATTATGAAAACTTACGTGAAGCTTTAGATAAATTTAGACTAAATGATGCCGCCCTAGAATTTGTTCCAGAAACTTCTGCCGCACTTGGTTTTGGCTTCCGCTGCGGTTTTCTTGGAATGCTTCACATGGAAATAGTTCAAGAAAGACTTGAGCGAGAATATGACCAAACCATTGTTACCACTCTACCAAACGTTGAGTATATAGTTTATAAAAAAGATGGAACAAAGTTAGTTGTCGATAACCCAGCTTTGATGCCTGAACTTGGTGAGATTGATTACATTGAGGAGCCATATATTAAAGCTCAAGTTGTAACTCCAAGTGATTACGTTGGTGGCATAATGAAACTCTCAATGGATAAGCGCGGTATCTACAAAAACACAAGCTATATTGATCCAACTCGTGCAGATTTGGAATATGAATTTCCACTTTCAGAAATTATTTTTGATTTCTACGATAAGCTAAAATCCATTTCACGCGGATATGCTTCACTTGATTATGAATATATTGGCTACCGAAAATCTGATTTGTCAAAATTAGAAATAATGCTAAATGGAGATAAAGTAGATTCCCTATCTGTAATTGTGCACAAAGATAAAGCTTATGATTGGGGTAGTCGTGTGGCTTCAAAATTAAAAGAACTTATTCCACAACAAATGTTCGAGATTGCAATTCAAGCATCCATAGGAAGTAAAGTTATTTCACGAACTACTGTAAAAGCATTACGAAAAAATGTTCTTGCAAAATGCTATGGTGGTGATATTACTCGTAAGAGGAAATTATTAGAGAAGCAGAAAGCTGGTAAGAAACGAATGAAGCAAGTTGGTAATGTTGAAATCCCACAAGAGGCTTTCCTAGCTGTATTGCAGATAGATGAATAAAAAATTAAAAATGAAACAAAATTCAGATTGTTTTGTCAAACATAAATATTTAGGTTAAATGAGAATTAAATGAAGACACCAAAAGAGAAAAGTTTAGAATTTAGTAAGAATTTATTATTTGCTCTAATTGCAGCTCTCCTGATAAAATCTTTTCTAATTGAAACATCACGTGTTCCGACTGGTTCAATGGAAACTACAATAAAAGTTGGTGATTTTCTCTTTGTTAACAAATTTATCTATGGCTCATCATCACCTAGAAACATTCCCTTTACAGATATTTCTTTGCCGTTTTTTACTCTTCCAGCAATAAAAGAACCAGAAAAGGGTGAAATAGTTGTGTTTGAATATCCAGGTGATCGTGATGATCTAAGCTCAAAGGCCATTACAAATTATGTTAAAAGATGTATTGCAACTCCAGGTGATACCATTCAGATTATAAATAAAGTAGTTTTTATTAATGGTCAAGAATCACCAATCCCAACACATATTCAGTATAGTAAACCTTATCCTACTCAGGCTGGAGTTAATCATCCTTATATTTTTCCTAAAGGTTCAGGTTGGAATGAGGATAATTACGGTCCTTATGTGATACCTAAAGAAGGTGACGTAATTGATTTAAACATCGAAAATATTGAATGGTGGAGAACAATTATTGATCGCGAATTTGGTAAGAAAGTTGTTGTAAGAAGAAGTGGGAAAGTTTTTATTGATGACAAGGAAGTTAGGTCATATAAAATTCAAAAGGATTATTACTTTATGATGGGCGATAACCGTGACAATAGTGCCGATAGTCGGTTTTGGGGATTAGTATCGCGCGATTTAATTATAGGGGAGGCACTAATGATTTATTGGTCATGGAATCCTAAATATTCATTTGCTGAAATTTTCAAATTAGTTGGCTCAACACGTATTAGTAGAATTGCTAAGATTGTTCATTAGAACATAATATTAATAATTTATGAAAAAAGTATTATTATTAATAATCATATTTGTAAGCTATAACTTTGCCCAAAGTTCAACCAAATATTTTATCTATTTTAAAGATAAAGGAATTGATAAAACTACTCAACTTTCTAAATCATCATTTGAATATAACCAAGCAATAAACTCACTTTCTAAGCGAAGTATAAAAAGAAGATCTAAAAGTATTGGTGAAAGCATTGTTACATTTGAAGACCTACCAATTAAATCAGAATATGTTGAATCCATTGTCAAAAGTGGTGCAAAAATTGTATGGAAATTGAAATGGTTCAATGCTGTTTCAGCATATTTAACAGAGATTCAAATTAAGAATATATCAAGCTACTCTTTTGTTGAAAAAATTGAAAAAGTAAAGAGAATTGAATACACTCGTGATGAAGAACTTGAAGCTAAACTTAGTAAATCGTCAAATGTTTCCGATTCAAAGTATACGTTAAATTATGGACCCTCCCTTAGCCAGGTTGAACTCTCCGATGTTCCAATTATTCATGATGCCGGTTTCTCTGGAGAAGGAGTTCTTGTAGGAATTCTTGATGCGGGATTTGCTTGGCAATCTCACCCTGCACTGATGGATAGAGATGTTCTAGCCGAGCGAGATTTTGTGAATGGGGATGATATCACTGATGACGGAGATGCTAGTCATGGAACAGCAGTATTTTCTTTAATTGGTGGTTTTGATGAAGGGCAAATAATTGGACCAGCTTACAGTGCCCAGTATGTATTGGCTAAAACGGAAGATGTTTATTCAGAAACTAGCGTTGAAGAGGATAACTATGCTGCTGCATTGGAATGGATGGATTCTATTGGAGTAGATATTACTACAACTTCTCTCGGTTATAGTGAATTTGATAATGAAGAGGATAATTATACTTATGCTGATATGGATGGAGAAACAACAATTGTTACCCGTGCATCAGAATTAGCTTTCTCAAGAGGTATTCTTACAATTTCTTCTTCTGGAAATCTAGATCCTGAAACTCCGAATTGGGTACATATTACTGCTCCTGCTGATGGTTTTAATACTATTGCTGTTGGAGCTGTAAGTTCAAATGGGAATATAGCTTCTTTTAGTTTAGGTGGGCCGACATACGATGGAAGAATAAAACCAGATTTTGTGACTCGAGGAGTCAGTTGTTATCATGCAAAGGCCTATTCAAATAATTATGGATATGCTTCAGGAACTTCGTTTTCTGCTCCCATTGCTTCTGGAATAGCTTCACAATTACTTTCGGCTTTTCCATATCTCACTAATGAGCAAGCACGTCAAATTCTACTTACAGCTAGCGACAGATTTGATAATCCGAATAATTTGTATGGTTATGGATTATTATCTTCAAGGAGAGCGTTAGAATATCCAAATGTAAAGTTAGCTAATCCAAGCTTAATAGATGAATATCCATCTATTAATAAATTATTTATTGATAGTTTAGGAATTTTTGAAGAGAATGTTTTTATTCGTTATACTGTTAATTCAGAAGAAAAAATTTACCGAGATAAAATGGAACATAGAGGGAATAATATTTACTCATTTTATTATAAAGGTAATTTAGAAGATGAAGTTACATTTGATTTTGAATATTTAGATTCAACTATGGTGTTGAGGCATTTTCCATCAGAGGGTAAGTTTCTCTATATTAACAGTGAAACTAATATTTCATATGAAAATGATTCTAAACCTGATCCAATTCCAACCAACTTTATGTTAAGTCAAAATTATCCAAATCCATTTAATCCCATAACTTATTTTGAATTATCGGTACCAAATGAAATGTATGTTACAATAAATATTTATAATGTGCTTGGACAAAAGGTGAAAACTATAATTTCAGAATATCATAGTCCTAATGTTTATCAATATTATTGGGATGGCTCAAATGATTTTGGTGGAAAAGTTTCAACTGGAGTTTATATCTATAGTGCTACTTCTAACAAAAATATAATTTCAAAGAAAATGATTTACTTAAAGTAGACTGAAGAAATAATTCTCCAGCCTACTTTCAATTGCTAAATATCATCAATTCTTCTTAATGTCTCAGAATACTCGGTTGCAACTTGTTTAATAGTCTTACTTGAAATAAGATTATGTATCTTATCACGTAATTCAGCCCATTCTTCATGTAGAGGACAGGGGGCTTCATCTGAACATTCTTTTAATCCAGTAACACACTTTAGATTAATGACCGGGCCTTCAACACGTTCAACAACTTCTAAAATTGTACTATTATTAGCCATTTCTGTAATCTTAAATCCACCACCTCTTCCTTTGAAGGAATCAACATAGCCATATTTTGCCATACGTTGAAGAATTTTAGCAAGGTAGTGTGCAGGAATATCTTCTTTTTCTGCTACTTCTGAAGACATAACCAATCTATCTTCTTGTTGGCGGGAAAGGTATAAAACAGCTCTGATAGCATATTCGCCAGTTTTTGTATAAATCATAGTTACTCCAATTAATAAAGGATTTAATATCTGAATAAAACTTAAACAAATAGAACCTATTTGTCAAGTATAATGAATAATACTTTCTATCTTTTTGAAAAAATCTTTAATAATTTTATTTATTATGGCTAATAACAATTTATATAATTATTTTGCATATATGAATGATGACAAATTTATTTTAAATAAACCGATATCAATTACGAAAATTTCTATTTTCTTGATATTGATATATATAATATTATTTGAATTTATTTGGGTAACACAAAATATTATTCCAAAACCTTTTCTGATAATTGACTCATTTCTATCACTTTGGACTGAATATAATTTGCTAAATGCTTTTTTTGAAACAACAGCAGTTATATTTCCAGCAATATTGATAGCAATTTTAGTTCTTGAAACATCAGCTAAGACATTTCTAAAACCGTTTCTAAATTTTAGTGGAATAATGAATATTGCTGTGCCCTTCAAATATTTCTCATTTTTCTTTGCCGCTCTATTGCTAAATTTTATATTTCCAAATTCTTTACTCGCTGAATTATTGTTTGCTTTCCTATTTGTGTTATTTAAGTTGCTGAAAATTGTATCTGATGCAACTGATTCTATTGCTGAGGAATATGTCCTATCCTCTAAATTCTTAGGTTTATCAGGAAACCAAATGTTTTCACAGGTAATCTGGAAAAGTTTGAAACCAAAAGTTTATAAAAGTCTAATTCAAGTTCACACACAATTGTGGGTAGCTGTATTGATTTATGAATTTGTGGGTTCATCAATAGGCATGGGAAATATCTACAGAGTGGCTTTTAATTATAACGATTTCTTGGCAATTATTTCACTTGGAATTTTCATTTCCTTGGTGATACTACTAATTAATTCGATATTAAAAATTGTTACTTCAAAACTCGTTTTTTGGAAATAGTATGTCAGAGAACATCATTAAAATAGAATCCATTTCTAAAAATTATTCTGATATCACTGGATATAAAGTTCAACTTTTTGAAAATATTACTTTCGATATTGAACCAAAAAAAATAACGACGATACTTGCCGCAAAAGGACGAGGGAAATCGACTCTGTTGAAAATGATTGCAGGTATTGACGATGATATTAAGAAACCACTCAGAAAAAGAATTTACATCCCATCAAGACCATCATCTTTTCCTTGGCTTAGTGTTCTTGAAAATATTACTTTTAATCAAAAAAATGTTGATGAAACCGAACTAAAAAGTATTATCAAACTTGTCGGTCTTGAAGGCTATGAAGACCATTTCCCTGATAATGGAAGCATAGGATTTAGATTTAGAATATCACTAGCACGTGCTATTATTAATAAACCAGAATTAATTTTAATTGATGAAGCAATTTCAGTTCTTTCACTAAAAAGAAGGCTGGAATTATACTCAATTATGCGAAAAATTACTTCAGATAAAGGAATTCCAATTCTATATTCTACCTCATTGGTTTCAGAAGCTATTAGATTATCAGATAAAATTATTTTAATTGATCAATTACCCTCTAAAGTTGTTAGTGAAAAAACAATTTTAATAGATGATGAAAAAAGGGTTGATGATAAAATAATTTTTAGTATTTCAGACTATTTTGCTGGAGAAGAAATATCTATGCTTTCTATCAGATTCATCTAAAAATTTAAGGCACAAATTTTATTAAAAACGATAATTTGTATCTTAACTAACTATAAAACAACCATATAACTCAATCTTCTAATAAAGTACTTGACAAAAAACTGTTAAGAGTCTTATATTTGAATAATGTATTAGCCATTTTGAGGAAGTTTTGAAAAAATATTTTATCTTATCTATATACGTTTTACTTACAATAATATTTACATCCTGCTCTATTTTTGAAACAAATGATTATGAAGAACAGACAATTTCCAAAGAAACAAATGTTCTAGATCCCCAGCTTCTAATTAATAATTTAATGGAAGAAGTGAGATTAAATCATATAGAGGCGCTTGCCAATCAAGAATTAGGATTCACAGGAGCCGCAATATTACAGTATGAAGAAGCATTAAAAAAAATAAATCGCCTTAGCTATTTTCCTACAATGGAAGATAACGCTACTTACAATGAACTTGAAAATGCTATTGTTGAAGACTATCAGAAATTTATTGATAGTTTGGATGAGCTACCTGAGGGTGTATCAATTTCAGCTTTTGAGGAATGGGCTAACAATAAAATACCAGAATTTATTCCTGACGATATTACATCAGCTGAGGATAGTTTAAACGCAACCCTTTCGGATGTGATTGTTGTAGGGGATTTCCCGCTTGAAGTAAATAAATATGTTGAACAATATATTGAGTACTTTACTGGACGGGGAAGAAGAACAATGGAAATCTGGTTAGAGCGTTCTGGAAAATATTTCCCTATGATGGCCAAAACTTTTGAAGAAGAGGATGTTCCTCAGCAGTTAATCTTTCTAAGTATGCCAGAGAGTGGATTAAATCCTAAAGCACGTTCTTGGGCTAGAGCTGTTGGCTTATGGCAGTTTATTAAAAGTACTGGTAAAATGTATGATTTGAAGTCAAACTTTTATCTGGATGAACGTAGAGATCCAGAAAAAGCAACAAGAGCAGCTGCTAAATATTTACGTGATATGTATATATCACTCGATGACTGGTACGCCGCAATAGCTGGTTATAATTGCGGAGAAGGAAGGGTAAGACGTGCAATGAAAAGGGCAGGCTCAAAAATTTATTGGAAATATAGACGATTTCTTCCAAGGGAAACTAGAAATTATGTGCCACAATATATTGCTGTTACTTTGATAGGAAGTAACCCAAGCCACTACGGTTTTGAAAATATTAGGTATCAGAGAGCGATTGAAACTGAAACATTTAAAGTAAATAAGCCAATTGATTTGAATGTTCTTGCAAAGTGCGCGGGAGTAGAATTGAGTTTGATGAAGGACCTTAATCCTGAGTTAACCCAACACCACACACCTCCACACTACGATGGTGGATATCCAATAAAAGTCCCTGCTATTACATATGAATATTTTGTTAAGCATCTAGAACAAGTGCCAGAGGAAGCAAAACTACAATATGTTATTCATACTGTAAAAAGTGGAGAAACACTTTCTGGTATTGCTTATAAGTATAAAGTACAGCAAAGTCAGATGGCACGAGTAAATAATATTTCGGTTCGTTCTCAGATTCACCCAAATCAAAAACTGAAAATTCCAATATCAAATTTTAAGGCAACAGATTTTATTCTAAACACTGACGAAATGCCTGCGGTAGATGAATTAACTTATTATGAAGAGAA
>Ga0164315_10004283_pt1 | contig 11075 bp, 11 predicted proteins | sample GuaBasSedimGuay6_FD_113737 | JGI IMG/M metagenome (GOLD analysis project Ga0164315, IMG submission 113737) | Subseafloor sediment microbial communities from Guaymas Basin, Gulf of California, Mexico - Guay6, Core 4569-2, 0-3 cm | ecosystem: Environmental > Aquatic > Marine > Hydrothermal vents...
ATCAACCAATGCAGTGCGGCTTTCAACCGACCAATAATTGACCCTATTTAGGGTGGAAGTGTCGAATGGTGCCCGGAGCCGGAATCGAACCGGCATGGTATTGTTACCGAGGGATTTTAAGTCCTTTCATTTGACGTACTATAAACAATCACAAAGCTTAATTAAATCTAACAAACTGTATTTTATGCTTATATTTCAATAGGATATGCGCATTCCACCTTGATATTTGTTAATCCATGAAAATAGAAAACATACTTATTCATGCCGTTTATATCCTGATTAAAGCCGTAAAATATTACGATACCCCGCCACATCCACAGAAAATGTCGTGTGCTCCTGTAAGTGGGTCCGCAAACCCTCAAGTGCATCCGGGTCCCCGTGAATAAGCTGGATGGCTGTCGATGGCTTCAATGCCGATTGCTTTAACCACTGCGTTAACTCCAGATAATCGGCGTGACCGGACAAGCCGGATATCACTTCAACCTTTGCCCTTGCAGGAATCCATTTACCGTGAATTTTGACGGCATCCACACCCTTAAGCATTTTCGCACCGCGCGTTCCTCCGGCCTGGTAACCAGTAAATAATACGGTGGTTTTTGATTTACCTAGCAAGCGTTTAAAGTGATGCAAGATGCGTCCACCCGTTGCCATACCACTGCCGGCGATAATTATGTGCGGGAAAGCCTGCCCTGCTATGGCCTTGGATTCATCCACTGATCGAGTATAGGTGACACCCTCGCACATGAACTGGCACTGCTCTTCTGTCAATTTGTGTTGTTCACTGTACTGGCAAAAAATAGCCGACACACTAATAGCCATAGGGCTATCCAGGTAAATCGGCATTTTAGGGATGTCGCCTTTAGCTATCAGGCTGGTGAGCATGTATTGCAGCGCCTGTGCGCGTCCCACAGCAAAGGCTGGAATTAATACCACGCCACCTTTTTGTGCCGTTGATGTGACTAAATCTGCCAACTGGGCGAAAGGATCCTGACCTTCATGACGGCGATCGCCGTAGGTCGACTCCAGGAGCAATAAATCCAGTTCAGGCAGAGGCCTGGGCGGTCGCATCAGGATATCGTCGCTTCTGCCCACATCGCCGGAAAAACCAACACGCTTGCCGCCCGCCTCCAGGATAATGCTGGCGGCACCGAGAATATGCCCAGCCGGTTGCAGATAAAAGCTTATGTCGCCGACCGTGATAGTCTCATCGAAGTCGACCGCCTCAAACAGGGCCATACTGGCTTCGGCAGTAGCGCGATCATAAAGAGGTTCAGGATGGGCATGTTTACCAAGCTTGTGCCTCGCATAGTACTTCGCGTCCTCTTCCTGTATATGCCCGCTATCTGCCAGCAGAATATGGCATAGCGCCTTTGTGGCGTGATGGGTATACACGGGGCCACGAAAACCATGTTTGTAGAGCACGGGGATATAACCGGAATGATCCAGATGAGCGTGGGTAAGAATGACTGCATCGAGGGCGGCAATATCCAGGGGAGGTGCCTGCCAGTTGCGCTCTCGCAGCCATTTATAACCCTGGAATAAACCGCAATCGACTAATACACGCCTGGTCTCGGTTTCTACCAGGAACTTGGAGCCGGTAACCGTTTCGGTACCACCCAAAAAAGTAATCCTCATCGCCGACTACCCCGTTCATGCAGGCACTCTTCGACTGGCACAAGCAAAAGCTCCGTCACATCTATCGCATTTGAGCTATGCACTATGGTATTGGTCGTCACCAATGCTTCGAGCCCGGTCGCCATAAGTTGAACATCTGCGCCATCGGCAAAAATGCCGTGCACAGCGGCGCACTGAATCTTGTTCAACCCCTTGCCCTGCAAGGCTTTAATACACTGCAAAATGGTTTGCCCACTGGAAATTACATCATCAATGATGACCGCTGTATGACGACTATAACCAGTCAGGTCTGGCAAGGTGACAACAACATCGCGATCACCGCTTCGCCGCTTGCTGCCCAGTACGAAAGGGTGGCCACTGTGAGCAGCAATCTGCGACACCCATTGTTCGCTCTCGGCATCCGGCCCCACCAGCAACAGCTCGGCCTGTTGCTTTAGCCAATCCGCTAACAAAGGTGCAGCCTGCACGACGCGACTCGGCACAGAGTAAATTTCATCCAGGGAATGATAACGGTGTAAGTGCGGGTCGACCGTCACCAACCAATCTATTTGTGTAGATAGCAAGCTGGCAAAAATACGCGAGGTAAGGGCTTCACCCTCAACAAAGCGCCGGTCCTGTCGCATATAACTTAAATAGGGCGCGATCAAACCCACTGAAGTGGCACCAAATTCCCGTAAAGTCGCCAGTAAAAACATCAAAGGCAAATACCCCTCGTTTGGGTGAGATAAATCAGCGAGCACAATGCACTGTCTATCTTGAACGGGCGTATCGATACGCAAATAGGACTCGCCATCCGGAAACAGACGGCTATTGGTATGGCCCTGCTCAAAGGCCAGCTTTTCACACAAAGAAGGTACTAGCGGGTGAGGCTCCAACGAAAAAATAACCGGTCTATTCGTCGATGCGGAATTCGTCGATGCGGAATTCGCCGATGCAGAATTCATTTATCGTCTCCGATGACAAAGATTCCAGGATTATCACGGTAATAAGCCAGGGCATAATCCTGCTCACCCGCACTGTCAGTATAGAGCGTAAATAAAGCATCACCACGACTAACGTGGCTGCCGACATTGGCATGCAAACGCAGACCTGCCGCCGGGTCGAAAGGGGCGCCGGCAAGTTTCGCCAGGCGCGCTAACTTGCGGTTATCTATCGACTGGATGACACCACGGATGCTAGTCGTCTGGGTCTTCTGATATCCGGCCTGCGGCAAGGTTTTGATACCACCCTGAGCGGCTAGTATGCGTTCGAATTGCTGCCACGCTGCGCCACTATCGAGCAGATCTCTGGCTTTATCCCTCGATTTATCGAAACCATCACCTTGAGCAAAGTCCAGAAGGTGAGCTGACAGCATCAACGCTCGATCACGCAAATCCTGAGGCGCGTTAGCCTCCTGCTTCAGGATTGCCAGAATATCCCTGGCCTCTTCAACCGGGCCGATACCGGCACCCACCGGACGGCTACCATCGGTGATGACACATCGCACCTGAATGCCACAGGCTTCACCGACCTGGGCAAACAAACTCGATAGATATTCAGCGTCGGTCTGGCTGCGAACTTTGGCGGTATGTCCAACCGGGATATCGATAATCACATGGGTGGAGCCGGCAGCGATTTTTTTTGACAGCACCGAGGCAATCAGCTGTCCTTCGCCGTCCAGATTCAAGGCTCGCTCAATGCGGATTAACAGATCGTCGGCCGGACTCAGGTTCATCGCACCACCCCAGGCCAGGCAGGCCCCGGTTTCAGCGACTACCCGTTGAATGTCTTTGACCTGCAATTTTACGTTGGTCAGCGTTTCCATCGTATCGGCGGTGCCCGCAGGGGAAGTAATGGCCCGGGAAGATGTTTTCGGGATGATCAGACCGGCCGCGCTGACAATAGCAACCACCAGAGGTGTCGTACGGTTACCCGGCAGACCACCAATACAGTGTTTGTCGAACACGCCACCCTTATGTGACCAGCTTAAACGCTTCCCGCAGGACACCATGGCCTGGGTAAGGCTGATGATTTCCCCAGGGTCAAGACGCCTGCCCGCACAAACACTCAGAAAACTACCGATCTCAACATCACTGTATCGGTGTTCACTAATATCGCTAACAATCGACAGGATCTCTCTGTCACTTAGTGTATGGCCATAGACTTTTTTCCGTACCGCACTGAACGAGAGGATCACGGGCGCATGTGTGACAAGTATCCGATCACCGTCTGTTACATCCAGTCGTTTAATTGCAATTCGTGATAAACCGACATGATCAGGGGGTAGCTTAGTGTTATCGACAATGTTTAGCGTCGCAATAAGGTGTTTGTCATTGGTCTTTAACAGTACGCGAGAACTGGCATTGAAGCCCTCGGCCCGGCAAACGTGGCAATCTTCGCGCATATAGACGAGCGGCTCCTGGTGAGTATCGATGCCCATGTCGATGACCACGAGTGCTTTTGAGTTCGCCATACTCAGTCCTTAAGTGTGTAAAATTAATTGAGCTAAAAAAATGGCTCTGGCATCAAGTGTAAAGCGTGCCAACAACATGCCAAGCAGTTGTCCCATATCGATAATCATTACTCCTTAGTGGGTTATTAGACCGGGACACCAGTCTCTACTTTATATTTGCGAATCCACGCAGTGGTACGCGCCATAGAAGTTCGATAATCCTCAATTTACGACCAGCGTGCCTCGGTACATTTGCATCTGGCAGGTAAAGGGGTATTCCCCTTTTCGCATGGCGGGTAGAACAATGGCTTTGGCTTTGTTGAGTGGCAACTCTTCACTGACATCAGCCTCCGGAAAAACCACTGTGGCGGCACAGGGCGATGCGTCTTTTCTTAGAAAGGTCAAAGTGACTGGCTGACCAGCCGACACCTTTAAGCGCGATGGTTGGTAGGTGCCGTTCTCAACGGTTATCACTATGCCATCTTCGGCGATACTCGCTTCACTCGGTTTATAAAGCCAAAACCACCAGACGATAAGAGCGATCAGCAACAACCCAAGAATATTAATCAGCAGCATGCCTTTTCCCTAATGTTCCTCAGCCTTGAATAAACGCAGCCGGTTGGCATTGCTCACCACGGTTAGCGATGAAAACGCCATCGCGGCACCAGCAATCACTGGGCTGAGTAAGAGACCAAAAAATGGGTACAGCACACCCGCTGCGAATGGCACGCCCGCCACGTTATAAACAAAGGCGCCAAATAAATTCTGCTTAATATTACGCAATGTAGCTTTGCTCACCGCGATGGCATCCGCCAGGCCATGTAAGGAGCCGCGCATTAAGGTGATATCGGCGCTTTCGATGGCGACATCAGTCCCGGTGCCTATGGCAAAGCCAACATTAGCCAGTGCCAGGGCAGGCGCATCGTTGATGCCATCGCCAGTCATACCGACGATTTCATTTTGCATTTGCAACTCCGCAACTTTTTTGGCTTTATCTTCGGGCAGTACCTCTGCGAAAAACTCTGTAATTCCCACTTTATCGGCAACCGCCTTAGCGGTAGCACGATTGTCGCCGGTCAACATCACCACGCGGATATTATTGCGCTGTAATCGCTTTATCGCCGAAATCGAATCCTCTTTAATCGGATCAGCGACGGCGATCAGTGCTGCGAGACTTCCATTGACTGCAAAATACATCGGGGTCTGGGCTGCTTCGGCCATGGCCTGGGCGATGTCGATATAATTGGCAATCTCGACCTCTTGTTCGCGCATGAGTTTTTCGTTGCCAAATAAAAGCTGTTTGCCCGCGACGATTCCCTCTACGCCATGGCCGGCAATGGCCTTGAATTTCTCGACCGCTGCCAAATTTAGATTTCGCTCTTTGGCAGACTCAACGATTGACAGCGCCAGGGGATGCTCCGAACCCGCCTCCAGGCTCGCTGCCAGCTGCAACACCTCATCCTGATCAGTTGCATTGGCCAGGTGAATTTTTGTGACTTTGGGAGAGCCCATGGTGATGGTGCCGGTTTTATCCAGAATCATGGCGCTAATTTTCGACGCGGTCTGTAGTGCTTCGCCATTGCGTATCAGCACACCCGCCTCGGCTGCCTTACCGACCCCAACCATCACTGACATGGGCGTCGCCAGTCCCAGCGCACAGGGACAGGCGATAATCAGTACGGTGGTGGCCGATACAATCGCGTAAGCCACCGCAGGAGCTGGTCCAAAATTAAGCCAGACCAGAGCGCTACTCACGGCAATGATCATGACCACCGGGACAAAGTAAGCTGAAATAACATCAGCCAGGCGGCCAATCGGCGGTTTTGAATTCTGCGCGCGTTTCACCATGTTGATAATTTGGGCAAGGGCGGTGTCTTTACCGATACGTGTCGCCTTGAAAATGACGGAGCCACTTTTATTAATGGTGCCCCCCACCACTTCATCACCTTTGACTTTTTCCACCGGCATTGGCTCGCCGGTGAGCATGGACTCATCAATCGCCGTGTGGCCTTCAAGCACTACACCATCGACAGGAATTTTCTCGCCTGGCCGTATGCGAACCTGGTCGTTTAACAATACTTGCTCGATGCCAATATCAATGTCTTCGCCATCGCGAATCACCCGAGCAGTTTTTACCTGCAAACCGATCAGGCGTTTTATGGCTTCGGAGGTTTTACCTCTCGCTTTGAGTTCCAGTGCCAGTCCCAGGTCAATCAGACCAATGATCATCGCCGTCGCCTCGAAATAGACATGGCGAGCCATATCGGGAACCACGCCGGGGAAAAATACCACCACCATGGAATAAAACCAGGCGGTGCCCGTACCCAAAGCGATCAGGGTATCCATGTTGGCACTGTGATTAACCAGTGATTTCCATGCACCCACGTAAAAATGTTTGCCGGAAAAAACCATGACACCCAATGTCATTAAGCCTACCGCGAGCCATACCATGCGCTCGGTGTTGGTGGTGACCGTCATTTCTCCACCAATGAGGCTATAAATCATTAGCGGCACACCCAGAGTTAGCGCGATTGTCATCTCGCGTAGCAGACGCCTGTAGTAGACGAGATCGGCCTGCTCCTTTTCTTCCAGTAAATCCTCGACCGATTCGTTTTGGCTGATTTTTACGTTGTAACCAGCCCCTTCCACCGCTTTGATCAATGCGTCTGAGGACACTCGACCGCTTACGCTGACTGTTCGCAGTGCAAAGTTCATTTCTGCACTATCGACACCAATGACTTTTTTAAGGGCCCCTTCAATTTTGGCAACACAGCTGGCACAGCTGGCTCCCTCTATAAGCAACTCTTGCCTAAGCAATTCATGAGAAGTAGCCGGGTTTTCTTCAAGCCCCGGGGTTTTATCAGGGCCATGACCGTTGTGATTGTGCGATTTAGTGTCCACCGTCTTGCCTCTTATAAATTAACAAGTGTGGTCTGGCAAATGTGACACGGGCTCTCATCATTTTTTCTGCCTGGCAGAAAGAGGTGTGCCAGCGCCAGGCGGCATTTTATTACAACAACCAGGTTGGTGTTTGGCATTATCGTGAGCATTTTGATCGGTAAAACGGTACGAATTCAGACGCTTGCGCATTAGCCAATTGGTGGCGATTTGCCCACCACTGGCGCTGATAAGCCCGACGATAAAGTCAATATCCGTCAGTGATGCATCGTAACAAACATTAATTCTTTGCCGCTCCGGATGCTTACTGCCCTTTTTCAGCGAAACCGTATCGACCGAATCCTCGTGACTTAATGTTTCAACCAGCGCCTCTGCTGTAGTGCGGCCGGTATCGACCAGATCTATATGGCGAGTGAGCAGGAAACCTTCGTGAATACCCGGTTTGTGTTGACTTGTCATGATAAAAACCTCCGTCTAAATCCCCTTTCCCCCTGGCTGGAAATCATAAGAACTCTCATACATTATATGACCAATATGGCTTTCCTCTTCGGAGACTTCTTGATCGGCGACTTCCCTATAGGAAAAATGAAGTCAGTAAGAGCAATGCTGCCTCACGATTAATTGATTATTCCGTGTTTTTTTCGGCCTCTCGCTGATGTTCCATCATTTGCCCCATCATCATTTGCATCATATTCATGCGCCCGCCCATCATCTTCATACGCTCTTCCATTGGCATATCTTTCATGCCCTCACCCATGCTTTTGCCCCCGTGCATCTTCTTGCCATCCTTCGTCGCCAGACCGTCCTTCATGCCCATACCCTAGCGCATCATGCCCATATGCTTATGCGTCATCTGCTGATGTTTTGCCTGATCCTTAGTCTCTTGCATAGATTTCATCGTAGCCAGCATTTTGGCCATGTGCTGGTGCATCTTTTGCATCTATTGATGGCTGTCACCCGCCATTTTCCTGTGCCCCTTCGCGCCAGTCTGCTTACCATGTTCGGAAGCAAATAGCGGTGAGACAAGCATTACCGCAACAATAGAGATTAAGGCTGTCTTTTTCATGGTGTTCTCCTGATTCCATTTGAATTTACTAGGGCAGCTCTGAATAAGCGGCCCTAGTAATCAATTTTTTCATGCAGAGTCGATTTTCCTCAATTTCAGGCGAAAAATCCCGTTATTTTATGCTTTTCTTAACGGGGATTCGCCTAATCGCAAATCTCAGACGGATCCATCCTGCTAAGTCACCATATATGACTCCGCTCGCAGGAGATTTGTAAAACCCGCCAGCAACTACAGTCGGTTGGTGTTTTTCTCTAATCCTCGATAACGAACCTTACTGTAACCAAACTGCCGTTTGATTCGGTAAAACACATGCTCCACCTTCGCGCGCACTGGTCTTAGACTTCTCTGCCGCAGCGAGAGGGTCGGATTTCGCCAGTTTAGCCCGCTTGCCAGGTCGCATTGCAAAACCACTCAACGTTACCATTTGCGTGTTCTGCGCGCTTGTCAATGCCCTGATAGCCTACATCACCCCGTACTCGCTTTTCGTGTCCATGTAATAACTTATCAGCTTGTGTGATGTCATGCTCGTTGGCTGCACTCGTACTGATGCTGTGGATAAGTCCCAGGCATTCATCGACACCGATGTGCATCTGCATCCCAAAATACCACTCATTACCTTTTTTAGTTTGATGCATCTCGGGGTCTCTTTCGCCTTTCTGATTTTTAGTCGATGTGGGCGCAGCAATAATACTGGCATCAACAATACTGCCTTCCTGTAACCTCAAACCGTGAGAGGCCAAGTGCCTCTGGATCGTTTCAAACAGGCGTTGGCCGAAGCTGTGACGCTCTATAAAGTGGCGAAAGTTTAATATCGTTGTTTCGTCCGGCAAGTTGCCCGACAAGCGAAGCCCAGCAAAGCGACGCATCGATTCTATCTCGTACAGCGCATCTTCCATCGCCGGATCGCTCAAGTTGTACAACAACTGCATCACATCGACTCGTAGCATGGCTGGCAAGGGATAAGGCTTGCGACCTGTTTTCCCCTTTTGAGTATTTCTTTGCCAGTTGTTTTTCCAACTTATCTCATGGAATTAAACCATCCATTCGTTCAAGAAACTTTTCTCGCCTCGTTTTGCGTTTCTTTACTTCACATTCCGCTTCGACAAACGTTAACTGGCTCGTTCGGCTGAATCTCATAATTAACTGGCTCATTCGGCTGAATCTCATAAACTGAAAACACTATTTTACCTGATGCCGGATGTTTTTCAGAGATGCAGCCTTGTCCAATACAAAATAATACTGAGCGGAGGGTGTGTTTCCAACACGAAATGATACTGACATAAGCTGATTTCTGTTCATGCTGGGAGGATGAATACCCATATGAACGATGAACACTTTAAAACACTGGCTCAGGTACGCGCCTTTCTTGACGGCACACAGGCTGTTGAGTTCTCGCTGCATAACCAACAGGCGCGCTATGACTTTATTCGTCGCAGTCTTATCCGGTTTCGCTATCATCAACTGTCCAGGCCGGATAAGGGTTTGTTGCTGAGCTTTATGAGCCATGTCAGTGGCTATTCGAGGGTTCAGGTAAAGCGTCTGGTCAAGGTCTGGCTTGAGCAAGGAAAGTTACAAACTCGCTCCAGTGCCGGTAATGGGTTTACCCGCAAATACACCGATGCGGATCAACGCCTCCTGGCAAAACTGGATGAGTTACACGGTACACTCTCCGGGCCTGCCACCAGGAAGCTCTGTGAGCGAGCATGGCAACTGTTTGAGCTTGGTGACTATCAACGCTTAGCCGGTATCTCGGTGGCCCACCTCTATAATCTGAGGCGCGCCAGAGTCTACCCGCGTTCTCGCCGTACCTTTGAAAAAACCCGTGCCAAAGCCTCCACCCTTGGCGAACGACGCAAGCCTCAGCCCAACGGCCTGCCTGGTTATATTCGAGTGGATACGGTTCACCAAGGCGACATGGACGGCATCAAAGGGCTCTACCATATTAATTCTGTTGATGAGGTCACCCAGTTTGAAATTGTCTGCACCGTTGAGAAGATCTCCGAGCGCTACCTGATCCCCGTGCTTGAGCAACTGCTGGATCAGTTGCCCTTTGTCATTCTGGGCTTTCATGCCGACAACGGCTCGGAATACATCAATCAGCATGTAGTCAAACTGCTCAAAAAACCGCTGATTGAACTCACCAAATCCCGTGCCAGGCAGTCTAATGATAACGCCCTGGTTGAATCAAAGAATTGCGCCATCGTCAGAAAGCATCTGGGTTACGCTCACATCCAGCAACACTGGGCACCGTTAGTGAATCAGTTCCATCACAACTACTTGAACCCGACCATCAATTAGCACCGGCCTTGCTTCTTTCCTGTGACAAAAATCGACGCCAAAGGAAAGCAGGTAAAAACCTACCCTTACAAAGCCATGATGACACCCTATGAAAAGTTCAAATCACTGGAGAACCCCGAACAACATCTAAAACCGGATATCACCCTAAAACAACTGGATATCAGGGCTTTATCAATCAACGATAATGAAGCCGCCAAACGGCTTAAGGAAGCTCTAAACAACAACTCTTTAAAACCATTGCTGGACAGAAGCATCAGGCTGCGTAGTGACACACCTTACTACCATTATCAATACCTCTCGTTCAGTATCATTTGGTTATTGGAATATACTGATGCCCTAGCTGTAACAAAGTAAAGCGGGAGCAAATAAGCCAGAGCTTTACGTCTCGATCCTCACCGTGGCTTTCCCATTGTTCGATTAGCGGTGAAGCTACGTTGGTGGGTGGTCGGTGGTGCCATCGCCGCCTTGGTGGCTACAGTGCTGGTGTTTATGGAGCTGGGCAACGAGTTCATGCGGCCGCTGAACGAAGGCAGTATTCTCTACATGCCCACAGCAGTACCGGGCATGTCCATCACCGAGGCGGGCAAGGTGTTGCAGGACGACGAACGTACCGTGCCCTATACCCGTAGCGCATTTGCCGAGCGCATCAGTGGCGGCTATTTTCTCGACTTCGATATCGACCGTAAAAAGATCGCCCGCTATGGTCTGACCATTGCCGATGTGGAAGATGTGATTATGGTGGCAGTG
>Ga0164315_10004285_pt1 | contig 11074 bp, 8 predicted proteins | sample GuaBasSedimGuay6_FD_113737 | JGI IMG/M metagenome (GOLD analysis project Ga0164315, IMG submission 113737) | Subseafloor sediment microbial communities from Guaymas Basin, Gulf of California, Mexico - Guay6, Core 4569-2, 0-3 cm | ecosystem: Environmental > Aquatic > Marine > Hydrothermal vents >...
GCTCATCATTCCAAATACTCATGGCAGGATCACCAAGAATATTAATATCATAAAAATTCCACCTCAGCGCTCCCTCTTCATGCTGACCAGGAGCCTCAACCCATGGTGCTGTTTGTATCTTACTTTCCACAAAGGCCTTTCCTATTTGTGCAATCTTCTCATGAAACATGGCATCAACCATTTCACGGTGAAGGTGGGCTGCCGGGCCTTCTGTCTGCCCTTCATTAAACCAACCGTACCTTGAGTTACCTACCACAGCCACAGCAAAATTCTGAATGTTTACCATTCTCTCCAATATGCAGTCGTCGTTATCAAATGAACCACAATCACAGCCATGTGTTTGCATAATTGTGAAGTTATGATCAGTACCATTGGCTGCATAGAAATTGGAATTGGTAATATCACTAGTACTCAAATGGGCTACATAAGAAGGACTCGCATGGCCAACATGGTGTACAAACTGTTTTCCCTGATTTACTTTATTCATTAAATCGCTTCCCGTCCAGGCTGCATCAAACTCATACATAGTCTCAATTTCATACTCCTCTGGAATTCCAAAGGTAGTGTATCCATTGTCGTCGTGCTCACCAATTAAAAGATCCAGATAATCTTTCCCCCAGGTTATGGGATCGCTGTACAAATGCTCACCTGCAAGCAACGGACTCTGAAACTCACCCAGCACAGGTGAATTTTGATATGAAATAGTTTTATTTAAAAGGTTGTTTAGTTCTCCAATATCACTAAAAGGAAATCTCGCAACGGCTAACTCAGGCAATAGGTCATCTTCGTCTGGCTCTCCCCATTTATTATCACCATTGTCATTCCAGTTTCCATCAAGAGCCGAATAATACAGGTCCGCAGGGATTCCATAATCAGAGTATCCTCCACCCGATACCACATAACAATAGAAGCCACGATGAGGAATATGTTCAACATCGCCACCCAGTAGAACATATTCAATGTCTGATTCCTGGTACTCCTGAATAATAAAATTACGAATCTTCTCGGGTAAGTCTTGTCCGGCAATATTTGCCAAAATATATTCTTTTGTAAATATTCTTGATCTCAATCCTCTTGAAAGATAAATATTGCGCAATTCATCAAAATCAGTTTCGAATTGTTCAGGTGTAAGTATGAGCAATTCATATTGGTCATCAGACCTTACCGACTTATTAGGATAATCATTAATCCTCTCGGGATTTTGTGCCAGCGACAAAAGTCTTTGTTTAACATCACTTCGGGAGCTTAAATTTTGCATTGCCTGCTGGGCTTCTTTTCCGGGAGCGGTATTAACTCTAATGGTAACTTTTGAAAAATATGAGACTTTTCCTTTTACAGGATTGTAGTTCAGGGCTGTGAAGGTCGAAAACGCAAATCCATAACCATTTAAAAACTGAGTCGACAGACTTCCTTTTTGCTGATTAGGGTATGAAGCATCAGTATTGTAAAGGTTTTCATTCTTAACAAATTCTACCTTACCCTTTTCCGATAAGGGACGAGATGGCTGATAAGGCCAGAGATTAAAGTGTCCTTCTAAATTAATTTCACCTTCACCAATAAATTCAATACTAATGGCGATATGTCCCTGAGGAATCAATAAACTCACCGAAGAATATGGGAGGGCTGGCTCTCCTGCAGGAGCTGTCAGCAAATCGTTGCCAAACGAAATCTGTTGGTAGCCATTAATATTAGTGATATTTGGATTTGAAAAATAATATGTCTTTTCAATTGTTTCGGTATGTGCCGCGAATACAAATGAGAAAAGAAAAACAAACAGTAAGGATTTCTTCATTTTTTTGGTTTTTAAAAACATCAAAGGTATTTCAATAAAGACAATTATGCGAAAAATCGGTTGCCTTTTTAAATCTAAGTATCACAGTTTAAAGTCTTTCTAAATAAGTATCAATGACAACTTTTGATCCTCGTTATTCGTCATAATTAATAAGAGCATACTTTTAGTAGGTAACCACATTTTAAAAAACACAGGCATGAAATTTACAAATAGCATTTTCATGATGCTGATAATAATAATCTTGACTTTAGTATCATCATGTAAAAAATCAACTGATGACAATCCTAAAACAGTTGAATTAAAGTCGCCGACAAATATTACAGAAACAAGTTTTACTGCAAATTGGAATCTGATTACTTCTGATGTAAAATCAATTTTTATTGAAATTGCATTTGATAACAATTATGAAAATATTGTTAAACAAATTGAGGCAAATAACACACAAAGCAGTTTGATAATAGATGATATGCTAGGAGCAACAAAATACTTTCACCGATTAGTTGTAGAGTTTAATGACGGCTCAATATCAAAGAGTGGTACAAAATCTTTGAGAACCTCTTATATTACTGAAACTGTAACATTTACAACCTCCGATGATATGACCATTGCCGGGAAAATATACTATTTAGGCTCCAATGATACTCCTAAGCCAGGGATTATTTTTATGCATGAAATGGGAGTCTTTGTAAATAACTGGAATAGTTCAGATGTTGTTTTAGGCCTTGTGGCAAAAGGATATGTTTGTCTGGCATTTGACTTTAGAGGACACGGAAATTCTACACCAGTTGACGACCTATCTATTTTACTAAGTGATAAAAGTTTGATAGCAAATGATTTAAAAGCAGCATTGAGTTTCCTTAAAAACCAAACTAAAGTGGATCCGTCGAATATTGCTTTAGTTGGGGCTTCATTAGGGGCAATAATGGCTGTGGCTGGTAATGGATACGAGGAGGTAAAAACATCCGTTTCAGTGTCAGGGATAGAAGATGGTATTTATGAAATATTTCCTGATTTAAGTATTTCATCGGCCCTTTATGTGGTCGGCGAATTTGATATTCATGATGTTCCAAATGGCAACTTCCCTAAAGAAGCGCAATCTATGTACGATATTAGTCAAGAGCCTAAGAAACTAATAATTGTACAGGGAGCCTCAGCCCATGGCACTGAATTATTAACTTCCGTAAGTTTGGTAACTGAAATAATAAACTGGATTGAATCACAGTTTAACAGATAAATATGCTTTAAGTAAACCGCCTGATTTTTTTGTAATTTTGTCTTATTACAAATTTATCGATATGAAATTTTTAGGAAATATTATCTGGTTAGTTTTTGGTGGACTTGCAGTTGCACTAGAATACTTTGTTGCAAGCCTTGCTTTAATGGTTACTATTATTGGAATTCCTTTTGGTCTGCAAACAATAAAACTTGGCATACTTGCTCTATGGCCTTTTGGTAGTGAAGTAGTTCAGGTAAATAAACCATCCAGCGGACTAAGCACAATTATGAATATCATCTGGTTTTTTGTTGGTGGTTTTTGGATTATGCTTACCCACATTGCATTTGGATTATTATTTTACATTACGATAATTGGAATTCCCTGGGGAACTCAACACTTTAAACTTGCCGGACTTGCACTAACACCATTTGGTAGGGAGATTAGGTAAATTGGTCGTTAGTCATTAGTCATTGGGCATTAGTCATTGGTCATTGGGCATTAGTCATTGGTCATTTGTTATTGGGCATTAGTCATTGGTCATTTGTTATTGGGCATTAGTTATTGGTCATTGGATAGTTGGATTGCCAAATTTCAGTATGCACATGACCCCTATTCCCCATATTCCCCTATTTCCTTTTTTCCTTATCCCCCTATTTCCACATCTCCACAACTCAACCAAAAAAACCTTTAACGAAAGTTTAATTTGCCTTAACATAATTTAACAGCTTAAAAAAGTCTCCTTTAATATCTTTGCCCATCAAAATATTAACGATAAATAAAATGTTAGAAACCGATATCAGGGAATTAAACGAAAGGATTCAGAAGGAAAGTCAGTTCATAGATATGATTTATCTGGAGATGAACAAGGTAATCATTGGACAGAAGCATATGACAGAAAGGTTACTAATTGGCTTACTGGCAAATGGACATATCTTACTTGAAGGTGTTCCCGGACTTGCAAAAACATTGGCCATCAACTCATTGGCAAATGTTATCGATGCCAAATTCAGTCGAATACAATTTACACCCGACTTGCTTCCTGCCGACTTATTAGGAACTCTGATCTACAGTCAGAAGAAAGAAGAGTTTGTGGTAAAGAAGGGACCACTTTTTGCAAACTTTGTTCTTGCTGATGAGATTAACCGTTCTCCTGCAAAAGTTCAATCTGCACTTTTAGAAGCAATGCAAGAGCGACAGGTTACCATTGGCGATACAACATTTAAACTTGATGAGCCATTTTTGGTTATGGCAACACAAAACCCCATCGAGCAGGAAGGGACATATCCTTTACCTGAAGCGCAAGTTGACCGTTTTATGCTTAAAGTTGTGATAAGCTATCCTAAAAAAGAGGAAGAGAAAATCATCATGCGCCAAAATATTAGTAACAAACAAGCCAAAACTAATAAGGTAATTAAGACTTCTGAAATTTTAAAGGCAAGGGAGATTGTAAGAGAAGTTTATCTGGATGAAAAAATCGAAAATTATATTACAGATATTGTTTTTGCTTCACGTTATCCTAAGGATTATCGTTTAAGTAAATTTGAGCATATGATTTCCTACGGTGCATCACCAAGGGCAAGCATTAATCTGGCACTTGCTGCCAAAGCCTATGCATTTATCAAACGCCGCGGATATGTTATTCCTGAAGATGTTCGTGCAATTGCACATGATGTAATGCGACACCGTATTGGCCTTACCTACGAAGCAGAAGCCGAGAATATTACCAGTGAAGATATTATTAATGAGATTTTAAATAGTGTTGAAGTACCTTAGGGTTGAGAGTTGGATGAGTTAGAAGTTAAGCGTTAGGAGTTAAACCATCTCAACGCACAGCAAATAACACTAACACATAACACTTAACGCATAACACTTAACACTTAACACATAACACTTAACGCATAACAGCGAAGCATGACCTCCAAAGAAATATTCAAAAAGGTACGTAAGATTGAGATAAAGACAAGAGGATTGTCGAATCAGATCTTTTCGGGTGAATATCATAGTGTATTCAAGGGGCGTGGTATGGCTTTTAGTGAAGTTCGGGAATATCAGTATGGTGACGATATTAGAAATATTGACTGGAATGTAACAGCAAGATACAATCATCCATATATTAAAATATTTGAGGAAGAAAGGGAGTTAACAGTAATGCTACTAATTGATGTTTCTGGCTCAAATAGTTTTGGTACACAAATGCAGTTAAAACAGGAAATAATAACTGAGATAGCTGCAGTGATTTCCTTCTCTGCTATTCAAAATAATGATAAAGTTGGTGTGATCTTCTTCAGTGACAAAATCGAAAAATTTATCCCACCAAAAAAAGGTTCATCACATATTCTAAGAATTATCCGTGAACTTATTGATTTCAAAGCAGACAATAAAGGGACCGATATTGCTGAGGCTTTACGTTACCTTACCAATGCCATAAAGAAAAAATCAACGGCTTTCCTTATTTCAGACTTTATGACTGAAGGCTATGAGAAAGCACTGCAAATTGCCAATCACAAGCATGACCTAATTGCTGTTAGGGTTACCGACAGACGTGAAACTGAACTTCCTGACATTGGCCTTGCTAAAATGAGAGACTCAGAAACAGGAAAAAGCATCTGGGTTGATACCTCCAGTAAAAAAGTGAGAAATTATTTCAGTCGATGGACAGACAAGAAGAGAAAAGATTTGGATATGTTGTTTGCAAGATTTGGAATCGACATGGTTAAAGTTTACACTGGGGAAGATTATGTTAAGCCATTAATGAATATGTTTAAGAAAAGGGAGTCGAGAAGATAATGAAACCTACTATAAAAAATACACTTAGAAATAATTTCCAATTACCCACTCTTGAGAGGGCTGTTCTCCCTTTTGGGGAGATGCCGAAGGCAGAGGGGTGGGGTGTGTCAATTAGTAAGTTAATTATTTCTTTGAGTGTAATGATACTGTCGTTGTTTGGAAATCAAATGATGGCACAAAATGCTGAAGCCTACACCAAAATTGATACTAATGCCATAATAATTGGAGATCAGATTGGATTGGAGTTTGGCATAAGTATGCCCGTGGGTTTTACTACAATCTGGCCTTCCATAAACGACACCATCACTGCAAATATTGAGGTTATTTCAAAAACCGAAATTGATACTCTTTTAGATGCAGATCAGATGATCCTCAGTCAGCGACTTACAATTACTTCATTTGATTCGGGATATTTTGAAATTCCTGGTTTTAGTTTCATATTTGGAAAGGAAGGTGACAGTCTTGCCTACTCGAGCGAAAGCAGTAATCTTTATTTACAAGTCTTCACTCCTGAAGTTGACACAAGTCAGGCCTTTAAGATTATTAAAGCACCGTATGCTGAGCCATACACTTTTATGGAAATATTCCCATGGGTTTTGGGTGGTTTGCTTATTATTGGCATAATTGTGTTTGTAATTTGGTTTATCGCCAGAAGGAAGAAAAACAAATCTATCTTTACATCTAAGCCAAAACCACTGAGACCTCCTCAGGAAGTAGCTCTTGAGAAACTTGAAAGTCTCAGGCTTGCAAAAGTTTGGCAACAGGGAATGTTAAAGAGTTACCATTCACAACTCACAGATATTGCAAGGGAATACCTCCATCGCAGATTTAGTTTTGATGCTTTGGAAATGACATCGGAAGAAATAATCAGTGAATTGAAAAACCATAAAGTAAATGCCGAAGTTTTGAATAAGTTAAACGCTGCCTTTACACTTTCTGATCTTGTTAAGTTTGCCAAAGCGCAACCTACTGCACTTGAAAATGATTTAAGTCATTCACACTGTGTTGATTTTGTCAATGAGACGGCATTGATTCCGGAAATTGTGAAGGAAGAAGAAAACAATCTGGATAATAATTTAGGAGAAGGAGGTTCAGATGTTTAGATATGAAGAGTGGGCCAACCCCGAATATCTGTGGTTGTTGACAATAATTCCATTATTAATAGTATGGTATTGGCTAAGGCAGAGAAAACGCAATCCAGAATTGTCATTCTCTGGTATTCGAGTATTTGAAGAAATGCCAAAAAGTCCTAAAACATGGTTATTTCATAGCCTTTTTGTTCTTAGGATGATTATCCTCTCATTGCTAATTGTTGCTCTTGCAAGGCCTCAGTCAGTTTCGTCAAGGCAGGATATTAATATCGAAGGTATCGACATAGTAATGGCTCTTGATGTATCGAGTAGTATGCTTGCACGCGATTTGAAACCCGACAGACTCGAGGCCTCAAAAGAAGTTGCAAAAGAATTTATTTCCCGTCGACCAAATGACAGAGTAAGTCTGGTAATATTTAGCGGCGAAGCCTTTACACAGGTTCCACTAACCACAGATCATCAAATGATTTACACTCTTTTCAGAGAAATTGAAAGTGGCATGATTGAAGATGGAACAGCCATTGGTGATGGATTGGCTACATCAGTAAGCAGACTGAAAGACTCTGAAGCGATATCGAAAGTAATTATTTTACTTACTGATGGTGTTAACAATTCAGGCTCTCTCGATCCTCGATCGGCGGCAGAGTTAGCTAAAATGTTTGGAATAAGGGTTTACACTATTGGTGTTGGTACACAAGGCTTTGCCCCCTACCCTGTTCAAACGCCCTATGGAATAAGAATGCAACAGATGGAAGTTCAAATTGATGAAGAACTGCTTCAGCAAATTGCATTAACAACTGGAGGAAAATATTTCAGGGCCGAAGACAATAAAATGCTACGGGAAGTTTATGACGAAATAGATCAACTGGAGAAATCTAAAATTGATATTCAGGAATTCAAAAAGAAACACGAAAAATACTTACCCTTCGCAATAGCAGCATTATTGCTATTTACATTGGAAGTTATTCTTAGATTTCTGGTATTCAGGAAGTTTCCTTAGTGGATAAAAATAGTTTTGATAACATATGATTAGATTTGCTAACATAGAATATTTTTGGTTTTTGCTTTTGGCAATACTCTTCTTCCTATTGTATTTACTTTACAATTCATGGAGAAAAAGATCATCAAACAGATTTGGAAGCAGAAAACAAGTTGATGCTTTGATGCCTGATGTTTCTGAATTAAAACCAATTTATAAATTCACTTTACTTCTCATAGCACTTGTTTTCCTTGTTGTAGGTATTGTTGATCCACAAGTAGGCTCAAAACTCGAAAAAATAAAACGCGAAGGAATTGACCTTATGCTTGTATTGGATGTTTCAAACTCGATGATGGCTGAAGATATTAAGCCTAACCGACTGGAACGCTCAAAAATGGCCATATCAAATCTGATTGACAAACTAAGTGGCGACAGAATTGGAATTATAATTTTTGCTGGTAATGCTTACAAGCAACTTCCGCTAACAACAGATTACTCAGCGGCTAAATTATTTTTATCGGCCGTGGACACTAAAATAGTTCCATCGCAAGGAACTGCCATTGGAAAGGCAATTGAAATGGCTGTTTCATCGTTTGATGAAGAAGAGCACAACAAAGCAATTATTATTATTACCGACGGCGAGAATCATGAGGATGATGCTGTTGCTGAGGCTAAAAATGCTGCGGAAGGTGGAATTAAAGTTTTTACTATTGGTATGGGTTTAACGGAAGGAGTTCCAATTCCAATTTACAATTCCTATGGAAATAAAACCGGGTTCAAAAAAGACCGTCAGGGTAAGACTGTGGTTACAAAACTTAACGAAGATATGTTAAGACAAATTGCTGCGGCCGGAGATGGTGCTTATGCTCAAGCTAATAATGGAAGCACAGGTTTACGCAAAATTTTTGACGAAATAAGTCAAATTGAGAAGAAAGAAATTGAAACTAAACAGTTTACAGATTATGAGCACAGATATCAGATTTATATTTTTGCTGCATTTCTAATTTTACTGTTTGAATTGCTGATGGACAATAAGAAATCAAAATGGATCAGAGGATTCAACCTATTTGGCAAAACAGAGAAAAATGATTAAAACTAAATTAATAAAATATCTGTTTTTTACTGTCGCATTTTTATGCGGATTGAATGTGTTTTCACAAAGTGAGAAAAAACTTGTGAGGGAAGGAAACGATCTTTTTGAAGAAGAGAATTATTCAGAAGCGGAAATTGAATACAGAAAATCACTGACAGAAAAACCTGGATACTACAAAGGTACTTTCAATTTGGGAGATGCCATGTACAAGCAAGAGAACTACGAAGAGTCGGGCAAACTTTTTGATGAAGTAGCAGAATTATCCGACGACAGCAACATTAAGGCATCATCGTATTACAACCTGGGAAACAGCCTTTTAAGTGAAAACAAATTTAAAGAGAGTATTGAGGCTTACAAAAAATCACTTAGGCTAAACCCCACTGATGCCGATGCTAAATACAATCTTGAGTATGCGCGAAAAAAACTAAACGAACAGGAGCAACAGCAACAACAAAATCAGGATCAGAATAAGGACCAGGATAAAGATCAGGACAAAAAAGACCAGGACAAAGATCAGGATAAAAAAGATCAAGATAAAAACAAAGACGATCAGGACAAGAAAGATCAGGAACAGGATAAGGACAAGAAAGATGACCAGAAGGATGATCAGTCTAAAAATAAAGATAACGATCAGAAAAAAGATGAGCAGCAACCTCAGCCTCAAAAAATATCAAAGCAGGATGCTCAGCGTATGCTGGATGCCCTGAAAAATGATGAGAAAAAAACTCTGCAAAAACTACAATTGCAAAAAGCAAAGGCAGCAAAATCATCTAAAACAGAAATCGACTGGTAACGATTAAATTATAATTTTGCATTTTTTAAATAAATGAAGTTAAAACCATACATATTAATACTATTCTTACTAGTTTTCAGCGCTTTGTCGTATGCTGCTGATGACGAGGCTAAACTTATTGGTTCTAGCAAAAAAGTGGTTAGTGTTGGTGAAAGGTTTAAAATTGTGTATGAGTTAAATGCTGATGGATCAGGATTTGTTTCGCCAAGATTTGGCAAACTTCACAAACTTTCAGGTCCAAATAAGTCTACAAATTCTTCTGTCCAAATTATTAATGGTAGTTATCAGCAATCTTACACTCAGTCATACACTTTCATTATGACTTCAACAGAAGAAGGAGAAATAAATATTGCTCCCGCTTCCATCAGATATAAAGGCAAAACCATTACTTCAAACAGCCTTAGCATTAAAGTTGTAAAAAGAAATTCCAATACCTCATCATCTCAACAAAATACTTCCTCAAACTCAGGACAAGGAGGTGTTTTGCAAGATGACGATATTTTTCTGAAGACAATTGTCAGTACCAAGAACCCATACTTAGGCGAGCAGATAATTGTTACTAACAGAATTTACACCAAAGTGCCCGTTTCTAATTTAACATTGGAAAAAGCACCATCATTTCAAGACTTTTGGTCTAAAAACCTAACTGATGAGAATACTCAGTTAAAGCAATCAACACAGGTAATAAATGGTGAAGAATACATTGTTGCCGACATTAGCAAGTTCGCACTCTTCCCACAGAAAAGTGGAAAACTAATAATAGAACCTACTAAGATGCAATGTGTCGCACAAATTAGAGTTGAAAGTAAACGGACAAGAAGTAGAGACCCTTTTGAAGATTTCTTTAACGATCCATTTTTTAACAGGAATGTTAAGAATATTCAGGTTTTACTTAATACTCATGAATTAACAATTAATGTTAAACCATTGCCACAACATGGCAAGCCTGAGAGTTTTACAGGAGCAGTAGGTAAATTCTCATTTTCCAGTAGTCTCGACAACGACAGCATTGTGTCAAATGATGCTATTAATATTAGTTTAAAACTTGTGGGCACGGGTAATCTCGAGTTAGTTAATCCACCGGAAATAAAATTCCCAACTGATTTTGAGACTTATGACCCAAAGATCAATAATAACATACGTACAAGTATTAATGGTATTTCGGGTAGTAAGAAAATTGAATATCTGGCTATTGCCAGAAATGCGGGAGACTTTGTGATTAGGCCTATTGAGTTTAGTTACTTTAACCCTAAAACAAAAAAATACCATACAATTAGTGCCGGACCATACAGTATTAACGTAAAAAAAGGCAAGCATAGTTCA
>Ga0164315_10004286_pt1 | contig 11073 bp, 12 predicted proteins | sample GuaBasSedimGuay6_FD_113737 | JGI IMG/M metagenome (GOLD analysis project Ga0164315, IMG submission 113737) | Subseafloor sediment microbial communities from Guaymas Basin, Gulf of California, Mexico - Guay6, Core 4569-2, 0-3 cm | ecosystem: Environmental > Aquatic > Marine > Hydrothermal vents...
CGCCTTCGTACCGGATTTCGGCGTGACAATCACCGTCGAGAACGAAAAGGGCGGCATCGACCACCTGAGCCTATCGAGACAGATGACGCTCTTCTGCGTCGAACGTCGCAAGGCCTGGCGTCTCTTGCAGAGCCACGCAGGCATCGAAAACAGCGACTACAAGGCCCAAAGAGCCCTGCTGGCCAAGGTCGATGCCGGGGAGATCGGCCTCGAAGATCTCTTAGAAAAGGGTCGAACCTTGCTTGAGGAAGTGTAAGGAGATGACGATGAGCGACAAAGTAACGTATCAGCTATCGGGCGACATTGCCGTCTTGACCATCGATGACGGCAAGGCCAACGCCCTCTCGCACGAGGTCATCGAAAGCCTGAACGCCGGTCTGGATCGAGCGGTCGAAGAATCCAAGGCCGTGGTCATCGCCGGAAGGCCCGGAATGCTGTCCGCCGGCTTCGACCTCGGGGTGATGAAAAGCGGCCCGGAGGCAATGCAGAATCTGGTCACTGAGGGCGCAGAGTTTCTGCTGCGCCTCTACACCTTCCCAAAACCGGTTGTCGCTGCCTGTACCGGCCACGCGATGGCCGCAGGCGCCCTCCTGCTCCTGGCCGCCGATTTCCGTGTCGGCGTCCAGGGCGAATTCAAGATAGGTCTGCCGGAAGTTTCAATCGGGATGCCGCTGCCGATCTTCGGCGTCGAGTTGGCCAGGACCCGATTAGCACCACCCTTCCTCGAAAGAGCGACGTCCCAGGCGGAGATCTTCGACCCGGAGACGGCCCTTCAGATCGGCTTCCTCGATCGCCTCTCGGCCGCTGCGACCGTCATCGATGATGCTGTGACGGAGGCCGGACGGTTGGCCAAGATCACCGGTCCCGCCTTCGCGAAGACCAGGGAAACAATTCGGGGAGCGAGCATCCGGCATATTCGTGAAACCCTTGAGGCGGATATCGCAGGAACGACTCTCGGGTAGGAAAACCGGAGAAGCCGGAACGGCCACCGCTGAACTCTTCCGCAAAACGTGGCAGGTCCTGTGATTCTCAAGCGTGGACATTCTTCAGCTCGCTTTCAAGACGGGGCAGGACGAGAAGGTACCCTTTTCGGCGCCCGTCTCGTCTGTTAAAATTGAGGCCGTCGGCAACACAAGGAGGTCAACCGTGAAACTCAGCGTGGTCATTCATAAAGCTGAAGAGGGCGGCTATTGGGCCGAGGTCCCGGCGATCCCCGGGTGTGCAACCCAGGGAGAGACCTTCGACCAACTACTGCAAAATATCTATGAAGCAGTCGAAGGATGTCTGTCGGTCGATGTCGAAGACGTCGAAATCTCAGCCAATGATCTGGTCATGGAGATCGCCGTTTGAAAACCGTCAGTGGGAAACGATTTTGTCGTATCTTGGAAGACAACGGGTGGGAGCTGAAACGGGTCAAAGGCAGCCACCACATTTACGCTCGAGAAGGGACACCAGTCCGAATCTCAGTTCCGGTCCACGGGAAAACACCGTTGAAGATCGGTCTCCTGAGGCATCTGATGAAACTCGCGGGAATCAACGAGAACGATCTCGTGTAAGCGGCTGAGTTCATCTATCTCCGAACTCAACACTGCCCCCTAATCTTTCCTGGCGCTGATGATTGCCTTTTGTTGAGACCCTTCCTATATGTTGCGACACGGGCACGGCGTGCCGTGCATGTCGACCCTCCATCGGGCACGATCAAATTTCTAGGTCCGATTCCCGCCAGACCTACCAATACCCCAAGGTCGAATTGCGCCTCGAACCACACATTGCCGGGAAGGCCGTGCCTGGCACAGATGGTGGAGTTGTGAGGTTGTGATCAATGGCACCCGTGAATCGGCCTGGTGTATAATGACCATGGTTAGGATCATGGTCATTTAGAAAGGAGGGACTCGATGAAGGCGATGAAGGCATCCGAGTTCAAGGCGAAGTGTTTACAGGTGATGGACGATGTCGAGAAGACTGGCGTACCGGTCGTTGTCACCAAGAACGGGCGGCCCGTGAGCCGGCTCGAGCCCTTTCGGAAGCGGCCGGCGACGGCGTTCGGCGCATTGAAGGGGGCCGTCGAAATTGTGGACGAGATCGTCTCACCGATCGATGTTGAGTGGGAAGCTGCACGATGATCCTGCTCGACACCCATGTGTTGCTCTGGTTGACTGAAGGGTCCGCAAGGATCGGAGAGAAGGCTCGGGAGATCGCTGATCAGGCACTTGCCGATGAAGAGGCGCTGGTTTCCGGTATCACCTTCTGGGAGATCGCCATGCTGCACCACAAGGGCCGTCTTCGAGTGATTCAACCGTTGGGTGCATTCCGAAGAGACGTTCTGGATCTCGGGTTCCGCGAGATCCCGGTGAGCGGGGACGTAGGAATCGAAGCAGCTGGTCTTGAGAGCTTTCACTCTGACCCAGCGGATCGCATCATCACCGCTACGGCTAGTCTGCACCGGGCAGCCCTCGTCACCGCAGACCAGCGCATCCTCGACTGGAACGGGCCTCTCCACCGGATCGACGCCCGCAAATGAACGACCAAAACAGTGCCGTGTACATGGAGTTGGTCGTAAGAGAAAGGTAAGAGAAAGGGACACTGTCTATTTCGTTAGCGGTCTCCGGACGCCGATGCGGTCCCGGGCTGGGCTCTCGGACGCGGTCTACTGCCGCTGATTCTGCCCCTGAACCCTGGACCTGACCCTGTTCTCCATCCCCGGCCTTCGGGTCCGCTTCGCGTCCCCGGTCTCGTGAAGTCTGCCCGGTGAAGAAGGCCTGACTCCGCACGCCCCGTCGGAGAGGGGCGCTCTTGAGTCATGGCGTCGGCATCAGCGACCGGTCAAGGCCCTCGCCAGCACCTCCGCAGGGTGCAGGCAGTCTCGGCCTGTCAGATCTCTGACCTGGATGCGGCAGCTGGTGCCGGCGGCAACCACCAGCGCGTCTTCGGGGAGGGGGGCGATCTGCCGGACGAGAGGTTCGGCAACGGCCAGAGAGAGATCCCTGTTAGCCGCCATCATGCCGAAGGCGCCGGCCATGCCGCAGCATCCGGTCTCGAGCGGTTCGGCCTGGAGGCCCGGCACATGAGCAAAGAGGCGGCGCAACGTCCCTACATCCGCCAGGGCCTTGGCGTGGCAATGTCCGTGGATGGCGGCCTGAAAGTCCAGAGACTCGAGCGGCAAAGCCTCCAGATCAGCGTCAAGCAAGGCCAGAATGAAATCTTCAAAGAGCACGCACCGCTGAGCAACCTCGTCGACGCCCTCGATCTCAAACTGCCGGTACTCGTCGACAAAGGTTGACCAGCACGAGGGTTCAAGAAAGACGATCGGCGCCTCCCCCATCGACCGCAAGAGGGCGATGTTGTGCCGCCCGAGCTCACGGGCCTCTTCCAACAAGCCACGGCTGATGGCAGGGCGACCGCAACAACGACGACCCTCGGCGAGGACGACCTCGAAACCTGCTGTTTCCAGCACCTCGACGGCCGCTTTGCCGACCTCTGGTTCGTGGTATCGCACCCAGGTGTCGTCCCACAGGATTACCCGGCCTCGATGGCCACCACTCCGGTCCGTTCGCCGGGCAAACCAGCGATCAAAACGCCGGTGGGCAAATAGCGGCAGGGACCTTCCGGCATCCAGCCCCAGCAGTCGCTGCATCAAGAGCCTGATAGGTTTCAAACCAACGAAAAAATTCGACAGCGGCGCCATTGCCGAGCCAACTTTCCCCAGAAAATCACTCCGGGCAATCACCCGATCGGCAAGCGAGGGACCCTGCATTCGATGGCGGGCCTGCAGACTCTCGGCCTTGAGAAGTGCCAGATCGACGCCTGACGGGCACTCGCGCTTGCAGGCCTTGCAGGACAGGCACGAGCCCAGGGCCTCGGCCAGTTCAGAAGCGGCGATCCCTCCATCAAACCGGCCCTCAAGAGTAGCCCGCAAGACATTGGCCCGGCCACGTGTCGAAAGCACCTCGTCGCCGGTTGCCACATAGGTCGGGCACATCACCGGTGCATCCTTCAGGCAGCCCCCACAGCCGTTGCACTGCTCGAGATTGCCGACGAAGGAACGGTCCTTCTCGACGAAGGCCGACAGGGGTTCGAAGGGAAGGCTCAATTCCGAACCAGGGCCCAGGCGGAGATCCTGATCCATCGTCCACCGACCGGTGTCGACGATCTTGCCCGGATTCATCACACCATGCGGATCGAAGACCTCCTTGACCTCGGCGGTCAATTCGATCAACTCCGGACCCAAATGATCGAGGAGGAACTCGGTCCGCGCAATGCCGACACCGTGCTCACCGGCCAGGGATCCGCCGAAGCGCCGGACCAGGGCCGAAGTAGCTTCGGCCACTTCCCGCAACTTTGAGACGTCCTCCTCAAGGTGCAGATCCAGCGTCGGCCGAATATGCAGAAGGCCCGACGCGGCATGCCCGTAAAACGACGTCGCCCCCCCGTGCTCAGCCATGATGGCCTTCATGCCTTCGACGAAGGCCGGGAGGTCTTCGGGCCGGACGCAGGCATCCTCGATGATTGTCGTCGGTTTAGCGGCGCCGACACAACTGGTCACCAGCGACAAACCGGCGCGGCGCAGCTGCCAGACCATCTCCTGTTCAGCCTCACCGTGACAGATGACAATCCGATCACCAAGGCTCATCTTCGCCAGCTCGGCCAAGTGGTCCTCGATATCATCGAAGAATTCAACCAGCAGCAGACTCTGACAGGGCTTTTCATGCAATTCCAAAAGAGCCCGGACGGCGTCGAACTCCAAGCGGCCCCGGCTCTGGCCGAACACCGGCAGGTCCAGATGCTCGACGGCCGCCGGTTTCAAACGCTGCAACTCGGTCATCGAGAGCATCGCCTCTGTGACCGAGGAAAAACAGAGAACACCGAGCCCTCGATGCGTCGGACGGGGCATCACACGGACGATCGCCGAAGTAATAACGCCCAACGTGCCCTCACTGCCGGCGATCAAAGCCCCCAGATTCGAGGGCTCGGTGAGAAATCGATGAAGATCGTAGCCCGGCCGGCGCTTGATCAGATCCGGGGGTAAACGCCTTTCGATTTCGGCCCGGTGCTTCAGGACAATCTCAGCCGCCTCGGCTCTCAAAGCCTCAAACCCGTCCTGCCCTCGCCCAACCCACGCGAGACTGCCGTCCGCCAATACAACCTCGAGAGCCTCTACATGATCCGCCGTAGTTCCGTAGACCGGAGCGTGGGCGCCGGAGGAGTTATTGGCGATCATGCCTCCGAGGGTCGCCCGAGACGACGTCGCCACGTCCGGGCCGAACCAAAAACCCTCCGGCATCAGAATACGGTTGAGGCGATCCAATACGACTCCGGCGCCAACCCGGATCGTATGGCTCTCACAGTCCAACGGCTCAATGTCCGTCAGGTACCGCGAAACATCGACAATCAGCCCTTCGCCGATCGCGCCCCCGGTCAGCCCGGTGCCCGCTCCACGAGGTGTGACCGCCATACCCGCCTCGCCGGCCACCATAACGACAGCAGAACACTGGGTCGCATCGCGAGGCAATGCCACCACCGAAGGCTCCACACGGTAGATCGACGCGTCCGTGGCATAGAGCATTCGGTCGAGATCACGGGTCCGGATCTCGCAGCCGGTCCTCTCGAGAGCCTGCCGTTGAGCAGGGGTCAAAGATGTCATTTCGTTATTGTAGACCGACGGTTGGGATGCGCGCAGCGCATCATAGGATCCTGGAGGGTAGAGGTCCCAGAAATTCCCAACTCACCGAAACCTAACGGACCTCTACCCTTCAGGATCCTAGAACAAACCCCCAATTGGCAAAGAGCGCAATCGCCAACAGGATCAGCCCACGGTCGAGCCATCGACCCCCACGTTCAATCGCCTTTCGCCACCGCTCGATCGACAACCACAGCGCGTGACGAATTGTCTGCATGGCGATATAGAGCATCACCACCCAACCGAGACGGTGGAAAGTGATGCTCTCCCCCACGGCTCCACGACCCAGGGCAACCCACGACCGGGTCAGACCGCAACCGGGGCAGGGCGTACCGGTCACCCGTCTGAAGGCACAGGCGACGGGCAGATCGCCCATCTCAAAGGCCGGCCACAGGTGTTCCAGGCCGCCCAGGATGACAGCGATCAGCAAGGCTCCGAAACACAGGGCGAACAAGAGCCGGTGGGAGGAGGCCGCAACGGCCTCCTCCACATTCGGTTCTTGATCAGCCAAAGGCGTTCTTGACGTCCTGGTTCAGCAGGACCACCAGCGCCCAGATTCCGAAGGGAATTCCGATACAGCAGATGGAGAAACATGGAATCAAACAGAAAATTGCGGCGGTCATTGCGAGTCCATAACCCTGCAAATCCTTCATCTTCATCGCGCCGTAGAAAATCAACGCTGCGCCAACCAGGGTGAACACACCCATCACGATGGTGAAGGTCCCTGACATCAGGGGCGCCAACCATTCCATGCCTTCCATGCCCTCGAACTGGGACATGTCACCGGCAGCAAAGATTGAGATTCCCAACAGGTTGGCCAGGATACTCAAGATCTCCAGAACAAAGGTGATCCCGGCAATGATCATCATCGCGAGGGCCGGTCCCTTGACCTTTGACAGCATGTCGGTTCGATTGGGTCCCAGCGGCGGAGACATCGGCGGTTGCATGGACGGTGGATCTACCGGCGGCGGTGGCGGGGGGGTCGGGGTACTCATCATCGGTCCTCCTTCGGTGTGCTTGTTGTACGAGAAACAGGATAGCGCGGTTTCGGTCGGACCTCGAATCTGAAACTCGGGGGCTGAGAGCTGAGCCTCTCGCAAAACTCATGAAATAGCCACAAAAAGGCACAAAAAGAGGCACAAAAAAGAAGCCACATGAATTGCTGGGCCTGCGTTTTGGACCGCGGGGCTCCTGCCCCGCATCCTGCCGTAACGAATTTTGCAAGAGGCTCAGCTGAGAGCTTTACACCAGATCCCCTGGTGTAAAAGCCATCGGCAGTAGCTGCCCGACCGAGGTTTCGACCCGCTCGCCTTCTGGATTGACCAGCAGGATCGGAAAATCACCGAACTCGGCCAGAACCTGCCGGCAGGCGCCGCACGGCGAGCCCGGCGGGGATACATCTGTGATGACCACGAGCGCCCGGAAAACCCGCGAGCCATCGGCGACCGCAGCGGCAACGGCGTGCCGTTCGGCGCACACCGACAGCCCGTACGAGACGTTCTCAACGTTGCAGCCACAGTGAACGACTCCCCGATCATCCAACAGTGCCGCACCAACATAGAAATCCGAGTAGGGCGCGTGGGCCATCTTACGGATGGCGAGCGCTTTTTCGATCAGTTGATCCCAGTCGATTGTCATGCGACGACTATAACCCAGAGGCACCAACAGCAGACACCGTCAGCAATCGAGTGCTGGCCAAAGCCGTAGGCCGCCGAGGTCCTTTCCCGGAGGGGCGGTGCCCTCCCGATGCGAATAACGTCGCCCCTCCGGGAAAGGGCTGAGCGGGGTTCGTCGATAACCCATCGCCGGGCAGTAGTCTCCCAAGCCCACGCTACCCGCTTCGCGGGCCCGAGCCTGTCGGCTCGGCAGGCCTTCGGCCTGGCGTCGGTTCCTGCTCCCGAAGGCCGGGGTTGGAATCCAGGGGCAGGGGCTGTTTCAGCGTCAGCTACCGCGGCAGCTCGCACCACCCCTGTTTGAAAAACGGGCACGGCACGCCGTGCCCCTACAATTTTATCGCCTCCGTGCGGACGATGACTTTCCACTCGATGAAGAGCCCCCTGAAGACCGCGACGGCGACGAGGACCTCGACGAACTTCCCCCGGAAGACCGGGAGGGGGCCGAAGCCCGTGGGGCACTGCGTGAGGAAGAAGAAGATCTCGAGGGAGAACTGGCCCTTGGGGCCCGGCTCGATGAGCTGGACGGCCTGGACGCTGTGCCCCGACTACTCCCACTCGAACGAGAGGGCGCCGAGGCTCGCGGTGAGGGCGCGCTCCGGCTGCCACTCGAGGTACGAGGCACGACCGGTGACCGGCTGGATCTTGAACTGCTCGACGAGCCGGTTCTTGGAATGACGACCGGCGTTCTGTTTGATGGAACAGTCCGAGGCTGCACAGTCGATCGCCCAGTCGTGCCGGTACTCCGGGACCCAACGCCAGGCGCTGATGGGTTCACCGGTGTGCGCCCCGAAGTTGTGACCGGGGTTCGGCTGGATCCGCCAGACAAAGAGCGGCTGGACAGAGACGCGGGCGCCCTGGTCGATGACGTCACAGGAGTCCTGCCTGTAGTGGGCGCCAGGGAACGACCCGACGAGGACGAAGGCGCCCTGGTCGATGGAGAGGACCTGGTGCCCGAAGGCGCTGCGACACTACCGCCCGCCGAACCTCGACCGGACCCAGATCCAATAACCGTACCACCACCGCCAGGATACAGATTCGATCTGAAAAGATTACCGCCTGAAGAGCGTGCTCCGCCATAATCCGAGGTGTCATATGACAACTCCCCTGACCTCGGGGCCGCCGCGACCTGGGCCGGTGTTCGTTGATTCTCTGAGGAGGTCACCTGCATGGACGACCTTTCGTTTGTCATCGCAGCGGCCGCCCGAGGGGTTACGGTCTCCAGCGCTTCCGTCCTGCTGAGAGAATCTGCTCGAGCAACGACCCGAGTCAGATCGGCCGAATGGGCTTGCCCTCTGCCCTCAAACACCCTGGCCAGTTCGGTCGCCGGCGTCGCCCGGCGAGGCGAAGCTGTCACCAGGGGTTTCGAGCTGATGACCGCCATGCCGTCACGATCGGCCGCAGTTCTCAGCGGATCGCCACCAGCCCTGACGATGCGACCGACCCGGGGACTGGCAAAATCACGCTCGGAGACCACCGACCAGGCGCGGCTGTCCAGGGAGGTTCTGCGCGCTCGTCCCTCCATATCCAGCACCAGATCCGAGGCTGCGACCGCCCGTGCCGTCCGAATTCGACCTGGAGAGCCTCCGCCATTCCCCGGTGGAACGACATCTCCCCGCCGAGGGCCGCTGCTCCCGCCGCCGTGAGGCGGATAATAACCACCTCCATGACCGGGATAATAGCCTCCGTAGTAGCCCCCCCCGTAGCCCCAACCGTGACCCCACCACCATGAGGAGTACCACCCGACCGGACACCAGCCGATATAACCTCCGCCGTAGGACCAGTGAACCCACGCCGGACTCCATGTCCGACCGTAGTGCCAGACCCACCCGTAAGCCGGGGAGTTCCACCAGGATCCGTAATGGTAAGGCAACCATCCCCACGGCTCGTAGGCCAACCAGCTCCAACCAACACTGGTCCAGTACCAGCGGCCGGCGGTATAGGGGCGCCAATCAGCAGCTACCGTGGGCTGCCACGCCCAGGATGCCGAACTGTCGAGGTAGACCCAGGTTCCGTAGGCGTCCAACTGCGAGGCTTCCCGGGCATACTGGGGATCAACATATTCCGCACTCCGGCCCGCGCCGATCTCCCTCCGGGCCTGGACCCAGCGGGCAAAATCGTCCCGGTCGGTCAGGCGGCTTTCAACCGACGAGACCCGTCCTCCGCCGACTTCGGTCGCGGAAGTCGCCCGCAGGGTGACACCACCCGCCGGCGTGACGGCCTCTGCGAGACCTTCCCAAACCTCCACCCACAGACCGCCGGTCCGCAGGACCTCTATCCTGAAGACGCCCGGTCCCTGGAGGTGGACTGTTTCCGAGGCTCCGTCGATCCGGGTCCGGTGCTGTTGCTCAACGGTCCTCGGTAATTCCAGCATCATCGCGCCGTCGGCGATGAACAGGACCGTTCGATCACCCCGGGTGTCCCGGCTGAAGGCGACTGCATCCAGCGAGAGCGTCGTGTATTCATCCATCCACAACATGGTCCCGTCGGCCAGGATGACCTCCATCCGTCCTTCACGTGCAGTGTCCAGTCGATCTCCGCCGACCAGCGGCATGTTGATGACGGCCTCAAGAGTCTCTTCGCCCCCGGCCGGGAAGACGGTTGCGTAACGTTCGAGGTAGGCGATGTAGCTCAAAGAGGTCGGATCGTCCTCAACCGAGGCCACCCCCATCAGGGGTGTCATCAGTGAAAGGGTGATAATCGAAACGGTTAAGAGGTAGCGAAACATGGCGACCTCCTTTCTGATTGTGGTCATTGCAAGGAGCGTTCCAGAAGACAAAGACCAGCCATGCCCGCAAGGCGACTTGTTACTTGGATCCTGGATCCTGAACCCAACCCAGTTGTTCGGGAAGGTGGATCTTCGGATGTTCATCGGGAATGAACATTCGATTGGGGCTCTCAGGCGCCTGAAATACTGAATAGTCCGGGAGATCAACTGCAACGTCGCGAATACTGACTTCCATCTGAATGATTGGACGAAATTTCTCGATGGTCTTTATCGCGCCCAACAGAACTTGCTGCTCGGCGCCTTCAACGTCGATCTTGAGGTAGTCAAGGTGATCCAGGCCCTCCCAGACCATCAAATCGTCCAATGTCACGACCAATACCGGCAGACACGATGCCTGTTCGTCTCGTTGGACCAGGCTGAATAAATTGGGCTTCTTGAAATTCCTCCAGAGCGTGCCGGGGCCGGTGTGGTCCCCAACGCAGAAATTTCGTAACCTGACGTTGGTGAATCCATTGACCGAAATGCTGTGGCTCAAAACGATCAGCACATCAAGAAAAGGCTCCACCGCAAGCACAGCGCCATTCTTCTTGGAATAGTGCTGAGCGGCTTTGATGGTGTAAATCCCCGTATTTGCGCCGATGTCCACGAACACACCACTTGATTCCAAAAATTCTTCAAGATGCTGGAACTCTGGTTCGATCGAGTCTCGAAAGATAGAGATCCCTCGGCCTCCGAATCCTGCGCGATTCATGCCGAAGACCCAGGCGCCGTTGGCCAACCGGGTCTTCAAGAGCCATCTCCTTGGAGTGAGGGCGACTTTGATCTTCCTCAGGAGCAACCGCATTCTGATTTACAGCTTTCGCAATCGGTCCATCTCAACCGTTTGCTGCTGTTGGCGGACCTTGATCAGGGTTCCGGGCGGGTAGAAGCCCGAACGCAACGTCGCGTTGGGGTAGGTGACCGAACCCGGTCCCATCAACACGCCGGGATTGAGC
>Ga0164315_10004287_pt1 | contig 11071 bp, 11 predicted proteins | sample GuaBasSedimGuay6_FD_113737 | JGI IMG/M metagenome (GOLD analysis project Ga0164315, IMG submission 113737) | Subseafloor sediment microbial communities from Guaymas Basin, Gulf of California, Mexico - Guay6, Core 4569-2, 0-3 cm | ecosystem: Environmental > Aquatic > Marine > Hydrothermal vents...
AAATATACAACCGCTACCGCGTCGTTCCTGAAATTCACCACAAGATCCAGATGTGTAACCAGAGGCTCGACTCGGTGTTACGTTCTAATATCGATTTGAATGATCGCGATGAACTGGAGAATTTCGTTCTTGCTTACACCTTTTTTGCCGGGGTTTTCGAAGGCACCTGGTTCTATAACGGATTCAGTCCTATTTTTGCATTGCAACGTCGAGGCCTGATGAAGGGAACCGCTGAACAGTTTCAGTACATCATGCGCGACGAGGTTTTACACGCGTCGTTTGGGATACGCGTGGTCAAACAAATAATTCTGGAAGAAAAGGTGAAACTCGACCCGAAACTGATCCAGCACATGTGGGAAGAGGCGGAAGCCGCCGAAACTCAATATGCCCACTTCCTGCTGCCCGAACCAATTCTCGGATATAGTGCAGAAGATCATATTGGACAGTTCCGTTTTATCGCCAATCGCCGAGCCAGTAAACTTGATCATGCAATTCCGTTTCCGGGTGCTGAAAACACCCTGCCCTGGCTCGATGAGCAGGCCAACCTGAAAAAGGAAAAGAATTTTTTTGAAACACGCGTCACCGAATACCAGACTGGTGGCGCACTCAACTGGGACTAGTGTTACACGCGCTCTTCGGTTGTAACTTTGGGCCAGATACCAGGTAGTTGAACACTTACTGGTATCTGGTTCGTTTGTTTTTTAGCTGTTACGCGGAAGAGCATCATTGAATACAACCTTGAGACAATAGCTACTCAACAATTGAATTAGTGTTACCCGCGCTCCTCGGTAGTAACCTTGAACCAGGCACCAGGTAGTAACCCTACTACCGGTGTCCTGGTTTTTTTATTTTCCCGGTTCAAGTCTTATAACCAAACTCTGCCTGCCACTGCTCCTGTCTGAAATCCAGGCCCAACCACGAGGGGATCATCTTGGCGGCAGCCGGGGATTCCAGCACGCCACCGGCTGGATAGTTTTTGGCAAATTCTTGTGGGTCACATTTGGCTGATTTAATCGATCGGAAGGCTATCTGTATACGGTCATTTACCGCCAGGGTTTCAAAATTGACCTGATCATGGAAAATAACCCGCTTCTTCACTACGCAGGAAAAATAAAGCTGCATTTCAACGATTAGAGGTTCTGATTTATGCGCAAGCGCCTCTCCGGCACGCGCACTCCATTTTACCAGTAGTTCTTTTTCACCCAGTAGAACACGGCATTCATGACAGTAAGAATTAAGCCAGCGGTCAAGCAACCGTATCGGATTCTCTATAGCGAAATAACTGCCATGTAAAAACCGTGCTAAAGCCATCTTAATCGCTCCAAACCCAACACTACAATCCTACCACTCCCCGCTTACCTGCATCGAAGTCCAGGGCTCGCTGGGCAGCAGTGGTTCTCCTTTTTGCAGTAGTTCAATCGAAACATTATCAGGCGAGCGAAAAAATGCCATGTGGCCATCGCCCGGAGGAACGTTGAGGGTAATATTATGATCCAGTACTTTTTGACATAAGGCGTATATATCATCGACTTCATAAGCCAGATGACCAAAATTTCGACCGCCACTATATTCCTCACCATCCCAATTATAGGTCAATTCCAGTAACGGTGAGCGCTCGGCGTTCGCCTGGGCTATATCGTCCGGCGCCGCCAGATAAACCAGGGTGAATTCACCCGCCTCACTTTCGTAGCGGTCAGTCTCCACCAGACCCAGAACATCACAGTAAAAGAATAGTGATTGCTCCAGGTTGTTTACTCTTACCATCGTGTGTAAATATTTCATCAACATGCTTCCAAAAAAACCGAGAGCAACATTATTCCACAATGACCACCGGTTTTCATTGTATGTCTGTATAATTCACCTCAATTCAAACTCCTGATCCTGCAAGATGAATTTTAATCCAAATATACTCGACTGTGCCCCGGCTCCCATCGCCGAAGCATGGTCCTGGGTAAGCGATCCAGGCTCGCATCAATTGATCGACATGTGCCAGGCAGTTCCTGCCCATTTACCGCCGCAGTCGCTGCGCGATTATCTCGGTGAAGCTATTATCAAGGGTGAAGGCGCAGGCTATACCGATATTCGCGGTATTTTACCACTTCGTCAGGAACTGGCGAAAAACATAAATTCACGCTATCAGTGTCAGGTAAGCGCAGACGATATTGTCATTACGGCTGGCTGCAACCAGGCATTTTGCTCGGTTATTGATAGCCTTTGCGACCAGGGTGACGAGGTAATAATTCCCCTGCCGAGCTACTTCAATCACTTAATGTGGCTTTCGATTCGCGGTATAAAGCCCGCTTTCCTGTCATTCAATGCAAACACGGCGATGCCGGACCCCGACCAGGTAGCCTCCCTGGTTTCACCTCGAACCAGGGCAATCGTGCTCGTAACACCTAATAATCCCAGCGGCTCTACCTATAGCCCTGAATGTATCGAACGGTTTTATGAGGTTGCCAGATCCCACAATATCCCGCTCATCATCGATGAAACCTATCGTGATTTTATTGACGCACAAAACACTATTCATAAGCTTTTCAAACACCAAACCTGGCGTGAAAACTTCATCCATCTATACAGTTTTTCCAAGGTTTATAGCCTTACCGGACACCGCACAGGAGCGGTTGTCGCCAGCGCCGAATTACTGGAACAGTTACGCAAGATACAGGATTGCACAGCGATCTGCGCGCCGCACATCGGGCAGTTAGCCGCCCTGTTTGGACTCCGGAACCTGGATCACTGGAAGCTGGAAAAAGCGCGGGAATTACAGCTTCGGGCCGACGCTATGAAGACCATGTTTGAAAATCCCGAGCTGAAATATCGTCTGCTGTCGGCAGGCGCTTATTTTGCCTATATCGAACATCCTTTTGACGAGCCATCACGCTCAGTGGTGAAACGCTTGATACAGGATTTTGACCTGATCAGCCTGCCCGGCAGCTATTTTGGCCCGCAGCAGGATCAGTTTATACGCCTGGCCTTCGCAAACGTTAGCGAAGATCGTTTTGCAGAAGTGTCCAGACGCCTGATTGAGAGTCAGAATTGAGGAAATGCCATGAATGAGGAAATCAAGGGTTCCTGCCTCTGTGGGCAGGTGAAGTACATAGTGCGCGGTCCATTTGATGCGTTTCACATCTGCCATTGCAGCCAATGTCGGCGCTCGACTGGAACGGCTCACGCTTCCAATATTTTCAGCACTAAAGACCGGCTCCAGTGGCTCGCAGGAGAGGAACTTACGAAGCGCTACGATCCCGTCGAAGCCGGTGTTATATCGAAAGCTTTCTGCACCCACTGTGGTTCCCTGGTGCCTTACATCAGTGCCTCTAGCGGCAGGCTGATCATCCCCGCGGGAGGACTGGAGAGTGATCCGGGCATCCGGCCGCAGGATAATATTTACTGGCCCGATCGGGCAGACTGGTACGACGCCGTACCACAGGCACCCCATTACGACGCCGAGCCGGACTCCTAATCCCGGGCACTCGGAAAGTTGAACTTAGCCGATGGTAAACAGTCACAATATGGGTCGGCATAACCAACAGCAAAAAAAAATACCCTTGTTTATCTTCGGGTACAAACTCCAGGTATCTGCTGCATGAAACTAAAACCATGCCTATTACTGCGTCATTATTTGCTTGCATGGTTATTTTTCACGATCGGATCGATGAATGTCGAAGCCGGAGTCAGCGATGTATCCATCGAACCAATCGATAGAACCAATTTCCGACTGACGATCGCTGGTAGTCAACTTGAAGTTAACATCCGCGATAAGGTTTTGCTGTCGAAGCAGGACATTCTACTCGAATGGATAAAGTATTCGGCGCAGGTAGTGCATCAGTACTACGGTAGATTTCCGGTCGACCGATTGAAGATTGAATTGAATGTAGCGGGTGGATTTGCGGTTCGTTTTGGACAGGCATTTGGCGGCGAGTCGCCCCATCTACGAATTGTAGTCGGCGAAGACATCAATGCGGAGATGTTGCGCAAGGACTGGATCATGGTCCATGAAATGGTACACCTGGCGATGGCCGATGTGCCGCGCTCCAATCGCTGGTTGCTCGAAGGACTCGCGACTTATGTCGAATCCATCGCACGCGCCCAACAGGGTTACCTAAGCGAAGAATTTGTCTGGAATGGATTTATCAATCGCATGCCCCAGGGCCTGCCGGCCGCCGGCGATGAGGGCCTGGACCATACACCGACCTGGGGGCGTACCTACTGGGGCGGCGCGATGTTCTGTTTGCTCGCCGACATCGAAATAAGAAGGCTGACCAACAACCAGATGAGCCTGCGTGACGCCCTACGGGGTATCCTCAGTGACGGCTATTCTATGGAGTCCGACGCCACGCCGATGCAGATCTTCAAATCCGGAGACGCCGCGACAGGGGTGCCGGTACTAGTCAATCTCTATCAGAAAATGCGTGCCGATCCGATGCAGGTTGATTTGCAGGCACTCTGGGTTGATCTTGGAGTCGATTTGAAAAATGATCGGGTTGTGTACAACGCGGAAGCGTCGTTGGCTTATGTCCGTGAGCAAATGTTAAAACCCTAGCTACAAATAATCCAGCAGTCGACGCCAGGCCAGGAGTTTTTGTTCGTATTTCATGCCGGCGTTGGCCGGGCTGGTCGAGGGCATTTTCAGCAACGCCAGTTCACGCCCGGCAGGTAAGTCTTGCTTCACCAATTGATTAAAATAGTTTTCCGAAGCGGCACCATTAAAAATTATCGCCCGCAGGCCACCGTATTTTTCCAGCAACCCGTGAATGTCATTAGCTTCAATTTGCTGCTTGAGGATACTCGAATCCAGACTACCCGAGCGCCGACAGGCTCGCAGCGTATCCCACAAAACGATTGGTAATTCAGATATTTGTTGAACGCGTAGTTCGTAACTACAATCGATATCAAGCTCAAACAGTTCTGCAATTATCTTCCAGAAAGCATTACGAGGGTTGGCATAGTATTCAACCGCCTGCAGTGATATTACACCGGGCATACTGCCGAGAATGAGGACACGGGGATCTCGACCGATAATTGGCTCAAACGAATGAACCAGTGACACTGCTATTTTTTCATCTGGTCAAAGAATTCAGCATTTGTTTTGCTATTTTGCATTCGCCCAAGCACGAATTCCATCGCTTCAATTTCATCCATCGAGTGTAAAAATTTACGTAAAATCCATACTTTTTGCAACTCTTCCGGATCCAGCAGAAGTTCTTCACGACGCGTACCGGAACGGTTTATATGTATTGCCGGGAATACTCGCTTCTCCGCAATCTTCCGATCGAGATGAAGTTCCATGTTTCCAGTACCCTTGAATTCCTCATAAATTACCTCGTCCATTTTCGAACCCGTCTCGACCAGGGAGGTAGCAAGAATGGTCAGGCTGCCGCCTTCTTCGATATTTCTTGCCGCACCGAAAAAACGTTTTGGGCGGTGCAGCGCATGCGCATCGACACCACCGGTTAACACCTTGCCGGACGATGGAATCGTAGTGTTATAGGCGCGCGCGAGACGTGTGATCGAGTCGAGCAGAATGACAACGTCGCGTTTATGCTCAACCAGGCGCTTGGCTTTTTCAATAACCATCTCAGCCACCTGTACGTGGCGACTCGCCGGTTCGTCGAAGGTAGAGGCGACTACTTCACCTTTTACCATGCGTTCCATTTCAGTCACCTCTTCGGGCCGCTCGTCGATCAGTAAAACGATGAGATAACAATCCGGATGATTACTCGCAATGCTCTGCGCTATATTCTGCAGTATTAAAGTTTTACCAGCCTTCGGCGGCGACACTATCAACCCGCGTTGGCCTTTGCCGATCGGTGATACCAGATCTATGATACGCGCCGTTATGTCCTCGGTACTGCCATTCCCGCGTTCCAGCCTGAGTCGACTTTCAGCGTGTAGAGGCGTCAGGTTTTCAAATAATACCTTGTGCTTGACGTTTTCAGGCAGATCGAAGTTGATCTCGTCAACCTTTAGCAGGGCAAAGTATCTCTCGTTATCCTTTGGCGGCCTGATTTTACCGCTGATGGTATCGCCGGTACGCAGGTTAAAACGCCTGATCTGGCTTGGTGATACGTAAATATCGTCTGGACCAGCGAGATACGAACTGTCTGCTGAGCGCAGAAATCCAAATCCATCCTGTAAAATTTCGAGTACACCCTCGCTAAATATATCCTCGCCCTTTTTGGCCTGGGATTTCAGAATGCTGAAGATAATGTCCTGTCTGCGCATCCGTGACGAATGATCGCCACCCATGCCTTTTAATATATCTATCAGTTCGGGAACGGTTTTTTGCTTAAGGTCGCCAAGATTCATAGTGGGATGCACAGGGGAAAGTTTACGGAAAGAGATCGAACCAATAGTTGGACTACAACAGGTTTAGAGAAATGGAATCGGTTTTGAGTTTTTTATAGCAGTCGCCAACAGGAAGATCGCGACTTATGAACAGAGCCTAGCACAGTAATATAAGGTCGTCTACCACAATGGACGACCTTATCGTTACTAATTTGAACTGGTATATTCAGCCATAATTCGGGAGTCCGACTATATTGCTCACCGACTTGTCAGATAACTCAGCCCAAAAGCTGGAAATTGGGCCGACGCAAGTGTAGACCTGGAAAACCAGGCTACACGCTAAATTCAAATATTGCTGTCAATAAAAGCGGTTAACTGTGATTTCGACAGGGCGCCTACCTTGGTCGCCTCGACTGCGCCACCCTTGAACAACATTAAAGTAGGAATTCCACGAATTCCATACTTCGGTGGAGTTCCGGCATTTTCGTCGATATTTAATTTGGCTACGGTAACCCGTCCCTTGTACTCGTCAGCAATCTCTTCCAGGATCGGTGCAATCATTTTGCATGGTCCGCACCATTCAGCCCAGTAATCCACCAGCACAGGCCCGTCTGCCTGTAGCACTTCAGTCTCAAAGCTATCGTCTGAAAGGTAAACAATTTTGTCACTCACGAGTTTCTCCAGCCCTTAGGCTAATCATATGAACTGATAATTTAATATTATCAGATTTAACTGTCAACAATACACCGATCGCGAAATGGCTTGTTTGTCGACCGGACCAAGACTATATATGGACAATTCACCTGTATTGCAAACCAAATCGCCCAAAATTCTTCAAAACTGATTCATTCTGTAATATTTCACCCAAACAGGGTAATAGTTACTATGCTCCGTAACAGGGTAACCAGATAAAAAAGCATTGCACTACAGAGAACCTCCGATTAATTCATAGATGATTTATTCAGCGCTAGTGAACAATCTGCTACCATAGGCGTTTGATCTTATCCAGGCGGCTACCCCCTCAAAATGAGCGACCAACATTTAACCAAAATACCATTCAGCTCGTTAGCGCTGGACGATCGTCTGTTAGTTGCTCTCGACCGACAGAATTTTAAATTCTGTACGCCGATTCAGGCAGAATCCCTGCCACTGCTACTGGCGCAGAAAGATGTCTCCGGCCAGGCCCAAACCGGTACCGGGAAAACCCTGGCTTTCTTACTGGCCTGTGCCCAACGCCTGCTGAGTGCAGGAGAAACGCCCACCATAATCGGTAAACCAAGAGTTTTAATTCTCGCACCAACCCGCGAGCTGGCAATACAGATCCACAAGGATGCTCAGGACCTGCTCGAGGATATCCCGCTTAAACTCGCAATTTGTTATGGCGGTAAAGCTTACGAGGAACAAAAACAACAGTTCAGCAGAGAGGTCGATATACTGATTGGAACTCCCGGCCGTTTAATCGATTTTCTTAAACAAAAATTATATAGCCTCAAATCGGTCGAGGCGATGGTGCTCGATGAGGCCGACCGCATGTTCGACATGGGCTTCATCCAGGACGTTCGCTTTATGCTGCGGCGCCTGTCAGACCCCGATAAGAGACTCAGTATGCTGTTTTCGGCTACCATGGCGCACAAGGTACTGGAGCTTGCCTACGAACACATGAATCAGGCACAACTGGTAAAAATTCAATCGGATAGTCCAGCGGTCGAACGCATCGAGCAGAGCGTATACCACCCCGCAAATCGTGAGAAAATACCACTGCTTTTGGGGCTGATTAAAAAATTCAAGCCGGAACGCAGCATAATATTCGCCAATACCAAACACGCCACAATACGCATATGGGAATATCTTCAGGGTAATGGCTACCAGGCCGCGCTAATCTCCGGCGATATTCCGCAGAACAAACGTGAAAGCCTGTTGAAAAAGTTTCACGATGGTGAATATGCCATTCTCGTCGCAACCGACGTTGCCTCTCGAGGTCTCCACATCCCCGATGTCACGCATGTTTTTAATTATGATTTGCCGGATCTCGGGGAAGATTATGTTCACCGTATCGGCCGAACCGCACGGGTTGGTAAATCCGGCCACGCGATCAGTTTTGCCTGCGAAGACTATGCGATGAATTTGATGGATATCGAGGCTTATGCCGAGCGTTCGATTCCAACTATTGCAATCACCAATGATTTGCTTGTCAAACCCCAGCCGCCAGTAAGAATGAAAAGATCGAAGCCACCATACAAAACCACCAATAGTTCGAAGAAAGATGGTGGGCGTTCGCGACAGGGTGCAAAGCGGCATCAGGCAGCAAAAAATAGATCACAGCGGCAAACCGGTTAAGAGTCAAAATTCTATGAAATATAGTAAAATCATACTCCTCGGGGGCGATGGTTTCATCGGCAAACAACTGGCTTTTACGCTTGCTAATCGAGGTTATGCGATCACCGTTCCCTGTCGCCGCCCCCATCGAAACAAGGCGCTCCAGGTACACCCCGGTATTTCTGTAATCGAAGCCGATATATTTGATCCTGCGATGCTCGAAAAGTTATGCCAGAACCAGGACGCAATGGTTAATCTGGTCGGCATACTGCACGAGCGTAAACGAAACGATTTCAGAAAAATACACGTCGACTTTATCAAGACCCTGGTATCGGCATGTAGCCGAAATAATATAAAGCGCCTGTTACACCTCAGCGCCCTCGGCGCCGACCAGGCCACCGGTACCAGTCGCTATCTTCGCAGTAAAGGTGAAGGTGAAAATCTGCTGCATACCTTTGGTCAAAAAGATCTACAGGTCACCAGTTTTCAGCCCTCGGTTGTATTCGGCAAAAATGATCAATTCATTAATCGATTTGCGGGCATCCTCAAATTCAGCCCATGGTTTTTCCCGTTGGCCTGTCCGCAAAGCAAACTAGCGCCTGTTTACGTGGGCGATCTGGTTGAAAAAATAGCGGATGCGGTTGAAGATAAAAGCACATTTTCGCAGCGCTATACTGTCTGTGGTCCTGAAGAATTTACCCTGCGGCAGTTAGTCGAACTGATTATCAGCTCGATGGGTTCATCCTGCCGCGTCATCCCGCTCGGAAACGGTATGTCGAAACTTCAGGCCATGATACTGCAACACCTGCCAGGTAAAATGTTTACTATGGATAATTACAATTCCTTGCAAACACCGAATATTTGCGAGGAAGGTGAAAATTGCAGTAGCAGCCTTCGCCAGTACATTCAGGGCATCGGCGTAATGTTCGGCAACAAAAAGAACTATGATCGTTTCAGGCAACAGCTACCCCGGTGATTCGACCCGGTTATTGAACTCGAGACAATGAATATTTATCGCGTTGGCGGCTGCGTTCGAGATCGCTTACTCGGATTACCGTTAGTCGATATCGATTGGGTAATAACCGGCGCCTCTGTCGAGGAGATGGCCTCTCTTGGATATAAACCCATCGGTAAGGATTTCCCGGTATTCCTGCACCCTGAAACCAAACAGGAGTACGCCCTCGCCCGCAGTGAAAGAAAAACAGGGCCCGGATACCGTGGATTCGAGTTCACCACCGATGCAGATATAACTATCGAGCAGGACTTACTGCGTCGCGACCTGACGATTAACGCGATAGCGGAAGATGAACATGGGGAACTCATAGATCCCTATGGCGGGCAAGCGGATCTCAAGGCCCGCATACTACGCCATGTCTCGCCTGCTTTCGGTGAAGACCCGGTCCGTGTATTGCGTGTCGCCAGGTTTGCGGCCCGATTTCATCGTCTTGGCTTTAGCGTCGCCGCCGAGACCGCGGATCTAATCCGCCAGATAGGAGCATCGGGAGAACTGGATGCACTGGTTGCCGAACGCGTCTGGTCAGAAATGTCGCGGGCCTTAAACGAACCGAATCCCGAGGTATTTTTTCAAACCCTGCGTGACTGTGACGTATTAGGTATTTTGTTTCCCGAAATCGAGGCGCTGTTCGGCGTACCACAAACTGCGAAATATCATCCCGAAGTGGATACCGGCGTGCATGTCATGATGGCACTGCAAAAAAGCGCTGAGCTGAATCTCGACAATGAAACACGTTTTGCCGTACTCATGCATGATCTCGGCAAGGCGGCTACACCCGCACACATATTACCTGGTCATCATGGACATGAACTGCAGGGCGTTCACCTCGTAAAAGATTTTTGCCGCCGTTGGCGCGTACCCCGGACACATACCGAACTGGCCCTGATCACTACCGAGTATCACAGCCATGTACATCGTGCACTCGACTTGAAACCCTCTACCCTGCTCAAGCTTTTTACCAGTACCGACATGTTTCGCAAACCTGAAAGATTCGAAAAAATGATCCAGGCATGCCTGGCCGACTTGCGCGGGCGCCTGAATTTCGAAGATGCCGCCTACCCGCAGGCAGATTTTCTCATCGACCTGGCTAACAAATTACGTGCGGCCGATTTGTCCAGCGTCAGGCAAAGCGGATTACAAGGTCGTGAACTGGGAGAAGCTATTCGTGAATTTCGTCTGCGATTGATAAAACAATACAAGCAGGCACTGCTATCCCGTTAACATAGATTTATTTTGGCGTAGTTGGCGAATTACCTGGGAAATAGTGTGATTGGTGTATTGGGGACATGAATATCAATAACATTCCTCCGTCATTCCGGCGCAGGCCGGAATCCAGTGGTTTCAACGACTTACTGGATGCCGGGTCAAGCCCGGCATGACGGTGAGAAGTTAACGGGACAGCAGAGAACAGAGATATCGAAACCACCGGCTGCTGGGTGCAGAACCGTC
>Ga0164315_10004288_pt1 | contig 11069 bp, 6 predicted proteins | sample GuaBasSedimGuay6_FD_113737 | JGI IMG/M metagenome (GOLD analysis project Ga0164315, IMG submission 113737) | Subseafloor sediment microbial communities from Guaymas Basin, Gulf of California, Mexico - Guay6, Core 4569-2, 0-3 cm | ecosystem: Environmental > Aquatic > Marine > Hydrothermal vents >...
AATGAATGAATGAATGCGATAATGAATTAATATAAAACATGTCCACGGCAGGTTATTCTACACGGCAGGTCCACGGCGTAATTCAATAATAGCGATTTCAGGAAGTATTCCCACACGACCTGGATATCCGATATATCCGAATCCGCGGTTTACGTATAAGTACTGTTGCCCTTCTTTGTACAGATCAGCCCATTGTTTATACAAGTATTGTGATGGGCTCCATTTGAAATCTCCGATTTCTATTCCGAATTGAAAACCATGTGTATGGCCTGAAAAAGTCAGGTCAATGTCTTTAAAATCCTGTCGTACCTGGGCATCCCAGTGGCTCGGATCGTGTGACAATAGAATTTTAAAAGGGGTATCCTCTGTGCCCATGTGGCTTTTTTTCAGATCTCCATATTTTGAGAATCTTCCAGCACCCCAATTTTCAACGCCTATGAGTGCAATTTCCTCACCCGAAACTATTATACTGCGATGTTCATTGAGCAACAAATTCCAGCCTAAAGCTTTGTGGGCCTCAAACAGATCCTGTAAGTTTTTCTTTTTTGCATTTGGTGAAGGCCACGACTTGTAATCACCATAGTCATGGTTGCCAAGCGTGCTATAAACGCCGAGAGGAGCATGGATCTTAGAAAATATATCGACATAATCATTAACTTCTTTTGCCTCGGTATTCACGAGATCACCCGTAAAAAATGCTATATCCGGTTTCTCCTGCAAAAGCAGATCTATTCCGCCCTTTACGGCAGTTTTATTGAAAAAACTACCCATGTGGATATCGGAAAGTTGAGCGATTTTTATTCCATCAAATGCCGTGGGTAAGTTGGGGAAATATATGGTTCGTTTTCTGACCCTGTAATTATGAGCTCCCGATGTAATTCCAAAACCCAATGTGACAGCCGGTAAGGCTACTGAAACCAGGGCAGCTTTCGATAGAAATTCAGACCTTGAGATCTTACCTTTAACCCCTTCTCTTTCCGGGGGCATGGGTTTTCGTGCAGTAATTTTTATAAGCCATGTAAACAGCCTTTTCAGATCATCGATCAATAGGAAGATTACGCCAAAAAGTTTGGAAAGATATATTATAAACAGGCCGACTAAAATGGAGCTTTTTGCTGAATAAGGTAATAGGTCGGGAATGGCAAAATTGTACAGGAGTATTAAGAGTGAGCTTATGCCGACTATTGTCCAATGAAAGATGACGGCATATTTTTTAGTTTTTGGATTTACGTTGCGGAATGCCGTCTTTATAGCCTGATAGATGTAAATATCGATCAGGATTAGGACTGTAAATAGAACCGAAATAGTGATTGCTTTATCCATATTGAATAACTAACTGTATTTATATGGAAATTGTTTTTAGTAAATGCAGTACTATGACTGTCATCCTTTTGGCTTGCCGGAAATATTTTTTTGTAGCAAAGAAATTTTATCCATCAGAAGGTACATAACCGGAACGACTATCAGCGTGAGAAATGTGGCAAAAATCAGCCCAAATATCACAGTCCAGGCCATTGGCCCCCAAAATGTAGCACTATCACCACCAATATAGAAATGGGGATTAAATTCACTTAATAAGGTAAAATAGTCGATATTGGTGCCGGTAGCGAGTGGTATCAGGCCGAGTACAGTTGTGATCGCAGTTAGCAGTACGGGCCTCAGCCTGACGGATCCTGCTTCAACAATGCTGTTTTCCAGGTCGATGAACGATAAATGTTCGTCATCTTTTAAACCCAATTGTGCACGTTTCCTTCTTCGGACGAGGTTGATATAATCGATTAGCACAATGGCATTGTTAACCACTACACCCGCAAGTGAAATGATACCTATTCCAGTCATTACAATGATAAAATCCATATTAAATACTTCGAGGCCAAGGAAAACTCCGATTGTGCTAAACAGCACTGACATCATGATAATAAATGGCGTCGCAATTGAATTGAATTGAGCGACAATAATTAGAAATATACTAAAAACAGCAATTATCAGGGCTTTGATAAGGAATTCTTCCGTTTTTGCCTGTTCTTCCTGCTCACCTGTAAATTTCAAAGCATAACCTTCCGGCAGTTCCATTTCATTGAGTAATGATTTCAATTCTGTTACGATTTCATTAGCATTATATCCTTCATTCACATTGCTGTAAAATGTTATCATTCGGTCAAGGTCTTTGCGTCTCACTGAGCCGTAAGTAGAAGTATATTCCACGCTTGCAACGGAGGATATGGGAATGGATTTGATTTTTCCTTTATTATCCCTGAATGTTATCCTTTTATTGAGAAGCGCATCAATATTATATCGGTATTTGTCCTGCAGGCGAAGTTCTATAGGGTACTCATCTTCACCATCTTTAAACTTGGAGATTTCAGCGCCATACAGGGCTGTCCGCAATTCATTGGCAATGGAGAAGGTTGAGAGGCCAAAACGTTGAGCTTTATCCCGGTCAATTTCTATTAGGAGTTCAGGTTTGCCCAGTTCCAGATCGGTTTTCATTTCCTGAATTCCAGGGATGTTGGCTTCTTCAATCTTTTGCATAACCTTTTCTGAAATGGCTATTAGCCGGTCATAATTTTCGCCGCTGAGTTCAATATTGATAGGGTTGCCAACCGGTGGTCCTTTTTCATCTTTGTCGATTTTGATTGTTACCCCCGGATAAATAGTTAGTGCATCACGGATCTTATTCATGATTTCCTGGGTATTGATCCCCTGCCGTTTATCATATTCAACGAATGAGACATTGATACGTGCTTTGTTGGGAGTTGTTTCCTGGCCGGAGATCTGATTGGGATCGCTGGCTCCCTCACCTACCTGGGCAATGATAGATTCAACAGCTTCATCGTAAGGTTTAAGAATATCGGTTATTACATTTTCTATATGTATGGATAGCTTGTTGGTTTGTTCAATATCAACTCCTATGGGTTTTTCAATGAAAATATTGATGTAGTTAGGCTCTCCTTCAGGGAAAAGGCTGATTTTTGGTGCATTTGAAAAGAACAGCATTACTGAAAATACCATCAATAAAAGAGTGCCTGAAAAAAACACCCAGGGCATAATACCTCGTAATGCAAAACGAACGGTTCTGTGATAGAGCACCTCCATTTTCGGAATAAAAATGACTTGAAACCATCTTACTCCCGGCCTTAAAATAAAAAGATTTAATGGACCACCAATGGCGATTAAGTAGAGTATATTGGCGATGGTGTATTGTTTGGTAAAATAGAACGGTATTGAAGACACTGCAAACAAACTGGAGATAATCATCAACCTTAGACGGCTGGTTTTCTTTTCATCTATTTTCATAAATATTGAAGTCAAAACAGGATTGATGACGAGCGCTACAAAAAGTGAGGAAGAGAGTACAATGATAACAGAAATGGGTAAAAATTTCATAAACTGTCCCATGATGCCTGTCCAGAATACCATTGGGAGGAATGCGGCAACTGTGGTTAATGTAGATGTGATGATGGGCATGGCCACTTCGCCTGCACCTTCTTTAGCGGCCCGGATTGGGCTGTATCCTTGTTGCATCAACCTGTAAATGTTTTCCACTACCACGATCCCATTGTCCACTAACATACCCAATGCAAGGATTAGCCCGAACAATACTACCATATTGGCCGAATAACCTATTGCAGAAAGAACGATAAAGGCTATAAGCATGGAAAGAGGAATAGCAATGCCAACAAAGAGGGCATTTCTGAAGCCCATAAAAAACATCAGGACCAGTGTAACCAGGATCATCCCTGTGATGATGCTGTTTTCCAGATTGGCCACCATACTTTTTGTGAATTTGGAATGATCATTGGTAATTGTTATGTTCAGATCGTCGGGAAAATGTGTTTTTTGGGCCTCGGCGATAATTTCCTTGATTTTTTCGGCGGTGATCAGCAGGTTTTCACCACCTCTCTTGATTACATCTACCGTAACAACGGGTAGTAGATTTGATCGTGAGTAACTCGTTCGTTCTTTGTAGGTATCCGAAACAGTAGCCACATCTCTTACATAAACTATTCGCTGATCCTCATCCTTAATAATGACATCGTTTATTTCATCCACACTTTTAAACTCACCCTCTACCCTCAATGCCCTTCTATATTTATTCGTGAGAATACTACCGCCGGAAAGTGTAACATTTTCTGCTGAAATGGCATCGTTGATATCCTTAAAACTGACCTCCATGGCTTCCATTTTATGAATGTCAGCATCTATACGAATTTCACGCTCCAGGGCGCCCTTAATTTCACATTTTGATATTTCTGATAACTTTTCAATCTCATCTTCCAGGTATTCAGCATATATTTTCAATTCGGCAATACTATAGTTCCCGGCTATGTTAATAAACATAATGGGAAGTTCCGTCAGGTCGATGTCCAGTACATTCGGTTCTGTATCCAGGTCGGCAGGCAATTCACTTTTTGCCTTATCCACAGCATCTTTTACATCCTGAAGTGATTTGGTAATATCTTCTTCCGGATTAAATTCTACAATGATGGTTGAAAAGTCCTGGACGGAAGTCGATTGGATTTTTTTTATACCCGAGATCGATTTTATCTCCTTTTCAATAGGCCGGGTAATAAGGTTTTCAATATCGACAGGTGAGTTCCCCGGATACGGTGTGCTTATGAATACGGTGGGTATAACAATTTCCGGAAAGCTCTCTTTCGGAATACTTATATAGGAATAAAATCCCATGAGCACGATGATGAGCGTGAGAATAATTATGCTGGTACGGTTATTGATCGACTGGGAAGTCAGACCAAATTCCCGGATAATTAATTTCTTTTTTTCCTTCTTATTCATTTCTATTAAAGAACTTTGTCAACAATTTTTATTTTAGAACCATCGCTCACATTCCTGAACCCTTCGTCTATTAATAACTCATTTCCTTTCAGACCTTCGGCTATATAGGTATGGTCATTATAGGTTATGCCGCGTTTAATATGCACTTTATGGGCATATTTTTGCCCTTCAATTTGAATAATTGTATAAATAAAGTCGCCATTCTTATCTTTTTGAATGAGGTTCGCAGGGATGATAGGTACTGGGTTTTTTTCAAAATCTTTCAATTGAACCACAGCAAGCATATTAGGTTTTAAGATAAAGTTTGTTTTTGGCAAAATGGCTTCTATTTTAAAGGTCCTGTTGTTTTCGTCAATTACCTGACCTATAGCGCTGATGCGGGTTGTGATCTTTTTGTCAATAGCCGGGAAATCGACAATTATCAGGTCATTCTTTTTAAATTTCCCAATAAATGCCTCTGAAAGATCTGCTACTATGTACATGCCTTCATGGTTGATAATACGAACCAGGGGCATGCCGATATTGGCCATTTCGCCTGTTCTGACAAATACTTTTTCCACGGTGCCGGAAATGGGAGAGCGTACATGTGATTTCGAAATTTGAGTTTTAATATTTGCAATTTGGTGTTCCAGATTATCTTTGGCATTTTTTGCTTCAAGGTATTGGAATTCAGTGCCTATATTCTTTGACCAAAGGTTTTTCTGACGTTCGTATTTAATTTTTGCCAGATCATAGCTCACTTGTAATTGTTCCAGACTTCTTTGGAAAAGTTCGTCATCGAGGCCAATGACAAACTGTCCTTTTCTGACTACGTCGCCTTCCCTGATGAGAATGCGCTGTACATTGCCCATATTTTCGGCGCTGACCAAAATATTTCTTTTAGAGGATACGGAGCCACTTACTTCTACATAATGCACAAACTTGCCGTATTTCACCGGTAATGATGTGACGAGTTTAGCCTTTTTATTGATCCGTGCGAAAGCTGGATCCAGTTTGGCAATTTCTTTTTCCAATACATCTATTTTCCCTTTTAATTCCTGTAACTCAGTTTTGTATTCCTTCAGTTCAGTTTTTTTAACTTCCACCGAGTCTTTCTTCTGACATGCATTGAATGATATAGTCAGTATGAAAATGAAGAATATTAGTTTTGTGTTCATGATTTGATCATTTATTAATTGGATGTATCCAGTAAAATGCCCAATGATTTTTCGTAATCTACTTTAGCTAAAAGCGCTTCGTAAAGCGCATTGAAATAATTGGTCTGTGCTGTTTTTAGAGCATGATCTGCTTCAATCACTTCCAGATTGGACCCTACGCCTTCCTGATATTTTAGTTTTGTGTCTTCATACACTTCTTTTGCCAATAATATGTTTTCTTCCTGAATTTGCAGTTGTTCTATCTGGGTCAGAAGGTCATATTTAGCCTGCCTTACCTCGAGGTTAATGTAGTTTTCCATTTTTATTCTCTGATAGGTAATTTGCTGTACCTTTAATTTGCTTTGTTGAATCATTTTGCTTTTCAGTAAGCCGTCAAAAATTGGAAGATATAATTTTATTCCGGCAAGCTGATAATCCGGCCATACTCGTCTGTTACCGAGCTCACCAAGTGTTGAAAATTGTTTTACCCCGGCGTTAAGGCCCCATGAAAAATACATATCTATATTGGGTAGGTATTGAACCCTGTTGTTTTTCATATCGAGAGTGGCCAGCTCTTCCTGCGTTTCGAGTTGTGATATTTCTATCCGGTTTTGAATATCCAGACCTATACTAAGATCTTTATTTACATCGAAAACAATGTCAGAGAGTTTTTCTGATACCTCTATTTTATTATACATAGGCATACCCATCTGGAATTTCAGAAGTTCCCTGTTTATTTCACGCATCCGTGTGCTTTTGCTGAGTTGTGTTTTGATGTTGTTGAATTCAACTTTTGTACGATTCACATCAATTTTCTCTGCAACTCCGTTTTCGTACATAATTTGTGTTTCCCGAAGCAGGGAATCGAGTCGGTTGTAATTTGCCTGGATCAGTTCGTGGCTGATCTCTGAAGCCAGTACGGAATAATAAGCCTTGGTAACCATCTCGGTGATATCCGTTTTTGTTTTTATCTGATCTTTTCTTGTTAATTCTTTTAGTGTCTTAGAGGCTTTTAGACCTACAAAATAAGATCCATTAAATATCATTTGGCTTAAGTTTATTCCTATATCACCGTCATAGGGAAGGCCAAATTTTAGCTCGATAACTGAATCGGCCGGTGCGGCGGGGTTAAATTGGTCAGCGGGCATGAAGGTGCGACGCAAAATGAAGTTTTTATTTACCGAAGCCTTAGCATCTATCTGAGGCAGTCCTTGTGACATATATTCCCCTACTTTTGCTTGTGATCTTTGGATTTCGAGGTTGGCAATTATTATGTCTTCATTGTGCAGGTAAGCATAATCCAGACATTGTTGCAGAGTCATGACCTGTACATCAACTGTTGTCGTTTGCCCTGGTGCTGTTATGTTTGTTGCCAGAATAATTATCCAGGTCAGAACGATTACGGGTATCCTGTTCATTTGTTGTTGAGTTTGTATTGATTCAATAGTTTCAGGCCTTTGGTCGTTAATATGCCATACACAAAATGGTCGTATAATTGCTCATGAATTTGAGGAAGATTGTATTTGTCTTCAGGATAGATTTTGTTATCGAAAGATAGATTGACTTCCTCAATCCGTAGTATGGCTAATATATCAGGATTGATCTCTTCTCTAAAGTATCCCTCTTTTTTACCCCAATTGATCGTTTTTAATAGCGATTCGAAGAAAATTTTGCGGTTGAGTTCCAGATATACATTCCAGACTTCCTTGTAATACTTCTGCAGGTCATAAATTACACCTTGATTGACAGATTTAATTTGCTTTCGTACATACAATGAGATTTTATGCAGTTCTTCTATGGCGTTGCTACTGGTTTTATGGATTTCATCCATTTCATCAATGTGCATTTGGAAATGCTGTCGCATAACCAGCATGATGATTTCCTCTTTGTCCTTAAATAATTGATACAGGGTTTTCTTGGAAATCGATATATGCTGTGCAATATCATCCATGGTTACGCTGCGGATCCCATACCGCATGAAAAGATCCGTCGACTCGTTTAATATATGTTCTTTTAATTTTTTGTGATTCATGAGCGCGCAAAACTATGGAAACTTTAAACATATTCAAAGTTTCCTACAACTATTTAACTCATAAAACATGGTAAATGTTGCATGTTTTCACGTGGATTTTAGTTAAAATTGAACAGCGGTAGATATCTATTGAGAAAGGACGAGAAATCGCATAAACGGTTGTGAAAAAAGAGAATCAGACAAAACAAATAAAATATGAAAATACGGTAATGCATTATCGTGTTTTTGGTCATGGCAAGAAAGTATTGTTGGCTTTTCACGGGTATGGTCAGGATGGCAATAGTTTTAAAATACTGGCTGATGCTATGCCGGAATACAGTTTTTATGCTTTCGATCTGTTTTTTCATGGCGATAGTCGGATTGCAGGAATGAGAGATGAGCGTTTATTGACAATCGAAATGTGGGGCAGGATACTTGAGTTGTTTCTGAAACGCGAGCACATTACGCATTTTGAACTTCTGGGATTTAGCATGGGCGGTAAATTTGTCTTTGCCACATTGGTTGCTTTTCCGGATCGTATAGATAAAATCAATCTGATAGCTCCGGATGGAGTAAAAAATGTCCGTTGGTATTCGATGGCTACTGGCAGTCAGCTCATGCGTGCTTTCTTTAGACGGGTAGTGATAAAGCCTGAACCTTTTTTTTCTTTCTTACGTATCTCCAGAGTGTTTGGTTTGGCAAATCCCAGGATGATAAGGTTTGCAGAGCGGGAAATGGATGTGGTATCAAAAAGAAAGCGGGTATATAATACATGGGCAAATTTCAGGTATCTGAAAATTAGATTATCACGTATAATTTTTATGATAAATAACCACAACATTCCGGTCCATTTTTACTTTGGCAAACATGATAAGGTGATCACCAGAAAACATGTGAATCCGCTGATCAGGTCTTTAAACAAAAAAAAGGTGCATGTTTTAAATTCGGGACATACAACTCTGATTCAGTCGGTGTCTGATTATGTACAAAAGAGCGGTGGACTCTAAGTGATTTAATGAAAGAATGATGCCTGCCCATCGAAGTAATGGCCTAAGTATTGGCAGGCAAGTAATTATGGAATTTTGGTTTGGGCTTTTCCTTTCCCCAATCTTCCATTAATCCACTATTCCATTATTCCATTTTTACCTACGGATGCTGCAGATAATAAAAATGACCATCCTCGGCACCGACCAGCAGATCTGGTACTCCGTCCTTATTCCAATCGACAATTGTTGGGCTGGTTGTATGTCCGGCAAGTTTTGTTTCTGAAAGCATTCCCGCATCTTTGAAATAGATCTTATGCTCTTTTGTGCCTTCATTTAGCATTAGAGAAATACTCATACTGTTGAGTAACAGATCATGTTTGTTATCCATATTCCAGTCAGCTATACAGAGTTTAACGCGGCCGCTTGACCCGTATTTTTTATTGTTAAGCCTCAATGGTCCGCTCGTAGTGTCCTGAACGTGGTGACTGTTGTCATAAACAGTATTTTCTGTATTGAAAAAAATATGTTTACCGGGCTTCAGGAAGAGTTCATCGCCATCGTTAAATCGCTCAAAGTAACTCAGGAAACCTTCGTGATCGAGCATCACCAAATCCATTAGTCCATCCTTATTCCAGTCTATAGCATAAGGGGTAGTTCTCCATTGCGTGGCCAGTGTGTTCTCTTCGGGATCCCACCAATTCCATTCTGGTTTAGGAATGCTTTCATTCCATTTCACTTTTACCGGTCTGGCCGTTGAAAGTTTGGGAGCCCCTTGTTGTCCGGTGTTTTTAAACCATATCACTTTACCCCAAATTGAGTTGACAATAATATCCCGAAGCCCATCACCATCCCAGTCAGCTACTGAAAGGGTAGTATACCCCCATTTTTCTTCACAAGGTCCCTGTATGGATCCGTTATATCCTGCAATGATACGGATCACTTTTCCATTAGCCTTGAGGTATTCGGGTGGGGCCCATGCCGGTGGATTGCCACCATCCAGGTTTTCAATAAAGCCTATGTAGCCTGCAGAATTTCCAGTGATAATATCTTCATCTCCATCGTCGTCCCAGTCGGTGCTGACAGGAGTGGCAAGTGCTCCAAATTTTACATATCCGGCTTTTTGTCTGAAATAAACAGGGGAAGAAAATACTGGCATGTGGTTTTTGACTTTTCCCATGTTTTCAACAAGTGCAGCCCTACCATCTTCATCACCTACTATCAGGTCGGTGTCGCCGTCACCGTCCCAGTCAACTGCTACCGGCACGATCATTTCCAGATCCATCTTGATCAATCCGTTCTCATTTTCCAGATAACGACCACTGGCATAAACCGGCTTGGAGCGTGTGCCGGTATTCTCGAACCATGTCATTTTATCAATAAACTCTCCGCATATAATATCCAGATCTCCATCGTTGTCGAAATCGGCTAAATTAGGTGAGGGAGCACCATATACATCGATATCTTTTCCTCCCGCCTGAATTTTCCCTCGTAGGTTATATTTGTCGTCTTCGTTTTCAATCAGATAAACATATCCATGCAATGGCCCTCGTGTCCACTTTCCTGATTCATCAAATGCATTGTCCCAGCCGTAATCTTCCCAATCGGAGATCCCGGCTATTATGTCCAAATCACCATCGCCTTCATAGTCAGTATATTTCCATTGACGGAACCGTATACGTTTATGTAGTTTCTCGAGTGAATCCGCCGGAAAGAGATTTATTACTTCCTGCCGGGTTGAGTCAGAGATATCCAATATTTCCAATCCCGGTATCAGTATCCTTGGTTTGCCTTGTATAAAAGAAACCTGAACATTTCTAATGGCCGGACCAATTCTTACCGGTGCGTTAAATACAGGGAGCTTACTTCCGTCGGTATTTTCAAAGAAGTACAGACCGTTGAAAGGAACGTCCTTACAAGAGATCAACAGATCCATATCCCCATCGTCATCGTAGTCCATCGGTAGGGGATGTGCCCAGAGTCCTACACCAAGGTCCACAATCGCTTCCGGATTGTTGTATTTGACTCTGACAAGTGATTGCCCCGGTTTGAGGTTTTCAACAGGAATTGTTTCATTTTTGCAACCAAAGATCAATAATAATATAAATAGCAAGGAGATATATTTGGATATAATCTTCATGG
>Ga0164315_10004289_pt1 | contig 11069 bp, 9 predicted proteins | sample GuaBasSedimGuay6_FD_113737 | JGI IMG/M metagenome (GOLD analysis project Ga0164315, IMG submission 113737) | Subseafloor sediment microbial communities from Guaymas Basin, Gulf of California, Mexico - Guay6, Core 4569-2, 0-3 cm | ecosystem: Environmental > Aquatic > Marine > Hydrothermal vents >...
AAGGACCTGCAGGTGCTAAAGGAAATACAGGGTCAACGGGTCCACAGGGACCTGAGGGACCTCAAGGTCCTAAAGGAAATACAGGAGGCACAGGTGCTACGGGTCCACAGGGACCGGCAGGTGCTAAAGGAGCAACGGGAAGCACAGGTCCTCAAGGACCTCAGGGTGCAACCGGTTCGAAAGGAGCAACGGGAAGCACAGGTCCTCAAGGTCCACAGGGTCCTCAAGGTCCGGCAGGAGCAGATGGTGGTGGTGATATTTTCTTTAACGGCAAAGCAGTGGGTATTAAAAGCCAAGAGTTTGTTACCGATGCCAAAAGTCCTTATTTAAAGATAACTTTCGAAGATGGAAACACCGCTTGTATATCTTTAGTCCCTTGTGAGTTTAAATAACTAACTGAAAATTTTATATCTTTGTAACTAATAATTAATTTAATATAAATCAAATGGCAAAAAGTAAAAAATTAACAGAACAAGAACTTACACAAGTTCAATCAATGCTTAACGCATTCAACCAATTGAAAATGCAACTTGGTGATGTTGTTTTGCAACAGAGACAGATTGTTGATAATATCGACAAAGTCAAAGCAGACTACTCAGTAGTCGAAAAAGAACTAACCGAAAAGTACGGTGATGATGCGGTAATCAATCCCCAAACAGGAGAGGTTACCACAAAGGAACAAGAAGCTTTAGAAAAAGAAAAATAAAAAATGGCAAGAATAGCAACATATCCTGTAGATGCAATACCTACTATTAACGACAAGGTAATAGGTACTGATGTCGATAATGAGTTGATTACAAAAAATTATAGGATTGGAGATATTCTAGCATTAGTACCGGGAGGCTCTGCCTCCGTTCAGTCATTAAATACCCTTACGGGTGACTTAAACTTAATAGGAGCCGGAGGCATTAGTATTAGTGCTTCCGGAACCGACATTACTATTACAGGCAGTAGTAGCGGTGGAGGTATCCAAACTATTGATGGAGCAACCGGACCTGATATTGATTTAGCAGGTAAGGGAGGTATTACAATAACTGCAGTAGGGAACTTAATTAATATAGATGGTTCAGGTATTTCAGGTGGTAATCCCGGAGCACCTGTTAATGGAGTTCAATTTAACGATGGCGGTAGCTTTGGTGCAGGTGAATTTTTTACAGTAGATTTAAAAGGATATGGAAATCCTGCAGTCAATATTGGTAAAGGACAAGAAGTTAAAGGTCAGTTAAATATATTTGCAGGAGCCGGTGAAGGTGCTTTCTATGGAGAGACAAGATATTATGATGCAATTGGCTCGGGTCAATTTGCTGCTTGGGCAACACCGGGTCAAATTTCAAAACAAAGCTATGCAGTTGCATTACCGGAAAACGAACCTGCAACCGGTCAAGTATTAGTTATTGATAAAGCTGCAACCTCATCATCTCCTTATACATCCTTATGGACCACAGTTAGTGGTGGGAGTAATGATAAGTTTAAATATGATTCAGCAGATACTCAAGCAGGATTTTTTAGTGACAAAGTTTCAATAGGTTCAGGTTTATCAGGTTCAGTCAATACTGATGCACAAGGAGTTAAAACATTAACCATAAGTGCTCAATCAGTTAGTACAGTAAATAGTATTAAAGTTGGCAGTTCTTCAGCTTCGGGAACTTTTGGATTTGAAGGAAGTGGGGTAACAATGAGAACAGGTGGTCCAAACGAACCACAACAAATTGTTGACTTTGATTATCAAGATATTTTAGTTAGTGGGACAAACATTAAAACAGTTAATGGAAATAGTCTTCTTGGTGGTGGAAATTTAGCTATTACTGCTACTGCAACACCGGGTGGTGCAGTATCTAATATTCAATTCCATAATGCAAACGGATTATTGGATGGTGATAGTCAATTCACTTACAACTTAGATTCAGTTAACAAAATTGCTACGGTTAAAATAGGTAATGAAACAAGTCCATCTGAAACATATGGGGTATTAAGACTTGATGGAAACAGTAATAGTGAAGGTGGTAGAGTTGAATTTAGAACAGGCTCAAGTAAATCCGCAACCGTTCAAACAGTTACTGTTAAAGCACCGGATGCAGGGGTTGAACAAGTAATTTCATTACCTGAAACTTTACCTACTGCAACAACTCAAGTCTTAGGTCTTAAAGCAATTAGTGGAACAGACATAAGAACTGAATGGGTAAATGCAGGAGGAGGTACATCGCTACCTTATACAAGTTATGAAGCTAACTTTTCAGTAACCGCTAACACTGTATTGGAAAAAGTATTAAGCAATACAACAGGTTTATCTTTTGGTTGGATTGATAATACTCAAGGACAATTAATAGTAAAGATGGGTGGACTTCAGAAAGAGGTAGACGTGCTAGTGTTGTTAAATGGGTATGGTGGTGCTAAAGGTCAGATTGTTCAGTGTTTCTTTGGAGGTTATAACAAATCTCAAGCAGAGATTACTATTGATATAATGGACCAAGACTTTGTAAATCAAAACTTAGACATTACACAAGGTAACATTGAAATTAGAGTATATTAATGGATATTAGAAAAATTTCAGTAGGACCTGATTATAAGTCAGGTGCAATGCACTACTTAGTAGGTCAAGTTATTTTAAATGGAAGCTATGTTATACATTTAATTAAGTATGATATTGATAGAGACTCTATCTTGATATACATACAAAACGATGATGAAGTTTTACTTTGGAAAGAGTTTACTTCTACTATGCCAATATCAGTTGAGTATAATATAAACTTTTAATAAAATGTCAGAGCAGGAAAGAAAAGAACTTGAAAGTAAAGTGTCGGTTCTTAAAAAACAGAAAGAAGCAACATCAGATTGGATGGAGCAAATGTCTATTGCTGATGACATTCACAACATTGAAATGAAATTAAATGGAGTCAAGCCAACTGATTCACATATAGATTGTATTGGTTGTGGCTCATAAATTAAATTATGAAATCACCAACATCTTTTATTGTAAGACCTGTAAAAGGGAAGAGATACGATAACACTAAAACCTACGGAGATATTGATTTTATAATTAGCACATCTCAAGAGGATTCAAGATTTTCAAATCGTAAAGCGGAAGTTGTAGAACTACCGATAAATTATAATGGACCTATAAAAGCAGGAGACATCCTTCTTGTGCATCATAATGTTTTTAAATATTATAATGATATGCAAGGGAAAATTCAAAGTGGGAGAAGTTATTTTAAAGATGACTTATTCTTTATAGACGAAGAACAATATTTTGCTTATCATAATGGTAAGAAGTGGAATTCAGTAAACAGATATTGTTTTGTAAAACCTATTCCTGTTGAGGATAGCTACATATATAAACCATTAAGCGAGGAACCTTTGATAGGTATGATTAAGTACCCTAATAAGTACTTAATACAACAAGGAGTTAACGAGGGTTGTAAAGTTACATTTAAACCTGAAAGCGAATATGAGTTTCAAATTGATGGGGAAAAGCTTTATAGAATGTTTGACCATCAAATAACAATGATGTTATGAGTTATATTTATTGGGAAGATGAATGGAACGAACACGATGGTTCTCCAATACCTATTAGAAAGTCTAAAAGAATTAAAAATGAAATCAAAAGAAATAAAATTAAAAATAATAGAAGCAGGTCACAGAGCGGTAGAACAACTGATAAAAGTAGCGAAGGAAGCGATTATTAAACACGACCCCGAAGATGATTTATCTGCTGACAGATTAAAGAATGCAGCAGCTACAAAGAAGTTAGCCATATTTGATGCGTTTGAAATTCTAAATAGAATTGAATCTGAAAAAGAAGCTATTGAATCATTAGAGAGAGGAGTTAATAAAACTGATACAAAACAAGGATTTGCAGAAAGAAGGTCTAAATAAACTATTTAATGTACTTGATGGTATTGTACCTAAAAATGTTTTAACGTCTAAGAACAAGGCTAAAACGTGGGAATACGGGTATAATCAAAAGTATGATTTTATTGTTATATCTAAGACCGGTCAAATAGGTGATATAATTACAATACAAGGATTAAGAATTGCACTTCCAAAAACACCCAAAACTGTATATCAAAGAAGTAAGAAAAAATCAGAACAATATTGGGAAAGAAATATTATCCCCAACGCTTTAAATAAAATAAATTCTATATTTCAATGGAATGAAATGGCATCAGAGTTTAAAGACCGGTGGGTTGATTATATAGAACAGGAGTTTGAAAAAAGAGAGGAAGGCTTTTGGTTTATGTCAAATGGAATTCCTACATATATAACAGGTGCTCACTATATGTATCTTCAGTGGACTAGCATTGATGTAGGTTATCCTGATTTTAGAGAAGCAAATAGATTACTTTATATTTTTTGGGAAGCCTGTAAAGCGGACAAAAGAAGTTTTGGAATGATTTACCTAAAGATAAGACGTTCAGGTTTTTCTTTTATGTCATCATCTGAATGTGTTAATACAGGTACACTTGCTAAAGATTCAAGGGTAGGTATTTTATCTAAGACAGGTTCCGATGCTAAAAAAATGTTTACAGATAAAGTGGTTCCTATTAATAGTAGATTACCCTTCTTCTTTAAACCTATTATGGATGGTATGGATAAACCTAAAACAGAATTAGCGTTTAGGATTCCCGCATCTAAGATTACAAAAAAAAATATGTTTGATACAACCGATGATGAGTTGTATGGATTAGATACCACTATAGATTGGAAAAATACTGATGACAATAGTTATGATGGTGAAAAGCTTTTGTTATTAGTTCACGATGAAAGTGGTAAATGGATAAAACCAAATAACATTCTAAACAATTGGAGGGTAACTAAAACTTGTTTAAGATTAGGTAGTAAAGTTATAGGTAAGTGTATGATGGGTTCAACATCTAATGCTTTAGATAAAGGGGGAGACAACTTTAAAAACCTATATACAAATTCAAATGTATTATTACGAAACGCAAATGGTCAAACTAAAAGCGGAATGTATTCACTTTTCATCCCTATGGAATGGAATATGGAAGGGTTTATTGATAGATATGGAATGCCTGTTTTTAGAAATCCTGAACAAGGGGTCGAAGGAATAGATGGTGAAGCAATATATCAAGGTGCGATAGATTATTGGGAGAATGAAGTTGAGTCTTTAAAGAAAGACCCTGATGCATTAAATGAATTTTACAGACAATTTCCTAGAAGTGAATCACACGCATTTAGAGATGAAAGTAAACAATCAATATTTAATCTTACTAAAATATATCAGCAGATAGATTATAATGATTCTTTAATAATAGACCATCACTTGACTAGAGGTGATTTAGTTTGGAAGAATGGAATAAAAGATTCTAAAGTTGAATTCACACCAAATCAAAGAGGAAGGTTTTATGTTTCTTGGACCCCATCTAAACAATTACAAAATAGAATAGAAATAGTTAATGGTAAAAAAACTCCGGGAAATAAACACATAGGTGCATTTGGTTGTGATAGTTATGACATATCAGGTACTGTTGGCGGCGGTGGTTCCAATGGAGCACTTCACGGATTAACTATGTTTAATATGGACGATGCACCTAGTAATGAATTTTTCTTAGAATATATTGCTAGACCACAAACTGCTGAGATATTTTTTGAAGATGTTTTAAAGGCTTGTGTGTTTTATGGAATGCCTATTTTAATTGAAAATAATAAACCAAGATTATTATATCATTTTAAAAACAGAGGGTATAGAAGTTACTGTATGAATAGACCTGATAAACATTACAATAAATTATCAAAAACAGAAAAAGAATTAGGTGGAATTCCTAACTCAAGTGAAGCAGTGAAACAAGCACACGCTTCTGCTATAGAATCCTATATAGATGCAAACATAGGAATGAAAGAAAATAACGAAATGGGTGACTGCGTTTTTACAAGAACTTTAGAAGATTGGGCAAAATTTGATATTAGCAATAGAACTAAGTTTGATGCTAGTATATCTTCGGGTTTGGCGATAATGGCTTGTCAGAAACACCTATATATACCGCAGCAAAAAGTTTCAAAAATAAAGATTAACTTTGCAAGGTATAGTAATAAAGGTACAATAAGTGAAATTATTAGATGAAGAAAGTAGACATTAACATATCATCTACAGGATTTCCTAGTCAATTTGTTTCAGATTCAGAAAAAGCTACTGATGAATTCGGATTACAAATAGGACAAGCTATTCAGTATGAATGGTTTAAAAGAGACGGAAATAGTTGTAGATATTATAATCAATGGAGAGACTTCCATAGACTAAGATTATACGCAAGAGGAGAACAGTCAGTAGCTAAATACAAAAACGAATTAGCAATAGATGGTGATTTGTCTTATCTAAATTTAGATTGGACACCTGTGCCGGTATTGCCTAAGTTTGTAGATATCGTTGTGAATGGAATGCAGGGCAGAGAATTTGTACCTAAAGCTTTTGCTCAAGATGCATTATCACAATCTAAAAGAAGCAAGTACCAACAAATGGTTGAGGGACAAATGGTCGCTAAACCTATGCTTGAAACTATACAAAAGAAAACAGGTGTAAACCCTTTCACTGTAGAGCCTGAAGAACTACCAAATTCTGATGAAGAATTAAAGCTATATATGCAGTTAAACTACAAACCTGCAATTGAAATAGCTGAAGAAGAAGCTATTAGTACTTTGTTTGAGGCTAATAAGTATGATGATATTAGAAAAAGGTTAGACTATGATATGACAGTTCTAGGACTAGCAGTAGCAAAGCACGAGTTCCTACCCGGAGCAGGTGTAAAGTTAAGCTATGTAGACCCTGCCAATATTGTTTATAGTTATACAGAAGACCCATATTTTAAAGATTGTTTTTATTGGGGTGAGATTAAAACTCTTCCAATTATAGAACTTAAAAAGATTGACCCAACTTTAACAAACGAAGACTTAGATGAAATATCTCAGTACTCACAAAGTTGGTATGACTACTATAACAACGCTCAAGCTTACCAAAACGATATATTCTATAAAGACACTGCCACAGTTATGTACTTTAATTATAAGACAACTAAGAAAGTTGTTTATAAAAGAAAAGTAAAAGACAATGGTAATGTAAGTATGATAGAGAAGGATGATAATTTTAATCCTCCTTCTGAAATGATGGATGAAGGTAACTTCACAAAAGAGTCAAAGACTATTGATGTATGGTATGAAGGAGTAATGGTTATGGGTACGAACATTCTTTTACAATGGAGAATGATGGAGAATATGGTTAGACCACAGTCTGCCACCCAACACGCTATCCCAAATTATGTAGCTAACGCACCAAGAATGTATAAAGGAAATATTGAATCTTTAGTTAGAAGAATGATTCCTTTTGCAGATTTAATTCAAGTAACTCATTTAAAATTACAACAAGTAATATCTAGAGTTGTGCCTGATGGTGTGTTTATTGATGCTGATGGATTAGGTGAGGTAGACTTAGGAACAGGTAATGCCTATAATCCCGAGGATGCTTTAAGATTATACTTTCAAACAGGTAGTGTTATCGGTAGAAGTTATACTCAAGATGGTGATTACAACCAAGCAAAAGTACCTATTAAAGAATTACAATCTAGTTCAGGTGCTTCTAAACCTCAAATGCTTATAACTAATTATAATCATTACTTAAACCAAATTAGAACTGTTACAGGTCTTAATGAGGCGAGAGATGCTAGTATGCCTGATTCAAACTCTTTAGTAGGATTACAGAAAATGGCAGCATTAAATTCTAATGTAGCAACTAGACATATACTACAAGGAAGTCTATATATCTACAAAAGTTTAGCTGAAGCTATTACATATAGAGTTGCTGATATTTTGGAATACGCTGACTTTAAAGAGGAGTTTATAAATCAAATAGGTAAATACAATGTTTCTATACTTGGAGATATATCTGATTTATATATTTATGACTTTGGAATATTTATAGAGTTATCTCCTGATGAAGAACAAAAGGCACAATTAGAACAGAATATTCAAATGGCTTTATCAAAAGGTGATATTAACCTTGAGGATGCAATTGATATTCGTGAGATAAAAAATATGAAACTTGCTAATCAGCTTTTAAAAATGAAGCGAATATCTAAGCAAGAGAGAGAGGAAAAAATGGCTATGCAACAACAGGCTATGAAATCTCAACAAATGATTAAGCAACAGGAAATGACTGTACAGGCTAATCAGCAGAAACTACAAATGGAAACTCAAGCTAAACTTCAGTTTAGACAGGGTGATATTGCTTTTGAAATAGAAAAAATGAAGCAAGAGGCTATGTTGAAATCACAGTTAATGCAAGAAGAGTTTCAATTAAATATGCAGTTAAGAATGGTGGATGCTCAATCTTTACAAGGAAGAGAAGAGCAAAGAGAAAAAGCAAAGTCTGAACGTATATCTCAAGCAAACTCGGAACAGTCTAAGCTTATTAACCAAAGAAAAAATAATTTACCTCCAATGAACTTCGAATCAAACGAGGATAGTTTAGATGGTTTTGATTTAGCAGAATTTAACCCTAGATAAATCGTCTAAAACTGTATTATTTTTTGTGTAACTTTGTATAAAATTAAATGTAATTAAATATGGAAATAAAAGTAAAAGAAGTTGGAGCGGCTGAAGAGAAGTCTGTTCAACAAGTTGAGCAGGAATTGTTAGAGAAACATCAAGAAAGTTTAGATTCGGGTGTTACTCCTGAAGAAACTAAAGTTGAAGCAACAACTGAAACCAAACCGGAACCTGTATCTGAAGAGAAACAAGTTCAACAAGAAGAAATTAAACCTCAATCCTCAGAGTTAAACGAGGAAGAAGTTCTTAAATTTATTGGGAACAGATACGGTAAAGAGATTAAATCTCTTGACGAGTTAAATCAACAGAGGGAGGAAGAACCTCTACCTGAAGATGTGGCTAAGTATCTTAAGTATAAAAAAGAAACAGGTCGTGGATTCGATGACTTTGCTAAAATGCAAAAGAATTATGATGAAATGGAACCTGATAGATTGCTAAGAGAATATCTAAGTGCAACTGAAAAAGGTCTAGATGCTGAAGACATTACGGACCTTATGGAAGATTATCAATACGATGAAGACATTGATGATGAAAAGCAAATTAGAAAAATAAAATTAGCAAAGAAAAAGACTATTGCGAAAGCCAAAGATTATTTTGCAAAACAACAGGAGTTATATAAAGTTCCTCTCGAGTCGAGAAGGGATTCAAGTCCTGAAGTTGAAACAGAAGAATACAAGGCATATAAACAATATATAGCTGAAGCGAAGACAGTAGAGGAACGGAACTCAAGAGCGAGGGAAGTTTATCTAGAAAAAACAAACAATGTATTCAGTGAGTTCAAAGGTTTTGAGTTTACGTTAGACGATAACAAAGTTTACTTTTCACCCGGTGATTCAGATGAGTTATTAAAAGTTCATTCTAATCCTAGTACGTTTATTCAACAGTATCAGGAAGAAGATGGTTCTCTTAAAAACGCTGAAGGTTACCATAGGTCACTAGCAATGGCAATGCATCCTGAAAAGTTTGCTAAATTCTTTTATGAGCAAGGCAAGTCTGCAGCAGCAGATGAGCAAATGAAGAAGTTAAAAAATATAAATATGACTACTCGTTCTGCTCCGGAAGTAGGAAGCACTAAATCAGGTATGCAAATTAAATCTGTAAGCACCGACCACGGTAGGGGTTTAAAGATTAGAAGTAAAAAAAAGTAAATTGTTAAACTAAAAAATTAAAAAATGAGTGTATTAAACGTACCCGGTTTTGACTTACAACCAAGTGCACAAAGAGTGCCTTTAAAGTCAAACTACATTACTAATTTTGATTTCTTGAATCAGTATCTTCCTGATACATATGAGAAAGAATTCGAAAGATATGGTAATAGAACAATCGCATCTTTCCTAAGAATGGTAGGTGCAGAAATGCCATCTAACTCTGACCTTATCAAATGGGCAGAACAAGGTAGATTGCATACTAAATATGTAAAGTGTACAACTGCTGCATTAATCAACGCAGACGAAGCTGACTTCGTTATCGGTGATGCAGGTAACCCTGCTTTTGGTGCAAGTAATAGTATCGCAATTAGAAAAGGACAGACTGTATATATCTCTGATAATGCAGGTGGTGGTTCAGCTAAAGCGGTAGTAACTAAAGTTGACTACGCTACTAAAACAGTAAGCGTTGCATTTTATGACAACAATGGTATTCCTGTAGCAGGAGCCGGTAAAGAGTTCACAATCTTTATCTATGGTTCTGAATTCAAAAAAGGAACAGTTGGAATGGAAGATTCTTTAGAAGCTGATGACTTCATCTTCGAGAACTCTCCAATTATCATCAAAGACAAATATGCAGTATCAGGTTCTGATATGGCTCAAATTGGATGGGTTGAAGTAACTACAGAAAATGGAGCAAATGGATACCTATGGTATATGAAGTCTGAGCACGAAACAAGATTACGTTTTGACGATTATCTTGAGACTGCAATGATTGAAGCAGTACCTGCGGGTGCAACTTCAGGTGCAGCTACTCAAGCAGTAGCAGGTGCTGAGATGGTAGGTAACAAAGGTTCAGATGGTATCTTCTATGCAGTAGAAAATAGAGGAAACATTTGGGGTGGTGGAAACCCGGCACTTTTAGCTGATTGGGATAACATCATTTCTAGACTTGACAAGCAAGGTGCTATTGAGGAAAATGTTGTATTTGTAGATAGAGATTTCTCTTTCGACATTGACGATATGCTTTCTCAGCAGTCTTCTAATGCAGCAGGTGGTGTATCTTATGGTCTTTTTGACAATGAGAAAGAAATGGCACTTAACCTAGGATTCACAGGATTTAGAAGAGGTTATGACTTCTATAAGTCTGATTGGAAATATTTGAATGACCCAACAATGAGAGGTGGATTACCTACAGGTGCAGGGTCAGGTAGAGTTAATGGACTTTTAGTTCCTGCAGGTTCTACTTCAGTATATGACCAAATTCTTGGTAAGAACGCTAAGAGACCATTCTTGCACGTTAGATATAGAGCTTCTGAAACTGAAGACAGACGTTACAAAACTTGGATCACTGGTTCTGCTGGTGGAGCA